>Ga0070735_10004149_pt1 | contig 12318 bp, 7 predicted proteins | sample Coa_R1_FD_66443 | JGI IMG/M metagenome (GOLD analysis project Ga0070735, IMG submission 66443) | Surface soil microbial communities from Centralia Pennsylvania, which are recovering from an underground coalmine fire - Coalmine... | ecosystem: Environmental > Terrestrial > Soil > Unclassified ... | reverse complement strand
TCGCTAAGTCCATCTCGATCGCCAGCGTCATCTCGACGCCGGCTGTCGCGTCAGCCAGCCGGACCTCGGCGCCAGCCACGGTCTGCTCCGCCGCCGCCATCGCCAGTTGGGTCACGAAGCCGCCGTCCGACCGCCGGCATTCCAGCGCCGGATGGCCAGTGAAGCCGCGCCCGGCCTCCGGGTAGAGGTCGAACACCTCGCCCGTATCCAACATGCCGTGCGGGACGGCGCGCTCGGCCAGCGCGGCGAGCGCGGCCGCATCGATGGTCTCGCCCAGCGCCTCGCCCCAATAGGCCAAGCGGGGCGGCCCCGCGCTGGTCAGGAGGACGAGCGTGTCGCCGCCGCCATCGAGGCGCAAGAGCGCGCTCACTCGAGCCGCCAGGCGGCGACGCCGGCCGGCGGCAGCTCGGCGTCGCCCAGCAGGAACGTCGCCCCGACCGGCGCCGGCGTCGCGCGCGGCTCCGCCGCATAGTTGAACGCGAAGGCGACGCCGTCGCGCGTGCGCATGCGCACGCCGTCCTCCAGGCGCGCGACGAAGAGCCCCGTCGCGCGTACGACACGCCGCATGATCGCATCCATCAGCGCCGCTTGCGGCCAGGTGGCGAGATAGCTCCAACCGTCCTTGCCCACCCAGGCGGCGCCGCCATCCTCGAACGTCGCCAGCGGTTCGAGCGCCGTCTCCAGCGTCTCGCGCCAGAGGCGGCCCGGCAGCGTCTCCTCGCCCAGCACGACCGACGGCTCCGCGCCCGGACGCAGGCTCGAAACCCGCGTCACCTTGAACGGCAGCCGGGCCTGCAGCGGGCCGGGCGGCAGGTCGTCGGGCGTGCGGCCATCTCGCGTCCGCGAACCCGTGCGCGGGCCGAACAGCACCGTCGCGCCCGACGCCGCCAGCCGCTCGATCACCGCCTCGTCGATCATCGGCAGGCTCGGGCAGACGATGACCTTGTATCCCGTGAAGTCGGCGTCCTTGGGCAGGACGTCGATGTCGAGGCCCATCCGCCGCAGCGCCGCGTACATCTCGTGCGCCAGCACGATCCAGGCGAAGCCCGCGCCCTGCGGCTGGATGCGCAGGTGCCACATCGCCTCGTAGTCGAACACCAGCGCCACGGGGGCCTTGCGGCAGGGCCCGAGCGGCCCCAGCACCGCCAGCTCGCTGGCGACAATCCGCGCCTCGCGCCCGCCGATGTCGACCTCGCGGTCCGAGCGGGTAAGGCCGGTGTGCATTTGCTCCTGGGCGAAGGTCGCCTGCCGCCAGCGGAAGTAGGAGACCGTCTCGGCCCCGTGCGCAAACGCCTCCCACGTCCAGGCGCGCACCATGCCGGGCAGCGGCGAGGGATTGTAGCGCGCCCAGTTCACCGGCCCCGGCTGCTGCTCCATCACCCACCAGCGCCCGCGGCCCGCGGCCCGATAGAGGTCGTGGTTGAACGCCTGCACGTCCGGGTGGCCTTGGCGCAGGTAGCGCAGCGTTTCGGCGTCGGAGAACCAGGAGGATTCCAGGTTGCCCAGCGGGTAGGAGTCCCAGCTGACGAAGTCCAAATCCGCGCCCACCGCGAAATGGTCGAAGCTGGGGTGGAAGGCCATGAAATTGTGGGTGATGTCCCGCCCCGGCGAGAGGCGGCGGATGATCTCCGTCTGCACCCGGTTGAAGCTCGCCACCTCGTCCGAGGCGAAGCGCTGGTAGTCCAGCCGGTGGGTCGGGTTGGCTTCGGTGACGGTCAGGTTCGGCGGGTCGATCTCGTCGAAGTCGCGGAACTCTTCCGACCAGAACACCGTCCCCCAGGCGCGGTTGAGCGCGTCGATCGACTGGTAGCGCTGGCCGAGCCAGGTGCGGAAGCGCTTGGCCGCGTTCGGCGAATAGCTGAGCGTCGTGTCATGGCAGCCGAACTCGTTGTCGGTCTGCCAGGCGCCGACGGCGGGGTTCTGCCCGTAGCGGCTCGCCAGCGCCTCGACGATGCGGGCGCATTCGGCCCGGTAGGTCTCGCTCGAGAAGCAATAGTGGCGGCGGGAGCCGAAGCGGCGCGGCCGGCCCTCGCGGTCCCAGCCGAGGATGTCCGGATGCGCGTCAACCAGCCACTTCGGCGGCGTCGCGGTCGGCGTGCCCATGACGATGGAAAGGCCGGCGTCGCCCAGCGTCTTCACCGCCTCGTCCAGCCAGGCCCAATCGAAACGCCCCGGCTCCGGCTCGATGCGGCTCCAGGCGAACTCGCCGATGCGCACCCAGCTCAGGCCCATCTCGGCCATGCCCCGCGCGTCGTCGGCCCACCACTCTTGCGGCCAATGTTCCGGGTAGTAGCAGACGCCGAGCTTCATCCCTGGCTCCGTTCGAGGGCTTGGCGTAAGCGCGCCGCCGCCGCCTCCGGCGTCAAGTCCCGCTGCGGCATGGCGAGCAGCTCGAAGCCGACCATAAACTTTCGGATGGCGGCCGAGCGCAGCAGCGGCGGATAGACGTGCCCGTGCAGGACGAAATGGGCCGCATCGGCGCCCGTCGCCGGCGCCTGATGGAACCCCATCGAATAGGGGAACGGCGCGTTGAACAGGGCGTCGTAGGCGCGCGTCAGGACGGCGAGGGCTTCGGCGAGCGCGTCGCGTTCGTCGCCCGACATCTCCGGCAGTCGCGAGACCGGGCGGCGCGGCAGGACGAGCGTCTCGAACGGCCAGATCGCCCAATAGGGGACCAGGACGACGAAGCCGTCGTTGGCGAACACGAGGCGGGTCTCGGCGGCGCGTTCGCGCTCCAGATAGGCGGCCAGCAGCGGCCGTCCGTGCTCGACGGCATAGGCTCGTTGGCGCTCGTCCTCCCGCGCCAGTTCGTTCGGCACGCTGGAGGTCGCCCAGATCTGCCCGTGCGGGTGCGGGCTGGAGGCGCCCATCATCTCGCCCTTGTTTTCGAACACGGTGACGGCGGCGATGTCCGGCCGCGCGGCGAGTTCGTCCGTCTGACCGGCCCAGGCGTCGACCACGTCGCGGATGGCGGCGACGGGCATGGTCGCCAGGCTCTCGCCGTGATCGGGCGAATAGCAAACCACTCGGCAGACGCCGGTCTCCGGCGCCGCGGTCAGCAACGGATCGTCGGACGGCTCGCCGGCCTCGCTGTTCAGCGCCGGGAAGTCGTTGTCGAAGACGTAGACGCCCGCGTAGCGCGGATTCACCGCGCCGCTCGCCCGCGCGTTTCCGGGGCAAAGGTGACAGGCCGGATCGTGGGCGGGCGGCCGCGCCGGCGCGCGTGCTGCGACCTCGCCTTGCCAGGGACGGACCGCACGGTCGGGCGAGACAAGCACCCAGTCGCCGGACAAGAGGTTCAGCCGCCGCTCCGCCCCACTCATGCGACGATCTCGCCCGCGCCGTCGACCATCCGGCAAACGAAGCCGTCCGGAGCGTCGGGATAGCCGCGCCGGATCGCCGCCAGCGCTGGTTCGGCCTCGGCGGCGGTGGCCAGCGCGAGCACCGCGCCGCCGAAGCCGCCGCCCATCATCCGCGCGCCGAGCACGCCTGGCGCCGCTTGTGCGACCTCGACCAGCCGGTCGACAGCCGGGAGGCTGACCTCGAAGTCGCCGCGCAGGCTGGCGTGGCTCTCGTTCATCAGGGCGCCGAGCGCGGCGAGGTCGCCGGCCGCCAGCGCGCCCACGGCCTGGCGCACGCGGGCGATCTCGCTCACCACGTGCCGGCAGCGCCGATCGAGGGGCGCACCCAGGCGCGCCAGCGCCGCGGGGAGGGCGCATTCGGCCACCTCGCCCAGCATGCCGACGGCCAGCGCCCGCGCTGCGGCCTCGCACTCTTCTCGCCGGGCGCGGTATTCGCCGGCGGCGTGGCCATGGCGGACGCCGGAGTCGACCAGGATGAAACGCGCTTCTGCGGGCAGCGCCACCGGCTCGGCGACCAGCGTGACGCAATCGAGCAACAGCGCCCGGTCCGCCTGCCCACAGGCCGACGCATACTGGTCCATGATCCCGCAGGGCGCGCCGGCGAAATCGTTCTCCGCCGCTTGGCACCAGCGGGCGACCTGCACGCCGTCCGCTTCGCGGCCCGCCAGGGCGAGCAGCGCGCGGCAGACCGCGACCTCGAGCGCCGCCGAGGCGCTGACGCCGGCGCCGATCGGCACATCGCTCTCGATCCAGAGGTCGGCGCCAGGGACGTCGACTCCGGCGGCGATCAGCACCGCCGCGACGCCGGCCACATAGTCCATCCAGTCGCGGCGCGGCTGCAGCGCATCGAGATCGGCCTCCGCCTCGTCGTCGACGGCGCCGGCGACCACGCGCAACGCCCGCGTCCCGTTCGCCGCCGCCGCCACCAGGGTCCGACGGTCGATCGCCGCCGGCAGCACCAGGCCGCCGTTGTAGTCGACGTGCTCGCCGATGATGTTGATCCGCCCTGGCGCCTGGAAGAGCCGGGGCTGGGCGCCGTAGCGGGCGCGGAAGCGCTCGGCGATCCCGCCCGTCACACGCTGACCGAGGTGAGGTCGTCGCCCAGCACGATCTGGCCGGCGAACAGCGGCTCGGCCAGCGCGCGCCACTCGCCCTCCTGCCCGGGCATAAGCGCCGGCACGTAGTGGGTCAGCATCAGCGTCTTCACGCCGGCGCGGGCCGCCGTCTCCGCCGCCTGCTCGACGGTCGAGTGATAGTCGAGGATGTCCTGCAGCCGCTGGCTCGGCACGCGGCGCACGAGGTCGGCGCGGATCACCGTCTGCACATAGACGTCCGCGCCCTTGCAGAGCGCGTCGAGCCCTTCGCAGGGGACGGTGTCGCCGGCCAGCGCCGCCACCTTGCCGTCGTGCTCGATGCGGAAGCCCAGCGTCGGCGCGACCGGCGCGTGGTCGGTCGCGAAGGCGGTGACGTGCACGTCGCCGAGATCGAAGGCCTCGCCGGGTTCGAGCTCGGTCACGTCCACCTTCGGCGGCTCGTTCAGGTCGGCGTGGTGGTCGATGCGGTACTTCACGTCCAGCGCCAGCATCGCGAGCACGGCGTCGACGGTCGCCTGCAACCCTTTCGGTCCAAAGACGCGCAGCGGCGCCGGCTGCGCCGGCATCACCCAATGGGTGGTGATCACGTCGTTCAGGTCGCTGATGTGGTCGGAGTGCATGTGCGTGATCAACACCGCCGTTAGCGCCGGGGGCGGAACCCCGGCGCCCGTGAGCCGCATGACGACGCCGCGCCCGCAGTCGATCAGGATGTTCGCGTTCCCGGCTCGCACCAGGCTCGCCGGGCCGGCGCGCGTGGCGCTCGGGATCGGAGAGCCGGTGCCGAGCAGGATGACGTCCACGTCAGGCGCTGACCGGACGCGGCTGCGAGGCGGCGCGGATTTCCCGCATTGGCATGTCCTCGGCGCGGAGCGCTCCGATCACCGCCTGCGCCTCGTAGGGCGCTTCCAGCGCCGCGACCTCGTCGGCGCCGAGGGGGGCATCGACGGCCTTCAGCGGCTCGTCCAGCTGCTCGGCCCGCGTCGCCCCGACGATCGGCGCGGTGACGGCGGGCTTGGAGAGCAGCCAGGCGATGGCCACCTGCGCCGGCGCCTCGCCGCGCTTGGCCGCGACCGCCTTGACCGCGTCCAGCACCGCCTGGTCCGCCGGCCTATTGTAGCGGCCGCCGCCCATGTTCGACTTCGAGCGGGTGGTGCCCGCCTCGCGGTTCCCGGCCAGGACGCCGCCGGCCAGCGGGCTCCAGGGGATCAGGCCGACGCCTTCCTCGAGGCACAGCGGGTTCATCTCCCGCTCTTCCTCGCGATAGAGCAGGTTGTAGTGGTTCTGCATCATGGCGAAGCGCGTGCGCCCCGTCTCGTCGGCGCGATGCAGGTACTTGGAGAACTGGTAGGCGAACATCGAGCTCGCGCCGATGTGCAGCGCCTTGCCCTGCTTCACCACGTCGTCCAGCGCCTCGATCGTCTCTTCGATGGGCGTGTGAAAGTCGAACCGGTGGATCTGGTAGAGGTCCACGTAGTCCATCCCCAGCCGCACCAGGCTGTCGTCGATCGACTGCAGGATGTGCTTGCGCGAAAGGCCGCCGCGGTTCGGCCCGCGGCCCATGGGGTTGAACACCTTGGTGGCGACGACGGTCTCGTCGCGCCGCACCTTCAGCTCCTTCAGGCAGCGGCCGAGGATCTCCTCGCTCTGGCCGCGCGAATAGATGTCAGCGGTGTCGAAGAAATTGATCCCGGCTTCGACCGCCTTCTGCACGATCGGCAGGCTCTCGTCCTCGTTCAGCGTCCAGTCGGCCATGCCGCCGAAGCTCATGCAGCCGAGGCAGAGCCTCGACACCTGCGTTCCCGTCGATCCCATGCGCACGAACTGCATCCGCGTTCCGTCCCTTCGCCGGCGTTTTGTTTTTCCGCTGTTGTTGCAGCTTAGCATCGCCGGCTCGCGCGCGGCGAGCGCAGATCGCTTGCTCGCATTGACTTTCCGCCCACCCGGCGCGAGGCAGAAGGCCATGTCGCGCGAGCGCCGGAACGGCCACGCGCCCGATCTTCTGGGAGGTTTCCGAGCCTTGTCTCACACCATCGACCGCCGCGCTCTGCTGGCGTCGTCGGCCGCGCTCGCCGGCCTGACCGCCGCGCCCGGCGCCGTCTTCGCGCAAACGCCGACGTCGGCCGCGGGCGGCCCGCCGGTCGCGCCGGTCCGGCCTGTCGTCGACCACCTCTGGGGTCAGGACGTCGTCGACCCCTACCGCTGGATGGAGGCGGAAGGGCCGGAATGGAAGGACTACGCGCTGGCCGAGAACGCTTGTGCGCGCAAGCTCCTCGGCGCGATCCCGAACCGCGACAAGCTGTTCGACGCCATCAACCACAACAGCGGCGTCAACGTCGTCCTCGGCGGCGCGCAACTCGCCGGCGAGCACGTCTTCACCGAGCTCCGCCCGGCGGGCGCCGACACCTTCAAGCTCTATGTGCGCAACGGCCTTACCGGCGCCGACAGGTTGCTGCTCGATCCGGACCGGTTCGCCCCCGCCGGCAGCCACGCGTCGCTGGACTGGTGGGCCGCCTCGCCGGACGGCCGGCACGTCGTCCTCGGCATTTCGCCCGGCGGGTCGGAGGCGTCGGTCGCCCACGTCATGGTCACCGAGACCGGCGAATTCCTGCCGGAGACCATCGACCGCACCGAGGACGGCTCGCCCAGCTGGACCGACGACGGGACCGGCTTCTTCTACAACCGCCTGCAGCAGACGCCGCCCGACAGCCTCGACAAGTTCAAGCTCAGCGGCGCCTGGTTCCACAGGCTGCACACCGATCCGGCGAGCGACGTGAGGGTGTTCGCCAAGGACGTGAGCCAGGGCCTCGAGATCAGCGACATCGACTTCCCGATCGTCGGCCTGACGCCCGGGTCGGACATCGCGGTCGGCCTGCTCATCTCAGGCGTCCAGAACGAGATCACCGCCTACGCCGCCAGCGCGGCGGCGACGATCGCCGGAAAGCCGACCTGGCGCCAGGTCTGCGCGCCAGCCGACAAGGTGACCGGCCTTGCCGTGCATCGCGACCACATCTTCCTCATGAGCCACGATGGCGCCTCGCGCTACAAGGTGCTGAAAACGACGGCGGCAAGGCCCAACGTCGCCGACGCCACGCTTGTCGTCCCGGAGTCGGCCTCGGTCATCCGCGGCATCGCCGCGGCGCGCGACGCCATCTACATTACCGACTTGAACGCCGGTCTCGGCGGCATCCGCCGGCTGGGCCTGGACGGGACGGTGACAACGATCGCCATGCCCTTCGCCGGCGCCATCGGCGGGGTCTTCGCCGACACGCTGCACGACGGCTGCTGGTTCGAGCTCGAGGGCTGGGTGACGCCAGCGACGGTGTTCCGCGTCGATCCTGACGGGCGCGTGACGCCGACCGACCTCGCCCCCAAGCCGCCCGTCGACGTTTCGCCCTACACTTCGGAAGAGACGTTCTGCACCGCCGCCGACGGCGTGAAGGTCCCGCTCTCCATCGTCTACCGAAAGGGGCTGGCGCGCGACGGCTCGGCGCCGCTGCTGCTCGACGCCTACGGCGCCTACGGCATCACCGAGGACCCGGCCTTCCTCGTCCGTTACCTGCCGTTCCTCGACCTCGGCGGCGTCTACGCGACCGCCCACGTGCGCGGCGGCGGCGAGCTCGGCGAGGACTGGCACTTGGCCGGCAAGAAGGCGACCAAGCCCAACACCTGGCGCGACATGATCGCGGCCGCCGAACACCTGATCGCCGAGCGCTACACCTCCAAGCCCAAGCTCGCCATCATCGGCGGCTCGGCCGGCGGCATCACGGTCGGGCGGTTCATGACCGAGCGGCCGGATCTTGCGGCGGTGGTTATCGACGCGGTCGGCTCCTCGAACGCCCTGCGCGCCGAGTTCTCGCCCAACGGGCCGCCGAACATCCCCGAGTTCGGCACCGTGACCGTGGAATCCGACTTCAAGGCGCTGTTCGAAATGGACGCCTACCAGCACGTCAAGGACGGCGTCGCCTATCCTTCGGTGCTGCTGACCACAGGCCTGAACGACCCGCGCGTCTCGTCATGGGAGCCCACCAAGATGACTGCCCGCCTGCAGGCGGCGAATTCGTCTAAGAATCCGATCATCCTGCGCGTCGAGACCGACGCCGGCCATGGCATCGGCTCGACCCGCGGCCAGCGCGACCACGAACTGGCCGACGAGTTCGCCTTCATCCTTTGGCGGACCGGCGACCCGAAGTTCCAGCCCGGCTAGCGCGTCCGCCGTCATGGGGTGACGCGGCCGCCCATCGGCATCGTTAACCGAGCATTTGCCAGACTGGCCTATTCCACACCGTCTCGAGACCAGCGCGCGGCGGTACCGGACTTGCTCGACCATCGACACGCCGCGTCCATCCTCGCGACAGGCAGGCCACAGGCGCTGACCGGGGCCGCCCGGTGAGCAGCATCTCCCTCTCGACCGAGACCGGCGCCGGCGAACGCTATCCGCGCGGCTTGCAGCTTCTGCACTGGGGCCTGGCTCTGGCGGTCGGCCTGCAGCTGACGCTCGTCGCCGTGCTCAGCCAGCTGCAATCGGTGCAGTTCTCCCAGTTCGTCCTGGACGCGCACAGATCCGTGGGCGTCCTGATCTGGCTCCTGGTGCTGACGCGGGTGGCTGCGGGCGCATGGCTCCGCCGGCCGCCGTTCGCCGAGGGCTGGCCGCGTTGGCAGCGCTTTGGCTCGGCCGCCGTTCACGGCGCGCTGATGCTGCTCTTGCTCGCTCAGCCGGTGGTGGGGGTTGCCTCCACCTGGGCCAGGGGCGACGCCGTCTCGCTGTTTGGACTGGCCACTCTGCCGCAGATCGTCGCCGTCCCCGCCGAGGCCTGGCCGGCGCTCAAGCTGGCGCACGGAGTGACCGGCCTCGCCCTCATCGCCCTGATCGGCGTGCATGTCGGCGCGGTGATCTTCAACCGCCTCGTGCGCAAGTCGCCGGTGATCGAGCGCATGCTGCCGGCGCCGCGCGCCCATCGCATGGTCAACCGCATTCCGATCACGGCTCAGCTGCTCTTCAGCTGCGCCGCGATCCTTTCGCTCAGTCTGGCGGCGGGTCTGTATGGGGCAAATCAGTACCGGGCGTACGCCGACCACCGCGACCGGTTCGACGAGCGCCAGGTGTCGGCGCTCGACGATATGCGCACGGCCCAGCTCGAGCTGAAAACGCTGGCCCCGCCCGGGTCGGGCGCGCCAGCGGCGGCGCGCGGAGCTTATTCCGAGCGCGCCGCGCGGCTGAGCGACGACGTCGAGGGCGTCTGGGAAGAGGTGATCGACCCGAAGGCTCGCGCCGCGGTCGGACAGGCCCACGCCGCGCTGGCGGCGTTGCCGCCGATGCCGACGGCGGCCCAGGTCGCCGCGGTTGATCGGCCGTTCGGCGATGCGGTCGACGAGCAGTCCAGCGTCGTCCTCGACGGGCGGATGAAGATGCGCGAGTTCGCCGCCCGCGGTCACGATCTGATCATCCTGGTGTTGGCGCCCACGGTCCTCTTCGGCGCGATGCTGGCGCTGCTCCTTTCGCGCAGCCTCCTGACGGCGCTCGCCCGCGCCCGGGCGGTCGTTCGCGGCGTCGAGGCCGGCGCGGCCGGCGAGGAGATCGAGGTGGCCGGCGACGGCGAGTTCGCCGAACTGATGCGCGACGTGATCCGCATGCGCGACACGGTCGAGCGCCGCCAGAGCGAGGCGGCGGTGCGCGAGAAGGCGCGCGAAATCGAGGTTGAGCACGAGCGGCTGGCCAAGCAGCACGCCGAATCCGCCAATCGGGCGAAGAGCGAGTTCCTCGCCATCATGAGCCACGAGATCAGGACGCCGATGAACGGCGTCCTCGGCATGGTGCAGGCGATGGAGCGCGGGCGTCTCTCGGCCGAACAGCGCTCGCGGCTGGCGGTCATCGATGAGTCGGGCAAGGCGCTGCTCGCCATCCTCAACGACATCCTCGACCTCTCGAAGATCGAGGCCGGCATGCTCGAACTCGACGTCGCGCCGTTCGACCTCGAGCCGATGCTGAGCGCGACCGTCGCCGGCTTCACCGCCATGGCGCAGAAGAAGGGGGTGGCGTTCAACCTCGCCATCGCCGACAGCGCGCGGGGCACCTACCGCGGCGACGCCGGTCGCCTGCGCCAGATCGTCTCGAACCTGGTGTCGAACGCGCTCAAGTTCACCAATGAAGGCGAAGTGGAGCTGAGCGTCGCGGCCGAGGACAGCGGCCTCCGCTTTGTCGTCAGCGACACCGGCGTCGGCATACCACCCGAGCGGATCGAGCGGCTGTTCGCCAAGTTCGTCCAGGCCGACGCCTCCACCACGCGCGAGTTCGGCGGCACCGGCCTTGGCCTCGCCATCTGCCGCGAGCTCTGCGAAGCCATGGGCGGCGAGGTCACCGCCGAAAGCGCCGTCGGCGTCGGCAGCCGTTTCACTGTCACCGTTCCGCTCGACCGCATCGGCGACGCCGGCCCCGCGGCCAGCACGAACGCCGAGGACGATCTCGCCGGCGCGCCGCTCAGGGTGCTGGCCGCCGAAGACAATGCGGTGAACCAGCTGGTGCTCAAGACCCTGCTCGCCCAGGCCGGCATCGAACCGGTGATCGTGGCCGACGGCCAGGCGGCGGTCGCCGCCTGGGAGGCGGACGCGTGGGACCTGATCCTGATGGATGTGCAGATGCCGGTGATGGACGGCGCGACGGCGACCCGCCTCATCCGTAAGCGCGAAGCCGAGAGCGGGCGCGATCCGGTGCCGATCATCGCGCTCACCGCCAACGCCATGATGCACCAGGCCGAAGCCTACCGCGCGGCGGGCATGAACGGCCTAGTGACCAAGCCGATCGTGGTCGAGCAGCTGTTCAACGCCATCGCCCAGGCCGTCAACGCAGGGCGGCCGGAGCAGTTGGCCGCCGGCTGACGCGCGACAACGCCGCCGCTAGAACTGGAACCCGAATCCCGCGCCGGCCGAGGCTTCGTTCTGGGTGTCGTACGTGGCGCTGGCTTTGAACACCGTGCGTCCGTCCGGCAGCATGGTCGAGACGCCGACGGCGAAGCCGCCCTGACCGTCGCGCACGCCGACGCCCAAACCGATCAGCGTCTTTCCTGGCGCCCAGGCCTGCGGGATGTTGACCGCCGCCATGGCGCCGGCGATGCCGGCCGAGGCTCGGTCGCGGACCTGGGTGAACCTGAGGTCGGTGAACGCGTTCGTCTGCGCCTGCGCCGCCTGAAGCTGTCCGACGTTCACAGCGTCCGTCGGGTTGATCCCCGCCGCCACGTTCTCGATCCGCCGCTCGTGGCCGGGCGAGCCGACCGAGACGACGTTCGGGTCGTTGGCGACCGAGCCGGCGCCCAACGCCACCGAGTTCGAACCGTTCGGCCCGACGCTCGCGCCCGCGCCGATGGCGGTGGCGTTCTGCGCCGCGGCGTCGATGGTCGTGTTCGATCCGACCGCGGTGCCGTTGTCGGCGCCGACATGGGCGTTGTTGCCGAGGGCGGTGTCGCCGTTCCCGGCCGCGAAGGCGTCGAAGCCGAAGGCCGCCGCCCCGCTCCCCGCGAAGGCGCCCTGGCCGAAGCGGGCGCCGTTGTGCGGCTGCGGCGTCCCCAGGCCGGCGTCGGCAAAGCGCGTGTCGACCGAGGTCGAGAGGGTCGACAGCGAGGTGGAGAGGTTCACCTGCGAGGTCGAGACGGCGGTGAGTTCGGCGCTGGTCGCGACGCCGCCGAGGGCCAGCGACGTCGAGACGCCCGCCAGGGTCGCGTTGGTGGCGGCGAGCGAACTGGAGATGCCGGTCACCGAGCTCGACACCCCCGCCACGGTCGAGTTGGTCGTGACCAACGAGGTCGAAATTCCGGCGACCGAGCTCGACACGCCGGCCACGGTCGAGTTGGTCGACGCCAGCGAGGTCGAGA
>Ga0070735_10004147_pt1 | contig 12323 bp, 9 predicted proteins | sample Coa_R1_FD_66443 | JGI IMG/M metagenome (GOLD analysis project Ga0070735, IMG submission 66443) | Surface soil microbial communities from Centralia Pennsylvania, which are recovering from an underground coalmine fire - Coalmine... | ecosystem: Environmental > Terrestrial > Soil > Unclassified ... | reverse complement strand
GTCGTCACGCGCGAGACAAGGACAAAAGCGGAAAGCCCCGCCATCAAGCCGGATAACGTATAGATGATGAGCTTGACGCGATCGACCGGCAGGCCCGAGAAGCGCGCCGCCGTTTCGTTGTTGCCGATCGCATAGAGCGTGCGCCCGAATGTGGTGCGGTCGAGCGCGATTCCGGCGATCACGATGGCGATCAGCAGGAGCCAAAGCTGGGCCGGCACGCCGAAAAGGTTTTCCTGGCCGACGAAATAGAACCATTGAGGATAGCCGCGCACCGAATGAGCTTGGCTGATCCCCTCGGCGAGCCCGCGATAGAGGGCGAGCGTCGCAATCGTCATGATCAGCGGCGGCACTTTCAGCCGAGTGATGACGAGACCGTTGAAGAAGCCCGCCGCCGCACCGACAAGCAGGCAGAAAACGATCGCCAAAGGGAGAGGAAAATCGAAATTCTTCCACGAATAGCCGAGCAGGATCGCGCAGAGCCCGACCGTCGAGCCGACCGAAAGATCGATGCCGCCAGTGACGATAATGAAGGTCATCGGCAAGGCGATCAAGCCGACCTCGGTGGTCAGCCGGCCCTGATTGAGCAGATTGTCGATGGTCAAGAAACGATTGTTCAAGACGCCGAGAATGATCAGCGCGACGACGAGGATCGCCGCGAGCATCGTCTCGTGGCGGATGAGCCACCACGGCGCTGCGCGCTTGGCGGCGCGGGGGAGGGGGATTTCGCTCATCGCGCTCATGCTCCGGCCATGCGCCGACGCCGCAAAATGTCGGCGATCACGGTCACGAGAATGAGCACGCCCTGGACCGCCCGGATCCAATAAGGCGAGACGTTGATGAAAACCAGCGCGCTGGCGATCTCCGCGATCAAAACCGCGGCGAGGGTCGAGCCGATGACGGTGCCGACGCCGCCGAGAATGCTGACGCCGCCGACCACCGAAGCGGTGATGATCGTCAATTCGAGGTTCGGCGGCACGGTCGACTGGATGACGCGAAGCTGCGTCGCATAGAGCAGGGCCGCGATCCCGGCGAAGAAGCCATGCAGCGCGAAGACCATGACGACGGTGCGGCGCTGCGAGATGCCGCAAAGCCGCGCCGCTTCGCCATTGCCGCCGACCGCGTAAATGGCGCGGCCGCGCGCCGAATAGCGCATCCACCAGGCGGCGAGCAGCGTCGCCACGATCATGAGGAAGACCGGCATGGGCACGAAACCGAAGAGCTCGATATCGGCGAGATGGAAACTGTCGGGCAGATCGGTGATCCATTTGCCGCCGGTGACGCTGATCAGGCCGCCTTTGAGGATCGACAGCATGCCGAGCGTCACCACGATCGCCGGAATGCGCAAATAAGCAATGACGACGCCTTGCAGGCCCATGACCACGATGCCGACGAGCAGCGGCGCCAGCCAGGTGACGGCGGTCGGCGCGCCGTCCACCGCCAATGTGCCGCTGAGCGTCGCCAGAACGCCGATCAGCGAGCCGACCGAAATGTCGATATTGCCGGAGATGATCACCATCGACATGCCGACCGCCGCAACCGCGATATAGGCGTTGCCGAGCAGCACGTCGGAAAGGTTGCGCGTCGCGAGGAAGCGCGGATTGTCGAGACCGACGACGATGGCGAGGCCGATCACCGCGATGGCGAGCAGCGCTTCTTGCGAAGCCAGGACCCCGAGCAGGCGGCGCGGCTCGGCCTCGGCGCGGAAGAGGGTCGCCGCCGTCATGCCGCTTTCTCCGCCTCTTGGCTGCCCATCATCGCCGCGCCGGCGGCCTCCTGCGTCGCTTCGGCGCGCGAAAATTCCGCAACGATCCGGCCCTCGCGCATGACGAGGACGCGGTCGCTCATGCCGAGCACTTCCGGCAGCTCGCTCGAAATCATCAAGATGGCGAGGCCCTGCGCCGCCAATTCGCCCATCAGGCGGTGGATTTCCGCCTTGGCGCCGACATCGATGCCGCGCGTCGGCTCGTCGAGAATCAGCAGCTTCGGCTGATTGGCCAGCCATTTGCCGAGCACGATCTTCTGTTGGTTGCCGCCGGAGAGCTTGCCGGCGACCTGTTCGAGCGAACTCGCCTTGACCGAGAAGCGCTTGACGCCGTCGGCGGCGAGCTTCCGTTCGGCGGCGCGGTCGATGAAGCCGCCGAAGGCGACCTTGCCGAGCGCGGCGAGGCTGAAATTTTCAAGCACCGTCATCGGCCGCACCAGGCCTTGCGTGCCGCGATCCTCAGGCACGTAGGCGACGCCGAGCGCGCGCGCTTGCGCCGGCGAGCGGATTTCGACTTTCTTGCCGGCGATCCTGATTTCGCCGGCTTCGGCCGGCGTCACGCCGAAAATGGTTTGCGCCAGCTCGCTGCGGCCCGAGCCGACCAGGCCGGCAAGGCCGACAATCTCGCCGGCCCGCACCGTCAGGCTGATCTTCTTGGTGAGCGGCCGCCTTTCGAGGTCCTTGATCTCCAGAACCGGCTCGCCGATCGGCACGGTGATTTTCGGGAACAGGCTCTCGATCTTGCGGCCGACCATCAATTGCACGAGCTCGGCCGAATCGGTGTCGGCGACGCGCTTCGTCGCGACATGGGCGCCGTCGCGCAGCACCGTGACGCGGTCGGCGATGGCGAAAATCTCGTCGAGCCGGTGGCTGATATAGATGACGGCGACGCCGCGCGCTTTCAGCTTGCGCACGATGTCGAAGAGCCGCGTCACGTCGTATTCGGTCAAGGCGGCGGTCGGCTCGTCCATGATCAGGATGCGCGCGTCCTGCGACAAAGCGCGCAGGATTTCGACGCGCTGGCGGTTGCCGACGCTGAGCGCGCCGACCACGCGGTCGGCTTTCAGATCGTGAATTTCGAGCGAGGCGAGCAGCTCCCCGGTCTTTTCGCGCATCGCCCGCCAATCGAGCCGGCCGAGTCCGGCCCGCGGCGCATGGCCCATATAGACGTTCTCGGCGACGGTGAGCTCCGGAAACAGCAGAAGCTCTTGATAGATCGTGGCGATTCCGGCGCGCCTGGCGTCGTCCGGCCGCTCCAGATTGACCGGCCGGCCGTCGACGATCACCTCGCCGCGGTCGGGCGGAAACACGCCCGAAACGATCTTGATCAGGGTCGACTTGCCGGCGCCGTTCTCGCCGAGCAAAGCGTGAACCTCGCCCTGGGCCACGTCGAACGAGACGCCGGACAGGGCACGGACGCCGGGGAAGGACTTCTCGATGTCGCGCACCGACAGGAGCGGCGGCGGCGACGCTTCGCTGCGGGCTTGATCGGTCGCCATCGCCGTCACGCCGCCGCGATCGTATCGACGCCGGTCTCGACGACGGCGACCTCGACGCCCTGCTCGCGCAGCATGTCGAGCGCGGCGCTCGGCGCCTCCGCGTCGGTGATCAGCGTATGGATGCGCGAGAGCGGGCAGACGACCAGGCTGCCGCGCGAGACGAATTTCGAAGAATCGGCGAGAACGATCAATTTATCGGCGCGCTTCAAAAGCTTCGATTCGGCGCGGGCGAGCAGCGGGTCGCCCTCGATCACGCCGAGCGGGCCGATCGAGATGGCGCTCATGAACATGCGCGTCGCCGAGTAGTGCTGGATCGCGTCCTCCTCGAAGGGCGAGACGATCATGCCCTGTTCGCGATAGACCTCGCCGCCCGGCAGCGCGACGCGGCATTTGGAATGATGGATCAACACTTCCGCCAGCAGATAGGAATTCGTCAGCACTTTCAGGCGCCGCTCGCGCAGATACTCGCCCATCTGGAATGTGGTCGTGCCGCCATTGACGATGATCGTCTCGCCATCGGCGCAAAGCGCCACCGCCGCCTTGGCGATGGCGCGCTTGGCGGCGACGTTCAGGGTCTGGCTGACATCGAACGAACGCGTCGCGAGCGAAAGGACGTCGGCTTGCGGGGCGGCTGCGTAAGGCAGGGCTTCGAGTCCGCCATGGACGCGGGTGGCGAAACCCTGTTCGGCCAATCGTGCGAAATCGCGGCGGATGGAGGCTTCGGAGGCGCCGGTCGCGCGGCACGCGTCGGCGATGCGCACCAGCGGCCGCTCTCTTAATAGCGCCTTGATGACCTGCCAGCGTTCCCGCTCGTGCACGTCCATCGTCCTCCCTGACTTCCCCCAACTAGGTCATGGTCTCGGCGAGCGGTCAACTGGAAACTTCCAGAATCGCTCAATATCGCGCTGCATCAATCACATTGCGTCGCAATATGGGCTGAGTCATGATTGACCGTGATCGGATGGACTCGTAAGTTCACCTCGACGGCGTCGTTCCCGCACGCGGAAATCCAGACTGGGTCAGTTCTGAGGCGCAGCGGCTCTGGATTCCCGCTTGCGCGGGAATGACGTCGGCGGAGACAAGATCAAGGGAGAATGCCCGATGAGCGAGGCCGCGGCCACGCCTTTGCCCAATCTGTGGGATGACGCCGTCGCGGCCGGGCTCGATGAGCCCGGGCAATTGCTCTACCGCTCCAACCTGCTCGGCGCGGATTTGCGCATCACCAATTTCGGCGGCGGCAACACTTCGGCCAAGGTCGATATGAAAGACCCGCTGACCGGGCGGAGCGTCCGCGTCCTTTGGGTCAAGGGCTCGGGCGGCGATCTCGGCTCGATGAAGCGCGACGGCTTCGCGACTTTGTACCTCGACAAGCTCGACAGCCTGAAAGGCCTCTATCGCGGCCTCGCCCATGAAGACGAAATGGTCGGGTTGTTCAACCATTGCACCTTCAACCTCAATCCGCGCGCGACCTCGATCGATACGCCCTTGCATGCTTTCGTCCCGCATCGCCATGTCGATCACGTCCATGCCGACGCGGTGATCGCCATCGCCGCCTCGGCCGACGCCGAGAGGCTGACCCGCGAGGTTTTCGGCGGCAAGCTCGGCTTCCTGCCGTGGCGGCGGCCGGGCTTCGATCTCGGCCTGAAGCTTGGCGAAATGGCTGCGCGTCACCCCGAATATGTCGGCGTCGTGCTTGGCGGCCATGGGCTTTTCACCTGGGCCGAGACGTCGAAAGCCTGTTACGAGACGACTTTGCGCGTCATCCAGCAGGCGGCGGACTGGCTCGTCGCCCATGAGAAGAAGCCCTCGTTTGGCGGGCCGAAAGTTCAAGCCGCCGCGCCGGAGAAGCGCCGCGCCGTGGCGGCCAAGCTGATGCCGCTGATCCGCGGCAAGATTTCCGCCGATGAGCGCAAGATCGGCCATTTCACCGACGCGCCGGAAGTGCTCGAATTCGTCAACTCGAACGCATTGACGACGCTTGCGCCGCTCGGCACGTCCTGCCCGGACCATTTCCTGCGCACCAAGATCAGGCCGCTGGTCCTCCCTTACGATCCCGCCCGCGACAATCTCGACGAGGTGATCGCCGGCCTCGACGATCTTCTCGCCGCGTACCGGCGCGATTACGCCGCTTATTACGAGCGCTGCAAGCATGCCGATTCGCCGGCCATGCGCGACGCCAACGCGGTCGTCTATCTCGCGCCGGGAATCGGCATGTTCACCTTCGCCAAGGACAAGGCGACGGCGCGCATCGCCGGCGAGTTCTACGTCAACGCGATCAACGTCATGCGTGGCGCGTCCGGGGTCAGCGCCTATGTCGGACTCGCCGAGCAGGAGGCGTTCAACATCGAATATTGGCTGTTGGAGGAGGCGAAGCTTCAGCGCCTGCCTAAGCCGAAATCGCTTGCCGGCCGCATCGCCTACATTACCGGCGGGGCCGGCGGCATCGGCGGCGCCACGGCGCAGCGCCTGCTCGGCGAAGGAGCCTGCGTCGTCGTCGCCGACATCGACGAGAAGGCGCTGAGCGCGCGCGTCGAGGCGATCAACAAACGTTATGGCCGCGACGCGGCGATCGGGATCAAGCTCGACGTGACCAGCGAGGCGGCGGTGATCGCCTCGTTCGAAGAGACCGCGCGCGCTTTCGGCGGAATCGACATCGTCGTCTCGAACGCCGGCATCGCCTCGGCTTCGCCGGTCGAGGAGACGAGCCTCGCGCTCTGGCAGAAGAACGTCGATATTCTCGCGACCGGCTATTTCCTCGTCGCGCGCGAGGCGTTCCGGCTGATGCAGCGCCAGAAGATCGGCGGCGCCATCGTCTTCGTCGCTTCGAAGAACGGCCTCGCCGCCTCGGCCGGCGCCTCCGCCTATTGCGCCGCCAAGGCGTCGGAAATCCATCTCGCCCGTTGCCTGGCGCTGGAAGGCGCGGCGCATGGGATAAGGGTCAATACGGTCAATCCCGACGCGGTCCTGCGCGGCTCCAAAATCTGGGAGGGCGAGTGGCGCCAGCAGCGCGCCGCCTCCAACAAGGTCGCGGAAGACCAGCTTGAGGAAGTCTATCGGCAGCGCTCGATGCTGAAACTCTCGGTCTTCCCCGAGGATATCGCCGAGGGTGTGTACTTTTTCGCCTCCGATCTCTCCGCCAAGTCGACCGGCAACATCCTGAACATCGACGCCGGCAACGCCCAGGCCTTCACCCGATGAGCACAAAGCCTTTCACGATCAGCGCGGATTTCATCGCCAATCACAACGCACGGCTCGAAGCCGCAACGGTCGAGGACTATCAGGCGCTCGCCCGCGCCTTGGCGCGGCGCGGGATCGACGCCGAAAAGCTGGTCGAGAAAGTCATCGCGTTCGCCGTCGCCATTCCGACCTGGGGCGTCGGCACGGGCGGCACGCGCTTCGCCCGCTTTCCCGGCCCGGGCGAGCCGCGCAATATTTTCGAGAAGATCGACGATTGCGCCGTGATCCAACAATTGGCGCGGGCGACGCCGACGATCTCGCCCCACATTCCCTGGGACAAGGTCGACGATTACGCCGCCTTGCGCGAAAAGGCCTCGGCTCATGGCCTCGCCTTCGACGCGGTCAATTCCAACACGTTTCAGGATCAGCCGGGACAGGCGCTTTCGTACAAATTCGGCTCGCTGTCGCACACCGACGCGCGGGTCCGCGCCCAGGCCGTGGCGCATAATGTCGAATGCATCGAGATCGGTAAGAAGCTCGGTTCGAAAGCGCTCACCGTCTGGATCGCCGACGGCTCGAATTTCGCCGGGCAGTCCAATCTGACGAAGGCGCTCGACCGCTATATCGCGGCGATGCGTGAGGTCTATGCCGCGCTGCCGGCGGATTGGCGCGTCTTCCTTGAGCACAAGCTCTACGAACCGGCCTTCTATTCGACGGTGATCTCGGACTGGGGCAGCAGCTTCGCGGCGGCGCAGGAATTGGGACCAAAAGCGCTCTGTCTCGTCGATCTCGGCCACCACGCGCCGAACGTCAATATCGAGCAGATCGTCGCGCGGCTTGTCCGCTTCAAAAAGCTCGCCGGCTTCCATTTCAACGATTCGAAATATGGCGACGACGATCTCGATTCAGGGTCGGTCGAGCCGTTCCGGTTGTTCCTGGTCTTCAACGAATTGATCGACGCCGAGCGCCGCAAGGCCGAGGGCTTTGCGCCGGCTTACATGATCGACCAGTCGCATAACGTGACCGATCCGATCGAGAGCCTGATGCAGTCCGCGATCGAATTGCAGCGCGCCTACGCGCAAGCCCTGATCGTCGATCGCGCCGCCTTGGAGGCGGCGCAGGAGACGAATGACGCGCTCGGCGCGCATCTCGAGCTGAAGCGCGCCTTCACGACGGACGTTTCGCCGCTCCTCGCCGTTGCGCGGCTGCGCGCAGGCGGGGCCACGGCGCCGATCGAGGCCTATCGCGCGTCAGGCTATCGGGCGCACAAGGCGAAGGAGCGCCCGGCGGTCGGCGGAACATCGGCCGGGATCGTCTAGGCGGAAGTTCACGCCGCGAGGTCGGCGACCACCGAATCAAGCAGCGGCGCGCCGAGCGGCGTCACGCGCAAGCGGCCTTTCTCGTCCTCGTCGACAAACCCCTCGAGCGCCAGCGTATCGATCTGGCGGCGGTCGAGCGGGCGTCCGCTCAAGGCTTCGAACCGCTTGGGATCGATCCCTTCGCGCAAGCGCAGGCCCATCAGCAAAAACTCGTCGCCCTGCTCCTCGGCGGACAGCAGATCGTTTTCGATCAGGCCATGGCCCTCGGCTTCGACCTGGGTCAGCCACATTTCCGGATGTTTCTCGGTCGCCTGCGCGCGCCGGCCGGATTCGGTGATCAGCCGGCCATGCGCGCCGGGTCCGATCCCGGCATATTCGCCATAGCGCCAATAGACGAGATTGTGCCGGCTCTCCGCGCCCGGGCGGGCATGATTGGAGACTTCGTAAGCCGGCAGGCCATGAGCCGCGGCAATATCCTGCGTCGCGTCGAACAAAGCGCGGGCGAGATCGGGATCGGGCAGGCGCAGCTTGCCTTGCTTGTAGAGCCGCTCGAAAATCGTGTCAGGCTCAATGGTGAGCTGATAGAGCGACAGATGCTCGCTGCCGCGCTTCAGGGCCTCATCAAGCTCCGCCCGCCAAGCCTGCAGGCTTTGACCCGGCCGCGCATAGATGAGGTCGAACGAATAGCGTTGGAAGATCGCGGCGGCGACATCGACCGCGGCGAGCGCCTCGCCCACCGTGTGCCGGCGCCCGAGCGCCTTCAAATCGGCGTCGTTCAAAGCCTGCACGCCGATCGACAAGCGATTGACGCCGGCGGCGCGATAGCCGCGAAAACGGCCGGCTTCGACGCTGGTCGGATTGGCTTCGAGCGTGATCTCGGCGTCCGGCGCCAGGGTCCACGCCTCGGCGACCGCGTCGATCACCGCCTGCACCGTTTGCGGCCGCATCAGAGACGGCGTGCCGCCGCCGAAAAAGATCGATTGTGCGGTCCGGCCTGGCGCCATGGCGGCGCGATGGCGGATTTCGGCGCGAAAGGCGTTGACGAAGCGCGCCTCGTCGACCGGCGCGTTGCGGACATGGCTGTTGAAATCGCAATAGGGACACTTGGCCAGGCAAAAAGGCCAATGAACATAAACCGCGAAGCCGGCGTCCCGGCTCGCCGCCGGCGCGCCGGCGCTGGGGGCGCGATTCGTGATTGCGTTCATGGCGTCTTATGACAGTTCGGGACGGCCGGCGCCAGAAGCGGGCCTCCGGCGTCGGGGGCGATCCGTTAAAAAGCAGGGGATCATGGAGCGGCGCTTCGGTTTCGACCAGGGAGTCCGGTTGTTTCCGGAAGCGCCGTTCGAGGGCGCCGCCACGAAATCTGCTACGCGCGTGACGGAGGCTGGTCCGCGGCGTGGAGGCAAGTCGGCCCGCCTTCGAGTTCTTCGTGTCCCTCGTGTTCCAAAAATTCAACACGAAAGGGGCGCGAAGATCGCAAAGCGCTCTGTCCGCGCTGCTTGCGCGCCGAGGGCGCTGTGAATATTGCTGACCGTCGAAAAAGCGCGCTCGAAGAGAGGAACCGCCGCCATGAGCGAGAATGAGAGCGCAGCCGCTCGGGCCTTGCAAAAGTCCTGGCTAGACGATCCCAATCACCAGCGCTGGCTCCGCCAAGAGGCGGATTCGCTGTTCGCCTTCTTCGAGATCGAATCGCTCGATCCGGCCGGCGGCTTCTTCGCTCTCGATCAATCGGGACGCGCGATTCCGGCCGAGAGAGAGCGCCCCGTACACGCGACCACGCGGATGGTCCATTGCTACGCGATCGGCTATCTGCTCGGCCGGCCCGGCGCCGCCGATCTCGTCGATCACGGCATGCGGGCTTTGCTCAGTCGCCATCGCGATCCACGCCATGGCGGCTACTTCACGTCTTTCGATACGGACGGGCCGCGCGATACGACCAAGCTCGCCTATGGCCATGCTTTCGTGCTGCTTGCCGGCGCCAGCGCCAAGCTCGCCGGCCATCCGGACGCCGATAAGCTCATCGCCGATGTCGGCGAGGTTCTCGAGAGCCGGTTTTGGGACGAAAAGCACGGGGCGAGCGCCGAGGAATATCTGAGCGATTGGACGCCGTTCAGCGCCTATCGCGGCCAGAACTCGAACATGCACCTGACCGAGGCGCTGATGGCCGCTTTCGAGGCGACGGGAGAGCGCGCCTATCTCGCCAAGGCCGAGCGTATTGCGGATTTCTTCCTGCGCCGCATGGCCGCGAGCTGTCATTGGCGCGTGCCGGAACACTACCGCGCCGATTGGACGATTGACCGCGACTATAAAGGCTCCGACGTTTTCAGGCCGGCTGGCACGACGCCGGGCCATTCCCTCGAATGGGCGAGATTGGCGCTGCAACTCTGGGCGTTGGGCGACAAGCGCCTCGATTGGCTTCCCGAGGCCGCCAAGGCTCTTTTCGGCGAGGCGACGAAATCGGGTTGGGACCCCGCCGGCGGCTTCTACTACACGCTCGATTGGAGCGGCGCGCCGCTGATCCGCGATCGGCTATGGTGGCCATGCTGCGAGGGGATCGGGGCGGCGGCTTTCTTATGCCGCCTTGAGGGGGACGCGCTCTATGAAAGCTGGTACCGCCGCATCTGGGACTTCGCGGCGCGCCGCCTCATCGACCGGCGGGCAGGAGGGTGGCGTCCGCAACTGGGCGACGACCTTAAGGAAAAGAACGGCTACTTCGTCGGCAAGCCGGACATCTATCACGCATTGCAAGCGTGCTTGATCCCGCTCTACCCGACAAACGCGAGCCTTGCTCGCGGCGTCGCCGAGGCGGTTTGACCGCCTCCTTCCGTCGCAACACGACGGCAGAACTTCAAGCTCAAGGCCATCGGCATCGCCCTGTCGCGAACGCCGACGCTTCGTTCAACGCTTCTTGGCGGCGCGTTTCTTGGGGGTCATCCGCAAGGAAATGCCCATCAGCGTCGCCTTGTGCCGGGTCGCGCCTTCCGTCCGCTTGAGGCTCTTGGCGATTTTCGAGAGCGGCTCCTTGCGGGCCATGCCCTTGAGAACGCGGATGTCGTCTTTCGACCAGACGCGCCGAACCGGGGCCGCTTTGCGACGTACTGCTTTTCTAGCCATTTTCACTCCAATCGGATGATTGAAACACAAGTACAGTAGGGTTTATGCACCTTTTGCGATCATTATGCAACCTTTGTGCGGTCCTGGACATACCGTACGACCCATTTTGGTTCATGGGAGCCCGTCGGCGGTACTCGATCTATTCGTCTCATTCAGGTTTCAGCGAGCCCAAATGAGAACGAAACGGAAATTTCGGAACCTGAAAGCCGGAGCAGAGTGACGAAAAGTCGCGCCGCCGCTCCGTCGTCATCGACGGCGACCGGTCGCATTGGGAGCGATCTTTGTCTGGCCTTTGAACCAATCGGGCGGAAGAACGTTCGCCGACGAACGCTCAGGTTTGACGAGCGGGCGGAAGACGACGCTTATTCCCGCGGCTGAGCAGGCCGCCCTGCGCGGTTCAGCGTTGGTTCGGCGCCGGCGAGGGGAAATTCTCGGTCTTCGCCGACCCTTCGGCCGGCCGCGACCCCGGTCATTCGGCCGTCGCCGACCAATCATATTTCGGCGCATAGCCGAGGAGGCGCTTCGCCTTGTCGATCGAGAGCAGCGATTCGTTCGGGGCGAACGGTCGTTTGACCGGAACGCCGGGAAAAACCTTGGCCAGCAATTCGGCGTTCGGACTGCTCATGACCGAATTCGAATTGGCGATGATAAAGACCTCGAAGCCCTTCTTTGGATATTCAAGCGAGAGCCGCACCGCCTGGGCGCCGTCGCGCGCGTCGATATAGGCCCAGAGATTGAAGGCGCGGGCGCGCGGATCGGCGTTAAAACTTGGAAAGAGAGCGTAGTCTTGCGGCTCCACCACATTGGAGAAGCGCAGGCCGATCATCTTCAATTCCGGATCCCAGCGGCAAAATTGCGCCGCCATCTGCTCGTCCAAGTGCTTGGCGAGCGCATAGGACCATTCCGGGCGGGCCGGATAGTCCTCGTCCACCGGCACGTAGGGCGGCGGCTCATCGAAAGGGACGCCGAGCAGCGTCTCGCTCGACGCCCAAACCAGGTTCTTGATTTTGAGATGTTTTGCCGCCTGAAAGACATTGAAGCTGCAGGCGACATTGTGGATGAAGGTATGCGCGTCGGGCCGCAGGCCGGGGGCCGGGATCGCGGCAAGATGCACGATCGCGTCGACGCCCCGATGGCCCCAGTCTATCGCGGTCAGCGCTTCGTAGGTCTGGCCGAAATCGGATAAGTCGAGCAACGTGACCGGGCATTTGCGCTCGCGCGGCGCGACGCTGTCGAGAATCGTCGTTTCGTAGCCGTGAGCGATAAGCTCATCGACGACGGCGCGGCCCAACTTGCCCGAGCCGCCGGTCACGATCACGCGTTTCATAAAATGCGCTCCCCCAACGCGTCCCCAAAAACGGCTGCACTGTAACGCAAATGCGACAATTGGGATAATTCGTTGTCGCTCAATCGCATACTGTCCCGCAAAGAGCGCTCAACAAGGCTGTTCGG
>Ga0070735_10004146_pt1 | contig 12323 bp, 10 predicted proteins | sample Coa_R1_FD_66443 | JGI IMG/M metagenome (GOLD analysis project Ga0070735, IMG submission 66443) | Surface soil microbial communities from Centralia Pennsylvania, which are recovering from an underground coalmine fire - Coalmine... | ecosystem: Environmental > Terrestrial > Soil > Unclassified ... | reverse complement strand
GATGCGCATCCGCGCGCTCGACAGATGGTCCGCCGTCTCCTTCGCGACGACGGTGCCGAGCCCGGTCCACGGTGAGCCGCGTCTACTGGATATCATCGCGCGCCTCCGCGAAATACCGCGCATAAACCTCGTTGAGACTCGGCGTGGCGTAATGGATGCCGGTCAGTTCGACCGTCCCGGCGAGGTGACGGGCGATGGCGGCGCGCAGATCGCGTTGCCCATCCACCCGGTAGCGGTCGCCGCCCAGCGGCTGCACGCGCACGACGCCGGGGATTTCGGCGAGGCGTTCGGGCACGGTGTCACCGCTTGCCTCGACATCGATCACATAGCCGCCGCCAAGCACCTGCGCGGCAAGTTCGGTTACCGTGCCGGACAGAGCGAGCTTGCCGCGGTTGAACAGCGCCACCCGATCGCACACGCTCTGCACCTGATCGAGGTGATGCGACGACAGCAGCACCGCGGTGCCGTCGGCCTTGAGGCCGCGGATCATCTCGAGGAATTCCTGCGTCGAATGTGGGTCGAGCGCCGTCGTCGGCTCGTCGAGGATCGCGACGCTCGGCTCCTTCATCAGCACCTCGGCGAGGCCGAGCCGCTGGCGCATCCCCTGCGAGAACGTGCCGACGCGGGCGCGGCCGTATTCCGCCAGGCCGACCCGGCGGATCGCCTCGGCGAAGCGCTGGTCGATCTGGTGCCGGGTCAGGCCGGCGAGGCGGCCGGTATAGGCGAGGTTGTCCTGCGCCGACAGCGTGTCATAGAAACCGATCTGGTCGGGCAGATAGCCGACCCGGCGCTTGACTTCGAGCGGGTCGCGCAGCGGGTCGAAGCCGGCAACCATGGCGCGGCCTTCGGTCGGTTCGGTCAGGCCGAGCAGCATCAGGATCGTCGTCGTCTTGCCCGAACCGTTCGGCCCGAGGATGCCGAGGATCTCGCCGGCGCGGACTTCGAGCTCGATGTGATCGACCGCGACCTTGTCGCCATAGCGCTTGGTCAGCCCCTCGGCCCGGATCACGACATCGCCGGCCATGCCGCCGCGCCTAGCGCCGGCCGAAGCGGGCGACGGCGAAGACGACGACCAGCAGCGCGATCGCGATGATCGCGATGCCGACTGCGCCCCACAGCGTAGAGGTCAGCACGGTGATGCGGAAAGTGGCCGATTCCGACAGCCCGCCGGCGGCGCTGGCGCGGATCGTCGCCTGATAGTCGCCGGCGATGGCGCGCTCGGACGGGTTCAGCGTCACCTTGACCTGCTGGGTGCCGCCGGCCGGCACCTGCGGCACGGTCTTCGGCTCGAAGCTCGATTTCCAGCCTTCCGGCGTCGTTGCGCTGAGTTCGACGTCGCGCGCCGCCTCGCTGCCGTCGTTGCGCAACACGATTGTCAGCTGCGACGCCTGCCCGGCATAGGCCTCGCCGCTGAGCCGGCCGCCCTCGCCGGACACCGCCAGCTTGGGCTGGCCGACGATCGTTAGGGCGACCGGCAACTCGGCGCTCGCCGCCTCGGTCTTGGCATGCAGGACAAGCTTGTAATCGCCGGCCGGCGTCTCGCGCGGGATCGTCAGCGACGCCTCTATGTCCTTCGACTTGCCGGCCTCGATCGGGATGCTGGTCAGCTGCTGGCTGCCGAAGGCCTCGGTAAAGCTGACCTGGAAATTCTTCGGCGCGTCGGCGCTGAAATTGACCGTGGCGTCGCGGCCGCTGTCGTTGGTGACGCTGACCTTGTATTTGAACGAGGTCGTCGCGGTGCCGCGCAGCGCCGGAAAGTTGGTCGTCATCTTCAGCTTGGCGGGAAGCTCCTCGCCGATGGTGACCTTGATCGGCAATTTCTCGTCGTATTTGTCGTTCTTGGCCTCGACCGTGAACTGATAGTCGGCGTGGCCGGCGCCCGACGGCGGTTCGAGCCGCAATTGCAGCCGCTCGTCGCCGTCCGGGCCGACCTCGATGGCGCCGACCGGCTGGCCGCCGCCGAGTATCGTCGCCTTCCAGCCCGGCGCGATCTGCGGCACCGACAAGGTCAGCGCCTGCGGCGGCAGTTTGAAGTTATGGACGCTGAGATCGACCGTCGTGGTCTCGCCGGCGCGCGTCGTCAGCGCCGGGTAGCGGGTCGTCAGAAAGATGCCGCTGACGCCCGGCGGGGACTCAGCCGCCTGCGCCGCCGCGGCCCCGATCAGCAAACAGGAAACGGTCACGAGCCACCGCAGCATCCTCAACTTCCTCCCGTATCCCAAGCGCCCGTGCGCAAGCTCCGGACGGCGCGCGCGGGGCTGACATAAAACAGCAGCGGCCGAAGCTTAAATGAAGATTTTTTAATCTGTTGCGGCCCGCCGTCGCAGACTGCGGCGCGACTCAGAACACGCTTTCGACGACCTTGCCGACCCAGCCCTTGTTTGCCGCGCCGGGATTGCCGGTGCCGGTCACCAGCGCGTAGGCGTCGGTATACCAGCGGCTGCCGGGGTAATTGTAACCGAGGACCGCCGCATTGTCCTTGGCCTCCTTGGCGAGGCCGAGGCCGAGATCGCATTCGACCAGGCGTTCGAGCGCTTCCGGCACGTGGGTCGTCGTCTGGTATTCGTCGATGACGCGCTTGAACCGGTTCATTGCCGCCAGATACTCGCCCTGCTGCAAGTAGTAGCGGCCGATCTCCATCTCCTTGCCGGCCAGATGGTCGCGGGTGAAGTCGAGCTTCAGCCTGGCGTCGCGGGCGTATTTGCTGTCCGGGAAGCGGCGGATGACATCTTCGAGCGCGCGCAATGCCAGTTGCGTCGTCTTCTGGTCGCGGCCGACATCGACGATCTGCATGTAGTAGCAGATCGCCTTCAGGTAATAGGCATAGGCGACGTCGCGGTGGCCGGGATGCAGCTGGATGAAGCGGTCGGCGGCGACGATCGCCTCGCCGTAGCTGCCGTTCTCGTACAGCGTATAGGCGTTCATCAGCTGGCTTTTGGTGGCCCACACCGAATACGGGTGCTGGCTCTCGACCTGGTCGAAGGTTTTGGCGGCCGCGGCGTAATTCTCGTCGACGACCTGGTCCATCGCCTTGTTGTAGAGTTCGTCGACCGGTTTTTCGATGTAAGCCTGGTTTTCCTTGCCGCCGCCGCAGGCGGCAAGCGCGACAAGCAACGCAGCGGCGGCGAGCCGCGGCAAAGAACGCACCAGACGCATCGAAAATCCCGACCCCAGGCAGTAAAACCCCGGCGCGCTTATAGCACGAATTGGCGCGCCGGCGGGAAGCCGCTGCGTCAGGCCCGGGCCGCCCGCCTCGCTTCCGGCCAGGCGACGACGCCGATCGGGGTGGCGTCGGCGATGGTCGTCACGCACCAGGCGGCATTGTCGGCGAACAGCGCCGCCAGCAGGCGCCGGGTCAGCGCATGACCGCAGCGGGTACCGTGGAAATGCCCGATGATCGGTCCCCCGGCGAGGTACAGATCGCCGAATGCGTCGAGCAGTTTGTGGCGCACGAATTCGTCGGCGTAGCGCAAGCCGCCGGCGTTGAGGATGCGGTTGCCCTGCACGACGACGGCGTTATCGAGCGAGCCGCCGAGGGCGAGGCCCGCGGCGCGCATGCGATCGATGTCGTCGTACAGACAGAATGAGCGGGCCCGGCTCAACTCATTTTCGAACGTGCCCGCCTCGAATGTAATCTGGAGGTCCTGCTGCCGGATCAGCGGGTTGTCGTAATCGATCTCGAAACTCATCGAAAAGGCGTGGTCGGGCAGCAGCGTCGCCGTCGCGCCGTTGTCGCTGACCGAGACCGGCTTCAACACCTTGATCGCGCGGCGCGCGGCGTCCTGCACCTCGATCCCGGCGCGGTCGATCAACCGCATGAACGGGGCCGAGCTGCCGTCCATGATCGGCACCTCGGGGCCATCGATTTCGACGACCGCATTGTCGATTTCGTTGCCGGCGAAGGCCGCCATCAGATGCTCAATCGTGCCGACCCGGATGCCTTCGCCGTTCGACAGCACTGTCGCCAGCGCCGATTCGACGGTCTGGTCCCACCGCGCCCGGATTTCGGTCCCGGTGTCGAGACGGCGGAACACAATGCCGTTGTCGGGATTTGCCGGCAGCACCGTCATCGTCACCCGACGGCCACTATGCAGGCCGATGCCGGCGCAACTTGCCGCAAACCCCAACGTGCGTTGCTGTGCGATTCCCATTTCCCCCAACCACTTAAATGAACTACCCCCACAGGCGTAACCTAACGGCCGCCTTGAGGCCGCCACAAATCACTCTTTGTTGCCGATTGTTGCAGAGTGGGGCCGCTTTTATGAAAGCGATTTCCGAGACTTAACGCTTCCCGAGCCAGCGCACGAAACCGGATTGTTACCGGCTCCGGCGCCTCATCGCCGCGGATTTGTCGAATCCGGCTAGTTCGCTTGGCGTCGCAGAAAGGCTGGGATATCGAGCAGATCGTCGTCCTTGCTCGTGCCCGGCCGATCTTCCGGTTCCAGCGGCGCCAGGCGCGGCGGTGCCGATTTTGGCGGTGTCGGCGGCGGTGCGGCGCGCTGCGCCCGCTCGGCCACAGGCGGCGGGGCATTGGTCGTCCGCGCTCGGCCGATCCCGGTCACCCGCTCGATCAGGCTCGGGGTGCGGCTCTTGGGTTTGGCCGCCGTGTCGCGGGCGGGCGGCGGCCCGGCTGTCGCGAGCGGCGGCGGCGCCGAGCCATTCGGCCGCGGCGCGGCAAAGGCGCCGCTGCGCATCGCCGCGCTTTCGGCCGCTTCCGCGGCGGCCGGCGACGGCTCTGCCGGCGGATCGGCTCGCAGCTCCGGCGCCGCGAGCGGCGTCGGTTCGGTGTGGACCGGGGCGCCGGCCACCGCGTTCTGCCGCAGCATCGGCTGGGTGTAGCCGGCCCCGGCGGGACGCGGCGCCTGCGCCGGCGGCTCGGCGGCCGGCAGGGGGGCGCGAGCCGCCAGGCTCGGCATCGCCACGGGGTGCGGCGTCGCCTCGGCATCGATGCCGGTGGCGACGACCGAAATGCGCATCTTGCCGGCCAGCCGCTCGTCGAAGGTCGAGCCGAAAATGATGTTGGCGTCGGGATCGACCTCCTCGCGTATCCGGTTGGCCGCCTCGTCGACCTCGAACAGGGTCATGTCGGTGCCGCCGGTGATGTTGATCAGGACGCCCTTGGCGCCCTTCATCGACACGTCTTCGAGCAGCGGGTTGGAGATCGCCGCCTCGGCCGCATCGATCGCGCGGCGGTCGCCCTCGGCCTCGCCGGTGCCCATCATCGCCTTGCCCATCTCGCTCATCACGGTGCGGATGTCGGCGAAGTCGAGATTGATCAGGCCCGGCATCACCATCAGATCGGTGACGCCGCGCACGCCGGAATGGAGCACGTCGTCGGCCATCTTGAAGGCGTCGGCAAAGGTCGTGCGATCGTTCGCCAGCCGAAACAGGTTCTGGTTCGGGATGATGATCAGAGTATCGACGTATTTCTGCAGGTCCTCGATGCCGCTGTCGGCGATGCGCATCCGGTGGATGCCCTCGAAATGAAAGGGCTTGGTGACGACGCCGATCGTCAGGATGCCGGATTCGCGCGCCACCCGCGCAATCACCGGCGCGGCGCCGGTGCCGGTGCCGCCGCCCATGCCGGCGGTGATGAACACCATGTTCGAGCCCTGCATCGCTTCTAGGATCTCGTCGATCGCCTCCTCGGCGGCAGCGCGCCCGACATCCGGCCGGGCGCCGGCGCCGAGGCCGCGGGTCACCCCGATGCCGAGCTGGATCTTGCGCGGTGCGTTCGACAATTGCAGCGACTGCGCGTCGGTGTTGGTGACGACGAAATCGCACCCGATCAGGTTCGAGCGGATCATGTTGTTGACGGCGTTGCCCCCGGCGCCGCCGACCCCGACCACGGTGATGCGGGGCTTCAGCTCCTGCTCATCCTTCGGGATGCTGAGATTGATCATGGATAGCCCTCCACCCTGCGCGGCCGTTAAAAGATCGGTTCGGAACCGGTCCATCCCCCCACGTTCCGATCGCCGCGGATCGGCCCAAGATCGACCGGATGTGACTACGCCTTTGAGGGGCGCGCCCCGATACTAACCGGTTTGCTTCGGCCGAGGTACCCGAAGCGGACGGAAATTGCCCCGAATCGTCAAAAATTATCGCGCAACCAGTGCGTCATCCGGCCGAACACGTTCTTCGGTTGAGAACGCATCGGCCGCTCTCGCTCGGCGCGTTCGGACATCGCGAAGTGCAGCAGTCCGGCAGCGGTCGAAAACGCCGGTCCATGCGTCGATTCAGCGAGGCCCGCGACCCGCGTCGGCCGTCCGATCCGGCCCTGCTTGTCGAGGATCGTGCCGGCCAGCTCGCGTGCCCCGTGCAGCTGGCAGGCGCCGCCGGTCAGCACCATGCGGCGGCCGGCGATCTTGTCGGAGCCGCTCGCCTCGAGCCGGTCGCGCACCATTTCGAAGGTTTCCTCGAGCCGCGGCGCGATGATGCTGACCAGCATCGATTTCGGGACGTGGTTGACGTGCCCGTCCTCCTCCTCGCCGATCGCCGGCACCGCGATCGTTTGCCGGTCGTCGAGCGTCGCGCGGATCGCGCTGCCGAACAGCACCTTCAGCCGCTCGGCATGGGCGACCGGGGTGGAGAGGCCGCGGGCAATGTCATTCGTCACATGCATGCCGCCGACCGGCACGGCATCGGCAAAGATCAGGTTGCCGCCGAAGAAGACCGCGATCGTCGTCGTACCGCCGCCCATGTCGATGACCGTGACGCCGAGTTCCATCTCGTCCTCGACCAGGCAGGCGAGACCGGCCGCATAGGAGCTGACGACGAGGGCATCGACTTCGAGATGGGCCCGCCCGATCGCCACCGTATGGTTGCGCACGCTCGCGGTCGCGGCGGTCACGATGTTCATGTTGACGCCGAGGCGCTCGCCGATCATGCCGCGCGGATCGCGGATGCCGCGGCTGTCGTCGACCGAGAAGCCGACCGGGATCGAATGGATCACCTGCCGGTCGCCCGCGTCGCGCATTTGAAACCCGCGCTCCAGCACCAGCCGCATGTCGCTGTCGCTGATCTCGCGCGGCGGAAACGATTGCTCCGCCTTGACGATGCGCGAGGCGGAAAAGCCGCCCGACAAGTTGACCGCGACCCGCTGGATCGTCTCGCCCGCCATTTCCTCGGCCGCGAGGACCGCATTGCCGATCGATTCGACCGCGGTGTCGAGGTCGACGATCGTGCCGCCGCGCACGCCGCGCGACAGCTGATGGCCGATGCCGAGGATGCGCGGCGCATCGGTTTCGACCCGGCCGATGAAGCAGCAGATTTTGCTGGTGCCGATATCGAGCCCGGCGATCAGGCTGCCGCGCGGCCGCAATGCGGGCGCCCGCCCGCGCACACCGGCGCCGTTCGCCGCGCTGCCGTTTGCCGCCGCCGGTTTTTCCCCCGTCGATTTTCCCCCCGCCGATTTCATGGCGCCCCCCGGCCGTCCCTCATGTGCTCTTGCCGGCCGGATGGGGCTTCTTGGCAGGAGCGGCTTCCTTCGCCGGCGGCGGCGCGTTGACGCGCACCACAAGCCGGTCCGGCAGCCGCATATCGACGGCCTGGACCTCGCGCTTCAACACGCTGTCGGCGCGTTCGAGCTGCGCCAGCTTGGCCCAGGCTGCGGCGGGGGCTGTGTCCGGCAGCAGCACGTCGATCGACCCGTCCATTCGCAGGTTCCAGCGCCGGCCGCCGACCCAGACCGCGGCGCCGACCCGCGCCGCCAGATCCGGCTGGGTCGCCAGCATGTCGACCAGCGCCGCGGCATGCGCGGCCGCATCGTCGCCGACGACGATCGGCAATTTGGCAAACCGGTCGAGATCCTTGACCGGGATCACCGCGCCGTCGCGGTCGATCAGCTCCTGCTTGCCGCCATGCTGCCAGATCGCCAGCGGCTTGCGCTCGACCAGGCGGACGTAAAGCGTCCCCGGCAGGCGCCGCTCGATCACCGCCGAGCGCACCCAGGGCAGCGCCATCAGTTGGGTCCGCGCCCGGCTCGGGCTGACCGCCAGGATCGGGGTGCCGCGATCGGCGGCGAGCGCGGCCATGATCGTGGCCGCATCGGTGGTTTCGCGGCCTACGACTTCGATGTCGTTGACGGCCAGGCCGAGCGCGCCGGTCGCGGCGACCGCCTGGGTCCACACCCGGTCATAGGCCGGCGCGGCCGCCGGCACGCGGCTCAGCACCACAACCGCGACCGTGCCGCTCGCCAGCAGCGCCAGCGGCGCCCAGGTGAGAGCCGGGCGCAGCAGCCGCCAGGACCGGAAGCGTTTCGGCCGCGCCGGTTTCAGTTTTGCCACGGCGGCGCCTCGCTGAGCCCGGCAAGCGGGCGGCCGATCCGGCGGATTTCCCATTCGAGGACGATGCCGAATTGCGCCTCGACGCGGCGGCGGACCTCTTCGCCGAGCCCTTCCAGATCGGCGGCGGTCGCATCGCCGGTGTTGATCAGGAAATTGGTGTGCTTCTCCGACACCATCGCGCCGCCGCGCCGCAATCCGCGACAGCCGGCGGCGTCGATCAGCCGCCAGGCGCTGTCGCCCGTCGGATTGGCAAAGGTCGAGCCGCCGGTGCGCGCGCGGATCGGCTGCGAGGCTTCCCTTGCGGCGCGGATTTCGGCCATGCGGTCGGCGACGGCGGTCGGGTCGCCCGTCTCGCCGCGAAAGATTGCGCGGGTGAAGACCCAATCCGGCGGCGCCTCGCTGTGCCGGTACGACAGCCCCAGCTCGGTCGGGCTCGCGCGGTGGTTGCCGCCGCTGCGGTCGATCGCCTCGGCGGCGATCAGCACATCCTTGAACTCGCGGCCATAGGCGCCGGCATTGGTGCGAAACCCGCCGCCGATCGTCCCGGGGATGCCGGACAGGAATTCGAGCCCGGCGACACCGGCCTCGGCGGCGGTCAGCGCCACGTTGAGATCGAGCGCGCCGGCCCCGCTGGCGACCTCGTCGCCGCTGACCGCGATCTCGGCGAAGCCGCGGCCGAGGCGGATCACGATGCCGGGGATGCCGCCATCCCTGACCAGCAGATTGGAGCCGACGCCGAGCACGGTCACCGGCACATCGGCGGGCAGGGCAGCGAGAAACACGGCCAAATCTTCTGCATCGGCCGGGCGGAACAGCACCTCGGCGGGGCCGCCGACCCGGAACCAGGTCATCGGTCCGATCGGCGCATCCGGGGTCAGCCGGCCGCGGACCGGCGGCAGCCGCCGCATCAAAACATCGCCGGCGAGGTCGGCCTGCGGCATCACGCGACCCGGCTCGCCGGATCGAGCCCGGCCAATTCGCCCGGCAGGGCATTCGCCCAGTTGGTGATCGACCCGGCGCCGAGGCAGACAACGATATCGCCCGGCCGCGCCAGCACCTGCACCGTGCCGGCGAGGTCGCCGGGGGCGGCAAGAGCGCGCGGGTCGCGGTGGCCATGCGCCGCGAGCCCGGCCACCAGCGCGTCGCGATCGGCGCCAGCGATCGGCGCCTCGCCGGCCGCGTAGACATCGGCGACCAGCACGGTGTCGGCGTCGTTGAAGCAGGTGCAGAACTCGTCGAACAGGTGCGCCAGGCGGGAATAGCGGTGCGGCTGCACCACCGCGATCACCCGGCCGTCGGTGATCGACCGGGCCGCCTTCAGCACCGCCGCGATCTCGACCGGGTGGTGGCCGTAATCGTCGATGATCGGCACGCCGTTCCAGATGCCGGTCTGGGTGAAGCGGCGCTTGACGCCCTTGAAGTTGCCGAGGCTGTTGCGCAGCACCTCGTCGCTGAACCCCATCTCCTCGGCAATCGCCGCGGCGGCCAGTGCGTTCTGCACATTGTGCTCGCCGAACATCGGCAGCAGCAGGTCGGCGATGGTGCGGTCCTGCCCGGTCGCGCGGTCGGCGACCACGACGTCGAAGCGGCTGCCGTCGCGGCCCGGGCGCAGATTGGTGGCGCGGATGTCGGCCTGCGGGTTGAAGCCGTAGGTCAGGATGCGGCGGTCCAGCAGGCGCGGGATCATCCCCTGCACGACCGGATGGTCGATGCACAGCACGGCGAAGCCGTAGAACGGGATGTTGCCGATGAAGGTCTCGAACGCCTGCTGCAGCGTCGCGAAATCGCCGTAGAAGTCGAGGTGCTCGGGGTCGATGTTGGTGACGACCGCGATCGTCGCCGGCAGCCGGGTAAAGGTGCCGTCGCTTTCGTCGGCCTCGACCACCATCCAGTCGCCCTCGCCGAGCCGCGTGTTGGTGCCGTAGGCGTTGATGATGCCGCCGTTGATCACGGTCGGGTCGAGCCCGGCGGTTTCCAGCAGGGCCCCGATCATCGAGGTCGTCGTCGTCTTGCCGTGGGTTCCGGCGATCGCGATCGACCAGCGCAGCCGCATCAATTCGCCGAGCATCTCGGCGCGGCGGACCACCGGAACGCGCCGCACCCGCGCCGCGGCGACCTCCGGGTTGTCCGGTTTGACCGCCGACGAGATCACGACGACCTGCGCCGCGCCGACGTTCTCCGACGCGTGGCCGATCGATACCTGGACGCCGAGCTCGGCCAGCCGGCGGGTGTTGGCGCCGTCGGACAGGTCGCTGCCCTGCACCTTATAGCCGAGATTGTGCAACACCTCGGCGATGCCGCTCATGCCGATGCCGCCGATCCCGACGAAATGGATCGGGCCGAGCGAACGGGGCAGCGTCCTCATGCCGCCTGCTCCGCGATCGCCGCACCGGCCGACAGGACCAGCGCCGCCAGCCGCTCGGCGGCATCGTCGCCCGCGAAGCGGCGGGCCGCCGCCGCGGCAAGCTGCAATGCGGCCGCATCTTCCAGCAGCTCGGCAAGACGCTCCGCCAAGACCGCGTCGGTCAGGGTCGATTGCGGCAGCGCCCAGCCGCCGCCGGCGGCGGCAAAATTCCGCGCATTGGCGCTCTGATGGTCGTCCATCGCGTGCGGGTACGGTACCAGCAGTGCCGGCCGGCCGGCCGCCGCCAGTTCGGCGATCGTCGAGGCGCCGGCGCGGCAGATCACAAGATGGGCGCGCGCCAGCCGCTCCGGCATGTCGGTGAAGAAGCTCTCGACCTCGGCGGCGATGCCGAGCGCCGCCAGCTGCTCGGCGACGGCGGCTCCGTCCTCGGGCCGGGCCTGCTGGCACAGGCGCAGCCGGGCCCGCAGCTCGGCCGGCAACAATGCCAGCGCCGCCGGCACCAGTTCGGCGAAGACCCGCGCGCCCTGGCTGCCGCCAAACACCAGCAGCTCGATTGTGCCGCCCGGCTCCGGCGGCGCGTAAGGTCTGCCGCCGACGGCCAGGATCGCCGGCCGTACCGGGTTGCCGGTCTGCACCGCGCGGCCGCGATCCTGAGGCCGCAACCCGCTCGTCTCGGAAAAGCCGGTGGCGATCCGGCGCGCCCGCGGCGCCAGCATCCGGTTGGCGCGGCCGAGCACCGCGTTCTGCTCATGGATCACGGTCGGCAGGCCGAGCTGCGCCGCCGCGACCATTGTCGGCACCGAGGCATAGCCGCCGAACCCGACCACCGCCGCCGGCCGCAATTGGCGCAACAGCCGCCGCGCCTGGACGACGCCGACGGCGAGATCGGCGATGCCGCAGGCGGCGCGCAGCGGGCCGCCGCCGAAGCGGCCGGCGCGCACCTGGCGCACCGCGACACCGGGCATCTTGTCCGCGAGCCCTTCGGTGCGAACGTCCGTCGTCAGGTACACGGCCTCGCCTTGCGCCAACAGCCGGGCCGCCAGTGCCTGCGCCGGAAACAGGTGCCCGCCGGTGCCGCCGGCGGCGAGCACGAACGCGCTCACAATTCGGTCCCGCTGAGCCGGCGTCGGGTCAAGGCCAGCATCATGCCCATGCCGAGCGCCAGGGCCAGCATCGACGACCCGCCGTAGGACACGAACGGCAGCGTCATGCCCTTGGTCGGGATCAGGTGCAGGCTGGAGGCCATGTTGATGACGGTCTGCAATCCGAACTGGATCAACAGGCCGCTCGCCGCCAGCACCACGAACAGGTTGCTCTCCTGCAGCATGCGCGAGAAACCCCGGAACACGACAAAGGCGAAGATCCCGACCAGCAGCACGCAAACGACCATGCCGAACTCTTCGCCCGTCACGGCAAACACGAAATCGGCGTGCGCGTCCGGCAGGACGCCCTTGATCGTGCCCTCGCCGGGGCCGCGGCCCCACATCCCGCCATTGGCAAAGGCTTCGAGCGCCCGGTTGACCTGGTAGCTGTCGCCGGCGGCGGGATCGAGGAAACGGTTGATGCGGCTGGCGACATGCGGCAGCCAGACATAGGCGCCGAACAAGCCGGCGATCCCGGCGACGGCTCCCGCGCCGACCCAATAGAGCCGCAGCCCGGCCATGATGAACTGG
>Ga0070735_10004145_pt1 | contig 12324 bp, 13 predicted proteins | sample Coa_R1_FD_66443 | JGI IMG/M metagenome (GOLD analysis project Ga0070735, IMG submission 66443) | Surface soil microbial communities from Centralia Pennsylvania, which are recovering from an underground coalmine fire - Coalmine... | ecosystem: Environmental > Terrestrial > Soil > Unclassified ... | reverse complement strand
AGCACCCTGGTGAAGGTCGGCTTGCGGAAACGCGTCACCTGCAAATCCCGGGCAGCCAGTAGCTCCGCCAGGCGATCGAGAAAGACGTCGCCGCGTGCCTTGGCAATATCGAGCAGCCCGATGCGCAGCCCTTCCAGCGACGCGGGGCGTGGCGCGAGCTGCCGCGCGGCAGGCGTGCGCTCGGAGGTTGGGTCGAGGAGCTCGCGTGCGTTCATGATGTCACCTCCCGTGTGACCGGCTGGCTGCCGGCGGGGCCGGCGACCCAGCTACCGATGATGCTCGAGAAGAGCCCGGCCGGTCCACCGGCATGGACGAACCAGAGCCGGTCGGGCAGGAACTTGGGCAGCGTCTCGGCGGCCGGCATGCCCTCGGCGATCCCGCCGGCACCGCGGACGATTGCCTCGCCGGGCAGCACCAGCTGCTCCAGAATCTCCTCCCGCAGCCGTCGCTTGGTCCAGCCCGACTCACGGAAGACGCGGCCATGCTCGGGTGAGACGACGACCACCGCCTCATAGTCGCGCACCAGCTTGGGATGGGCGACGCTTTCCAGGCAGCGGGCGAAGGAGCGGGCCAGCGACTCCGGCTGTCGAGAGAGCTGATCGAAGACCGTGCGCGGCCCTTCGCCGGCGAACAGCGTGACCGCCGAGACACCGGCCGGCAGGCCGCGCTCCACGGCGAGCGGCTCCCACGGTGAATCCTCCTCGTTCTCGGCGAAGCAGAACGTGTACTTGCCGGGATTACCGAGGGTGGCACGGTCGATCTCGCCCGGCCGGCCACCCCCGACGTTCCGGACGATCAGCTGCAGCGCCCGGCCGATGGTCGCGTTGGCCCGATTGCCCTGGCCCAGCACATTGATTCCCCAGTTCATGCCGATCGCGCGCCGCACCGGCCCGTTGACGATCACCACCGGTCCGACCGAGTAGGTGGTGGCGAGCACACCGTGCAGGTTGAACTCCGGCATGCAGGCCGCCTCCAGGGCCGCCAGTACCACCGGGAGGTAGGCCGGACGGCAGCCGGCCATGACGGCGTTGATCGCCACCTTCTCGACCGTGCACGGCGCCCTGTCCGGAGGGACGATTGCTACCACCTCGTCCGGCTCCCGGCTCGTTCCTTCCAGCATCTGAATGACCCGCAGCGGGGTGGGCGGGACGACCGGCAGCCCGTCAGTCCAGCCACGGTCGAAGCAGGCCTCGATCTCATCCTCAAGCTCGGCCAGCTCGACGCTGCGGGCCTGCAGCCGCTCGCGTCCGTAGCGCACTGCCAGCTCCTCGGCGACGCCCGGCTCGACGCTGCGCGAGCCGCAGCCGGGGCGGAGCTCCGGCAGACCCGGTCCCAGGCCGGTTACCCCGGTCAGCGCCTCCCAGTCGGCGCGCGACCAGCCGGCGGTGCGTGCCACCACGCACCCGCCCTCGATGCGCAGCAGCGCCGGCACCGCCTCGATCTTCAGCCGGTAGGAGGTTTCGAGCTGCGTGTCGCCGGTCGCGTCGATTCCCGGCGGGAAGGTAGGATCGTCCTGGGTGTAGACGGTCAGCGGCACTCCGCGCTCGACCAGCTCCCGCAGCACCGGCGCCACGAGATGGCAGGTGGGGCAATCCTCCTTGACGACGGCGACGATGCCGTCGGGAATGCCAGATCGGGTCATCAGGAAAGTCTCTCCGCGGGCCGCGACGTGCTTACTGTCCCGACTCGGCCGGTTGGCGAAGCCGGGACTGGTAGCTCAGTCCGCATCCGATCCACCAGGCGCGCGACCATAGCCGGATCGTCGATCACGTATACAACCCTCGTGCCGTAACGCATGATACTGCTGCTGCGAACGGAGAGCGCAGTGGCGTGCGTCCAGCCTCGGGAGCCGGTACCGTTGTAGGGGCACTCGGGGTATCGACACGGGGATGCTCCTACAGCCGGGCTTGCGGTGAGGTGCGGCGAGGACTGCCGGCTCGTATACTGGGTGCTGAATCACAGCATCCGACGGAGAATCGATGAGAACCTTTCTGCGTGTCTTTTACCGCTTTTCGAGCGCCTACTGGACCGGGCGGGCCGCGCGACGCGGAACCCTGCCGCGGCGCATGGCGCGGCGCGCTGCCTACCGGGCGTCAGGGCGGCTGATCCGCCGCCTGTTCCGCTGAAGGAGCACTGCCGTGTGTCGCAGTATCAAGACGCTGGCGAATTTCGAGCCACCGGCGAGCGAGGACGAGATCCGGGCGGCGGCCCTCCAGTTCGTACGGAAGCTGAGCGGCACCACCCGCCCGTCGCGCGCCAATCAGGCAGCCTTCGACCGCGCCGTCGACGAGGTGACCGAGGCCGCCGTCCGGTTGGTTCGCTCCCTCACCACCACTGCACCGCCCCGCAGCCGCGAGGAGGAGGCCCGCAAGGCGCACGAACGGGCCCTCCGCCGCTTCGGGTGACCGCACTCCGGCGTCGCCGAGCTTCCTACCTCCGCTGAAGAGAGAGCGAGACCGGGGGTACGCCGGGATGAAGGTTTCATTGTGCCGTCGGTCTTTCCCCCTTTGGTGCGATCCAACTCCTTCCGTGCGGCCGAACCTCCGGGTGGTGGCGAGCGTCCCTGTGCGATGAGTAGCGCCGTTTTGGAGCAGGGAGGGAGAAGATGCGTGCGAGAATCGATTCCCCACCGCGGTGCTCTATCTCACAATGGAGGTCTTCACCATGCCCGGTTTGGTTCGCCCGATTGCCGATGAGCGCGAGGGTCTGCTTGCCTTCCTTGCCCAGCAGCGGTATGTCCTGCGGGTCGCGGCGTACGGTCTGAGCGACGAGCAGGCCCGACAGACGCCGACCGTCAGCTCCCTTTGCATCGGCGGGCTGATCAAGCACGTCGCCGCGACCGAACGCAACTGGATCGACCTGGTACAGCAGCGGTCCGGCGGTAACGAAGATGACTATGTGACCGGCTTTCGGATGGGTCCGGATGAGACGCTGGCGGGCATCCTGCAGACGTACGACGAGGTCGCCGCGGAGACGGAGCGCGTCATTGCCGGCATTGCCGATCTCGGTCAGGCGGTGCCGGTGCCGAAGGACGTGCCGTGGTTTCCGAGTGACGTCGATGCCTGGTCGGTGCGCTGGGTGCTGCTCCATGTCATCGAGGAGACGGCGCGACACGCCGGCCATGCCGACATCATTCGCGAGTCGATTGACGGCGCCACTGCCCTTCCGCTGCTGGCCGCCGTCGAAGGCTGGCCGGCCACTCCCTGGCTCCAGCCCTGGCAGCCCGAGTGAGGCGCTATCTCTTCTTGCCGGTCCTCATCGCCCTCGGCATCGCGGTCGGCGCCACCGTCTACGTGCTCAACCGTCAGGTTCCAGGCCCGCTGACCGGGGAGTCGGTGAGCCAGGATGTTGCCAACCGGCGGCCGGTTGCCGTCATCCTCGACAACTTCAGTCCGGATGCCCGGCCGCAGTCCGGCCTGGCCCAGGCCAGCCTCGTCTTCGAGACGCTGGCCGAAGGCGGCATCACCCGCTTCATGGCGGTCTATCTCGAGCGCGATGCGCCGATGATCGGGCCGGTGCGCAGCGCCCGTCTCTACTTCAACTCCTGGGCAGCGGGTCTGGGCGTCATCTTCGGCCACGACGGCGGCAATGTCGATGCCCTGCAGGAGCTCCCAACCTTGAGCACCGTCTTCAACGTCGACGCCGATCGAACGCCCGGTCCGTTCTGGCGGATCGCCGCGCGGGCCGCGCCGCATAACGAGTACACAAGCACGGGCCGGCTGCGGTCGTACGTCCAGTTGCACGGTGGATCGGTGACCGGCGCGCCGCCGGCACTGCCGCACAAGGACGATGCGCCGCTCTCCCAGCGACCGGCCAGCTTTCACCTCGCCATCCAGTTCTCCTACGGCGACTACGACGTGTCGTGGACGTACGATCGGGCGTCGAACAGCTACGCGCGGGCGATGGGCGGCGCTCCGCACGTCGATGCCGCCACCGGCAGGCAGCTGACCGCGAAGAACGTCGTCGTCATGGTCACCGATGAGTCGCCGGCCTCCGATCCCTTCACCCCCGGCGCGATCCACCTGCGGACGGAAGGCACCGGCGCCGCGACGGTGTACGAGGATGGGAAGGCGATTGCCGCCACCTGGAGCAAGCCGTCGGTCGGCGGCACGTTGCAGTGGCTGAATGCGAGCGGCGCGCCCATTCCACTCAATCGCGGCACGACCTGGGTCGAGGTTGTGCCCGGTGGGACGCAGGTCACGGCCGGCTGATCAGCCGGCGTGCTCGAGTGTGGCCGGTTCGACCGCCTCCGCCAGCTGGCGGGCCAGCTGCTCGGCCGCCGTCACGCCGGTGTTTACCGCCCGTACGACACCCTGCCGGTCGAGAACTACCGTGGTGGGCGCGCTCAACACGCGGTAGCGGCGGGCAGTCTCCGGATCAACCGCGATATCCACCGTGCGGAGCAGGAAACTCTCGCCCAGCCGGCGCTGCAGCATGTCGAGCGCAGGGGTTTGCCGTAACCGGCAGGGAGCGCAGTCGGCGCTGGTGAAGTAGAGGATGGCCGGCAGCGCCGCCTGCTCTTCGGTGGTGGCGCCGATCAACCGGCGGGACCGCCGGGCCACACCCGCTCTGACGCCGTAGCCGGCCAGCAGCACCGCGCCAAGGATGCCGAGCGAGGCGAGGAGATGCGAGGTCATCCGGTCTCGGCGGCGCGCGACGGCGCGAGGAAGCGGTGCAGCCGGAGCTGGGTGTAGATGAAACAGCCGGCGCAGAAGTCGAACACCAGATTCACCAGCGCCAGGGCGACGACGAGCCAGACCAGCACCCACCCGGCGATGGCGGCGCCGAGCGCCAGCAGGGCCGCGCCGATCAGCAGGACGCAGGCGCCCATGCCCTGGGCGAAGCGGTGCTGCTCCGGATCCTCCCGCACCACCCGCGGTTGCAGGAGGCCGACCGGTTTGAGTCCGTAGAGATACAGCGCCTTGAATAGCCCGGCGCGAGGGAAGATGGTGCCGGCGGCCATGACGGCGGCCACGAACAGCACGAGGCCAAGCCCGACGCGCCCGGCGCTTCCTCCCCTTCCCCCCACGACGAACGCCAGGACGAGCAGAGCGATGATGCAGCTCTGATTCACCTTGAGCGCGGTATGATCGACCACCGGGTTTCCCTCTCCTTCCACACGAATGAGACCGAGCGGCGGGAGCGGCGCACCGCCCCCGCCACGGCTGCTATTTCTCGATCGGGGCGGCGACGAGGTTGCCCCACTCCGTCCAGGAGCCGTCGTAATTCTTGACGTTTGGATAGCCCAGCAGATAGGTGAGCACAAACCAGGTATGGCTGGAGCGCTCGCCGATCCGGCAGTAGCTGATCACTCCATCCTCGGGCCGGATTCCGTTCTCCTCGGCGTAGATCCGCCGCAGCTCCTCGGCGCTCTTGAAGGTGCCATCCGCCGGGTTGGCGGCCGTGCCCCATGGGATGTTCCGGGCAGTGGGAATGTGGCCACCGCGCTGAGCGCCTTCCTGCGGATAGTCGAGCATGTGGATCAGCTCGCCCTTGTACTCGGCGGCGCTGCGCACGTCGATCAGGGGCTTGCCCTCCTCGCTCTGCCGCAGCACTTCCTCGCGGAAGGCGCGAATCGACTGATCCACCTGCGGGACCGGGTAGCTGGTTTGCGCCGGGGTGGGTAGATCGCGGGTCCAGGGGCGGTTCTCCTGCTCCCATTTGAGCCGGCCGCCGTCCATCACCCGCACATCATGGTGCCCGTAGAGCTTGAAGAGCCAGAAGGTGTAGGTCGCGTACCAGTTGTTTTTGTCTCCGTAGAGGACGACCGTGGTGTCGGGGCCGATTCCCTTGCTCTCCATGAGGCGGGCAAAGCCCTCGGCGTCGACGAAGTCCCGCTCGACCGGGTCCTGCAGGTCGGTGTGCCAGTCGAGCTTGACGGCGCCCGGGATGTGGCCGATCTCGTAGAGCAGAACGTCCTCGTCTGCTTCGGCGATCCGCACCCTGGGATCTTCCAGATGCTCCGCTACCCACTCCGTCGAGACCAGCACTTCGGGATGGGCGTAGGCGGAGACCTTCTCTTCGAACGATGGTGCGACGGCACTCATATCTTTCTCCTCCGCTACGAGGCGCTGCCGGTCTCGATGGGAGCGCCGACCAGACTCCCCCACTCGGTCCAGGAGCCGTCGTAGTTCCGGACGCTGGAGTAGCCCAGCAGCTCGCGTAGCACGAACCAGGTGTGGGCACTGCGCTCGCCGATCCGGCAGTAGGCGATCGTTTCCTTCTCGGGCGTGATGCCCTTGCCGCCGTAGATCTCACGCAGCTCGGCGGCCGATTTGAAGGTGCCGTCGGGCGCCACCGCGGTGCCCCAGGGAATGCCCTTGGCTCCGGGGATGTGACCGCCGCGCTGGGCGCCTTCCTGCGGCAGGTTCTCCGGCGCCAGCAGCTCGCCGCTGTACTCGCCGGGGCTGCGGACGTCGACCAGCGCATTGGCCTGGTTGCCGATCGTCTGCGCGACCTGGTCGCGGAAAGCACGGAGCTCGAGATCGGGCTCCTGCGCGCGGTAGGTCGCCGCCTCCACTCGCGGTGCGTCGGCTGTCGTCTCCCGCCCCTCGTCCTGCCACTTCTTGCGGCCGCCGTTGATCAGGCGAACGTCGCCATGGCCGTAGAGCTTGAACAGCCAATAGGCGAAGGCCGCGAACCAGTTGTTGTTGTCGCCATAGAGGATGACCGTCGTGTCGTTCCCGATACCAGAGCGGGAGAGCAGCGCCTCCCATTCCTCTTTCGTCGGAATGTCGCGCACCGGGTGTCGCTGCAGGTCGGTCTTCCAGTTCCAGCCGACCGCACCGGGAATATGCCCGGTGTCGTACGCCGTGGTATCGACGTCGACCTCCACCAGGCGCACGCCGGAATCACTCCGGTGCTCGGCTACCCATTCGGTCGTCACCAGAACCTCGGGTTTCGCGTACTCGCCGGCTACATGGGGGGGCGTCTCGGCTAGCTCCGTCATGCATCATCTCCTTTACCTGTCTCAAAAAAAATACCGGCCAGCGGTTCGAGCTGACCGGTGTATCTGCCTGATCGAGGGTGCTAACGGCTCTCCGTCCATCGCCCGAGCCAGGCAAGCCAGCTCTCCGCCCGGCAACAACACGCGCATCCCGGATGCATCGACCGGGTCGATCGACCATTCATATGGACAGTATTCCACGTGCGAAGAGCAGTTCACAAGTAAACGGTTATCGGCGGCGCTTGTTACCGTGGCTCCGCTCTGATCCTGGCGAGCGCCTGCTCGGCACGTTGCTCGTCGAGGCGGGCGCCCAGCCGCCGGAAGATGCCCAGCGCCTCGCCGATATCGGCTTCCGCTTCGGCGACGCTCCCCCGAGCGGCCTGCATCACTCCCTTCTCGTACCGCGCGCGGGCCTCTCCGTGCGGGTACCCCATCTCTACGCTGAGTGCGATGCCTTCGTCGAAGGCGCCGGCGGCGTCATCCCAGCGCTCTTGTCGCGCCAGTGCCATGCCATGGACGCGGGCGATGCCTGGGGCGTTGACCCGGTCGTGATGCGCGTCCGCGATCGCGGTCGCTCGCGCGCACGTGGCGAGCGCACGCGCCGCGTCGCCGGTCTTCAGATACGCCTCGGCCAGCGTGGTGAGCTCTCGCGAGTCGTCGGAGAATCGATTGGGGTGAGCAATCCAGGGCTCGAGGCGCGCGATGGCGGCGAGTGGCTGGTTCTCCGCCAGATCGCACTCGGCGAGAAATTGAGCGATACCGGATCGTCGGCTTGCAAGAAGTGCCATGCCAGCTCGGCGGCACGCTGCGCCCGCTCCGCCTCAGCCAGCGACTCCATGCTCTCACCTGCCGCCAGATGGTAGCGCCGTCTGCGGCGGGACGAAAGCTCGCCGTACAGGGTCTGCTGTGTCAGGGCGTGATCGAACGCAAAGCCGTCGTGACCTTCCTCCCGAATCACGGCCAGCGCGGTGGCTTGCTCCAGCGCCCCCTCCAGCTCGGTTTCGTCGCGTCCGGTCATCCGCTGCAGCTCATCGAAGTCGAAGCGCTGACCGAGCACGCTCGCCTCGCGCAGGATCTCTTGAGTCGCCTCTGCCAGCCGCGCCAGTCGCTGGCCGATCACCGCCCGGATGCTCGCGGGGACCTCGATCTCTGCGATGGCGCGGCGCCCCCAATGCTCGCCCTCGCGGAACACGTCGCCGCGTTCCACCATCACCCGGAGCACCTGCTGGACGAAGTAGGGGTTGCCGTCGGTTCGTTCGTGAATCAGTGAGGCAAAGGCATTCGAGATCCCGCTCTCACCCAATGTCGCCGCCACCAGAGCCGCGGTGCCGTCCTCACCGAGCCGGTGAATCAGAATCCGTTCGGCCAGGCCCTCACGGTCGAGATCAATGAGTGCCCGTTCCAGTGGGTGCTGGCGTCCGACCTCGACGTCTCGATAGGTACCGAGAAGCAACATCCGGTCGCCGCGGGTGTGACGGACGAGATGCTGCAGGAGCGCGAGGCTGGCAGCGTCCGACCAGTGCAGGTCGTCGAGCAGAATGGCAACCGGTCCGGTCTCGGCGATGGCGCGAGCGAAATCGGTGACCGCGCGGAACAATCGCTGCTCGTCGTCACGATGCTGGCTCGACGTAATCGGGTGAATCGCTACACGCTCGGGCAAGAGCTGACCCAGATAGGGCCAGCGTCGGGACGCTGCGTCCTGGAGCGCAGGCGGGGCGCCCTCGAAGAGGCTATCGAGGACGTCGAGGAAGGGGAAGAAGGGAACGGTCTGCTGTGGCTCGTAGCAGCGACCGGCCACCACAGTGAACCCACGGTCGCGCGCCGCCAGCGTCGCCTCCTGGGCAAGCCGGGTCTTGCCGACACCGGGCTCACCCGCCAGCAGTACGAGCCGTCCTTCCCCGCCGGCAGCCGCACTGATCGCCGCCAGGATGCGATCCAGCTCCCTGTCACGCGCGACCAGCTGGCCGGACGGAAGAGCGCCGAGAAAGCTGCCGATTGGCAGCTGCTGTGGCGTGGACCGCTCCCCGGCCGTTGGCGAGCGTGCCGGCCTGTCCTCGGCGGTAGCGTCTGGAACGACTGCGATCACCCGCACCGGATCGGCGAAACCTTTCAGCTGTGCGATACCGCGTTCGACGTACTCGAGCCCGGCAACCCGGTGCGCCAGGTGGATGACACTGTCACTGGTCAGCACCTCACCCGGTCCGGCTAGCGAGCAGAGCCGTGCCGCCAGGTTCAGGGCAGCTCCACGGTAGCCTCTCTCCACCGGGATGGCCTCGCCGGCGTCGAGCCCGATCCCAAGAGGCAACGCGAGCGCTGGAGCGTCGTCGACCGGCGCCGGGGCCCGCCGCTGCAGCTCGACAGCCGCCTGCAAGGCCCGCCGCGCCGACGCAAACACTGCCAGGCACTCGTCGCCACGCAGCTCGATCACTTCTCCGCTGTGCTCCGCAACGACCGACCGAGCGAGACCGGCAAATGCGGCCGCCAGCTGTGCCGCTGCCTCGTCGCCGTGCTCGCTCGTGAAGCTTGAATAGCCGCGCAGGTCTGCGATTAAAAAGGTCAGGACCGAGCCGGCCGCGCGAACCTGATCGGCAGGCACCGATTCGGTCATCGCTTACAGTTGCCTCAGATACGCGTCGGGGCGCTCCAGGAAGTTTCTGGCAAGCACGACCTGCTCGACCTCATCGTAGCGAACCGCCCGAATCGGCGGCCGGTCGAAGCTAAGGATCGTGGCCCCGGGAAAAGCCATCAAGAAGGGCGACTGCGTGGCGATGATGAACTGCGCGTCCTGGTCCACCATCGTCTTGATCAGGTGAAGCAGCGACAGCTGGCGCTGCGGGGAGAGCGCGGTATCCGGCTCGTCCAGCAGATACAGGCCTCCCGGAACGAAGCGGGCCTGGAACAGCTTGAGGAAGCTCTCCCCGTGAGAGCGTGCGTCCAGATCCTCACCGTAGCGTTCGATCAACGCAGCGCGCTGGCCACGTACCATGCCGGTGGCGAGCGTTCGACCGTAGCCGGCAAGCGATTGGTCGTATTCCGACGATAGATCGTCCAGCTCACCGGCCAGCCTGGCGACGCGCCGGGAGTAGTTGAGAAAGTCTTCGGCCCGCATGAAGAAGCCACGGTGAGACTTGCGCTTCCAGGTCAAGCGCAGCCGGCCGGCCAGCGCTCGCGCCGGGGCGAGGCTCGCGTCCGCCGCGATGTCCTCGCCTCCAACCGTGATCGAGCGGGCGCCGGCGCCGATCGCTTCCAGGAGCGTCGATTTGCCCGCACCGTTCTCACCGACAAAGAAGGTAACCGGCGTGTGGAAGGCGAGCGAGTGGAGTTGCGCGATCACCGGGACGTCGAACGGGTAGCCGGTGTCTATGTCTTCGCGGCTCAGGCGGAGTGCGGCGAGATGAATCACGGCGCGAGCACGGCTCCATGCGATGCCGACGAGACCAGCGAGGCGTAGCGGGCGAACACCCCCGACGTGTAGCGCGGTGCCGGCTCCTGCCAGGCAGCCCGGCGAGTGGCGAGCGTTTCGTCCGGCACCTGGAGATCGAGGCGGCGCTGCTCCACGTCGATCGTGATGATGTCGCCCTCTTCTATCAGTGCAATCAGACCGCCCCGTGCCGCCTCCGGTGCGATGTGACCCAGCATGAGCCCGCGGGTGGCCCCTGAGAAGCGGCCGTCGGTGATCAGTGCAACGCTCTCGCCCAGTCCTTCGCCGACGATCGCGCCGGTCACGCCGAGCATCTCGCGCATGCCGGGACCGCCGCGTGGGCCCTCGTAGCGAATCACCACGACGTCGCCGGGCCGGATGCGCTTCTCGAGCACCGCAGCCATCGCCGTTTCCTCGCTGTCGAAGACACGTGCCGGGCCGCGGTGATGGAGACGCTCGTGCCCGGCAATCTTGACCACGCAGCCCTCCGGCGCCAGATTCCCCCGCAGAATCACCAGCCCGCCCGTTTCCTTCAGCGGTGACGTCGCATCGCGAATCACATCCTGTCCCGGTGTCTCCCGCGCCTCGGCCACCTCCTCGGCCACGGTCCTTCCCGTGACGGTGCGCGCGGAGCCGTCCAGCAAGCCGGCCGCGAGCAGCTTCTTCGCCAGGACAGGGATGCCTCCGGCGCGATCGACATCGACCGCGGCGTAGCGGCCGCTCGGTTTGAGATCGGCCAGTAGGGGAGTCCTCCGGCTCACCACGTCGAAATCGTCGATATCCAGCTCGATACCGCACTCACGTGCCATTGCCAGCAGGTGCAGCACCGCGTTGGTCGAGCCGCCCGAGGCGGCAACGGCGGCGATGGCGTTGTCGAAGGCCGCCCGTGTCAGGATCTGGCGCGGACGGAGATCCTGGCGGAGAAGCTCCATGACGAGCTCGCCTGCCTGCCGTCCGGCCTCATCCTTGCGCGGGTCGACAGCAGGTATGCCGTTGGCACCCAGCGGTGAGAGGCCGATGCACTCCATCACCGTCGCCATGGTGTTGGCGGTGTACTGGCCGCCACAGGCGCCCGCTCCGGGGCAGGCGACCGATTCCAGCTCGTGCAGCTCGTCGTCGCTGAGGCGTCCGGCGGCGTGCGCGCCGACCGCCTCGTACACGTCCTGGACTGTGACGTCGCGGCCGCGCCATCGGCCGGGCATGATCGAGCCGCCGTAGAGGACCAGACCGGGAACATCGAGACGGATCAGCGCCATGGCGGCGCCGGGTATTGTCTTGTCACAGCCCACCAGGCAGATCAGGCCGTCGAACATGTGGCCGCGACCGACCAGCTCGATGGAGTCGGCGATCACCTCGCGGCTGATCAGCGACGCCTTCATCCCCTCCGTTCCCATGGTGACGCCGTCGCTGATGGCGATGGTATTGAGCTCCATCGGTGTCCCGCCGGCGGCACGCACGCCCTCCTTGACGCGGCGCGCGAGGGCCCGCAGATTCAGGTTGCAGGGCATGGTCTCGATCCAGGTGTTGGCGATCCCGATGATCGGCTTCTCGAGGTCCTCCGCGGAGTAGCCGGCTCCGCGGAGCATGGCACGTGCTCCAGCGCGGGTGGGGCCGCGCAGGATGACATCGCTGTGTCGGCGGGAGGGCTGGGTCATGGTGGGGTCTCCGGTGGGAACAGGTTGCACGAGTCTAGTCCATGGCTGTGCCGCGTCGAAGCCGGCCACGAGCTGGGAACCGCGGCGCGGCAGCCGGATGGGCTCTCACAGGAGCGGCAGGCGGCGAGAATGTCCGGTCGGAAAAACTCAGGATTGACAATTTGCGGTCCATGGTGTTTGATGTCGATGCGGAAGGATTCCCGTCCGTTCCTGGAGGAGAGCAGTGCCGTCCCTTGCGGAAATGGCCGCCATCTGCCGTCGTGTCGGCGATCGGCTGGGGCAGGGTGAGCCGACCTATCACA
>Ga0070735_10004144_pt1 | contig 12325 bp, 8 predicted proteins | sample Coa_R1_FD_66443 | JGI IMG/M metagenome (GOLD analysis project Ga0070735, IMG submission 66443) | Surface soil microbial communities from Centralia Pennsylvania, which are recovering from an underground coalmine fire - Coalmine... | ecosystem: Environmental > Terrestrial > Soil > Unclassified ... | reverse complement strand
GCGTTGATACCGTTCGAGCGCACGTGCATGAACTCACGCACCTCGGACTTTTTCACCAAGCCATTGCGCGTCGCGAAGAAGACGTACTTATTTTCTTCTTCGAGGTTGCGAACGGCGACGACCGTCTGCAATTTTTCTCCGGGCTGCAGGCCAACAAGATTTCCGATGTGCTTGCCTTTGCCGGCGGCGCTGACGTCAGGGATTTCGTAAACCTTGAGCCAGTACACGCGTCCGGTGTTGGTGAAGATCAAAATGTACGCGTGGGTCGAAACGATGAAGAGGTGCTCGACGAAATCCTCGTCGCGCGTCTTCATGCCGGTGCGGCCCGTGCCTCCGCGGCGCTGCATGCGGTAGGTAGAGATCGGCGTGCGCTTCAGATAGCCGGAGTGGCTGACGGTGACGGCGACCTGCTCGTCGGCGATGAGGTCTTCCAGAACAATCTCGGCGGCCTCGTCTTCGATGCGCGTGCGGCGATCGTCTCCGTAGAGCTTCTTCACTTCTTCGAGCTCTTTCACGATGACGCCACGCAGTTTTTTCTCCGAACCGAGAATGGATTCGTACTCCGCGATGTTGTCGCGAACTTCCTTCAACTCGTTCGAGATTTCATCGATCGAAAGCTTGGTCAGGCGATGCAGTTGCAGTTCGAGGATGGCATCGGCCTGCTTGGCGGTGAAGGGCTTTTCGGGATCGACTTTCGGCGCGCGGCCGCTGGTGTTGATGTCGATCTTCTTGCCGCCGAAGTAGAGAATCAAATTCTCGCGGGCATCGGCGCGGTTGGCGCTGCCGCGAATGATGGTGATGACGTTGTCGAGATGATCAAGCGCCTTCAGGTAGCCTTCGAGGATGTGCTCGCGGTCCTTGGCCTTGGCCAGCAGGTACGCGGTGCGGCGGCGGACTACGTCGACGCGATGCTCGATGAAATACTTGATGGTGGGGATCAGGCCCAGTTCGCGGGGCTGTCCGTTGACCACCGCCAGCAGGATCATGGAGAAGCCCTGCTGCATCTCCGTGTGCTTGAAGAGCTGGTTAAGAACGATCTGAGGCTCGGCGCCGCGCTTGAGCTCGACCACGATGCGCATGCCGTCGCGATCGGATTCGTCGCGCACATCGGAGATGTCTTCGATCTCTTTATCGTTGACCAGCGCCGCGATGCGCTTGATCAGATTCGATTTGTTCACCTGATAAGGGATTTCGGTGACGACGATGGCTTCTCGATCTTTACTGAAGACCTCGATGGCGGCCTTGGCGCGCATCATGAAGCGGCCGCGTCCGGTGCGGTAGGCCTCGAAAATCCCCGAGCGGCCGTGGATGATTCCGGCGGTCGGGAAATCGGGGCCCTGAACAAATTTCAGAATTTCGGCGAGCTGCGCGTTCGGATTGTTGACCAGCGTGATGGTGGCGTCGATGATTTCGGTCAGGTTGTGTGGCGGAATTTTTGTGGCCATGCCGACGGCAATTCCGTCGGAGCCGTTGATCAGAAGATTGGGAATGCGCGCGGGCAGAACATCAGGCTCGACTTCGCTGCCGTCGTAGTTGGGATGGAAATCGACAGTCTCTTTGTCGAGGTCTTCGAGCAGCGCCGTGGAAACCTGCGCGAGTTTGGCCTCGGTGTAACGGTCGGCGGCGGGCGGATCTCCATCGACCGAACCAAAATTTCCCTGACCGAAAATCAGCGGGTAGCGCATCGACCAGTCCTGCGCGAGACGCACGAGGGCGTCGTAGACGGCGAGGTTGCCGTGCGGATGGTACTTGCCCATGACCTCGCCGACGATGCGGGCGCATTTGCGCGTGGCGCGGTTGGGCTGTAGCCCCATCTGCTGCATAGTGAATAAAATGCGGCGGTGGACGGGTTTCAATCCGTCGCGAACGTCGGGCAGGGCGCGGCCGATGATCACCGACATCGAATAGTCGAGATACGAGCGCCGCATCTCCTCTTCAATGTTGACGGGTTGAATGTTCAACGCGCCGGGGCCATCGCCGCCGGGCGGAGGAGTAAGGGGAAGTTCGGGATTCTGGTCGTCAGGCATGGTTCGCTCTCAGCTGTCAGCCTTCCGCTAGCAGCTTAAAAATATGGCGCGACTGCAATGTTCCAAATTGCCCTAACTGCTTGTAATTACAGGATGTTATGTGCCCTGGGAACTGCTTGCATTATAGCATGAAACCGGGCTATTTTGCGGCCCGCTGATGATCAGGATGGTGCCGACACTGGCGATTCCTTTACTGAAGCGGAATGCGGTAGAGATTCGAGTGCGAGGTGCTGCGGGTGAATGAGTACGAAGAACTCTCCGGGCCCGGAAAGGCGGCATCATCAAGCACCTGGACAGCAGCCTTTGCGATCTCAGATTCGGACTGAAACCCAGCCTTGGGAAGCTTGGGAAAATCGGTGCCGGGGATCAGGGGCACAATATAGGTGCGGTAGGCCGAACTTCCTTTTGTCGAGGCCCAGAGAAAATACATGGCTTTGCCGTCGCGGGTCCACGCGACATTACACCAGCCCGAGCATAAAGGAACCGCCGGGCCACCGGCGAGTGGGAGTGCCTGGGCGGCCATGAAGTCTTCGCTAAGCGAGCGCCGCACTACGAAAAATCGCTCGTCTGGGGCAATCGAAGACGCGATCTCGACATCTTCAGAAGAGACCCTCTCTTCGTGAGTACCGTCCTCCCTAATGCGCTGCACGAAGCTCTTTCCGCCGGCTTCCGTACCCTGGAACAGGATCCACCCCGACGGTGTGTACAAAGGCAAGCCGCCTAAGCCCGAGCCGATCCGGTGGGGAGAAGAACGATGGTCGGTGGAGGCCACCCAGAGATGATGTTTTCCATCCGATTCAATCTCGTCGAAGGCAACAGACTTAGCGTCGGCCGACAAACTGAAGGTAAACACAGGAATGCCTGGGAGCACCTTCGAAGCTTGGCCAGCTGCGAGATCTGAGACCCACAACTCTCCGCCGTTATCTGCCTGTGAAGCATTGGCCGACTGCAGATAAAAAAGCTTGCTGCCGTCGCCGGAGAGCCTTGCGTGATAGCAGTAGCCTTCGGAAGAAATCTGCCGCTCGCCATCGCGGTTTTTCACCCAGACCGTGCTGGCAAAGGAGCCTACGGATGTGATCAGCGAGCTCCCATCGGGTGTAACCGCCATCCCGGTTTCCTCGGTTAGACCGGCAGTAAGTTGTTGCGGCACGCCGTCGGGAAAAGCCTGGCGCCAGATATGGTAGCCGTGGGAGCCCGCATCGGAATTGAAGTACATCCATTTGCCGTCGACCGACCAGGATGCCTCAATGCAACTGCCCGTCTGCGGACCGACGAACCGCGCCTTGCCGCCGAAGAACGGCACCACCTGGCAGGGAATCATCCTGGGGGCGTCCTCACCCATTTCCGTTACCAGAACCCATTTGTGGTCGGGGGAAAGAAAAGAGTTATGAGCCATGTGGGTTTCGCTCGGCGGGACGTACACATCTCTCTGCTCCGACCGGCTCTCCGTCGCGGTCACGACTGCAAGGTGATATCCCGTCTTTATTTCGCTGAACATCACGTGCTGTTTATCGATCCAGTGGAAGCCCGTCGCATTCGAAAGCAGGATCTGGGGCTGACCTCCGAGCACGGGAACGATCCAAGTCTGCCAGAGGCGGCCGCTGGTTCCATAAGCGATCCGCGAGCCGTCGGGCGAAAACGTAGGATAGCCCTTCAGTGTGTCGTCATGGGTAAGCTGAACCGCGTCTCCGTCAGGGAGAAGCTTGACGTAGAGCTGTCCTGAAGCTGCCGGTCCGCGCAAGAAAGCCAGCATTCGTCCATCGGGGGAGATGGCTGGGTCGAAGGTCTGGTCGGTAAAGTTCGTGAGCTGCACCCAATGCGAGGGATCAGGGATGGCAGGAACGATGGACCGTTCCCGGACCACGAAGACGGAAATAGCGGCGAGGACGGCAATGATTGTTACGATCGCCAGCCTTCCCATTCTCCGGGACCTGATGGATGGAGCAGCAATCGGGACATTTGGTTTGGTTCCCGACTCCGTGTCGCGCCTCAGCCGCTGCAATTCCGCGCGCATCTCGGAGGCGTGCTGGTAGCGCAGGCCCTTATCTTTTTCCAGGGCGCGGTTGATGATCCGCTCCAGTTCGATCGGGACATCCGGGTTCAATCGAACTGCCGACGTTGGCGTCCCGTCGAGGATGGCTTTGAAGATCACTCCTGAGCTCTCACCCCGAAACGGCAACACGCCCGTCGTCATCTCGTAGAGCACGGCTCCGAAAGAGAACAGATCGGTACGGGCGTCCAATTCCTTGCCCCGGACCTGCTCCGGCGACATGTAGGCGACGGTCCCGACGACGGTCCCGGGGCTGGTCAGCGGATCCTGCAAACTCGCCGTGGGTTGTCCTTCCGCGCTGTCGTGCACTCTTGAATCGGGTGTTACCTTGGCCAAACCGAAATCCAGAACCTTGGTATGGCCGCGTTTGGTCACGAAGATATTGGCGGGCTTGATGTCGCGATGCACAATGCCTGCCGCGTGAGCGGCGTCGAGCGCGTCCGCAATCTCAATCGCCAGCGATAGAACGTTCTCGAGTTCCATCGGCTTGCCTGCAATGCTGTGCTTCAGCGTCACGCCGTCGAGAAACTCCATGACGATGAAGTACTGACTATTGTGCTTGCCGATTTCGTAGATCGTGCAAATATTGGGATGGTTGAGCGAGGAAGCGGCCCGTGCTTCCCGACGAAAACGTTCCAATGCCTGCGGGTCGCCGGCGAGATCCGTGGGCAGGAATTTCAGGGCGACGAAGCGGCCGAGCTCGGTGTCTTCAGCCTTGTACACGACACCCATCCCGCCACCGCCCAGTTTCTCGACGACGCGGTAATGCGAGATGGTCTGGCCGATCATTGGGCAAGAATCTTAGGAGCAAGCCGGGGGCAAGTCAATGAATGCACCGGCTATTTGACGACTATGGAAGGGCTGGGAGCGGAGAGTTTCACGGCCCCACGACAACTTCATTCGCGGCCTTCGGCAGGCGGAAGGCTGCTCCCTGCGCCTGGTTCACGGCCATCGTTTCTGGAAGATTCAACTCCGAAATAGCAATTTTCCGCACCCATGCTCCGGCTGTGTAGTAGTCGGAACTTGCATAGACATAGCCGTCCGCGACGGTGTAGTTCGAAACTTCTTCGTGATGCCCATCGCGGAAGATCAGTACGACATTCTGCGCCGGTGGTTTCGCTGACTGTTGGCTCGCACTGAGCGCCACCTCATCGATCACTTGTGCGTTGGATTCCTTATCTCCACTAATTTGCACGTAGCGATCTCCACGCAGTTCGATCGTCAGGGGCTGCACTGGTGCAGAAGTCACAGGAGCGGCCGGAGCAGACTGGGGCTGCACGACGATCACTGGTGGCTGCGCCGCAGGGTATTCCGGGGGCGCAGCGTAATTCGCAAAAGAGGGATCGAAAAACGGCAGAACGTAGGCTCCCGGACGCCCGCTGAAATGCGGAGAACGAAAAGGCGCGCCGCGTCCGGAAAAGTGTGGCCCCGAAGACATGCGCTGCGCGTAGACGGCGCCGGGAATTAACGCCAGCAGCGCGACCGGCAACCAGCGGCGCATATCAATTGGCCTGCAAGGAAGGAGGCAACTGGAACGCCACGCCGCGGTCGTCGTTTTGCTTTTGGGTGGCGACGAGATCGAGATCGGCGAGCGGGACTTTGCGCGAGTGTCCGGGCGTGAGATCGAAGAGGGTGGTGCCGACAATGGCGTAGTTTCCTACTTCAAGCGAGTGGCCATCTTTGAAAACGAGGACAGTCGGATCCTGAGCGGGTTCGGGATCGGAGAGCGAGGCGTCTGGCTGGCCGGCGTGAGGATTTGGGACATTTTCAACCGGGGGGACATAGGAGCGGGCGCCTTGTCCGCGGCGGTCGAAGATCGTGGGTCCACCCTGATACTCTTCGTCGTCGTAGTTCGCGCTGTCGTCGGCTGGTCCCTGGTCGACCGCGTACGGAACCGGATATCCGTAATAGAGCGGCCCATAGTATTCGCCGTAGCCCGAACGGTGATGATGATGTTGTCCGTCGCCATTGTGGTGAACGTTGGGAACTGTGGTCGAGAAACTGACGCGCGAGTTGGAAGAGTAGCCGCGCGGGCCGAGCGAGGTGACGCTGGCCGGAGGTCCATTGACGGCGCGTCCACCGAATCCGGGAGAAGTCACCGAACTGGGAGTGCCGTTGATTTGAGCTTGGACACTGGGCACGAGAAACAGAGTTGCGGCGAACAGGCTCAGGAGTGCAATCGAAGCCGACGATGAAGGCTGCACAGAAATATGATACTCCACGGAACAAAGCATGGCGCACCTCGAAAGTAGAACGCCTACCGTGCATTAGATTGCGGGAAAGATTGGCCGGATGCCCGATTGTTGTGGTGATCGTCGTATGTTGTTGAAGAATTAGTAAGATCCGCATGAGTTACCTTGGTGTCGCGGGGTGGCGGCGAGGACGCCGCCACGACAGCCGCCGGGACGGCGGCGCTACGTCGAATCTATAATTTGGACTTACCCGAGAAGCGAGATGAAATCGGCGATTCGATTTGCGATGGTGGCGCTGGTGCTGGTGATTGTGGCCATGGTGTCGGGATTGACGGCGATGCGGCTGGCGATTCATGGACAGGAAGTGGCGGTGCCGGCGCTGGTGGGTATGAGTCCGGTGGATGCGGAGCGGACCGTGCAGGGATTGGGACTGCAGATGTCGATCGAGCGGCAGTATTACAGTCCACAGATTGCGGAGGGGAAAATCATGTCGCAGCTGCCGCTGCCGGGGACGAAGGTGCGGCACGGATGGCAGGTGCGGGTGGCGCAAAGTTTGGGACCGACGCGGGTGGCGATTCCGGATGTGACCGGGCAGAGCGAGCACGCGGCGGAGTTGAACATACGACGGCGCGGGCTGGATGTGGCTTCGATGGCGGAGGTGGAGGAGCCGGGAATTCCTGCGGATCAGGTGATCGCGCAGAATCCGCGGGCGGATGCGACGCAGGTGCTGGCGCCGAAAATAAGTTTGCTGGTGACCGCGCCCGCGGAGACGCAGGCGTTCGTGATGCCGAGCTTTGTGGGACAGCCGCTCGGGAGCGTGAGCCGGACCTTGCAGGATGCAGGATTCCGGTTGGGGAATGTGAGCATGGCGGCGGTGGAGGCTCCGGCTGCGGATGCGGCGAACCCCGCGGCGACAACTCCAGAGACTCCGGCGCAGCCTTCTCCGGCCAGCATTGTGGTGTCGCAGACGCCGGGTGCGGGGCAGAAGGTAGTGGCGGGGACGGCGGTGAATTTTGAGGTGAAGTGAGAATTGTGGCCACGGATTTACGCGGATTTTCACGGATAAATCGAAATCATTCCTTCCTCAGATTTCGTAGGGCGTGCAGTGCGACCACGGGGGCTAAAGCCCTAAATTCTCGAGGTGCTGATCGCGGCGCTAAAGCGCCGCTCTTCCACCGCGCCAAAACCTAGCGGTAAATTCGTTGCAGGATGGCGGCGAAGAAGCCGTCGCAGGGGTGGGCGCCGGGGATGGTGCGGAGGTAGGGGCCGCGGGTGAGGGACGCGGGATCGGGCCAGGTTAATTCGGCTGCGGATTTCAGGCGCTCGAGTTCTTCGCGGCAATCTCGTACCTGAAGTGATTTGTCGTTGGCCAGGGCTTGGTCGATGACGTCTTCGTTTTCTTCTTTTTCCAGCGAACAAGTTGAATAGATAAGTCGTCCTCCGGGCTGCAGGTGTGTGAGGGCGGAGAGCAGAATTGCCAGTTGGCGGGCGTGCAGTTCGGCGAGGTCCTCGGGAGTGAGGCGCCATTTGATTTCGGGATTGCGGGAGAGCGTGCCAGTTCCGGAGCAGGGGACGTCGGCGAGGATGCGATCGAATGGGTGGGAGATGGGGAGATGGCGGGCGTCGGCTGCGACGACTAGGGTGTGCGGGTCTGCGTTCAGCAATTTTTGGAGGAGACGCGCGCGGTGAGGATGGAGTTCGACGGCGGTGATTTTGGAGTGGGGATTTTGATCGGCGATGGCGAGAGTTTTGCCGCCGGGGGAGGCGCAGCAGTCGAGGATGTTGGCGCCGCGTCCTACCAGAGAGGCGACGAGTTGAGAGGCTTCGTCCTGGATGACGACCTGGCGTTCGCGGAAGGCGGGAGTTTTGGTGATGTCTCCGGATTGAACGCGGCGGGCGGAGGAGAGGAGTGCGCCGGGCAGGAGTTGGATTCCTTCGGATGCGAGTTCTTCTTCGGCATTCGGAGAGCGTAGGCGGAGTGTGGTGGTGGGAGTGGATTGGTTGTGTTGGCAGATCTGCTGCGCAGAGGTGAGTCCGTATTCGCGGGTCCAGCGTTCGACTAGCCAGAGTGGATGTGCCCACGTTTCGGCTACGGCTTCTGAAGAGCACACCACAGAGGGCACAGGGGACCACAGAGGAGTGCTCGGGGGCGATCCATATGCGGTTGCGGATTCTTGAAGTTTACGGAGGACCGCGTTGACGAAGGGGGCGGCGGAGCGTTTGCGGGCGCGCTTCACCAGCTCGACGCTTTCGTGCAGTGCGGCGCGCGGCGGGATGCGGTCGAGAAAACGGAATTGATAGAGGGCCAGGCGGAGGGCGATCAGGATTTCGAGATCCAGCCTGGATAGTTTTTGCGACGAGGCGCGGGAGATTTCGTCGTCGAGGCGGGAACGCCAGCGGAGGACGCCCATCACGAGTTCTGTGGCCAGGGCGTGATCTGCCGCAGATAGGCGGTTGTAGGTTGCGGCATGCAGGAGTTCGGAGGCGTAGGAGGATTCGCGCTCGACGCGGAGCAGAATGTCGAAGGCGGCGGCGCGGGCGAGGGAGATAGGCATCGATTGCGATTGTACGAAAAAAGATTAACCACAGAGGGACACAGAGGGAACACATCGTTTGCGACCGGTGTTCTGACCAAGAGTGCTGACGACGCCAAGGGCGGCTGTGTCCACAGGGTGAGTGCAGCATCGGGAGCCGGGTTCTTCAGCCTAATTTCTCGCCGGGTTTGGGGCGGTAGCCTTGGAGGAAGGCTTGGGCGGGAGTGCGCTTTTTTCCTTCTAGCTGAAGCTCGAGTAACTCCAACGCGGTGTTGTGGCCGCAGCCCACTACCAGGCGATCTGAGTTGGTATGGAGTTCGGCTGGGGGAAGAGAGCCCGGAGTTGGGCGGGCTTTGAGGATTTGCAGACTCTTGCCGCGAAATTTGGTGTAGGCGCCCGGCCAAGGTTGGAATCCGCGGAGGCGATTCAGAATTTCGGTGGCTGTGCGCGAGAAATCGATCAGACCATCTTCTTTCTTCAGGATTGGGGCGAGGCTCGATTGGGAGTCGTCTTGCTTGCGGGGATGGATTGTGCCGGACTGCAATCCCTGGAGAGTTTCGACGATGAGGTCGGCCCCGACTGCTGCGAGGCGCGGGGCGAGGGTTTCGGCGGTGTCGTCGGGTGGGAGGGGAAGTTCTTTTTGTAGGAGGATGTCGCCGGTGTCGAGTCCGGCGTCGATGCGCATGGTGGTGACGCCGGTGAGAGTTTCTCCGTTGGCAATGGCCCATTGGATGGGTGCGGCCCCGCGATATTTCGGAAGCAACGAGGCGTGCAGATTGATGTTGCCGAGCGGCGGGAGATCGAGCATCCATTGCGGGATGATGCGGCCGTAACCGACGACGATGATGGCGTCGGGATGGAGGGCGGTGAGTTGGGCGCGGAATGCGTCGTTGTTCTTGATGCGGTCGGGCTGGGTCATAGGGAGATTGAGCTTCAGGGCGGATTGTTTCACGGGGGAAGCGACCAGATCGAGACCGCGTCCTTTGGGGCGATCAGGTTGAGTCACAACGAGAGGAATGCGGTGGCTGGCGGCAACGAGCGCTTCGAGCGTCGGGACGGCGAAGGGCGGCGTGCCGCAGAAGACGAGATCGAGAGATTGAGTCATTGAGCCATCGGGTCATTGAGTGATTGAGTTGATTTTCAATGGCCCGATGACTCAATCGCTCAATGACTCAATTCTTTACCATTCTCCCGCTTTTATCAGCTTGCGGATTTTGCGTTTGATCAAGTCGCGTTTCAACGCGCTGATGTGGCTGATGTAGAGCTTGCCGTTGAGATGATCGGTTTCGTGGAGCAGGGCGCGGGCGAGAAGTTCTTCGCCGGTTTTTTCGAAAACTTTGCCGCGGGCGTCCTGGGCGCGGACCGTGACTTTGTTGGGGCGCGTCACATTCTCGCGGAACTCGGGAATGCTGAGGCATCCTTCGCTCTGGGTGTGCTTGCCTTCCGTGTGAATGATTTCGGGATTGATGAGAACGAGCTTGGCTTCGGGATCTTCCTTGAAAGTGACGTCAATGACGGCAATGCGGCGTGCGATGCCGATTTGCGGAGCGGCGAGGCCAACGCCGTGTGCGGCGTACATAGACTCAAACATGTCGTCGAGGAGCTTCCGCAGGTCGTCGTCAAAAACAGTAACGGCCTCGGAGGGCTTTTCGAGGACCGGGTTGCCGAACTTTACGATGGGATAGATCATCAGAATGTTTTCAGTTGCTGACAGTAGCCTTGGAAGTTGCGCAAAGTTTCGGTCATGGAGTCGCCGCCGAATTTTTCCAGAGCGCAGCGGGCGAGAGTGAGGGCGACCATAGCCTCGGCAGCAACACCGGCGGCGGGGACCACACACACGTCGGAGCGTTCGTAGGCGGCTTTGACGGGCTCGCGCGTCGAGAAGTCTACCGACTGCAAGGGGCGGCGCAAGGTCGAGATTGGCTTGAGGTAGCCGCGGACGCGAATTTCTTCGCCATTGGAGATGCCGCCTTCGATTCCACCAGCATTGTTGTGAGTGCGGGAGAAGGCGGTGAAGCCGGAAGTGGATGTGTAGCCGATTTCGTCGTGCACTTGAGAGCCGGGGAAGTAGGCCGCGGCAACGCCGGAGCCGATTTCGACAGCCTTGACCGCTTGCAGAGACATAACGGCAGCGGCGAGTTGGGCATCGAGGCGCTCGTCCCATTGGGCGTAGGTGCCGAGGCCGGGCGGGACCTGGTGAGCAACGACTTCGAAGACGCCGCCGAGAGAGTCTCCAGTCTTGAGAACTTTGTCGACTTCTTCCTTCATGCGTTGCTCGGCGTCGGGGTCGGCGCAGTTGAGGAGAACTTCGTCGCGATCGTAGAGGGCTCGAATTTTTTCCCAAACGATGGGTTCGTGGAGGGTGACAGCGCCGGTGGTGACCACATGGCTGAGGACTTCGATGCCGAGTTCGCGGAGAAAAAGTTTAGCAATGGCTCCGATGGCGACACGGGCGGCAGATTCGCGGGCGGAGGCGCGTTCGAGGATGTAGCGCGCTTCAGGGAAGTTGTATTTGAGAGCACCGGCGAGGTCGGCATGGCCGGGGCGGGGAGAGGCGACGCGCTTGTGCTTAGCCGGATCGCCGGGGGCCACGGGAAGGGATTCCTGCCAAGTTTTCCAGTCGCGATTTTCGAGTTGGACGGAGATTGGTGATCCGATGGTGATGCCCTGGCGCACGCCGGAGAGGATGTGAGCGGTGTCGCGCTCGATCTTCATGCGTCCGCCGCGGCCGTAGCCCTGCTGGCGGCGCCAGAGTTCGCGGTCGAGGAAGGGCTGATCGATTTTCAATCCGGCGGGCATGCCGGAAAGGAAGGCGACCAAAGCCTCGCCGTGAGATTCTCCTGCGGTGAAGTAGCGCAACATAAACCTGTGATTGTACCTGATGGGCGGTGGGGGAAAGCGATTTTAAGGTGGAGGTTGAACAGGAGAATTCATGGGCCCGTGCTGGCAAAAGCGAGCCGTACATCGTCGTTTGTGATTGGCCGACCTCACTCCAGCACAGAAGACATAGCTTGTCGTTAGGCTAAAGAAGGGAAAAGAAATCAGCGCCCGACAAGAACGCGGCCGTAAAGCGAAAAGGGCGGAAAACGACGTTTCCCGCCCTCTCAGATCTGAAAAACAGCCTCACTGCAACAAGGCACGCGTCTGCGAGAGCCTGTCCGCCAGGTCTTGCTTCTGCTCCACTACCCGCTTGGGGTTTGGAATCAGGCTTGCCAACTCCGGCGGAGCGCTACTGATTGCCTCAGTCACCATGGGGAGCTTGGACGGGTCCTTAAGGAAGGCGCTATAGGATGAAGCGATGCGGCCCAGGGCCTCGGAAGTCCTCGGCTCAGCGGCATAGTGCGCCCGCAACGCTTCCATATCCCTGCGTGCTGCACTGTGCCAGTCCAGCCCGTCGCCCAATGCAGCGACCGCATTCTGCAACTGCGATCGCTCTGCCGCAGAGAGCTGCCCCATGCGGACCGCATCCCCCGCTGCGGTGAGATGTGTGATTAGAAGATCTTTCGCAACGAGAGTTGCAAA
>Ga0070735_10004142_pt1 | contig 12329 bp, 12 predicted proteins | sample Coa_R1_FD_66443 | JGI IMG/M metagenome (GOLD analysis project Ga0070735, IMG submission 66443) | Surface soil microbial communities from Centralia Pennsylvania, which are recovering from an underground coalmine fire - Coalmine... | ecosystem: Environmental > Terrestrial > Soil > Unclassified ... | reverse complement strand
TGAGATCGTCGGGGTGGTGTCGGCTGAGTCTCCATCCTATTCCCGCAGCTTCATGCAGCACAAGCTTATCGAAGCACCTGCCAGTACATTGATCGCTGACGGCCTAGCGTGCCGAACGCCAAATCGAATTGCGATGGAGAATATCTGGGCGAACGTGAGTCGCGTTGTGGAAGTCTCCGATGCGGAGATCGCCGAAGCCATGCGAGCGTACTACCAGGACACGCACAACGTTGCAGAGGGGGCTGCGGCTGCCCCTTTGGCCGCGGCACTGCAGGAAACGTCCTCGCGTCATGGCCAGCGGATTGGCTTGGTGCTGACCGGCTCCAACGTGGACGCTGCTGTTTTCGCCAAGGTACTCGCGGGGGGCCTCGGCAGATGAAGGACACACACTCTGCCAAGCTGACCCCAGTTGCGCACACCGCGCAGAACCGTTGCTTCGGGTGCGGACCTGCGAATCCGGGCGGCCTGAAGCTCGAGTTCTTCCTGGCGCCCGACGGCTCGGTCGTTTGTCCTGCAACCATCTCTAATCTTTTCGAGGGGCATCCCGGCTATTTGCACGGCGGGGTCATCGCCACATTACTCGACGAATCGATGAGCAAGGCTGTGCGCGCCGGGGGCTTTCATGCTATGACGAGACATATGGAGATCGACTATCGCCGCCCTGTGCCTTCGGGCGCCACCCTTCGCATCGAGGGCCGTGTCGTACGCAGTGAGGGGCGTAAACACTGGGCGGAGGCACATATCCTTGACGAGCAAGGCACCGCGCTGGCGCAAGGCAAGGGGCTTTTTGTGGAGGTGAAATCCGCCTAAGAGTAGACGTAGATCACCAGCTGCACGACGGCAGGTACGAACCATGTTCAAACGAGAATGCCTCGCGGATCGATCCGGCACGCGGGGCATTCTGGCGTTTGAAACCGCTGTTTGTTCGGCTAATGGATCATGTTGATCGTTTCTTGGGTTACGGTGTCGAAGGTAGTTACGGTCTTTGAGTTTGCCTCGAACGCGCGCTGGGCGATGATCAGGTTGGAGAATTCCTGCGAGATATTCACATTCGATTGTTCGAGCGCCTCACCCTGCAAGGTTCCAAGTCCAGCGCTGCCAGAAGGAGCAATCGACGCCGTTCCACTTGCGAGCGTGGTCGCATAGTCGCCGTTGCCCAGTATCTTGAGGCCCTGGAGGTTGGCGACACCTGCCAACGCTAGTTGACCGACATTGACCTTCTGGTAGTTGGAATAGGAAACCGTGACCGTGCCATCGGAACCAATAGTGAAACCCTGATACTGGCCCGGAGCGAAGCCATTCTGGTCGGAGGACGATATGGCAGAGGCTGCTCCGACTTGCCCTACTGTCGGCGTCTGACTGGAGCCGTAGAGATTCCAATGGATCGCGAGATTGTTGGCTCCATCTGCGAGGCCATTGAACGCAAGCGGAATCGAAGAGATCTGAGCGGGAGCCGTGCCCACTGGTGTCAATACGCCGCCCCCGGGCGTGATGGATTGGAGGTTGCCGCTCGCGTCGAAGTTCATGGTGCCGGTCACTGGAACCGACACGCCTCCGGCGAAGTCCGCGGCCGGCAACGCCGCCGAGTAGTCCCATTGATTTACGCCTGTTTGCGTGTATGTCACCGTGAGGATGTGCGGATTTCCAAGGGAATCGTACACCGTTTTCTGCGCGGGAAACGCTGGGCTTCCAGCTGCGGAATTGAGATTCGTTGTCATGGTCAACGTTGTGGTTGCCTGCGGTTGTTGCACCTGACCGATCGGAATGTTGACCCGCGCCAGGGGCGCATTGGTATTTACAACCCCATTCACAGCGGGATACCCCATAACTTTCAAACCATTCGCCGTGACAAGGTCACCAGTCGACGCGAGGGAAAAATTGCCGGCGCGCGTGTACTCAGTGGAACCCTGGCCGGAGTCCAATACGAAGAAGCCATTGCCATTGATCGCGACATCCGTCGGATTCCCGGTTGGACTCACGGAACCCTGCGTGAAATCGGTCGTATTTGTCGAGACCTTTACTCCGGCGCCTACCTGAATCGGATCGCCTGATCCGGCGAATCCAATCTGCTGATAGAAAAGATCGGCGAAATTTGTAGTCTGCGATTTGAAAGCCGTGGTGTTCATGTTCGACAGGTCATCGGCGATCGTGTTCAACGCAGTGGAATCGGCATTCAGCCCGGTCAGCGGGATAGAAAAACTTGCCATCGGAACGGTCTCCTTCTCGGTGGTTGGCTTAAGATCACTTGGATCGGTCGTCGGGGCTTCCGTTTCACTTGACGGTCATCTTTCTCACCGCGGCGTCAGCGCGTGAGCTACGGAGAGTGCAGCTGGTTTCGAATCGGGCATGTTGAGATTTCCTTGGGTAGATCGAGCAGCCAGGATTTGCGCCCCGGCGACTGAAGCCATCCCTTGCGCCGCCAATTCGATGACGTTCCGTCCCGCATTGGGAAGAGCAGTCGGCTGTGAGGTCGGGTTCGCGTGGGCGCCCGCAGCTGCACCGGTCGACTGGCCTGCTGTGGATGATAGAGTCTGATTGATATCCACCAGTTGTTCCAGGCTGTTCACATTCACAAGCTGATTGATGTATTCGTTTGGATCGGTCGTTGCCGTTGGATCCTGGTTTTGCATCTCGGTCACGAGCAAGCTGAGAAAGTCGTTGGCTGAAATCGTCGCGGAGCCTGCACTGCTTGGTGTCGTCGTGGCTGTAGCGCTTGTGTTAGTCAGCGGAGAAGGACCCGCTCCATGCCAAATTACTGAAGATGCTGCCATTGTTCCTCCCATGGTGTGCTTGTTGAGGACCTCTCATGCCCGAGCGCGAACCAACGCGCGAGAGTGGATCATGCGATCACCGAAACGGTATGCCCCATTTCCGGTCCAATCGCTGGAGGGGGCTCAATTTTTTTTGTCTCCTCGTGTTGCGAAGACATTCCGTTGCGTGGGATCACGACGTTTTCCGTTGAGCTTCCATGCTGCTCCGATTCGCGGTGCCGGTCACTCCCGAAGCTCATCGTCTGTTCGCCCGGCTGCATCGCAGTTCCTTCATGAGCCGGCGCCTCTGGTTGAGCCAAAGTCCAGCTGCTAATAGGCGAGTGATGCTCCGCCAGGAAGGTCCCGAGCCCGGACAGATGATTGCTGAGCACCTGGCTCGCATCGGAGGAGGCCGGTACCACTGTCGCGCGGACGCCGTTCGAATCGGTCTGCGCTCGGACGCGAACCCAGCCGAGGACCGGATCCTGATAACCCGCCTCCGCCAGGTTTCTCTCCCCTCGAATCCAGACCGCAGTCGTGGCGTGAGTGTCTGTATCCAACGCGCCAAATATGGTCTTCGTTGTCGGATCGTCTATCGGTTGAACCGCTGACCCCCTCGCCGGTCTCACTTCGTTCCCAGATGCTGCGGTGAGCGGAAGCATCGCTGGAGGCGACCCGGGAATCTGGGCAGGATTCGGCGCGGGAGTATGTACCGTTCCCAGGTGCCCAGCAGCTGCGTGAGCCATTGGCCGCGGTTCTTGGGGGGCCTGCTTCCGGGGCGAGGTACCCTTTCTTGGTGCGCCGAAAAGGGGGTCCAGCAGCGCCGATGGAGAGAGGTCTTTTCTCAAGCGGACCACGTCAAAACTCGCGCTCTCTGGAGTCGACTGGCTTCGCGTCGGTACTGTTCCTTTGGAGTTCGTTGATCTTCCCTGTTGGGAGAGTCTTTGGACGCCAGGATTCGAATGTTTGCTGGAGACTTCCAAAGGGCGAGCCTCAGTTAACTGGCCTAACTGTGGTCTCGACGTGGCCGGCTGAGTTCTATCGATGCGCTCCGATTGTTTCTCGATCCTCAGGCCTGCGGACGTTACTGCCGCAATCGATTGCACGGGAATCAGTGAGTGTCCGAGTTGCGGAGGAGAACTCCCAGGGTTGAACTGTACCGGCTCCGGCATACTCCGCAGCGGTTGGTGTTCTCCTATGGGGACAGTTCGCGCCGCGGGGGCATCGCATCGGCGATCTTCGGCCGGCGCGGTCGTCGTCACAACAGGGACGATCTTCGGGTTCGCGCTGATTGTGGGAGGACGTTGAGAGTCCTGCGCTGAGATGGGAACCGGTGATCCGAAGACCTGCAACTGCGGTTCGCTGGGCTTTGGCTTCGGAACAGTTGAGGCGGCATTGCTCTTCGAAGGAAGCTTGTGCGGTGCAATTCTTTCCGCGATCGGTCGTTTCGTAGAAACGGAGACCGTTCTCTGAATGACCTGCGACGGTCCTTGGATCGAACCACAATCACGTGTGCTTGCCGGCTTCGATAGATTGGCAAATACAGCGAGAGTCTCTCGTTGCGCTGCGGATGTGCGCAGCGCGTTGCATCGCGGAGCAAGCATTGCAAAGACGGCTTGAAAGCTGGGTTCGCCTTCCTGAGGCCCATCGGCGACGACGCTCGATCGATCGACTGAGGAAGCAGCCTTGTTTAAACCGGATTCGGATGGCTTGTCCGGACCTGCCGATAAGGCAAGCCCACCAGCGTGACTCATGCAAAGACTTGAGCATGCAATGGACCAAGGACCACTCCTGGAAATTAAACCCATATCAGAATCAACTGCTCTTCCCTGTTTTGGAAGGGAATCACAGAGAGCAGAGAAGAAGTCTCAAGCTTTGACAGAGCAGATCTGAGGGACCGTGATCGTGTTCATGCGCTTCGCCTTCAGTATGAGCATGATCTGACCCACAGGATTCGGCGACGAGAGGAGAGGTCATTCCAGCCTTTGCGCTGAACGCCCGGAACGAGAACGGAACCATTCATCTAGGTCGCTTTGGGCGCCCTTGGTCTCGTTGACAGAATCTGCACGGAGGATATCGCGCACTAGAGTCTCTGCTTGTCGCCGCTGGATGCGCGCAGCGAGATACTGTTCTCTTAGTCGTGTGGTCGTTGTTTCTGTGATTGCGATTGTAGGAGCGATGCTGTTGCCGAGTCGGTTCGCGATCCCTTCCTCTTCCAAACCAGCGATCCGATCCGTCAACCCACCTGATCGAAAACTCTCATTGACCAGGTTTCTTCCTCGCACGGCCTGCGTTCGAGCTGCAGCAAGAGCGACATGTAGACGCTCGAGTTCGCGGAGAGAATCTTTAAGCTCCGAGCGAGTGTGCTCTTCCTGGAGTTCGCGAATGTGCAGCAATCGTTGCAACGCGATGGACAGGGGCATCTGGGTTCAGATCTCTCCGGCAAGCGTTGCGAGCCGATCGATACTTTCTGCCAGGCCCGTCTGTTCATCGGCAGTTTGCGTAAGATAGGCGCGCAGTGGCTCTCTTGCGCGAATCGCTTGGTCGAGTTCAGGATCAGCACCGGCCTTGTACGCCCCAATGCGGACTAGATCTTCAGACCGTGCATGGACTGCCATCAGGCGCCGTATCAGCGCAGCATGCTCGCGATGGCGAGATTCCGTTACAGCGGGCATGAGCCTGCTGATCGATTGCAGCACATCGACAGGCGGATACCAGCCCTCAGAGGTCATGCTTCGCGAGAGCACAACGTGTCCATCCAACAGCGACCGCACGGCATCAACAAGTGGATCCTGCAGATCGTCGCCTTCCATCAGGACCGTATAGAAAGCGGTGATTGAACCGTGCTGGAACTTCCCTGCTCTCTCCACGAGCTTCGCCAGACGTGTGAAGACCGACGGTGTGTAGCCTTTGGCTGTCGGCGGCTCCCCCGCGGCCAGACCGATCTCCCGGGCTGCCATCGCAAAACGTGTCAGGGAATCAAGCACCAAGAGCACGTCTTTGCCCTGACCGGCAAAATACTCTGCAACCGTGGTTGCCGTCATCGCACCGCGCATTCGCATCAAAGGCGATTGGTCCGAGGTTGATACGACGACCACGGAACGGGCCCTTCCCTCGGTCCCCAGGGCATCCTCAAGGAACGCTCCAACCTCGCGACCTCGCTCTCCCACCAAACCAACGACAGTGACATCCGCGTCTGTATTGCGTGTCATCATGCCGATCAAGGTGCTCTTGCCGACGCCTGAACCACCGAAAATCCCGATACGCTGACCGCGCCCCACCGTCAACAGCCCATCGATTGCGCGAATACCCGTGCTGAGCGGCGATCGGATCGCCACTCGATCCAAAGCTGGTCGCACTTTTCCTTCGATAAGCATCGTCTCCCGATGGGGAGGCAATGCAAACCCGTCGATGGGATCACCGCCTGCGTCCAGAACGCGGCCGGTCCAAGTCGGTCCGACATGGATCTGAGGGCGAGTTCCGAGTGCGGCAATTCGGTCTCCGTAGCGGATTCCTCCGCTCGTCTCGACCGGCATCAATAGCACGTGGGAACCACGAAAACCGATGACTTCCGCCTGATGAGGGCGGCCTGTGCAATCAACGATCTCGCAACACTCGCCGACCGCGGCTACGGGCCCGGCGGTCTCGATCGTCTGCCCGACCGACTCGAGCACGCTGCCCATCCATCGCCAGGGTTGGATTAGAGGCAAACGGTCGATATAGCGCGCGAGAGGATGGTTCATCCGAAGGCCTTCTCGGGAGATTCGGTGAACTCCGCGGGAAGCTCGACGTGGTTGCTCTTCGGACTCTTCCGGTCGAGGAAGCCGTTCTCGATCTCACCGAGTTGGGCCCTGAGGCCAAGGTCGACGGAACCGCTCTCGGTTTCGATACGGCAATCGCCGGCCACAAGGCCGTCCTCGGCAACAACCTCAGGCCTGAGGCGGAGATTCGGAATGTGGGCGATTGCTTCGGACCACAGGTCTCGTTCCTGAGGAGGAACATGCAAGCGCGTGCGCGTCGTGTCCGAGAGTTGACCCAACGCTACGCGGACCGCGCCGCTCAACAACAGGGGGTCCATCTGCGCCTCCCTGCGCAAAATCCGCGCCGCCACCGCCAAAGACAGTGCGACCACTTCGTGTTCGATCTCGTTCAGGTAATGATCGCGCGCGGCCTCGAACCTGAGAAGCAGTTCACCATATTGCTCCCTCTGGCGGTGCTCCTGAGCTTTAAGATGAACCGTCTGCTCTTCTCTCTCGGCCTTGCGTCCATCTTCGAGGCCCTGTCTTCGCGCCTCGTCGCATTTGCGCTGCATCTCCTGATCGATCTCCGTTCGTCGGGCCGGGCCGAGTATTTCAGCAGGCGGTGAGGTGGTCGGTAGCGAATCCTCTACGCTGGCTACGTCTTCAAACAGCAGTTCGGACCACGACAAAGAAGGGAAATTCTTATCTTCCCCCGCTCGGTATTCATACGGTGCAACGACGACTTCGTGCTGAGAATTCACAGGCGCATTCCGTTTCCATGAGGGCGGTGCGGCAAAACTGCTCAAGCCAGCATCTCTTCTCCGGTCTCGAGCTTCAGTACGACCTTTCCCTCCGCCTCGAGACGCCTTGCCAGGTTGAGAATCTCCTGTTGCGCCTGCGCCACTTCTCGTGAACGCACCGGCCCCAGAACCTCCATGTCTTCTTTGAGCATCTCCACGGCTCTCGAACTCATGGCCTTGAAGATTTGCGCGCGAAGTTCCTCATGGGCTCCGCGGAGCGCCATGGCAAGCTGCTTCTTGTCGACTCCGGACACGATCTCGCGGATCGTAGCCGGCGGCACCGTAACCAGATCCTCGAATGTGAACATTAGATTGCGAATACTGAGAGCCAGTTCGGGCTGTCCCTCTTCAATCGACTCGAGGATCTTCTTGGACTCGTCTGCGCGAAGCCTGTTGAGCAGGTCTGCAACGGCCTTGAACCCGGAGTAACTCTTGCGCGCGGTATCTCCCATGCTTTCCAGGCGTCGGTGGAGGATGTGTGCCACCTTCTGCGCCATCTCAGGTGAAAACTGACGCATCTCGGCGAGCCGTTGAATGGAGACCACTTTGCGCTCTTCGCTCAAGTTGTCGAGTACCATCGATGCCTTTTTCGGATCCAGATGCGCAAGAACGAGAGCAATCGTCTGTGGGTGTTCGGCATCCAGCAACTTCCCGAGCTGTTGCGGATCAGTCCGCTGCAGTTTGGCGAGGTTGCCTTGCGCAGCCTCTTGCGAGTGACGCACGAGCGTCAGCAGATCCTCCGCCCGTTCCTTTCCGAATGTTTCCATCAAGAGACGACTGGCATAGTCCAGCCCGCCATGGATCATGAAATTCTGGGTTTCAAGCAGTTCCCAGAACTCCTCGAGGATCTGGGCTGAGCTTTCGGGCGTGATTCCACGCAGGTCTGCCAGTTCCTCGGTCAGTCGCTGGACATCAGCTTCGGGCAGTGCCCGAAGGATCTCTTTCGCGAGTTCCTCCCCAATCGCGACAAGGAGGACGGCGGCTTTGCGGGCACCGTGCAGCAGCGAAGGTTTGCGCGTTGCCAGCGACCTATCTTGCTCCGGCATCATCTGCCTTCCACCTTTCTTTCCGCCACTCGGTTTAGCGCTCGTCGGAATGAATCCAGCTTTGCAACAGGCGCGAACTTTGTGTAGGCTCCCGCTTCAAGTGCTCTGTCACCTGCTCGAAGATCTCCTGTGCGCGTAGCCTCTGCGGATCTGGCGGGGGTGGCTCAGGCGGCGTCAGCATCGAACGCGTCTGCTCCGCCAATCCTTCAGCCGGCTTCCTCTTCCCATGAAGGGGCGAGGGATGCGCTACTGCTTCTCGCACGAGCCGAAGTGCGGGCCGTAGTCCGAAGATGAGCACTACGATCAGACCGATGATCAAAGCCGAAGAACGGACGAGGAGAGGTGATCTCTCCGCCGCAGACACCAGTCGCGCTGGGAATGCAGCCTGAGGTGAAGGCCGATTCGCATCGAATGCGAGGTCTTGGACCGTCAGGACATCTCCCCGTGTCTCGTCGAACCCGATGGCAGCCTCGGCCAATGTAGTCAGATTGCGCAGCTGGTCCAGGGACCATGGCTGCCAGATCGCCGGAGATGTCTTGCCCGCGGCGCGCACCATACGGTCGTTGACGACGATTGCGGCCGTCATGCGCCGTACCTTGCCTGGAGCCTGGACGATATGACGCACGGATTTCGACACCCCGTAGGTTCCTGACTCTGAGCGAGCCGACTCGGGGGGCGAGGTCTGCTTTGGATACACGGGAAGGGATTGAGCGTTGGGCGCATTCGAAGCCGCTCCCGCAACGCCTGCTGCGACCGGCTCTCCGCCCGTAGTTTGCTCGGTCCGTTGCATGGACAGAGTCGCAGTCTTCTCGGGATCATAGTTTTCGTCCGTCTGTTCGATAGCAGACTGATCGTAGTCGAGCGTGACCGAGGCGCGGACATTGCCCTGGCCTGTAACCGGCTCGAGCGTGGAGAGCAGTTTCTCCGCCAGCTCCTGTTCTGCACTCAGCCGCATCGCCTCTGCGGTCTTCGGACCCAGCAGAGCATGCCCTGAAGCGTCCACAAGAACCACTCGATCGGCGGTCAATCCGTCAACCGCCGAGGCGACGAGATTCTTGACCGCATCCGCCTCACCATCCGCCAACGACGAGTGCCGGAGTTTCAACACCACCGAAGCTTTCGCGGGTCGAACTTCCTCGCGAAACAAAGACTCGTGCTGCAACACGAGATGGACTCGCGCCGATTCGACGTCAGCTAGAGTTCCGACGGTGTGTTCGAGCTCTCCTTCGAGAGCCCTCTGATAGTTGACTTGTTCATCGAACTCAGATCCCACCCAGTTCGGTTTGTCGAACAGTTCATAACCGAGCCGCCCGCTCTTTATCCCGCCTTTGGATGCAGTCGCTAATCTTGCTTTGTCGAGGAGCGGAGCCGGAACGCGAATCGTGGATCCATCGCCCGAGACGTCGAAGGGTATCTGCGCCTGAGTAAGAGTCAAACCTGCCTGCCGCGCATCCTCGGAATCAAGGCCGGCGAAAAGGATCCGCCAGTCCGTGCGCAGCCCGTACCACAGGATCGTAGCGGTCAGAGCGAACAGAAGGAGCGTACTTGTAATCGACCATCGCCGCTGCGCCGGCTGCATCGAGGCCCAGACTACGCGAGCCCGCGTCCAAGCTGTTGCCAGGCCCGCCGCCCAGCCACCCGCATCGGTTCCCTCTGGCGCCGACTTTTCTAGCTCTGTACCTGCCATTGCCGTGGTGTCCGCGTTGCCCGGTTAGAACTGCATTCCCATCACGCTTTGATATGCCTGCACCGCCTTGTTGCGCACCGACAATGCCAGTTCAAAGGCCATCACCGCTTTCTGTGTAGCAATGACGGCCTGATGCACATCCACTCCGTTGCCAGTCATTAATCCAACCGCCGCACCGCGTGCCTGATCTTCCAGCAGGCCGACCTGGCTGATTGCGTCCTTGAGAATGCCTCCGAACGCCTGGGAATTACTCGCGCCTTTGAGAGCGGATGCAGGGTCCTGCACATGAACGTCTGTCGGGCCCATCGCCGCTGTAAGGTCAATCATCTTGTCTCCGATCGTTTGAGAATCAATCCAGCTTCTGGTCTCTCGCTGCCTCATCCCGTCCTTGGTCGGCCGCGGCGCCGTCCCCTAGCTTCTCGCGATCTCCAGCGCCGAGGCGATCATGCTCTTCTCCGCTTGCACTGCCGATCAATTCAATCCGTACGCTCGCGTCGCTCCCATCAAATCGACCATCTCTGTCACAGGATTGATATTCGGATACGAGACGTAACCATCCGGGCCCGCGTCGGGGTGACCGGGATCGTATCGCTTCAACGGCGGCGCAGGATCTTCCACCACGGCTGCGATATGAACCCCCGGGGCGAATCGGTCAATGCTTGGCGCTAGCAGAGTTCCGTGACCTTGAGTGGCCTCGTCGAATGAGTGTCGAAAGGCCCCCTGCGGTTCGTTCGCTGCAAAGACCAACATCTGTCGGCGGTAAGGCTGGCCGGCTTCGGTGCGCGTGGTCTCTGCATTGGCCATGTTCACCGCCACGATTTCGGCTCGCATCCGCTCGGCTTCCATGGCAGAACCGGAGGTCTCAATCAGTCCGAAGAGGTTCATCTTGTCCCTCCTCCCTTCAGCTATTTGCTATCCGCGTGAATTGCGTCCATGACCCGCTGATACTCGCTGCGCAGCAATGCAACGCCGGTCTTGAATTTTAGCTGCGCCTCGGCCAGATTGAGGCTCTCCCGATCCATCGAAACATCGTTGCCATCGGGGCGCGCCACCTGTCCTCCCACCTCACTCACGCGAACCGGATGCCTGTTCTCCGGTCCAGAATCCACATTCTGCAGTGCGGCCCTGATCTCGGCCGCAAAGTCGATCCCCACCGCTCGATAGCCCGGCGTATCGATATTGGCCATGTTGGTCGCTGTTACCTTGGCTTCGGTGGTCGCGAGATCCAAGTAGCGCGCGATCTGATCGCTCAAACGGGTTTCGATGTGCATTTCCATGCCGTCTTCCCCACTGTTCTGTTCCACGGCCCGCCTGCGACCGGAGGATTCTCTCCTCTATCGATCAACACGCGGAGGTTCCAAAATCGATCTCTTGTGTTGTGATCTCTGGCGAATCGCCGGCCAGAATGGCCGCTCGTTCCAAAACGTGTTCAAGCTCGCGGACATTGCCCGGCCAGGTGTGAGCATGGAGCTTGGACATGGTCTCCGGCGCCATTCGTTTTACCGGAATCTCACGCCCCATCTTTTCCAGGAAATGCTGCACCAGTTGCGGCAGATCCTCAAGATGATCTGCCAGGGATGGCGTTCGAATCAGAAAGACGGCGAGACGATAGTAGAGGTCGGCACGAAAGGCCCCGGTTACAGTGTGCTGCGCAAGGGGACGATGGGTTGCGGCGACAATGCGGACATCGACCTTGACAGTCTGATTATCCCCTACTCGTTGCAGTTCACCGCTTTCAACAAAACGCAGCAGCTTGGCTTGCAGAGCCAGCGGCATCTCACCTATCTCGTCGAGGAACAGCGTTCCACCGTCGGCCGCTTCGATGCGACCCACTCTGCCCTGCACCGCGCCGGTAAAGGCTCCGCGAGTATGACCAAAGAGCTCTGCCTCGAGCAGAGCTTCTGGAATCGCCGCGCAGTTAATGGCCATGAATGCCCGGCGGTTTCGGGCGGAGAGCCTGTGCAGCGCCTCCGCAACGAGTTCTTTGCCGGAGCCGGTCGGTCCCTCGATAAGTACCGGAGTCGAACGAGCGGCTACCAGCCGGATCCTTCGACTCACCTCAAGCATGCAGGCCGCATCGCCGATGAATTCGGGCAGACGTTGCGTTTCGGTCGCATTGGCTCTTTCCATCAAATGTCTCTCGCAGTGCGCCAGTTTCGGATGGTTCTCGAGCGTAAGCAGCCCCGTCAGCGATCGATCCTGGTCCTCGCTCTTCGAGATGGATTGCCCGCCGTAATTGAGGCCGGATGCGGATGCTTGGCAAGGCAGCATATCTTGGGTTCGATCGGACCGCTCGGGAGCCAATT
>Ga0070735_10004141_pt1 | contig 12333 bp, 4 predicted proteins | sample Coa_R1_FD_66443 | JGI IMG/M metagenome (GOLD analysis project Ga0070735, IMG submission 66443) | Surface soil microbial communities from Centralia Pennsylvania, which are recovering from an underground coalmine fire - Coalmine... | ecosystem: Environmental > Terrestrial > Soil > Unclassified ... | reverse complement strand
GTCGGACGTCGTCAACTGTGGTTGACGTTCAAGCGTTACCGTGCGAGTGCCTGATTCCGATTTGCCCCTTTGAAGACGCTCCGCCATAAGCGGTCAGTCATTTGAGCCGCTCAGAGAAGTCAGCGAGTGGTGGCGCAATTATAATCGGCTCGTGCTTTCCTTTGTGATCGGGCCACCACATGTGCGACGTCACCACGATCCTGAACAAAATCGAATCCGGCGATCCTTCGGCGGCCGCAGAGTTATTGCCGCTGGTCTACGATGAATTGCGGAAGCTCGCGGCGGCGAGATTGGCCCATGAAAAACCGGGGCAGACGCTCCAGCCGACGGCGCTGGTGCATGAAGCCTATTTGCGGCTAGGGGGCGGCAGCCAGGGGTCGACAGGGAACGCGCAAGTTCCGGATCCATGGCGCTCGCGGGGCCACTTCTTCGCCGCGGCGGCAGAAGCCATGCGACGGATCCTGGTGGAAAATGCCCGTCGCAAGGGCAGGATTCGCCATGGTGGGGGTCGGCAGCGCGTACCGCTCGACGCGGTCGCGATTGCATCGGGCCCTGATCCCGACGTGATCCTTGCCGTCGACGAGTCGCTCAACCGACTGGCGGCTGAAGATCCTGCCGCGGCAGAGGTCGTCAAGCTGCATTTCTTTGCCGGGCTGACCCTCGACGAAGTGGCGGAAGCCATGAACATTTCCCGCGCAACTGTCTACCGACAGTGGGCTTACGCCCGCTCGTGGCTTAAAATGAGTCTTGGCGAAAGGCAGGACTTCGAAGATTCCGAAGAAAAATGACATGTTCGTGAGACGGTTTTGTACGCAGCGTCGCATTGATTCGCAACTGGAAAGGAAACTGAACGATGCCCGAAGCTGCCGCAACTGCCAAGGAAATCTTCTTCGCCGCCCTGGAACGAGCCACGCCCGACGAGCGGGCCGCCTATCTCACGGCGGCGTGCGGCCAAGACGATGCGCTCCGCGCGCGGGTCGAGGCGCTGCTCGCGGCCCACGACGAGCCCGATTCGCGGCTGGATCGGCCCGCTGCCGAGATGGGCGGGACGGTCATGTATCGCCCGATTGCAGAGGGCCCCGGCGCGCTGGTGGGACCGTACAAACTACTGCAGCAGATCGGCGAAGGGGGGTTCGGCGTCGTCTATATGGCCGAGCAGCAACATCCGGTGCGGCGGATTGTCGCGCTCAAGATCATCAAGCCGGGCATGGACACCAAAGAAGTCATCGCCCGGTTCGAGTCCGAACGGCAGGCCCTGGCGCTGATGGACCATCCCAACATCGCCCGCGTGCTCGACGCCGGCGCGACCGACAGCGGCCGCCCGTTCTTCGTCATGGAACTGGTCAAGGGGGTCCCCATGACCGAATACTGCGACAAGAACAATCTGGCCACCGAGCAGCGGCTGGAGTTGTTCATCATCGTCTGTCACGCGGTACAGCACGCCCACCAGAAAGGGGTCATCCACCGCGACATCAAGCCGTCTAACGTAATGGTCACGTTGCACGACGGCCATCCGGTCCCCAAGGTGATCGACTTCGGCGTGGCCAAGGCGACCAGCCAGCGGCTTACTGAGCGAACATTGTTCACCGCGTACGGCCAGATGATCGGTACGCCGGCTTATATGAGCCCCGAACAGGCCGAGATGAGCGGCCTGGATATCGACACCCGCAGCGACATCTATTCGCTGGGCGTACTGCTGTACGAATTGCTCACCGGCTCGACCCCGTTCGACAGCCGCCGGCTGCTCAGTGCGGGCTATGTTGAAATGCAGCGGATCATCCGCGAAGAAGAGCCGCCGCGCCCCAGCACCCGCATCAGCACGTTGGGTGAAAAGCTGACGATTCTCTCCAGCCAGCGCAGTACAGACGCCGCCAAACTGGGGCAACTGCTGCGGGGGGATCTGGACCTGATCGTGATGAAGGCGCTGGAGAAAGAGCGGATCCGCCGTTACGACACGCCCAATAGTTTCGCGGCCGACATCGAGCGGTTCCTCAACCACGAGCCGGTCATGGCCCGGGCGCCGAGCACTCTTTATCGCCTGCGCAAATTCAGCGAACGGAATAAGGCGGCGGTGATCGCCGGCAGCGCCATAGCCACGGCGTTGGTTCTGGCCACGACCGTAAGCACCGTTCTGGCGATCATCGCCAGCCAGCAGCGAAACCGGGCGGTGTCCGCCACGACGGCGGCGAATGAGCAGCGGGCCCTGGTCGAAGCCTCCGAGGCCAAAGCCCTCGCGGCGGCCGCCGCCGAACGCGACGCTAAAGAAGCGGAGCGCCAACTCCGCGAGGCAGCGGATGAAAAGCGCCGCGACATCGAGCGGCAGAACACAGAAATCGCCGCGCTCAATACCACACTCAAGCAACAGCAAGAGCACCAGCGACGCCTGCTCTACACGAGCGACATGAACTTGATCCAAACCGCCTTCGCCGTCAACAACATCGGCCGAGTGCAGAGCCTGCTCAACGCCCATCGCCCTGAGCCCGGACAGCAGGACCTCCGCGGCTTTGAGTGGCACTACTGGAATCGGCAGATTCATTCGGAGCTGCAGACTCTGAAGCTCGGTGACAAATTCGAGGCTAGCAACCCCGTCTTCAATGTCGACGGCACCCGCCTCGCCTGGGTTTCTTTCAATCGCGGAGAAATTGTCGTCTGGGACACGACGACTGATCGCCCGGCCTGGACGTTGCCCTGGAGTCTGAGTGGCGGCGAGACCGTCATCGCCTTCGAACCGGGTGCAGCCCGGGTGGCGATTGCCGGGAAGCGTCGAACTCCGCGCGATGACATTGTTCCGATCGAAATTCAAGTCTTCAATGCCGTTAGTGGGAAACGACAACACACGATTCGGGCGGAGGTGTACGCATCCGACAACTTCGATTTGACCGCCGTCAGCGGCCGCTTGGCTGCGCCCGTGGCGACGAAGGCCGAGGGACCCGCAATCAAGATCTGGGATATCGCGGCGGGCGCCGAGCTATCCGCCACTCCCATTGGCGATGTGCGGTTTCGGTCTTTGGCACTTCGTGCCGACGGTGCGAAAGTCGCCGTCGTTGCTACTAGCACTCGGGGAAGAGAAGAGGGGGTTTTAGGGGGAGTCCTCAAGCTGTTCGACTCAGCCATGCCGAACGAGGTCGTGTCGTTTGCCGAGAGTCTCAATTCCACCTCCGTCCGCTTCAGTCCGGACGGAGCTCGTCTGGCCGCCACGATAATCGACGCTTCCCAGCGAGAATATCGGCTCCATGTTTACGAGACAACGACCCCCCAACGGCCGCTGTTTACGAGTTCCTCGAAAGATGTCATTAAGCAGATTCAATTCAGTCTCGACGGCCGTTGGATCGCCAAAACGGGATCTTTTACGAATACTGGCGTCCAGTTGATTCACGCGGCGGATGGCGCCGACGGACCGCTGCTGACAGGACACTCGTCGCTCATCAAAGCGTTCGCGTTCAGCGCCGACTCGCGGCAACTCGACACTCTCGACCAGGAAGGAAATCTCAAGACCTGGGACCTGGCTCAGGCCGAGGCGCGACAGTCGACGCCCTTTCGATTCGGAACGGCCCGCTGCGAAATCTCGGAAGATGCATCGCGAGTCGCCACGGCCCCATCAGTGCAGGAATCACAACAGGAGGGCGCAGTCAATCGCATCGCGTTTCGCAACCCAGCGGGGGCCGTCCTCAGCGAGTCACCAGTCATGGATGGCCTCATCCGACAGATGTGGTTCAACGGGGCGGACGCAAGACGCCTGCTTGCGATAGCAACGGCAATCGAGGGAAATGCGCAAACCGCGGGCGACGTGCGGGTCTTTGAAGTCGCCACGGGACGGCAATTGCTTAAGGTCAATCTGCCGGCTCCGAAAGTCGGATTCTCTCGGAGCGTGCCGCCCGCGGCACTCGACGCCCGGGGTGAGCGGCTGGCCGCCATCGTCGCCGCAGGCGTTGGAACAAGCACCCTCAAGATCTGGGACGTCGATTCGCACGGCGATCCGCTGAATGGCGAGAACATCCCTTTCCAAGTCGCGGGGTTAACGTGGAGCCCCAACGGTCGCTGGATCGCGGGACATGGTGGGAGCCGCGGCAGTCAACGATTGCCCGTTTGGGACGCCACGACCGGGCGGCTGTTGTGGCCGCCGCAGGAACCAACGTCGGCAGTTGCATTCAGTCACGATAGCAAATGGATTTATGGAATCGTCGACAAGCGACCCGACGCCTGGCTCAAGGTTTGGGAAACCGATACTGGCACGGAGTTGCACAGTTTTCCGCTTCCGCCCTACCTGAACGACACGACCCTGTCATCACGCTATTGCGTAGCCCTCAGCCCTGACCGCCGGCGGCTGGCTGCGGTCAGGTCTTCTGCCTTAGCGAACGCTTCTGGACCTGTGAGCATTTGGGATCTCGCTCAGCCCGATCGGCACCCTTGTTCATTACCAGGCCACGCGGGAGCCATGCAGGTGATGGCGTTTTCTCCCGAAGGCAGCCGAATCGCCACCAGTACGGGCGTCCTCGGAACTGGCGAAACCAAGCTCTGGAACGCAATTACGGGAGAAGAGCTCTTGTCTCAGGGTATTCCCATGCAGGGCCTTTCGTTCAACGGCGATGGCACGGTCCTGCGCGGGCTCAACAACTACGCATCCGTTCGGGACATGCGGTGGGATGCCACCCCCCTTACACCGCAAATCGAAGCACAGTATCTGGTGGAGTGGCTTGCCTCTCGGGCCGATCGGGAGATGCCCCCCTTGAATGCAGAGCTTGTCGCGCGGATCGAAGGCGATGGCTCGCTGTCCCCACACGTCCGCACGGCGGCTCTCGCGCAGATTCGGCAACGGTCGCGCACGGCGGAACTGATGGACGCCGGTTTAGCCTGTGCCTACCGGAAACTCCAGTCTGCGGAAAATTGGCAGCGAGCGCTGGCATACGCCAGCGAAGCCGGCATGGCCGAGCCCGAAAATCGGCTGGCCTGGAGCGTGCGAGCGCTGGCGCACTCTCACCTGAACCAGAAGGATGAAGCGGAAAGAGCTCTGGCTCGAGTGCGAGACCTGTCCGCCGCGGATAAATCCGTCATGACGGCTGAAGAATTGGCCCTCGTGGCGCTGGCTCAACATCAACTTGGCCAGGTGGAAGAAGCTCGCCGGTCGCTGGGGACGCTCCGCTCGGCTGCCAGTCGCCACGAAAAACAGTTGCGACCGCTGCTTGTGGAATTGGAGTCGGTCCTCAAGATTCCACCGGCCAGTGCCGCACCGCAGGAGTGGATTGGCCGGAGATTCACGGCCCGCATCGAAGCAAGGTCCTGGCCCAGTGTGGTGATGGTGGTCGTCCGAGTCGAAGGGGACAGGCTGTGGACGGATAACGGGGCGATCGACCGGTTGGATGCCGTCCCGCTCGACGACGCGGATCGCTACTACACACACCAATTGCAGCTTCTTCCCAATTCGCCATTGGTTTTTCGCTTGCGTGCTCATGCACGCGAATTCACCGGTCGCCTCATGGAGGCGATCGCAGACTATGATAAATATCTCGACCTGGCTCCGCAGGACAGTGAGGGCTTGGAGAACCGTGCGCGGGCGCTTCTCAAACTGGAACGGTACGAAGAAGCGCTGCACGATCTCGATGCCGCGCTGGACCAGAACCCCGCGCATGGAAACGCATTGAACGAGCGGGCCTGGCTCCGCGCGACGTGTCGCGACGAAAAGATCCGCAACGGCAAGCAGGCCGTGGCCGATGCCATGCGCGGCAACGAGTTAACCGGCTGGAAGGATTCCGCGAATTTAGACACCCTGGCCGCCGCGTATGCCGAGTCCGGCGATTTCGAGCAGGCCATCAAGTGGCAGGAAAAAGCCGTGGCGCTCGCTTCCCCAGACTGGCTCGCGGACGCCCAGTCGCGACTCCATCTGTACCGCGAAGGGAAGCCTTACCGCGAGGTGCCTAAACGATAGTCTAACCGCGTCCCAGGACGGTTCGGCGGGGAGCGCGTCGTGCGGCAGAACGCGCTCCCTGCCGGTCATTCGGCGAATAGCCGAATGCACGAATGACCTCTGGGTCGCGGTTAAACGAATGTCCCTTTGCAGCGGATTTTCTGAAAAACGGCTAATTTGGTGAGACGGCTTGGACGTCGTCGTCGCATTGATTCATAACTGAAAAGGAGCCGAACGATGTCCGAAGCTGCCGCAACTGCCAAAGAAATCTTCCTCGCCGCGCTGGAGCGAACCACCCCCGGCGAGCGGGCCACGTATCTCGCCGCCGTCTGCGGCCAGGACGAGGCGCTCCGCCGCCGCGTCGAGGCGCTGCTCGCCGCTCACGACGAGCCCGATTCGCGGCTGGATCGGCCCGCTGCCGAGATGGCCGGGACGGTCATGTATCGTTCGATTCCGGAAGGCCCCGGCACGCTGGTGGGGCCGTACAAGCTGTTGCAGCAGATCGGCGAAGGAGGCTTCGGTGTCGTCTATATGGCCGAGCAGCAACAGCCGGTACGGCGGATTGTCGCGCTCAAGATCATCAAGCCGGGCATGGACACCAAAGAAGTGATCGCCCGGTTCGAGTCGGAACGGCAGGCCCTGGCTTTGATGGACCACCCCAACATCGCCCGCGTGCTCGACGCGGGAGCGACCGACAGCGGTCGTCCGTTCTTCGTCATGGAATTGGTCAAGGGGGTGCCCATGACCGAATACTGCGACAAAAACAATCTGGCCACCGAGCAGCGGCTGGAGTTGTTCATCACCGTCTGTCACGCGGTGCAGCACGCCCACCAGAAAGGGGTCATCCACCGCGACATCAAGCCCTCCAACGTGATGGTCACATTGCACGACGGCCATCCGGTCCCCAAGGTGATTGACTTCGGCGTGGCCAAGGCGACCAGCCAGAAACTGACCGAGCGTACGTTGTTCACCGCGTATGGCCAGATGATCGGCACGCCGGCGTACATGAGCCCCGAGCAGGCCGAGATGAGCGGCCTGGACATCGACACGCGCAGCGACATTTATTCGCTGGGCGTACTGCTGTACGAACTGCTCACCGGCTCGACCCCGTTCGACAGCCGCCGGCTGCTCAGTGCGGGCTATGTGGAGATGCAGCGAATCATCCGCGAGGAAGAGCCGCCGCGGCCCAGCACGCGCATCAGCACGCTGGGTGAAAAGCTGACGATTCTTTCCAGTCAGCGGGGCACTGATGCTGCAAAACTGGGGCAGTTGCTGCGGGGCGATCTGGACCTGATCGTCATGAAGGCGCTGGAGAAAGAGCGGATCCGCCGGTACGACACGCCCAACAGTTTCGCGGCCGACATCGAGCGGTTCCTGAACCACGAGCCGGTCGTGGCCCGCGCACCTTCTACGCTCTATCGCCTGCGCAAATTCAGCGAACGGAATAAGGGAGCGGTGATCGCCGGCAGCGCCATTGCCGCGGCGCTGGTACTGGCCACGACGGTGAGCACATTTCTGGCGATCATCGCCAGCCAGGAACGAAACCGGGCGGTGACCGCCACGACGGAGGCCCAGCAGCACCTGACGACGGCGAATGAGCAGCGGGCCCTGGCCGAAGCCTCCCAGGCCGAAGCACTTAAGGCGGCCCAGGCCGAACGATTGTCGACCCGGCGGGCGGAAGCCGCGGCGGCCGCCGAGCGCGATGCCAGGCAGGCTGCCGATGAAAAGCGCCGCGACATCGAGCGACAGAATGCCGAAATCGCCGCGCTCAATACGACATTGCAACGACAACAAGATCAGCAGCGGCGGATGCTGTACACGAGCGACATGAACTTGATTCCAACCGCCTTCGCAGCCCACAACATTGGCCGTGTGCAGAGCCTGCTCAACGCCCATCGCCCCGAACCCGGTCAGCCAGAAATCCGTGGGTTTGAATGGCACTACTGGAATCGCCAGATTCATTCGGACGTGCGGACCCTGAGGCTCGGCGAAAAAGTCGACGGTTTCCCCGACAGACCAGTCGACAGGCCAGTCTTCAGTGCCGACGGCACGCGCCTTGCCTGGGTATCGGCTAATGGCAGAGAAATCGTGATGTGGGATATCGCGGCAGGTCGTCAGGCGTGGACATTGCCGTGGAATTTCAGCGGGCCAGAGACCGCTATCGTTTTCGAGCCCGGTGCCGGCCGAGTTGCAATAACCGCGAGGCGCAGTGCACCATCGGCGCGAAACGACATTGTTTCGATCGAAATTCATGTGTTCGATGTCGCCAATGGGAAGCGACAGCACACGATTCGCGAAGAGGTGTACGCGTCCGGCTCGTTCGGCCTGACAGCCGTGAGCGGCCGCCTGGCTGGTGCGGTGGCGACAAAGGCCGGGGGATCCGCGATCAAGATATGGGACTTCACGACGGGAACCGAACTCTCCGCCACTCCCCTGGGCGATGTGCGGGTGCAGTCGCTGACAATTCGTCCCGACGGTGCGAAATTCGCCGTCGTCGTTGCTACGGAATTACTGGGTGCCACCATCATTCAGGGAGTCATCAAGCTGTTCGATCCAGGAAAGCCGAGCGAGGTGGTCTCGTTTGCTGAGGGTCTCGCACTGACATCCGTACGCTTCAGCCCGGACGGGACTCGTCTGGTCGTCCCGGTCATCAACGCCACAGATCGAGAAACTCGAATCCATGTTTACGAGATAACTGCCCCCGATCGGCCGCTGTTCACGATTTCCACGACCGCTGACTATTCTCCGGTTCAATTCAGCCCCGATGGCCGGTGGCTGGCGCAAGCAGGACCTAAATCAATTGGCGGCATTCAATTGATTCACGCGACGGATGGTTCAGTCGGTCCGCTGCTGACAGGACACTCGTCAACAATTATCGCACTCGCGTTCAGCGCCGATTCGCGGCTGCTCGAAACTCTCGACCAGGAGGGCACTCTCAAGACCTGGGACCTGGCCCAGGCCGAGGCGCGACAGTCGGCGCCCGTTCAAATCGGAATCGCAGCGTCGGTCAACGCATTTTCGGAGGATGCATCGTGGATCGCCACGGCCCCGTTCCGCCCCGCCTTACTCGATGCGGCCAAAGCGTCCCAAGGGCAAGAAGGCACCGCGAATCGGGTGTCGTTTCGAAACCCGGCCGGGGTCGTCCTAAGCGAGTCACCGATCATGGACGGTCCCATCCGATCGATTTCGTTCAGCCGAGGTGACGGTCGCCGCCTTGTTGCGGCGGCAACCGCACTCGAAGGAGAGTTGCAAACGGCGGGTGATGTACGCGTCTTTGAAGCCGCTACCGGTCGGCAATTGCTTCAGGTCAATTTACCGGCTTTGAAAATGAGCTATTCGAATTCGCAGGTCGGTGGTCGCAGCGCTCCACCAGCAGCACTCAGCGACGGAGGCGAGCGGCTGGCGGTAATTGTCGCCGAAGGCGAGCTGATGTATGTGACGGGAAAAAGCACTCTGCGGATCTGGAATGTCGAGTCGCCGGACACCCCACTGCACTGCGAAAGCGTCCCCTTTCGAGTTCAGGCATTAACATGGAGCCCCAACGGCCGCTCGATCGCGGGCCATGCCGTGCTCAACGGCACGCAGCAAGTTCCTGTTTGGGACGCCACCACCGGTCGCCTGCTCTGGCAGACGCTGGAACAAATTTCCGCAGTCGGCTTCAGTCTCGATAGCCAGTGGCTTTATGGAGTCGTCAATATGCAAGCCGACGCCTGGCTTAAGGTCTGGGAGGCCGATACCGGCACGGAGTTGCACAGTTTTCCTCTCCCGCCGTACCTGAATGTCAATCCCGTACGTCCCGCCTTTTGTGTAGCCCTCAGCCGCGACCGCCAGCGGCTGGCTGCGGTCAGGACTCCTTTCAGAGCGAGCTCTTCTGAACCTGTCAGAATCTGGGATCTCGCCCAGCCTGATCGGCCCCCCTGCGTATTAGAAGGCCACAGTGGAGTCATCGACGTGCTGGCGTTTTCTCCCGAAGGCAGCCGGATCGCCACCAGCACGGGTGGAATTGCCGGGACCGTCGAAACAAAGCTCTGGAACGTCACTACGGGAGAAGAGCTTTTGTCCCAAAAAACTCCGTTGCAATCCCCCGGATTCAATCACCTGTCGTTCAACGGCGATGGCACGGTCCTCCGCGTGGCCCGCGGTAGCACTAGTGGCGCGTTTTGCGTCGTGCACTGGGATGCCAGTCCATTAGCGCCTCAGGTCGAGGCGGAAGAGGTTGTCGAAGCGCTGCTCGCCAAACACGCTGCGACCGACCTGCCGTTGCAATCCGAATTGCTGGGATTGATCGAGGCAGATCAATCCCTCACCGCCGAGGTCCGCAATGCGGCCACGGCACAGGTGACGCGGCTTCGCCGCGAGAAGAAGTTGAACGCAGCAGGTTGGGCGATTGTTATTACACCGGACCAGTCGCGTGAGAAATATGTAAGAGCCCTGCGTTACCTGGAAGAAGCGTGCCTGAATGATCCAACCAACCGCGAGTCATGGAGTACGCGGGCTCTGGCCCACGACCGCCTGGGGGAATTGACTGACGCACTGACGGCCCTCGCGCGAAGCCGCGAACTCCACGCTGCGAAGAACCTGTCGTTGCCGGCCGAAGATTTGACGATCCTGGCCATAACGAAGCACGATGCCGGCCAGCATGCTGAGGCCGTCAGCTTGCTGCAACAGGCCCGAGCTACGGCGAGTCGCAACGAAATGGAATGGCAGAAGCTCATGGCTGAGGCCGAAAAACGAGTAGGCATTCCTCAGGCGGCCGATCATCCCGAGGTGTGGATCGGGCGGAAAGTCATGCCGCGAAGGAACGCGAGTCCCCAGGACGAACGCGGCCGCGCCGCAAATCCCAATATGCCATACGTCATCACGCGAGTTACGGGCGACCGGTTGTGGATCGGGCCCAACTCCATCGCCCGTTCCCAGGTCATGCTCTTGGATGAGGCCAGCCGCTACTACACCGAGCTCATCGAGGCCGATCCGGTCTGGTATTATCACCGCGCCGTGGTGTGGCGAGCGCTGGGTGAACTTGATCGGGCGATAGACGACCATACCACGTTGATTCGTCTCCGCCCGGGTTATACCCCGGCTCGATACGATCGTGGTCTGGTCTGGGAGGACAAGGGGGAATTCGGCAAGGCGCTCGCCGATTTCGACGAATTCCTGCGGCTCCTACCGAACAGCGCCGATTGTCACGTATCCCGCGGGAACCTGCGAACAAAGCAGGGTGAGCTGGATGACGCCCTGCGAAGTTTCAGCGAGGCGATTCGCCTTTCGCCCGATCTCGCCTGGGCCTATTCCTGTCGAGCCCTCGCCTGGTCTGCCAAAGGCGATTACGCCAAGGCGCGGCACGATCTGGACGAAGCGATTCGACTCAATCCTGACGATTCCAACGTCTGGAACTCACGGGCCTGGTGGCTGGCCACCTGGCTCGATGCCGAGCACCGCGACGGCAAGCAGGCTGTGGCCGATGCGACCAAGGCGTGCGAACTGTCGGGATGGAACGAGTTCAATTCTCTCGACACTCTGGCCGCAGCCTATTCCGAGACCGGCGACTTCGAATTGGCCGTCAAGTGGCAGGAAAAAGCCGTGGCACTCGCTTCCCCGGCCGAGCGGGCTGGCTTGGAATCGCGCCTCAAGCTGTACCGCGAAGGCAAGCCTTACCGCGAGCTGCCCAAGCAATAATTGCCGGTTGTGTAATTCCGATCGAATCGCGCGAATACCGCTCGCCGCTCTTTTTCCATCGTCGAAATTATTTCCGCAGCGGTTCGGGGTTAAGACACAGTTCGCCAAGACCAAATCGCGAAAAGTCTGTTGGTTGCGGACACCGAATTCGGCTCGATAATCGTGCAGGATGTCGCTAAAATTGCAGGATTCCGTATCACAATTCTGTATCACGTAACGACCCGCCGTGTCGTAACTCAATACTGTGATGCGGTTTGGGGGCCGTAGCATAATGGTTATTGCAGCAGACTCATAATCTGTTGGTTCTGGGTTCGAGTCCCAGCGGCCCCAATTGGCATCCTGTCGCACCGTCTCGCACCGAGTCGCAAGGAGTCGCACAAACTCGCAACCCGCAAAGCCTTGGGGCAGACTGGCGGTCTGCTGGTTTTTGGCCCCTTCTCGCACCGAGTCGCACCAACTCGCACCGCGTGCGCTGCACTTTGCTGAGGGCCGGAATTCCCCGGATGGCGGCCAAAATTTGCGAGGCGCGAACCGAGGGAAATTTGGGGTTCCTTTCAAGTCAAAAGCGGAACATGCGCGCGAAAATGGAGTCGGAGATGCAAGAGGAGTTGTGGCAGGGAATTGAGTTCAAACTGGCAGAGGCCGAGTTCTTCTTCGACCGAATGGGTAAATCTCGGGAGTTCTCAGGCTGACGTTCGTGGTGCTGACCAGGGCCGTACCGAGTGGGAATAATCTTCATATTGCTATAGGCTGAT
>Ga0070735_10004140_pt1 | contig 12334 bp, 12 predicted proteins | sample Coa_R1_FD_66443 | JGI IMG/M metagenome (GOLD analysis project Ga0070735, IMG submission 66443) | Surface soil microbial communities from Centralia Pennsylvania, which are recovering from an underground coalmine fire - Coalmine... | ecosystem: Environmental > Terrestrial > Soil > Unclassified ... | reverse complement strand
TGGCGGAGCTTGTAGCGCTGGATCTTGCCGGTGGCGGTCTTGGGGAGCTCATCCAGGAACTCGATCCAGCGTGGGTACTTGTAGAGAGCGATACGCCCTTTCACGAACTGTTTCAGCTCTTCCACTGTGCCGTCGCCCGCCGCGGCGCCGTCTTTGAGGACGACGAAAGCGCGAGGCTTGATCATTCCGTCCGCATCGGCGTGTCCAACGACGGCGCACTCAAGGACGGCGGGGTGCTCGACCAGTGCGCTCTCGACCTCGGCCGGCGAGACCCAGATCCCACCGACCTTCAGCATGTCGTCGCTCCGGCCCTCGTACCAGTAATAGCCGTCTTCGTCGACGTGATACTTGTCGCCGGTGCGGATCCACTCACCCTGAATGGCCCGCTTCGTCGCCTCGTGCTTGTTCCAGTAATAGGCACAGGTGCTGTCGCCCCGCACCATCAGATTGCCGATCTCACCGGCCCGAACCGGCTGACCGGCATCGTCTACCAGCTGCAATTCGTAGCCGGACACCGGTTTGCCCGTCGAGCCAGGCCGCACGTCACCGGTTCGGTTGGTGAGAAAGATGTGCAGCACCTCGGTCGAACCGATCCCGTCGAGGATCTCGACGCCAAAGCGATCCAGCCAGCGCCGGTAGATACTTGCCGGCAGCGGCTCTCCGGCCGAGACGCAGACGCGCACCGTCGACATATCCACCGGGGCGCCGGTTTGGTCGGCGGCGTGCAGCATCTGGGCGTAGGCGGTCGGAACGGCGAAGAACAGCGTGGGATGAAAGCGGTTGATCTGCTCGAAGATAGCGTCCGGTGTGGGGCGGCCAGGAAACAGGACAGTCGAGGCGCCGGCCGCCAGCGGGCCGTAGAGCGCATTGCCAAGACCGTAAGCGAAGAACAGCTTCGCCACCGAAAGGGTGCGGTCACCGGGCCCCATCCCGAGAACACCGTTGCAGTACAGCTCGCTGCAGAACACCATGTCGTGCTGGAGATGGACCGCCGCCCGCGACCGGCCGGTGGTGCCGGAGGTGTAGAGCCAGAAGGCCACGTCGTCGCGCTGGGTCGGCGCCGGTTCAAGCGTTGCATCCTGTGCGCGGATCAGGTCATCGAACTGCTGCCACGAGTCTCCTCCCGGCACGTCACCCCCGACGACCACTACGTGCCGCAGGTGCCGGCACTCAGAGAGCACGGGTTCGACCGCGGCGAACAGCTCCCGGCTGACAAGCAACACCTTCGCCCGGCTATCCTCCAGCAGGTAGCTGTAGTCGTGTGACTTGAGGAGTGTGTTGACAGGTACCGGCACCGCGCCGATCTTGATCGCGCCAAAGAAGGAGAAGGCGAACTCCGGACCGTCGAGGAGGAGGAGCATCACGCGGTTCTCCATCTCGACGCCCAGTGCACGCAGGGCGTTGCCGGTGCGATTCACCCCGGCCGCCAGGTCCTGATAGGTGAGGTGCCGATCGCCGGACAGGATGGCAGTGCTGCGCCCCCGGCCGGCGGCCAGGTTGCGGTCCACGAAGTACTCGGTCGCGTTAAACCACTCGGGGACGGCCACGCCTGCGATCAACGGCCTCCTTGCGGCCAATTGTCTCGTGGTTCGAGTGTACTATCGCGGCCGGGGCCGCTCTGGATTCGTCGACTTCCGCTCGGGAGACCGGAAGCGTTAGCCCTTTTCCTGGTCCAATCCCAGGCGGAATGCCTGAGTGCGGGCTGACCTCCGAGAATCTGGGCCACCTCAGATGACTGAGTAGGAGCAGCGAGCGTCCCGCCCGGCTATCCCGTGGAGCGACCTCTTCAGTCCGGTGGGATCGCCGCCTCGACCTCCAGCTCGGTGGTGATGGCAGCAGCTTTGCTCAACATCGCGTAGGCCGGGCAGTACTTCGCCTCCGATAGCTCGACGGCGCGTCGCGCCGCGTCCTCCGAAAGGTCGGGACCGCTCAGGATGTGGCGAATCGTGATCGCGGTGAAGACCTTCGGATAGTCGTTGGCACGGACCCCGGTAACCTCGATGCGGTATCCGGTGACATGCTGCCGCTTCTTGCGCAGGATGCTGACCACATCCATCGCGGTGCAGCTGCCGAGCGCGGTCAGCAACAGCTCCATCGGCCGGAAGCCGCGCCCGCTGCCGCCGTGCTCGGCGTCGCTGTCGAGCGTGACCGTCACGCCGTCCTGACCGGCCGTCTCGAAGCGCATGCCCTCGAGCAGATCGATCGACATCGTCATGGTTTCGGCCATCGCTCTCTCCTCACGATCGATACTAGACGTCTCGGGTGAAATGGTATACGCTATATGTCGTTAAGTGTCATGAATGTGCCGTGGCGGTCGTCGTGCCGGGACGCCGGCGGCTGGGGAACGCAACGAGGTCTGGGAGGCGGGGACCGGGAGATGACCTATGTCTTTATCAGTCATGTGGAAGAGGACCAGCAGATTACCGAGCAGCTGGCCACCGGACTCGAGGCTAACGGCTTCCAGACGTGGTACTACGAACGTGACAGCGTTCCCGGTCCATCCTATCTGAGCCAGGTCCTCGACGCCATCGAGGAGTCGGCGGCGGTGGTCGTCATCATCTCGCGCGATTCACTCGGTTCCTGGCAGGTGGACAAGGAGATCGTCCAGGTACACGAGACCGGAAAGCCGTTCATCCCGCTGCTCAAAGATCTGACGCACGCCGAGTTTCGGGCGCGCAATCCGGAGTGGGCGATGGCAATGGGGGCAGCAACCTCGACCGCGATTCCTCCGACCGGCGTATCGTCGCTCGTCCCCCGGATCGTTACCGGCCTGCACCGCGTGGGCGTCAACCCGGCTGACAATGGGGCAGTGTCCGGCAGGGCGGCGGCCATGACAGAGACACACCACCCGGAGCCTGTTCCGGTGATGCAGCCCGATGTGGCGCCGGTCGGAAGCGACGACCAGACCGTGCCGCTGAGCAGTCATGTCGTGGGGGCTTCCGTGACCACGAGGCCATCTGCGGAGATATCGGTGCCGGCGTCGGCCTCGGAATCTGTCGCTTCCGCCGGGCCGGCGACGGCTCCGCCGGTCTCACCGAAGGCGCAAGGACTCAGCCGCCGGCTGCTGGGCGGTATCGGCGTGGCAGCGCTGGTCGCCGTCATCGTGGTGGTCGCGCTCGTTCTCACGATTAACCGGGGCAGCGCGAGCAAGGTGCTCTTGCAGGACTCCCTGACCGACCCGTCGAAGGGGGTGCTCGACAAGTCGTCAGGCGACCCGCATTACGCCATCGGCTACGGACCCGGTTACTACTTCACCAGGATAGTCGACAAGAAGTGGAATAACACGGCGTTCCAGAACCTCAATGCGCTCGGTACGGTCACCAACACGACGATCGCCGTAGATGCACGGATCAACGGCCCGCTGCCGGGCCGCACGATCGACCTGGCCTGTCGTGACGCCGTGCGCGGCGGCTACGACAGCTATTACGCGCTCAACGTCAGGCCCGCGATCAGCCAGTTCGAGCTTGTCAAGGTCGCGCACAATCAGACGACTGATCTGGCAGGACCCGCGACCTCGCGCGCCATCAGCAGCGGGCATGCGTGGAACCATCTCGTCCTCACCTGTAACGGGAATGTGATCACAGCCGGCATCAACGGGCAGCTGGTCACTGTTCCGCAGACCGACAGCTCGTTTCCAGCCGGCAAGCTGTGGTTCGGGATGGAGGTTGATCCGGGCCCGGACGTCGGGGAGGCCGACTTCAAGAACCTGGTCGTGACCCAGAAGTAGCCGCCGACGGAGCTATTCGCCCTCCCAGTCGCGCTGCCAGGCACGGGCCCGCTCGCAGTCGCGTCCGGCAGCACAATGTCCTAGCTCGTGCAGCCACACATCGCGAATGCTGTCGCCGGGGTGGTCAAACAGCCAGGCCGCAAGCACGATCTCACGCCGCCACAGGTACGTGCAACCGGCGCGGCCGCGGGCCGGCGTACCCCACCGGACCCGCGCTCCCTGGCGCAGTGTCTCCTCGGCGATCCGATCGAGCCCCGGGATCTGCCGCACCCGTCCGTCGAGCGAGCGGAGATAGCCGCCTGCCGCCAGGGCGAGATCCACGCGCCGGTCCTCGCCGGGTGCCGGCGTGTGCCCGGCCTTCATGGCGCCTCCGGCCAGCTCTCCGATTCGGGCAGGTCGCGGTCGTAGGCGGCGAGCGGCTCGTTTACCACCAGCGGTTCATCCTCGGCGGGCAGCGCCTGGAGCTTGCGGTGATCCTCCTGGAGATCGAGCAGGGCCCGGCCGATGCTCAGCCAGGCGCGGCGTTCAGCCCCACCCAGCTGTACGTAGACGTCGCGTAGCTCGGCCGGAAGCCCGGTTTGAACCGGCAGGCCGGCGTCGCGCAGGAGATCGTCGGCGCCGATACCGAGAGCGCCGGCCAGCCGCACGACGACCTCGATTCCCACCCGCTTGCCCTGTCCATGCTCGAGCGTGCGTACGTAGGGGTCGGACATCCCGGCGCGACGCGACAGCCGGTACCGCGTCCAGCCGATGGCCTGTCGCCGCCGCACCAGAGCGCGACCGAAGGCAGCCATGTCGAGTCGGAGCGAATCCGGCTCTGGACCCAGCTCATCCGGCGGTGTCACGCCTGGTACCTCACTTTGGTCCTCTTCTTTGCTCCAGAAGCGCGGCCCTCTTGCCGGCTCCGCAAGACAATGATACGATAACTACAGAAAGTAACGCTACTACATCATATCCCGAAAATCCCGGGGCAACGTCGACCGCTTCCCGAAGCACCCGGGAGCAGTGAGGAAGGGCCATGGGCAAGGATAAGGTCGATCTCAGTATCTCGAACGAGGCAATGCTGGCGATCCGCGAGGACCTCCGGCAGCGGCTGGTTCGAAAGGTCCACTTCCTCCGGCTCTCGGCCCGGCTCTACCGGAAGGTGGGCGATCAGCGCACCGCGCAGCGGCACGAGGCGGTTGCCCGCAAGCTGGTAGCGATGATCAAGAGCATCGAGCCGCTGGAGGATGCGGCCACCTGGGTGCCGCCCGGGAACGGCGAGGAGGGGTAGCGACCCTTCACCGTGTGCGGGCGCTATCGACCCGCTCGCTCGGTCTGAACCGCATCGCCGACCAGGTTCCGTCGATGGCGACCAGTGTCACACCGGTGAGTCCGTGCGGTAGAAGTGCCTCCCACAGTCTGTCTCGGTTCAGGTCGGTTCCCGCCTTTGCCCCGCCCTTGAGGTAGCTGATCCAGAGCAGCGTGTGGGGCCCGCCGGCGGCGACCGCCCGCGGCAGCCAGTCGTCGAGCTCCTGGCGATTGCGCACGAAGAGCTGGATGAAATCGCATTCGCCATCGGGAGTCTCGGTCAGCTCGACCCGGTCGGGCAGCGGCTCGAGCTGCGCGCGGTACTCAGCCGGCGCGTTCAGCAGAAGCGCCCGCTGGCCTGGCTTGATCAGCAGCTTCTTCACAAGGGCGTTGGGCGTCATGGCGCGGTATCTCCGTTGAGGGCAGGTGTTGCCGGCCCGTATCCTCGCATGCCGCCGGCGTGCGCTTCAAGCGCCAGCTCCCATTGGATCGACCGGTTAGCGCTTCGGCGTGTCGAGGCTCAGTCCGTAGTGGCACCAGTCGCGTACCGGACAGATCGTGCAGTGTGGCACCCCCGGCGTGCAGATGGCCCGGCCGTGCTGCAGGAACAGCCGGTTACTGCCGGCCCAGAGATCGCGCGGCATGACCTTCTGCAGTGCCCGCTCGGTCTGCTCGGGCGTGGCGGTATGCACCCAGCCCAGGCGGTTGGTGATGCGGTGCATGTGGATGTCGACGCAGAGCGCGGGCTTATCGAAGGCATAGATGAGGACGCAATTCGCGGTCTTACGTCCCACACCCGGCAGCTCCAGCAACGCCTCCACGCTATCCGGCACGTTGCCGCCGTACCGCTCGACCAGGATCTTTGCCATCGAGATGAGGCGTGGCGCTTTCGCCTCACGGTACTGGCTGCCTTCCAGCAGTTCATACAGTTCCGGCTGATCTGCCTCCGCCAGCGCAAAGGCATCCGGGTAGCGTGCAAACACGCGGTTCGAAACCTCGGTCGTCTGCTCCTCTCGGGTCCGCGCCGAGATGACGGTTGCCACCAGCACCTTGTAGGGGTCACCCAGCTCGACCGAGCCGCGGCCGTGATAGCGCGCCGCCAGCACCTCCAGCGTCTTGCGCACCGTTGCCGTCGTGACCGCTTCGCGTGTAACCGCCGCGCTCAAGCCCACCTCCTGCATCCCATTCTGCCGCAGGAATAATGCCAGGAATCAGTCCTCTGGAACTGCTGCACTACAGCAATCACGGACCACGCCACGTGGGCCGATCTGGAAATGTCCAATCGCATCATTCACGCATCACACCATCCCGGCAGCACATATGCATGCCCAGCCACCGTGTGCGCAGCGCAAGGCGGAGGGCACGCGAAGACTGCCTCCCCTGCGAGGAAACTGGAGATTGGGTCGCTTCCCCTGGTACCGTAGCAGCGGAATGATGCGAGGTACCCGATGAGCTCCAGCATGGAGCACCTGGCCGAGATCCTGAAGCGGGCGCAGCTGGTGCGCCACGATGGGCTGCTGCCGGTGAATGGTGAGGACACGTCGACGGCAGTGTGCCGGGTCTGCAACGGCGCCGGCTACCTGCGCTATGACGTGCCGTTGGATGACCCGCGCTTCGGCGAGCTGGTGGTGTGCGAGTGTACCCGGCAGCAGCTGGAGGACCGCCGCCGCCGCGTGCTGCTGGAGCGGAGCCAGCTGGCCGATCTGCAGCATCTCAGCTTCGACAACTTCAGCCTCAAGTTTCGTCACGAGAAGCCGCTGCGTAATTCGGCGGACGCGGCCTTCCATCAGGCGCGCGAGTACGCGCGCAATCTCTCCGCCGGCGGGCATCCCTGGCTGCTCCTGTACGGGCCGCGCGGCAACGGCAAGACGCATCTCGCCGCGGCCATCGGGAACGAGCGGATCGCTGCCGGCCAGCCCGCGATCTTCATGGTGGTGCCTGACCTGCTGGATCACCTGCGAGCCACCTTCAGCCCGGACAGTGATGTCACGTACGACGAGCTGTTCGAGAGCCTGCGGAATACTCCGCTGCTCATCCTGGATGATCTCGGGGCGAAGAACCCCACGCCCTGGGCGAGGGAGAAGCTCTACCAGCTGATCAATCACCGCTACAATCGCCGGCTCGCCACCGTGATTACCATGAACGACGACGTGGAGGATATCGATCCCCGTCTCTGGTCGCGGATCAACGACGTCCAGCTCACCACGCGCTGCGAGATTCAGGACAAAGATAAGCGAACCCAGGAGCCGTTACCACGACGCACCGCACAGCGCGGCCGGCTCTCCCCCGAGCGGCACAGTACCTAGTCGCGAGTCACTGGCGCCGGGCCGCGCGAAATGGCACAATCCTAGGCCCACCTTCACCCTGGCGCGAGACTCGTCTTCGCGACTTTCCATATCTCGAGGGATACCATGGTGGACATTGCCCCGGCCGACAGCGTGACGGTCCGGATTCCCTCCGGGCTCCTGATGCGGACCGGTAGCCGGATGCAGGTTTCGGTCCGCGGCAGCACGATTCGCCAGGTCATCGATGACCTGGAGCGGCAATACCCGGGCCTGCGTTTCAATCTCTGTCACGAGACCGGGGAGCTGCGCCCGTTTGTCAATGTGTTTCTCGGAAGCGAGAACATTCGCTACCTGCAGGAGCTCGACACCGAGGTCCCATCGGGGGCGACTATCCACATCTTTCATTCCGTTGCGGGCGGCTCGCCCCACGACACCCTATTGGAAGGAGAGTTTCCATGACCAGCGCTCACTACCCCAGCGGAACCGTCGTGCTCCTTGCCGGAACCAAACGTGGACTCTTCGTGCTCTCGTCGCAGGATCGCAAGACCTGGACGGTCGATAGCCAGCCGCTTACCGGCCCGCGCATCTTCAACGCGATCCTCGACCAGCGCAACGGCACCCGGATGTTCGCCGCCGAGAACGGCGACTTCTTCGGTACATTCCTGCGCTACAGCGACGACTTCGGCGAAACCTGGCAGGAGCCGGCCCAGGGTATCCAGTTCGCCGAGGAGAGCGGCCGCAAGATCGTCAATATCTGGGTCATCGAGCCCGGGCGTGCCAACGAGCCGCACACACTGTACGCCGGGATCGATCCGGCAAGTCTCTGGAAGTCCACCGACTGGGGCGAGACCTGGGAGCTTACGCGTGGCCTCGAGGAGCACCCGACCAGGGAGAACTGGGGGCCGGGCGCGGGCGGCCTTTGCCTGCACTCAATCGTGCCCGACTACTCGAACCCAGATCGGATGTGGATCGGCATCTCCGCCGTCGGCTGCATGCGCACCGAGGATGGCGGACGAACCTGGATGCATGTCAACAAGGGGACGCGCAACGACTTCCTGCCCGACAAGTACCCGGAGTACGGACAGTGCATCCACCGGCTCGTTCAGCACCCCACGGAGCCGGATACGCTCTACCAGCAGAACCACTGCGGCGTGTACCTGAGCACCAACGGCGGCGACGACTGGATCGACATCCGGAACAACCTCCCCTCGGATTTCGGCTTCCCCATCGCCCTCGATCGACATAACCCCGAGACGCTGTTCACCATCGCCGAGGACGGATGGGCCAGGAACAACTTCTCCGAGGGCTTCACCGTGTACCGCACCACCAATGCCGGCGAGCATTGGGAGTCGATGACCAACGGGCTGCCGCGGGGAGCAGGGGTGCGGCTGGGTGTGCTGCGTCACGGCATGTGCGCGGATGGGCTTGATCCGTGTGGCGTGTACGTCGGCACCAACACCGGTCAGATCTTCGCAAGCGCCGATCGCGGCGAGTCGTGGCAGCTGATCGCGGACTTCATGCCGTCTGTCTACTCGGTCACCACCGCGGTCATCAAGTAACCGCTTCGCAACACAGGGCCGGGGCGATGCCGTCCCGGCCCTCCTGCTTCTCGTCATGATGACTGCCGTCAGCTCTTGGCGGGTACAAGAGCGCCGGTCTCGATCACGAAGTCGGTGAGTAGCGTTCTGTAGCCGGCATCGTCGAACAGCACGATCATCGAGTCGGCATCGTACCGCTGGACGACTCCTGTCCCGAACTGATCGTGCGCCACCCGGCTGCCGATCGGGAATGGCGTCTCGTCGGGCCGCTCTGACACCATCCCGGCGTCGCAGCGATCGCAATTGCCGCAGGGCGGCTCGAATGGCTCGCCGAAGTAGTTGAGCAAGTAGCCCCGCCGGCAGTCGAGCAGCTCGGCGTAGCCTCGCATCATCTCGATGCGCGAGCGGGCAACCTCATGGCGCTGCCGGTCGAGGGCTGCCGCCTCAGCCGTCACCGCGTCCAGCGGACGGACCTCGCTCGCCACAACCTCGCCGCCGGGAAGCACCTCGACCGCTCCAAGGTCTTCCAGCCGGCTGAGCGCCGCAGTGATCTTGGCGCCAGAGAGGCCGGTCACCTCCTTGAGCTCCGCCGGTTCGGCCGGAGCGTCCTGTTTGCGTAGCGCCTGCGTCACCCGCGTGATGTCCTCTTCGTCGACCTGGCCGGTGCCGGCGAAGAAGCGGTGGAGGTTGAGATCTTCCGGGCGGTAGTAGAGGCGGGCTTCAGCGGGCTCACTGTCCCGCCCGGCACGGCCGACTTCCTGATAGTAGGCGTCGATCGACTCCGGAATGTCGGCATGGAAGACGAAGCGGACGTCTGGCTTGTCGATCCCCATGCCGAAGGCGCTGGTGGCCACGATCACGTCGACCTCGTCACCCAGGAACGCCGCCTCCGCCGCGGCCCGCTCCGCCTTCTTCAGACCAGCGTGATAGGCGATCGCGCTCGTGCCCGCTGCCTGGATCGCCGCGGCGATCTCCTCGGCGTGCCGGTGCGTCGCCACGTACACGATGCCGGGTTTCTGCGCCCCGGCGACGCGCTCCAGTAGTGCTCGCTGCTTCACATCCGGATCGTGGTGTTGCTCAACGCCCAGCCAGATGTTGGGCCGGTCGAACCCGGTCACCAGGATCAGCGGGGCGTGCATGCCGAGGCGGTCGACAATTTCCTGGCGCACGCGCGGCGAGGCGGTGGCAGTGAGTGCCAGCACCGTCGGGTGCCCCAGCGCCTCGATGACTGCTCCGAGCCGCAGGTAGTCCGGCCGGAAATCGTCGCCCCACTCGCTGATGCAGTGGGCTTCATCGACCACGAAGAGTGAGGGGCGGGCCGATCTGACTCGATCGAGAACGGCGTCGTCATGGAACTGCTCCGGCGCCATGAACAGGAGATTGACCTCCCGGTTCGCCACCTGCTCGAGCGCGTCCCGGCGCTCGGCGACGGTCAGCGCGGAGTTGATCATCGCCACCTGAGCCGCCTCGGTTGCTTCCAGCGACGTGGCCTGATCGCGCTGCAGCGCGATGAGGGGCGAGATCACGACCGCCGGCCCGTCTTCGAGGAGGGCCGCGAGCTGGTACGTCGCCGACTTGCCGGCTCCGGTCGGCATCACCGCCAGGGTATCGCGATGATCAAGCACGGCATGGATCACCTGCTCCTGTTCGGGGCGTAGCGCCGCAAAGCCGAACTCCTCGCGCGCGAGCCGGCGCATCTCCCGCGTGTGCCGCGACGACGCGGTCACGTGGCATTTCCGACCGAGGCTCTCACCCGCTTCCGCTCAACGACGTCGGACTGTGCCACCACCGTCAACCGTTGAGGACTTCGCCGCCATTGGGGTGCAGCACCTGGCCCGAGATGTACGACGAGTCGACGTCGGAGGCGAGGAAGACGTAGCAGGGCGCCACCTCCGACGGCTGACCAGCCCGTCCCATCGGCACGTTCTTCCCGAAGCTGGTCACCTTATCGGGCGGCATGGTCGACGGGATCAATGGTGTCCAGATTGGACCCGGCGCCACCGCGTTGACTCGAATCTTGCGCTGCTCCAGGCTGAGCGAGAGCGACCGGGTGAAGGCGACGATCGCTCCTTTCGTGCTGGAGTAATCGAGGAGCTCGGGGCTGCCCTTGTAGGCGGTGACCGAGGTGGTGTTGACGATCGCGCTGCCCTCTTTGAGGTGGCGCAGCGCCGCCTTGACCATGAAGAACTGGCCGAAAATGTTGGTACGGAAGGTGCGCACCAGCTGCTCCTCGCTGATGTCCTCGATACTCTGTTGCGGGTGCTGCTCGGCGGCGTTGTTGACCAGCACGTCGAGCGTCCCGAGCTCGCTCACGGTCCGCTCCACCGCCTCACGGCAGAAAGCCTCATTGCCGACATCGCCGGCGATTGTGATACACCGCCTCCCCGCGGCCTCCACTTCCCGCCTGGTTTGTTCGGCGTCCTGATGCTCGTCGAGGTAGACGACGGCGACGTCGGCGCCCTCTCTGGCAAACGCAATCGCGACGGCACGGCCGATGCCGCTATCACCGCCGGTGATCAGCGCGACTTTTCCTTGCAGCTTTCCCGACCCGCGATAGCGCGGGTCCGCCTCCTGCGGCCGCGGCATCATGTCTTGCTCGCGCCCCGGTTCCTGGTCTTGTTGCTGCGCCGGAAACGCTTCCTGTTGCTGACCCTGGTCCTGCGACACGTGGACTCCTTTCTTCGTACCCAGGCGTCGGGTCGCAAGGATCATGCCATCCACCGCGCAGACGGCACGGAAATTGCGAAAAGGCTGTGAGCTTCGAGCCGTGAGCTATCAGCCTACGTGAAGGCTCCGAGCTCGGACGATCGTCCGTACCGCTCATCGCCATGCAAACTCTCTCCGAACACCAGCTTCTACTTGCGCTGCTCGCGCTCGCCGTCGTGCTCCTGATCAGCCGGAGTGCGGGGGAGATCGCGCGCCGGTTCGATCAACCGGAGGTTCTGGGCCAGCTGCTCGGCGGTTTCCTGCTGGGACCGTCGGTCTTCGGCGCCATCCTTCCGGCGGCGTATCACGCGCTGTTCTTCACCGGCCCGGTCGGCTTTGTCATGTCCGGCTTCTCGTGGATCGGCGCAGTGCTGCTCCTGCTGGTGGCGGGCATGGAGGTGGATCTCCAGGTCCTGCGCAGCGAGGCGCGCCCCGGCAGTCTGGCCGCCGCGCTGGCGATCGTTCCCTCGCTGGCCGCCGGCGCGATCTTCGCCTGGTTCTTCCTGCGCGCCGGTGCGTCGAGCGCGCTGTTCCTGGGCATCGTTCTCTCGGTGACGGCGGTGAGCGTTGCCGCCACCATTCTCATGGAGCGCGAGCAGATGCGTCGCCGCTACGCCCAGGTGATTCTGGCGGCGGGCGTGGGCAGTGAGGTGCTGGTCTGGCTGTTCGTGTCGGTAGTATCAGCGTTCCGCAGCGCGTCGCCGCTGCTGGCCGGTGTCCGCAGCACCGCCTTCGCTGTGGCCTTCTTTCTGTTCATGATGACTGCCGGCCGGCGGTTCACCTTCTGG
>Ga0070735_10004137_pt1 | contig 12340 bp, 14 predicted proteins | sample Coa_R1_FD_66443 | JGI IMG/M metagenome (GOLD analysis project Ga0070735, IMG submission 66443) | Surface soil microbial communities from Centralia Pennsylvania, which are recovering from an underground coalmine fire - Coalmine... | ecosystem: Environmental > Terrestrial > Soil > Unclassified ... | reverse complement strand
GCAATGTGTACGAGGATGCCGACCGCGCTCGCGCCTACGCGGACCTCGAATTCCCCGGCACGTATTTCCTCGCCTTTCGCGACATCCCCGCCCTGCTCGGCAAACACGTACGCGGCACGCGCGCGCTCGATTTTGGCTGCGGCGCGGGTCGATCCACCCGGTTCCTGAAAGAGCTGTCCTACGAGACGGTCGGCGTCGATATCTCCGAGGTCATGCTCGAGCAGGCGCGCGGGCGTGATCGGCACGGCGATTACCGGCTGCTGGCCGATGGCACCCTGTCCGCATTCGGCGCCGGCACCTTCGACCTGATTCTCGCCGCCTTCACCTTCGACAACATCCCGACCGACGGGCAGAAGGCGTCCGCGTTGCGCGAGCTTCGGCGCGTGCTCGCTGCGAGCGGCCGCCTGGTGATCGTGGTGTCAGCGCCTGCCATCTACTCGCACGAGTGGGCATCCTTCAGCACCCGCGACTTCCCGGAGAACCGGACGGCCCGCGACGGCGAGGCGGTCCGCATCGTGATGCTGGACGTGCCGGACCGTCGCCCCGTGGTCGATGTCATGTGCGGCGATGCGCGCTATCGGGAGCTGTTCGAAAGCGCGGCATTGCGCGTCGTGGAGGCGATCAACCCACTGGCGACCGGCCTTGAGCCGGTGCGCTGGGTGAGCGAGATGACGATTTCGCCCTGGACCCTCTACGTTCTGGGCCCCGGCTGAGAATCGCGGAGGCTCCGGCCACTCCGCGCTCAAAGCGGCGGACCTCTCGTCGCTCGCCCGATTCAGCGCTGTCCTTTGGACCTGTTCACTGCCACCGCAGCGCGGACGAGGGCCTTCAACGCCTCCTCGTGTATCTTCTCTCCTTCGTGAAAGTCGATGGCGCGCCGGAGGTTTCCCTCGAGACTGGAGTTGAAGAGTCGCGCCGGATCCTTGAGCCGGGCGCCCTGGGCGAAGGTCATCTTCACGTGGTGCTTGTAGGTCTCGCCGGTGCAGATCAAGCCGTCGTGGGACCACACGGGAATGCTCCATTTCCACTCTTCGACGATGTCGGGATCGGCTTCTTTGATCAGCGCGCGCAGCCGGCCCAGCATCCTGCCCCGCCAGTCGTCCAGCTCGCCGATCCGGGCGTCTATCAGCCGGGAGGCCGGGCTCGCCTCACTGGCAAGGCCCTTTTTCGTTTCCTTCCTTGCGCGCTTCATCGCCATCGTGCAGCTTCTACCTGTCGCCGCCGCCGATCACAAGTGAGATAGGCAAATGCGCATCGCCAGCGTGGGTCATGGGGTCTTCGCCGCGACCCTGATCGGCCTCGGCATCCTGGGCCTCGTCAAAGGCGGCTTCGTCGCCATCTGGCAGCCGGTGCCCAAGGGCTTTCCTGCGCGTGAGGCGCTCGCGTGGCTCTGCACGCTCGTGTCGCTTGCATGCGGGATCGGTCTTTTCTGGCGCCGCACGGCGAGCGCCGCCGCCCGGCTGCTGTTTGTGTATCTGCTGGTCTGGTCGTTGGTGTTCAAGGCGCGCTTCATTCTGCTGGCGCCTCTGGTGGAGGGCACCTATCAAAGCTGCGGCGAGAACGCGGTGCTGGTGGCGGGTGCGTGGGTTCTCTATGCCTGGTTCGCCTCCGACGGGGATCGTAAGCGCCTTCGGTTGGGGAGCGGCGATTCGGGCGTGCGCGGCGCGCGGGTGCTCTATGCGCTCGCGCTGATTGCCTTCGGCCTCTCCCACTTCGCCTATCTCGAGCTGACCGCGCCGCTCGTGCCCGCGTGGCTGCCGTGGCACGTGGGCTGGGCGTATGGCACCGGGGCCGCCTATCTCGCGGCGGGTCTCGCAATCGTCCTGAACGTGAGCGCACGGCTCGCGGCGGTGCTCTCGACCGTCCAGATGGGCGGCTTCACGCTGCTCGTGTGGGTACCGATGATGATGGCGGGCACTGCAACCGCCTCGCAGATGGGGGAGTTCGTCGTCTCCTGGGCGCTGACGGCTGCCGCCTGGGTGGTGGCCGATTCCTACCGCGGCGTACCCTGGCTCGCGGCAGGCAAGCGCCAGGCCATGATTCACGCACCCGAAGGCGGCGAGGCCGGCTGAGCATGCGATCTTTCGCCAGCACTTTCCCCGAGCTGGCTTTTGATCTGGGATCAGAGCTGCGCGCCACGGGGCGCGCCGACATCGCGCGCGAGCTGGAAGCGAGCACCGTCAAGACGGTCAGCTACGACCCGGAGACCGACGCCGGGCTGATTGCGCTCGAGCCCCAGCGGGGGCTGAACCCGGTCGAGCGCGACGTCGTAGGTCAGAAGCTCGGCCAGGTGATCGAGTTCGGCGGCGCGCGCTACGCGCGCTTGCGGCTCGATAACTTCGGCCGCGTGGTGGCGGTCGATCTCCAGGCGCCTCCAAGCAATCTCCGCTGGCAGATCCAGGGACGATGACGGTGCGCACCAGGCCCCGCCCTGCCTCGATCGCAACGCTCCTGACCTGCGCGTTCCTCATCTCACCTTCTGCATTCGCCACCCCTCTGTCGGTGCGCGGCGATCGGCTCTTCATGCCCATCGAAGTGAACGGAAGGAAAACGGAGGCGCTGCTCGATTCGGCGGCGGAAAGCAGTCTCATGGACCCGACGTTTGCGAGCGAGCTCGCGCTGCCGCTCGCAGGCGGGGCGACGGCGCGCGGCTCCGGGGGCCAGGCGGAGGCGCGCTTTGCACACGTCTCGGTGCGAGCCACCTCCGTCGAATTGAAAGACGTGACCGTTGCCGTCCTCGACCTGAGCGATGTCTCGCGTCGACTGGTCGGATCGAAGGTCGTATTCATTCTCGGGCGTGAATTCTTTGACGCCGCACGAGTGCGCATCGACATCGAGCGCGGATCGATTGAGACGGTGAGTCGCCGCGCGCCGGTTGCAGGCACAGCGCTGAGCCTGACGGAGCACGCGGGTATCGAAGCGATTCCTGCGCGTGTCGAGGGAGTGGCCGCCGCCGCCGATTTCGATCTCGGTAATGGGAGCGAGGTCATGATTGGCAAGGGCTTCGCCGAGCGCAATGGCTGGCTGACCGCATCGCGCATCGTCGCGCGCCGTCAGGGGGGTGGCATCGGAGGGGGGATGGAACGGCAGGTCATCCGTCTCGGCACACTCGAGCTCGCCGGGACGACGTTCAGGGACGTCGAGGCGGCTGTGGATCCCCTCGGCAACGCGGGCGAGCTCAACCTCGGAGTCAGGATCCTGCGGCACTTCATCATCGTCACCGACTTCGCCCAGAACCGGGTGTGGCTCGAGCCGCGCCCACAATAGGCCGTGCCGAGATACGAGATCACTGTCCAGGGTCACGGCATCGCTCTGCCGCTCGAGGATTCCGTGGCCGTGGGTTTCCTGAGACTGGTGCAGCTGCGTGCCGCGACTCCTCTCGAAGCCGAGGTCCGCGCGGTCGAGCTCGTGCGGTCCGACTGGGCGGCGAGCCCCCATGCCGCGCGTAATCTCGGTGCCGCGCCCTACCTCACCATCAGCCGCATCGGTCTCCTGTCATGGTGGCACCGTCTGCTCGGCGCGCCGCGAGGTTATATATTCTTCGGCCATGACGGGATCCAGGTGCCCTCCCCTGAGCGCTAGAAGCTTCCTGCCGCGGTGGCCGTTCTAACCCCCGCCGACCGCTTCATCGACGTTCCCGGCGGATGCGTCTTCGCGCGCCGCTGGAGCGGGCTGGGCAAGCGAGCACCGATCATCCTGCTGCATGATTCGCTCGGGTCGGTCGAGCAGTGGCGGGACTTCCCGCAGGCACTCGCCGCGGCGACAGGCCGCGACGTCATCGCCTACGACCGGCTCGGGTTCGGAAAGTCCGGTCCGCGAACCGACCGGCCGTCCCCGCAATTCATCCTCGAGGAGGCCCGGGACTTCTTTCCCGCGATCCACCGAGCGCTCGGCCTCGGGCGCTTCATCCTCTTCGGCCACAGTGTGGGCGGCGCGATGGCGCTCGTGATCGCCGCCTCACACGGCGCGGACTGCGAGGCGGTGATCACCGAATCGGCACAGGCCTTCGTCGAGGCGCGCACCCTCGCAGGCATCCGCTCGGCGAGGGACGAGTTTGCCGATCCCGCACATTTCGCCAGGCTGGAAAAATGGCACGGCAGCAAAGCGCGCTGGGTGCTGGACGCGTGGGCGGAGAGCTGGCTGTCGCAGGATTTTGCCTCCTGGACCCTCGACCCATTTCTGCCGCGCGTCACCTGCGCGGTGCTGGCCATTCACGGCGATCTGGACGAGTATGGTTCGGTGGAATTTCCGCGTCGCATTACGAGGAGCGTGAAAGGCCCTGCCGAGCTCGCGATACTCGAGCGCTGCGGGCACATTCCCCATCGCGAGAGGAGCGCCGAGGTGCTGCGGCTGGTCGCCGCATTCCTCGAGGCGCACGCGCAGGAGGTCTCATGACCTCCCGAGTGCGCGTGCGCCTCGCGTGGGTCGTGGTAGCGGCGCTCGTGGCGCTCGCGATCCTCATGTACACGCTCAATCCACTCAAGGTGCCCTCCGGGGATCCGCGCTTGCGCATCCTCGGCATCACCCTTTACAGGATCCCTACTCACGGGATGGAGCCCACGATCGGCTACGGGAAGATCGTGCTGGCCTCGGCATGGCCCTATTTCAACGCTGACCCCAAGCCCGGGGACATCATCGTGTTCCGGGATCCGCTCGATGCCGCGTTGCTCTATGCAAAACGCGTGATCGCCTCCGGCGGCTCGACCGTCGAGATCGCAAACGGAGTGACGATCGTGGACGGACACCCGCTCGCTGAGCCCTATCTCGGTGGTATCGCGGGACACCACGAGCTGTCGCGCAGCATGCCGAAGCTGCAGGTGCCGGCCGGCAGTTATTTCGTCATGGGCGACAATCGGGACGACAGCTACGACAGCCGCATGTTCGGCTTCATCGCGCGCAGCGCCGTGGTCGCCCGGGTCGAGTGAGCCGGCACCCCGAACGCGGGGCGAATCCGGGCACGCAGGACGCGCGCCTCAGGCGATCTCCGCCTTGAGGGGCCGGCCCATGAGCTCGCGCACCGCCTCTTTCGCCGGCAGCCGCTCGTAGAGCACGCGGTACACCATGTCGCACAGCGGCATCTCGACCCCAGCGCGCATCGCGACCGAGCGCATGGCGCGCGCGGCGCCGAAGCCCTCCACCGACTGGCCGATCTGCGCGAGCGCCTGCTCGGGACTGAGGCCCGCGGCGAGTGCGAGGCCGAAACGGCGGTTGCGTGACTGATCGTCGGTGCAGGTGAGCACCAGGTCGCCAAGTCCTGCGAGCCCCATGAAAGTCGCAGCCTCCGCCCCGAGTGCGACGCCCAAGCGGGTCATCTCCTTGAGCCCGCGCGTGATGAGCGCGACGCGTGTGTTGGCGCCGAAGCCGAGGCCGTCGGAGAGCCCCGCACCCACCGCGAGCACGTTCTTCACCGCCCCGCCGATCTCGACTCCGACGATATCGGTCGAGGTGTAGGCGCGAAAGTTCGCCGAGCTCAGCTCCTGTGCCAGGTCCTCGGCGTAGGCGGCATCGGGAGATGCGATGGTCATGGCGGTCGGCAGTCCCGCACCCACCTCGCGCGCGAAAGTGGGACCGGAGAGCACGGCGATGCGCCGCTCGGAGCCTAAGACCTGCGCGGCCACCTGGTGCGGAAGGAGCCCGCTTTGCTGCTCGAATCCCTTGGTCGCCCAGGCCACGTGACTATCGGGCTCGAGATGCGCAGCGGCGCTCTCGAGCAGCGCCCGAAACCCCTGGCTCGGAACGACGATCAGTACATCCAGTGCCCCGTCGAGCGCCCGGGCGAGGTCGGGCTCGACGACGAGCGCATCGGGGAACTTCGTGCCCGGCAGATAGCGCTCGTTGTATCGCCTCGCACCCATCGCGGCGAGGCGCCCGGCATCGCGACCCCACAGGCGCACGTTGCGCGCGCCGCGCGCGAACTGGATGGCGAGCGCGGTGCCCCAGGAGCCCGCGCCCAGCACCGCGATCGAGTCGCCTTGCGCGCCCTCAGTTGGTCTGCGCGGGCTGTTGCTGCGCTTGTCCCTGATTGGCGGCATACAAGGCTTCGAAGTTCACCGGCGGCAGCAGGAACTGCGGGAAGCCGCCCTGGCTCACGAGCTGCGACACCGCGTGGCGCGCGTAGGGGAACAGCACCCCCGGGCACACCGCGCTCACCGCGCGCTTCATGTCCGCCTCGGGAAGATTGCGCATGAGGAAGAGTCCCGCCTGCTTCACCTCGACGAGAAACACCGTGACATCGTTCTGCTTGGCGGACACGGTGACGGTGAGCACCACCTCACGCACATCGGGCGAGAGCAGCGTCGTGCCCGTCTGCAGATCGAGATTGACCTGGGGATTCCAGGCGCCATCGACCCGCGGCCCGTTGGGCGCCTCATAGGAGCAATCCTTGAGGTACACCGTCTGCAGCGACAGCACCGGCGCGTCCGCCGGAAGTTCATTGCCCGGCGCCGCGCCGGGAGTCTCATTCGCCATTTCTTCAGGCTCCGTTTTTGTTCAACATGGAATCGAGATGCCCCGCCGCATCGAGCGCGCGCAGCTCGTCGGACCCGCCGACGGGCTGTCCGTCGATGAAGATCTGGGGCACGGTGCTGCCCCCGCCGCGCGCCATCATCTCATCGCGTGCGCCGGGCACTAAATCGACGTCGATCTCGGTGTACGCGACACCCTTGGCTTCGAGCAGGGCGCGGGCGCGGGCACAGTACCCACACCAGTCACTCGCATACATGACGACCGACGGCTTCACGATCTCTGGGGCGTTCAGGGGCTGCTCCGGGCGCGACGGGTTTTCAGGCCCGCGACACGGGCAGGTTGTCGGCACGCCACGCGGCGAGTCCTCCGCGCAGCGAGGCGACCCGGGTGAATCCCTGCGCGACGAGCTGCCGCACCGCCGAGCCGCCGAGCGAGCCGGTATCGTCGTACACCACGACCGCTTTTTCCTTATGCTTCTTCAGGGTGTCACCGGCGCTCAGCAGTGCCTCGCCGCTCATCTGGCGGGCACCCGCGAGGTGACCGCTCTGATACTGCTCCTGCGGGCGCAGGTCGAGCACGAGGGCTCCCTGGTTCATCAGGCGGATGAGCTCCTGGGGCGAGACGGAATGGAGGCTTTCCGCGCGCACGCGCATTTCGTATACAACGACCAGCGCCGCGGCGAGCGCGGTGGCCAGTGCCAGCCAGTAGTGAACCGTGACGAATTGGAGCAGGTGGTCCATTAATTCCGAAGGGCCGCAGGGGGCTAAAAAGGGCGCGCATTATAGCGCCACCGAATGCGCGGCCCTGCCTTTTGGCCGGCCCGTACCGGTGCGTCGCGGCTACCCCCTCCGGGGGGTCCTGATGGCCTTTTTCCTGCTGTTTCAGGGCCTGCCGCCTGCGGCGCCCGCCGCGGCGAGCGCGAGCGGCCCGTCGAAGCCCGAGGCGGATGCCCGCAAGGCCGAAGCGGAGCTGCAGTCGGTCAAGGCGGAGATCGAGCGCATCACCCGCCAGGTGAGCGGGGAGCAGGTGGAGCGCGATCGCCTCACCCGCGACCTGCGCAACGCCGAGGTCTCGGTGGGGCGTGCGCGCGAGGACCTGAGCGAGATCAAGCGGCAGCGGGCCGACCATGCGGCGCGCCGCGCGGCGCTCGCCACCGAGCAGCACGAGCGCGAGGCGCAGCTGCGCAAGAACCGCGCCGAGCTCGCCGGACAGATGCGCGCCGCCTACCTCATCGGCCGCCAGGAGCCGCTCAAGCTCCTCCTCAACCAGGAGGATCCGGCACTCGCCGGCCGCATGTTCGCCTACTACGGTTACTTCGGGCACGCCCGCGCCGGACAGATCAAGCTCATCGACGATGACGTGCAGCGGCTCGCCGAGCTCACCGCCGAGCTCGACGCCGAGGACGCACAGCTCGCCGCTCTCGAGCAGCGTCGTCGCGGCGAGCTGTCCGCGCTCGAGCACGCGCGCTCACAGCGCTCATCTGTGCTCGCGGGGCTGGAGGCCGAGTCGCGCACCCGCGCGCAGAATCTCGAGCGCCTGCGAAGCCAGCAGGCCGGGCTCGAGCAACTGCTGCGCGAGCTGCGCGCTGCCATGGAGCGTTATCCGCTCGAGGCCGCGGGAGCTTTCGCGAAGCTGCGCGGCAAGCTCGGCTGGCCGGTGAGCGGGCGGCTCGTGGCCCGCTTCGGCGACCCCAGAGCGGGCGGCGTGCGGTGGGATGGAGTGCTGGTGGCCACAGAGCGCGGCACGCCGGTCAAAGCCGTGTGCGAAGGGCGCGTCATCTATGCCGACTGGCTGCCGGGGCTCGGGCTCCTCGCCATCGTCGATCATGGCGATGGGTACCTGAGCCTCTACGGTCATAACGAGCGGCTCTACAAGGCGGTCGGCGAGCGCGTCGCAGCCGGCGAGCCCCTCGCCGCCGCGGGCGACAGCGGCGGAAGCGGCAGGCCCGAGCTCTATTTCGAGATCCGCAAGGGCGGCAAGCCGGTCGATCCGCGGCCGTGGTTCAAGGCCGCGAATCCGTAGTCCATTGGCCGAAATTGCCGGCTGCACTGGGAGGCGACCGGCGGGGCATATGTGACCGGCGTCAACCTTTTGCGCACTACACCGGGGGCAGACCCCCCGATTCGCCAACTCGCGCAAGGACCGAAAACGACATAAGCGCAATCGTGTCGTCCGGCTCCCAGCGCGACATCCGGGCGGCGACCGATGAGCGTCCCTGCAACCACCGTATCTTCCTCCGGGCCAAGCGCCGCCCGGTTCGAGCCCTATTTCCGCCTGGTGCGTTCGCTCCTGCCGCGCGCCTCGTCCCTGGCCGTCTTCAGTGCCGCAGGCGAGCTCCTCTGGTCCTCCGACACCATGACCGGGCCCGACCTCATGAACGTAGTCGAGGACGCGCTCATTGCGGCGCGCTCGAGCCAGGGTGGCGCCGGCCAGCTGCGCACGCTCGAGGGGAACCTCCCCGTATACCTCTGCTCGCTGCGCGATGAGGCGGCAGGACTCCTTGCCATGGTGGCGGTCGTGTGCCGCCCGACGGAGGGCGGCGAGCGCAAGAACCAGGATTTCTCCTTCGCCAACGCGCTGCTCGCCCCGGCGCTCGAATCGCTCCGCCGCGAGTTTCTGGCGCAGGCCGCGATCGAGGAGCTGCATGGCACGGTCGCCGCGCTCAACCGCGACCTCGAGCTCCTGCTCTCCCACGGCGCGCTCGACCAGCCCAACACCGAGGGCGCCAACGACCTGCAGCTGCTGCTGCAGCAGACCATGGAGCACCTGCGCGCCGGCACCGGGGCGCTGCTGGTGCCGGAGAAGAATCTCACGCTGCTGCGCTCGGCGGGCGACTCGGCCACCGATGCGCGCTTCATGATGAAGGCGCACCGCAAGCTCATGACGCTGGCGCAGGCGCAGCCCGGGCCTCTCATGGTCAACGACGTCGATGTCGCGGCCACCGACACCTACCCCTATCGGGTGCTGTGCTGCGCGCTGCGCACCCGCGCCGGGCGCTGCATCGGCATGCTGGCGCTGCTGCGCGAGGAGGCGCACGAGCGCTTCAGCGAGCGCGATGCGCACCTGGTACAGATCCTGGCGCGCAAGGCGCTCGACATCGTCGAGTCGAGCTACGACTCCCTGAGTGGCCTCTACACGCGGCCGGCCTTCGAGCGGCGGCTCTCCGCGGTCGTCACCGACGGCAAGGCGGGCCAGCCCTGGAGCGCTCTCTATATCGACGTCGATCAGCTGCACGCCATCAACGAGAAGGCGGGCATGCACGTCGGCGACTCGGTCCTCGGGCAGCTCGGGGAGCTCTTCCGCAAGCGCCTGCCGCCCGGGGGCTTCGGCGCGCGCATCTCGGGCGATCGCTTCGCCGTGCTGCTGCCGGCGCAGGTGGAGGATGCCGAGAAATTCGCACAGGCGCTGCGCGTCGGGGCCGAGCAGCTCGTGCCGCAGCCGGGCGAGTCGCGTCCGCCCGTCTCGATCAGCGTCGGCGTGGCACTGCTCGACGCCAGCGACGGGGCTGAGCTCGCGCACGTGCTGGCGGCGGCCGAAAGCGCCTGCAAGGCAGCCAAGGACCGCGGCCGCAACCGCGTCGAGGTCTACCAGTCGAGCGACACCTCGATCGTGCGACGCTTCGCCGACATCTCGGTCGCCGCGCAGCTGCGCGACGCCATCGACAATGACCGGATGCGGCTCGATGCGCAGCTGATCCTGCCGTTCTCCGGCGCCGAGAGTGCGCGGCCGCACTATGAGCTGCTGCTGCGCATGATCAACGACGACGGGCTCACCATGGGGCCGGACAGCTTTCTCTCGGCCGCGGCGCGCTATCAGCTGATGCCCCTCATCGACCGCTGGGTCGTGAACCACGTGATCGAGGCGCTCAAGCCGCGCGCCTCGGTGCTCGAGGGCAAGGCCCTCGGCTTCACCATCAATTTCTCCGGGCAATCGCTCGATGACGACACATTCGCCGACTTCCTCATCCGCTCGATCGGGGAAAGCGGGCTCGATCCGGATCTTTTCTGCTTCGAGCTCACCGAGAACGCCACGGTCGCGCATCTGGCGCGCGCCGAGGAGCTGATGCGCCGGCTGCGCAAGCTCGGCTGCGGCGTGGCACTCGATGACTTCGGCACGGGCCTCTCCTCGCTCTCGTGCCTGCGGCAGCTCCCGATCACCATGCTCAAGATCGACGGCAGCTTCATTCGCGACGTTCTCAAGGATGCGCGCGCCGCGGCCATGGTGCGTGCCATCGCCGAGCTCTCCCGCAGCATGAAGATCATCACGGTCGCCGAGTACATCGAGACCGAGGAGATCAGCCATCACGTCGCCGAGCTCGGCGTCGACTACGGACAGGGCTTTGCCATCGGCAGGCCGATTCCGCTCGCCGAGCTCCTCAACGAGCTGCCGCTGCCGACCGACACCGCCATCACGCGCGCCCCGCAGGACATCATGTGGTACGCCGGAGCGACGCCCTGATGCGCTTCTCGAGCCGCTCGCGCACCGTCAGCGCGCTGCTCGCGGGCGCCGTCCTCGGCTTCTGCGGCGCCATGAGCAGCGGCGTGCTCGCCGAGCGCCCGCACGAGACCGGCGCCGCAGCCGACCGCCCCATCCTCAAGTGGGAGGAGGCGAGCCTCTTTGCGGAGGTTTATGAGCGCATCAAGCGCGACTACGTCGAGGACGTCGACGACCACGTTCTGATGGAGAAGGCGCTGCGCGGCATGGTGACCGCCCTCGATTCGCACTCGGCCTATCTCGACAGCGAGGAGTTCGAGGAGATTCGCCTGAGCACCATGGGCTCCTATCCGGGCATCGGCATCGAAGTGGTCCAAAGCGAGGGGCGGGTGCTGGTGCTGCATCCCATCCAGGGGTCCCCCGCCGCGCTCGCCGGGTTGAGGAGCGGCGATGAGATCGTGAAGATCGACGGCGTCGATATCGGCGGAGACCTCGAGCAGGCCACCGCCCGCATGCGCGGGAGCGCAGGCAGCAGCGTACGGCTCAGCATCCGCCGTATGGCCGAGCCGGCTCTCATCGAGTTCACCTTGCAGCGTGCCCAGGTCGAGATCAGCAGCGTCTCCGCGCAGATGATCGAGCCGGGCTACGGATACCTGAGGATCACCAGTTTCACGGAGACGACCGCGGACGACGTGAGCCACGCGCTATTGCGCCTCAAGCGCGACAATAAGGCTCCTTTGTCCGGCCTGATACTCGATTTACGAGACAATCCAGGTGGAGTCCTCGAGGCTGGCGTCGCCGTCGCCGACGATTTTCTCGACCAGGGTGTGATCGTGAGCGCCGACGGCCGCACCCCCGAGGCGCGCTTCCGCATGGATGCCACCCCCGGGGATCTCATCAACGGAGCCCCGCTCGTGGTGCTGGTCGACGGGGGAACCGCCTCAGCCTCCGAGATCGTCGCCGGCGCACTCAAGGATCATGGACGAGCGACCCTCATCGGCCGACGCACCTATGGCAAGGGCTCGGTGCAGACCGTCATGCCCCTCTCGCACGGTGGTGCCCTGAAGCTCACCACCTCCCGCTACTTCACCCCTTCGGGCGCCTCGATCCAGGGCAAGGGCATCGTGCCCGACATCGTCGCGACGGCACCCGCGGAGCTCGCCGCCGCGCGCTCCGCAAGAGGGAGCCTTCCCCTCGCCAGCCGCGACACGGACGTGCGCACCGGACTCGACACGCTCAAGTCCCGCGGCGGCGTTCTGGCGCAGCGCCAGTCGGCCGCAGCCCCCGTCCACGATCTCGTACCTTGAAGGTTGGCGAAATCGCCTTCGGGCGATTTCGCCGGACATGAGCGCGGGAGCGGTTATCCTGCCGCCATGCTGGCGTGGCTCATCGATCTGGTCCTTCATCTCGACCGCCATCTGGTCGAGCTGCTCATGCGCTA
>Ga0070735_10004136_pt1 | contig 12342 bp, 14 predicted proteins | sample Coa_R1_FD_66443 | JGI IMG/M metagenome (GOLD analysis project Ga0070735, IMG submission 66443) | Surface soil microbial communities from Centralia Pennsylvania, which are recovering from an underground coalmine fire - Coalmine... | ecosystem: Environmental > Terrestrial > Soil > Unclassified ... | reverse complement strand
CGCCGGCAGGCCCAGCGTGATCGCGTAGCCATGGTCGTCGCCGCCGAACCCCAGCCGGAGTCGCACGGGCTCCTTGCGCGGCCCACATGGTGGAGGCGAGGCCGCCCTCGCGCGCGATGGATCGAACCACGCCCTCCTGCGCCGTCTCGGCGAGGAGACGGAGCGCCCGGTACAGGTTGGACTTGCCGCTGCCGTTCGCGCCGGTTACGACGTTCAGGCGGCCGAGAGGCGCCGTCAGGTCGAGGAGTGAGCGGTAGTTTGCAATGGCGAGGGTTATCAGCATCGGCAGTCGAGTGCAAGCGGCCACAGATGTATGTCGGGCCGGTGCGAGCCGTGTGTCCGTCCGCGCGGCGACAGCCCGTGCCCGCGTGAAGGCTACCCGGCGCGCGGGCGCGACTGCGGCGTCCACCGGCGCGCTTTGCCCGCGCCGGCAGCCCCGGCGCCAGGCCACCAGACCAACCGTCCGCTGCGGTTAATGTACCCCGAAGGGGCGCCATCCGGCCCATTGGGGGCGAGAGAGACGGCCGCCAGGTCGCCAAGGAAGAAGTGGCCGTAGTCGTATGTCGGCGGAACGACGAGCTTGCCGGACCTGTCGATGTAGCCGTACTTCCCACCAATCATGACACTGGCGCGGCCGTTGAAGAACTCCGAAACCAGGTCGAACTTCGGCGGGATGGCGAGCGCGCCCGCCGGGTTGATGAAGCCCCACTTGCCATCGAGCTTTACGGGCGCGAGGCCCTCGATGAACGGCTGCGCGTCGTCGTAATCCGCGTCGTTGAGTCGCCTGCCGAACTTGGTGATGAAGGCGGCGTGGTGGCCGATCCACACGACTGCGACGCCCTCGGAGACGTAGGTCGCGCCGTCATACTGAGGCGGAACGACGAAGTCGCCGTCACGGTCGATCAGGCCCCACTTGCCGTCGACGGCTGCTGCCGCAAAGCCGTATTCGAAATCGGTCGCGGCGTCGAACTGCGGGTTGATCGTGTAACTGCCCGTGCGGTCGATATAGCCGCAGCGAAGTGTCGGCGGCCCGTCGGGCAGCGAGGGAGGAGACGCGGGGTCCGGCGTTGTTTCCGTCGAGCCCTGCTGCGCGAGGGGCAGCGGCATCGCGAGCGCGAGGCCGTAGCGGAATTCGCGACAGTAGGTGCCGGGCGGCGCGGTAACGACGATCTTGCCGGTCCGGTCGATGAAGCCGTTCTGGTCGCCCTCGGTCCAGGCCAGGCCCTCGCGGAAATGGAGAGCCATGCGGAACCGCGGAGCAATGGCCACCTTCCCGGCCCGATCGATATACCCGTGCAGGCGGCCGATTCGCACCGCTGCGAGGCCCTCGGAGAAGTAATCTGCCTGGTCGAAGCGCGGCCGGATAACGATCTTACCGGCCGCGTCGATATAGCCCCACTTGCCGCCGCGCTCGATGGGGTAGCGGTCCTTCTTCCAGTTGCCGCGCACGTCCGCGGATGCGCGTCGGGCCGCACCCGAGGCGATCGAGACGATGATGAGCGCCGCCAGCGGGGCCAACAGGCGTCCGGCGGCGGAACGGCGCGCCGCGCGAGCAGAGCAGGAGGAGGATCGCGAGGCGATTAGGATCGATCCCGCGCGGGACAGCCTCGAACCCGCCGGGGCCGGCGGCTGAAGAGGGGGACATCCAGATTGCGCCGGGCAAGGTTTCATACCAGAAGGAAATACGTCCGGCCTTCCCGAAACCTCAGCGCAATCCGGTCCTTAAGGAGCCAGCCCATGACCGAACATACTCCATCACCGCGACAGAGTCTTATCTCGCGGCGCGACATGATGCTGCGATCCGGCGCATCGCTGGCGGCGATCGCGGCGGCCGGCCTTTTCAACTTCGAGGACGCGCGCGCCGACGCAGCCAGACCGAAGCTGATCATCGGCTCTGGGACGCATCGCTACGAGTGCATCCACGATTGGCTCGTCCCGCCGGAGGGGCTGCTCTGGGGCGATACGCAGGGCGTGGCGCAGGATTCCAAGGGCAACATATACGTCACCCATACGGTGGCGAAGGAGAGTAAGATCGGCGACGCGATCGTCGTCTTCGACCGGCGGGGCAAGTTCCTCAAATCGTGGGGATCGCGGTTCCGCAGGGGCGGCCACGGCATCGAGATACGGCGTGAGGGCCGGCAGGAGTTCGCCTACCATTGCGACACCGCGCATCGCCAGGTCGTGAAGACGGACCTGGAGGGCAACGTGGTGTGGGAGAAGGGCGTGCCGCAGGAGCCGGGCGTCTATAAGGGCGGCGGCGCCTTCGTCCCCACCAACATCGCGTTCGCGCCGAACGGCGATTTCTACGTTGCGGACGGCTATGGCTCAAACTGGATCCACCATTACAACGCCAGGGGCGACTGGATTCGGACGTGGGGCGGGACCGGAACGGAGGACGGCAAGTTCCACTGCTGCCACGGCATCTGGATCGACGGGCGGGGGAGCGAGCCGCTGATCGTCGTGACCGATCGCGAGAGTAAGCGCATCCAGTGGTTCGACCTGGACGGCAAGTTCGTGAAGCTGGTAACCGAAGGCATCCGGCGGCCTTGCTACTTCGACACGCGCGGCGACCTGATGGTCGTCTCGGATCTGAACGCCGTCGTCCAGCTCCTGGACAGGGACAACAAGATCGTCGCAAATCTCGGGGATGGCGCGGGGCTGCCGGACCTGCGCGGGCACGCGCGCTCGGAGTTCGTTCCGGGCAAGTTCATCCATCCGCACGGCGGCAAGTTCCTGAAGAACGGCGACATCCTGATCGCGGAATGGATGCCCGACGGCCGGATCACGCTGTTGCGGAGGGTGTAAATTGAATCCATTTCGGGAGATTGTGGAATGGGCGCCGACCATCGCGCCGTAGATATAGCCGAAGCAACACTTAGCGAACTCGCGTGCCGTTGCCGCGAACCGTCATACATAAGAACGTTGACCGCGTTCGATCGCGGCTGGGGCCTACGTCTCCTGATAGATGAGGGATGGGACGGCTACAAACGCGTTCACCGTGCATTGGCCCACATAGAGGTCCGCGAGACGACGACGCCGATCCATGAAGGAGGCACAGAAGAGGGCATCGCCAACGCCCTCGTATCCGCCGACATTCCACGAGACCGGAACCCACTCGCGTTCCGTGCACCGTCGCTGCGTGCCTCCACGGACTTTACCGTGGCATAGATCGGAAAGACTTACAATGAACGACATGATGCGCGGAGCAGACCTACACTCCAGATCTTGTGCAGGCGAGGAGTTGTCGGTCCAAGATCGTCAGGAGTTAGAAGCCTGGTATTCTGCGATGGACGCAGAGGAAATGGAAGCGCTTCTAAACTCCTATCCGACCCTGCCAATCGATGTGCAGCTTCGAGCCGAATACCGTGACCGGCTGGCGGAACTACAGGCGACGATCGATCGCACTAAGGCAATCGACGATAGCAATTCTGCGCTGCGAGAGCAAATCGACGAGCTGCGACAAAAGCTAGTTGCTCGTGGCATCCTCGCAGCGTAATGGCAATATCTCGCGCCATGTTCCAACGTGTTCGAACTCGTGCCCGACATGCCTGCGAATACTGTGGCGTTACAGAAACCGACTCACAGGGACTTCTAACTATCGATCATTACCGGCCCCTCGCGCACGGCGGCGGCGACGATATCGGTAACCTCGTTTACTCGTGCTTTCGATGCAACCTCTACAAATCGAGTTATTGGCCTAAGGAAGATGGCGAGGCACCGATATGGAATCCGCGAGAGGAGCCAGCCTCCGCGCATCTGTTTGAACTGAGCGACGGCCGCGTTCTCGCACTGGCAACGATCGGCCGCGAGACCATCGTGCGTCTGCGATTGAACCGCGCGCCCCTTGTGTCCGCCCGAAGCCAGAAGCGGCTCACCGTTGAATGGACGGCGCTGTACACAAGACTTGCGGAGATCACTGCGGCGCTATCGCGCGCCCAGGCAGATCTCCGCACAGCATTGACTGCGCAGAACTCGCTCTTGGAAGAGCAGCAACGCATCCTCCAAGCTCTCTGGACGCTTGGCCCGTGATCCACGAACCGACACCAGAGGCAGGAGTGTTGAAACGAACACAGATTGCCGATTGCCAACGGAGTGTAATATGAATCGATCGTATGCACGATTGACGGAACCCCTGGTGCGCGTGGACGGCGAGCTGCGGGCGGCGACCTGGGACGAGGCGCTGAGTCGCGCGGCGGCGGGATTCGCCGCCGCGCGAGAGCGAGGGCCGCATTCGTTCGGTGTATTCAGCTGCTCCAAGGCCACGAACGAGATGAACTATGCGGCGCAGAAGTTTGCGCGGCAGGTGATGGGCACGAACAACATCGATAGCTGCAACCGGACTTGACACGCTCCCAGTGTCGTCGGTCTGGCGACTGTGTTTGGGGCGGGGGGCGGTACAAGCTCCTATCGAGAGGCGGAAGAGGCGGATGTGATCGTGCTCTGGGGCTCTAACGCCCGCGAAGCGCATCCGATCTTTTTCCACCATGTGCTGAAGGCGATCCGCAGCGGCGCAAAGCTCTACGTCGTCGATCCCAGGCGCACGTCCTCCGCGGAGTGGGCGGATCGCTGGCTCGGCCTGGACGTCGGGACGGACATCGCCCTCTCCAACACGGTAGCGCGCGAGATCATCCACGCCGGGCTGGCGAACCGGACGTTCATCGAGAACGCAACGTCCGGCTATGCCGAGTACGCCGCCAGCGTGGAGCCCTGGACTCTCGATCGCGGCGCCGCCGTGACCGGCGTGCCGGCGGACGCCATACGAGCCCTCGCGCACGACTACGCGCGCGCCGACCGGGCCCAGATGTGCTGGACGCTGGGCATTACCGAGCACCACAACGCGGTCGACAACGTGCTCTGCCTGATCAACCTGGCGCTCCTGTGCGGCCACGTCGGTCGCTGGGGCTGCGGCCTGACGCCGCTCCGGGGCCAGAACAACGTGCAGGGCGGCGGTGACATGGGCGCAATTCCGAACAAGCTGCCGGGATTCCAGGACATCGAGGAGGATGCCGGGGCGCGCGCCCGGTTCGAGGCGGCGTGGGGCGTCCCGATCATCCCGGAATACGGCTGGCACCTGACCCAGATGTTCGCGGCGATGGAGCGCGGCGAGCTGAATACGCTTTACGTGATCGGCGAGAACCCCGCCCAGTCCGAGGCGGACGGCCGGCACGCGCGCCATCTGTTGGAGGGTCTCGATTTTCTCGTTGTCCAGGATATCTTCCGCACCAAGACGGCGGAGATGGCGGACGTAGTGTTTCCGGCCAGCGCGGCGTGGTGCGAATCGGAGGGGACGGTCACGAACTCCGAGCGACGCGTCCAGCGCGTACGCAAGGCGCTCGATGCGCCCGGCGGGGCGCGCGACGATCTCGACATCCTCTCGGACCTTGCCCTCCGGCTCGGTCACGATTGGGGCCGGCCGACCGCCGAGCAGGTGTGGGACGAGCTTCGGTCGCTCTCGCCGATGCACGCCGGCATGAGCTATGCGCGCCTGGAGGCGCTTGGCGGCATCGCGTGGCCCTGCTATGACGAGAGCGATCCCGGCGCTACGTTCCTCCACGGGCGCCTGTGGGAGACGGACGAGACCACGAGGGGGCCGCGAGCGCCACTCTCGGCCGTCGGAGACGAGGGGCCGCGGGACCTGCTCAGCAACGAATATCCGCTGCGCCTGACCACCGGCCGGCGTCTGGATTCGTTTAACACGGGCGTGCAGACGGGCGCCTTCGCGTCGCCGATGCGCAACGGCGAGACCCTGGACCTCTCGCCGGAGGATGGCGCGCGCTTCAACGTCGCGGCCGGCGAGACGGTCCGCATTGTCTCGCGGCGCGGATGCATCGAGGCGCCCGTGAGATACGATGCCGGTCTGCGGCCCGGTCTCGCCTTTATGACGATGCACTTTCCCGACGACGTCGACGTCAACGACCTTACGATCGACGCGACCGACCCGAAGTCCGGTACGGCCGAGTTCAAGGCGACCGCGATCAGGATTGAGAGACTGGTCGAACGGAGTCAATAACAGGACCGAGGCGCTGTGGATCTCCACTTTACCGACGCAATCGCCGATGAGGGTGAGCGCGCCGCGATAGACGGCATACTTGGCCCGCCGGACAGCGGGTGGGGCGGCGGCAAGCGCGACGCACAGTCCAGCCGCCAGTCCGTGGGCGGCCAGGCGGCTCGCGGCCGGCGCCACCTGCTGCTGCCGGCGCTCCATGCCGTCCAGGCGCACGCCGGATGGATCAGCCCGGGCGCACTCAACTATCTCTGCGCGCGGCTGACCGTCCCGCCGGCGGAGGCCTACGGCGTCGCCAGCTTCTATGCGCTGTTCTCTACGACGCCGCAGCCGCCGACCGTCGTCCACCTCTGCGACGACATCGCCTGCAAGACGCGCGGCGCCGATGCGCTATGCGCCCGACTGGAGGCCGAGTTCGGCCCGGCCGGCTCCAGCCGGACCGACGCGCCGACGACCTGGAAGCGCAGCCCCTGCCTGGGCCTCTGCGATAAGGCGCCCGCCGCGTTCGTCCAGCGCGCGGGACCCGGCCGGGAGGATTTCAGCGCCGCCCCTGTGTCGGCGGAGCAGGTCCTGGCCACGCTCCGCGCGCCTGTAGAATTAGACCTTGAGACGAGCGCTTCGGACGCCGCGGCCGAGCGCGATCGCCGGCCGGCAGAAATGGACGTGGTGGACGAAGCGCACCGCCCGGACCAACCCGCGCGCCAGCCCGGCATATCGGCCGCGCGCCCGGCCGCGCCCAACGCCTCGTCCACCCGTTCACCCTCTCACCCTCTCACCTTATCGCTTCATCACTGCGGCGCAGAGCCGGCGAGCCTGGACGAATACCGCGCACGGGGTGGCTACCAGGCGCTGCGAGCGGCGCTTGAGATGGGCGCTCCGGCGATCATCCGGGAGCTGGCCGACGCGAAGCTCACCGGCCGGGGCGGCGCGGCCTTTCCCACGAGCGTCAAGTGGAAGGCCGTGGCAGAGGCGCCCGCGCGGCCGCACTACGTGGTGTGCAACGCGGACGAATCGGAGCCTGGGACGTTCAAGGACCGCGTCCTTATGGAGCGGGACCCGTTCGCGGTCATTGAATCGTTTACGATCGCCGGAATCGCGTGCGGCGCCGAGCAGGGCTATCTCTACATTCGCGGGGAGTATCCCGAGGCGACGCGCCAGCTCGATCAGGCGATTGCGCAGGCCCGGATGCGCGGCCTGCTCGGCAGCGACATCATGGGGCGCGGCGTCGAGTTCGACATTGAAATCCGTCGCGGCGGCGGAGCGTATATCTGCGGCGAGGAGACTGCGCTGCTCGAATCGATCGAAGGCAAGCGGGGCGAGCCGCGCAATAAACCGCCGTTCCCGGCGCAGGAGGGTCTGTTCGGCAAGCCGACCGCCGTCAACAACGTGGAGACGCTGGTCAACGTGCTGCCGATACTGGCGCGGGGCGGCCCGGAGTACGCGGCGACCGGTACCGCGCAGTCGACCGGCACGCGGCTGTTCTGCGTGTCCGGATGCGTCGAGCAGCCGGGCGTTTACGAGGTCCCGTACGGCCTGAGTCTGCGCGAGCTGCTCCGGTTGGCCGGCGGCGTGACCGCGAGCAACGCGCTGCAGGCCGTTCTGCTCGGCGGGGCAGCGGGCGCCTTCGTCCGCCCGGACGAGCTGGACATTCCGCTTACGCTGGAGGGCGCCAGGGCCGCCGGCGCGACGCTCGGGTCCGGCGTGGTGATGGTCTTCGACGATACGGTGGACATACAAGCGGTAGTCGTCCGCATCGCAGCCTTTTTCCGCGACGAGTCGTGCGGGCAGTGCGTCCCGTGCCGCGTCGGCACGGTGCGGCAGGAGGAGGCGCTGCGTAGGCTGGTCGCCGGCTCCGCCCACCCGGAGCAGGAGATCGCGCTGCTGGGCGAGCTGGACCAGGTTATGCGCGACGCTTCCATCTGTGGGCTCGGCCAGACCGCCTCGACGGCGATCCTGTCGGCGATCCACCGGCTGGGGCTGTTTCAGGGAGGCGCACGATGATCTGCTCGTTGGCGCGGCTCGCGGCGGATCGCCGCGCGCGCGCCGTCCGGCTATCCGGCCGGCGCCGGAGCGCGATGCCGTCCCGGGTTGACGGTGCTCTTCGGCTAGGGGCCGTTCGGCGGCCCGTTGGGCCAGCGTCACGCGGCGCGGACTGTGGAGGCCAGCGATGATCCATCCATTGCCGACTATGGAGCGTCCGCGGCGGCTCGTCGAAATCACGATCGACGGCGTGGCGGCGCGCGTGCCGGAGGGCGCGACGATCCTCGAGGCGCTGCGCGCCAAGGGCATCGACACGCCGACCCTCTGCTACCTGGAGAATTTGACGCCGGTGAACGCTTGCCGCGTCTGCGTCGTGGAGATCGAGGGCGCGCGCGTCCTTGTCCCCTCCTGTTCGCGCCGCGTAGAGGCGGGAATGGTAATCCGCACCGACTCCGAGCGCGTTCGGCACGCGCGGAGGCTGGTCCTGGAGCTGCTCGCCTCGTCGGTCGATCTGTCGCTGGCCGACGCGAACACGAAGCGCTGGATGGCAGAATACAGCGCGGAGCCGGAGCGGTTCGGCCCGCCCGCGCCGCCATCGCCCTCGGGCGCGCGGGACGCAAGCCACGCCGGCCACCATCGTGCGCCGGAGGGCGACCTGGCAGCGACGGTGCGCCAGCCCGTAACCGTGGACAACGACCTCTACGTGCGGGACTACGGCCGCTGTATCCTCTGCTACAAGTGCGTTGAGGCGTGCGGCGAGGACGCGCAGAACACGTTCGCGATCGCCGTTGCGGGCCGCGGCTTCGAGGCGCGGATCTCGACGGAGTTCGCGGTCCCGCTGACCGATTCGGCGTGCGTCTACTGCGGCAACTGCATCGGGGTCTGCCCGACGAACGCGCTGATGTTCAAGAGCGAGTACGACATGCGCCAGGCCGGCACGTGGGATGAAGAGAGGCAGACCGTCACGGAGACGGTCTGCCCCTACTGTGGCGTCGGCTGCAACTTGGAGCTGCGCGTTCAGGATAACCGCATCGTCAAGGCGAGCTCGCCTATGGATCACGATATCACGCGCGGCCACCTCTGCATCAAAGGGCGGTTCGGCTGGGAGTTCGTCAACCGCCCCGACGACGCGCCGCCCGATTAGAAGTGCATCTCCTGGTCGCCCCAGCAGGTCTGGAGATAGTCGATCTGAGCGGCGTGGGCCTGCGCGTGCATGCCAGGAACCATGGTGAACTGGGACATCGGCGCCGAGAAACCGAACGGCGTATCGATTGTGGCGGCGAGGGAACCGGGCGTAATCGCTTCCAGCGCGGCGATGGCGGCGTCCGTGTTGGCGCGAAACAGCGCGACGGCCTGCTCGCGCGTCGTGACCCTGGACTCGGTCTCCTTCATGTGGGCCATGAACTGGCCGATGTCCATCGCCGGGAATCTACCTTCGCGGAAGAGCACGGCGAAGTTGCCGGCCGTACACGCCGCGTGCGCCGCGATCTGGAGCGGCGTCTTTGCAGACGGAGAGGGCGACCAGTTCACCTTATCGTCCGGGACGGCCTCGAACGTTTTGAGGAACCGCTCCATCCCGCGGACCGCGCTCTGCTTGCTCATCTCGATCATGCCTTCCATCGCGAACCTCCTCTTTGGTGTTGGGTGTTTGGTGTGGGGTGTTCAGGTGTTCGGTGTTCAGGTGTTCGGTTCTTGGTGCTCCCAAACACCAAATACCGAACACCCAACACCTAGAATCGTCCTTTAGCCGGCGACGTTTGCCGCGAGGCTTTCCAGTATTGCGGTCCAGCCCTGGGTGTGGCCTTCGCGCGCTTCCGGCGTGGGCAATAGCGTGTGAGTCAGTGTAAGCTCGGTCGAGCCGCCCTGCGGGTTTAGCTGTACCGCGACGAGCGTCTCGCCGACGGCCAGGTCCGGGTCGTCCCAGATCCAGGTGAACTCCAGGGACGAGCATGGGCGCACAGTTCGGTAGACACCCGTCACAGAGAACGGGACCCTCTGCGGCCCGACGAACGTGAGCCGGTAACTGCCGCCCTCCCGCGCGTCCACATCGGCCGATAGCATTGTCACGGCCTCGTTGGGCGTAAACCAGTTCTTGATGTGCGCCGGGTCCGTCCAGGCACGGAAGATCTTCTCCGCCGGCGCATCGATTACGCGCCGGACGATCACCGCATCCGCGGTCGCTGTCTCTGGCATGGCTGCTCCTCGCTAATTCGCATCTTCGGTCGGCATCGTCTTCAGGTATCGCTCCAGCGAGTCGAGCTGGCGCTCCCAGAAGACGCGGTATCGGTCCAGCCACTCCGCCGCATCGCGCATCGCAACCGGGTTAAGCCTGCAGTGCTGGCTGCGGCCTCGCTTGCGCCGCTCGATCAGGTCGGCGTCGGCGAGGATCTGGAGGTGCTTGGTCAGTCCCGGCAGGGAGATGGAGAAGGGCTTCGACAGGTCCGTCATGGTCGCCTCGCCCTGCGCCAGGCGCATGACGATGGACCTGCGCGTCGGGTCCGAAAGCGCAAAGAAGACGCGGTCCAGCGGTTGTCTGGTCGGTTTAGCCATTCCAGTCCCTAACACTTAACTGAATGGTTAAGTATAGCACGGTTAAACCGGCCTGTCAATATCCCGGCCCGAATTTCCACGAACAATTCAGTACGATCTGGGCGGAGCGAAGACGGTATTGGAGAGGATGAGTGCGCCATAGAGTACGGTAAACACGATGCCCATGATCAGTCCGAAGATGGCGCGCCCGCGGCCGAGGAGCTTCGGGTCACGCTTGATCTCTCGAAACGCCAGGAGGGCCGCGATGATGGCAAACGGCGCGCCGATACCGACAACGGCGAAGAGGCCGAGGTAGCCCGCAAAGATCGACCAGACTGAGCGGCCGACCGGCGCGATCCACTTCAGGTCCTCATCCGGCGATCGGAACTTGAGGCCGGTAACCCCTCCCGCCGGCTGCCAGTCCGGCTGGCCCTCGGTCCAGACCAGATCGGTGGGCTTCAGCGTCCCGCGCCCTGCCAGTGCGACGATCTCATCCCATCCGACCGGTCCGCCCTGCACGCCGTTTATGACATAGAACCAATTCATGGTCGCCTCCTAGCGCCCCGTTTTCGGGTTTCGCCCCCCAACCCCCCGATTCCGGGGGGCCAAATGGGCGCCGCTGCGGCGCGGCGTGGGGAATTTGCGCGCGCGGCGCCTCCGGCCCGGTGCTCCGCACACGGAACCTCACTCGAAGAGAATTCGCTGCTCCCCTGAGTAGATGTTCATCGTGTCGCCGCGCAGGAATCCGACGAGCGTGATGCGCAGGTCTCGGGCCATGCGGACGGCGAGCGACGAGGGCGCGGAGACGGCGCAGACGATCGGCAGCCGCGCGACGGCGGCCTTCTGCAGGATTTCGAAGCTGGCTCGGCCGCTGATCAGCATCAGGCGCTCGGCAAGAGGGGTGCGTCCGGCGAGCAGCTCCGCGCCGATGAGCTTGTCCACGGCGTTGTGCCGGCCGATGTCCTCGCGCAGCGCGACGAGCGCTCCGGCCCTGTCGAAGAGCGCGGCCGCGTGGAGGCCGCCCGTGCGCGCGAAATCGCGCTGGGCCTGCCGCATGCGGGGCTCGAGCGCGTATATCACGGCTGCCTGCACGTGGAACGCGTCGGCGGCGATGGGCGGCGCAAGGCAGCGCGTGGAGGCGATATCCCGCTTGCCGCAGACGCCGCAGCTCGAGGTCGCCGGCAGGCTTCGCCGGTCCGCGGAGCGCGCGTCGGCGCCGTCCCAGGGCTTGACGGCGGTGAGGAGGGTGTTGGCGCGGTCGGGGTTCGCCGGATTCGGGTCCGGCTTCATTCCGAGCAGGTCGGCGGCGCCGGCGATCAGCCCTTCGGCGAAGAGCAGGCCGGCGGCCAGCTCGCGGTCTTCGCCGGGCGTCCGCATGGTGACCGCGAGGCTCTCGCCATTTACACGGATCTCCAGCGGCTCCTCGGCGGCGAGCACGTCGCGGGTTTCGGTTCGGGCCTCGCCGGCGCACCGGATTATGGGGATGTCTCGCGCCACGCGCTGCCCTTTCTGCGGTCGCGATTGGTTGGGTATGTTCTTGAAATCCACCCGCTGGGGGCTGTTGTCTGGGCTCTCTGTCGTTCACACGAGCGACCGCAAGAGTGGGGCACACGATCGTTTAGGTGACTCGTATGCGAAAAGATGGCGTAGGCGCTCATCCGCTCACGAGCAGCGCCTTGCCGCAGCCCGCAATTAAGTTTGGCCGACCTAGCGTGGAGCGATAGTGGTAATCCATTGCTCTTCGTGATGGGAGGTTTGGTAGGCTCAGTAACTCAGGCGTAGTAGCTATCCTTTGACCGGATGCTTCCGTCGGCTCTGTACACGATAAG
>Ga0070735_10004135_pt1 | contig 12345 bp, 10 predicted proteins | sample Coa_R1_FD_66443 | JGI IMG/M metagenome (GOLD analysis project Ga0070735, IMG submission 66443) | Surface soil microbial communities from Centralia Pennsylvania, which are recovering from an underground coalmine fire - Coalmine... | ecosystem: Environmental > Terrestrial > Soil > Unclassified ... | reverse complement strand
TGACAACATCTCGCTACAAGTTTAAAATTAATTTTTCGAATGTCAAAGCTTTCATCCGGACAAATTGCTTTCACAGGACGAGGGATTGACGCTATTCATTGAAACGCAACCTATATCGGATTATTGTACGATTTCGATGGAATTTTATTCACATTTTCGAGGAGGCGGATTAATGCAGATAGCTCATTTACAGGGAGTTGGCACGCACGATCCACACATACGAAGAACTGCGGCACTTCCCCCGCAGGCCGGTCCCGCAGTAAGGGGTAATGGGTATTTTCCTGAGACGAAGATTGAAAAACCCGGTAGGGAACAAACTCTTTCAAGAAGTCCTTCCGGGCAATTTCCGGCCGCCTGGCGGTGATCACGATCTCCGGAACAGTATACGTAAGCGCCTGGAACAGGGTTGCCCAAGTTCCGAAAGAGCCGGGGTGACCGGTCACCAGCTTTTTCACCCCTCCGGCCATTTGCCGGGCCCGATCTGTCCAGGCAGGTACGTCGAAGAGCTTGGAAAGATAAAACAAATTGAATGCCATTATGGAATTGCCCGAGGGTGTCGCCCCGTCATAAATCTCTTTTTTTCTGAGGATGAGGTCGTTCTGCTGGTCGTGGGTGAAGTAAAAAAATGGTGTACCCTCTTCCCCGAAATGGTCAATGACCATTTCCGTTATTTCCCTGGCCTCGTCGAGATAGCCGGCGTCCCCGGTAATCTCCTGCAATTCCATTAAGGCCTGGATGAGGAAGGCATAGTCATCGAGGAACGCGGGAAATTTGGGCCCGTCCTTAAACGAATGGTGATACAAATGGATCATGCCGCCCTTCAGATTTGTCCGCAGGAACTCCATATTCGTCCGCGCGCGGTCGCGGTACTGCTCCTTTCCAAGCGCGGCAAAGGCCCGCGAGCAGGCAATATTCATGAGGGCGTTCCAACCCAGCAGGATCTTGTCGTCCAGGCCCGGCCGCACCCTTTGCGCCCGGTGGGCCAGGAGGCGGCGGCAAGCCGCATCCAGACGCGCTTTGACGCCCGGATCCGAGGGAACATCCCGGGCCCGCACCAGGATATTCTTTCCCTCCCAGTTGCCTTCAGCCGTGACGCCAAACCGCGCACAGAAAACCCCGGCATCCGCGCCGAGCACCGCCTCGATCTCATCCCTGGTCCAGACATAATATTTTCCTTCCTCGCCCTCGCTGTCCGCGTCCAGCGCCGAATAATACCCGCCCCGGCCGTTGGATAGTTCGCGATCCGCAAACTCCAGCGTCATCTCTATCCCTTCCCGGTAGCGGGGCTCGCCGGTAAGCTGATAGGCATCACACAGGGCGATGACCAGCAACGCGTTGTCATAGAGCATCTTCTCAAAGTGCGGCACCCGCCAGCCGCTGTCGGTCGAATACCGGGCGAAACCGCCGCCAAGCTGGTCGAAGATTCCCCCCGCAAGCATCTTGTCCAGGCTCAGGCAGGCTTGCTGGCGGGCGCCCCGGTCGCCGGTAAAATAATAATAGTGGAGTAAGAACCGGATCGAAAACGTTTGCGGAAACTTCGGCGCCCCGCCAAATCCGCCGTCCCGGGTGTCAGCCGTTGAAAGGAGATTGTCGCGGATCTGTTTCAGCAGATCGGGCGTGAATTCCCCATCCGCTCCCACGGCTGCCGCCGGTTCGTTCCCGGCGCCAAGGGATGCGGCGACCGCCAGGTGCCTCGTCAGCGCCCCGGCCTGCTTTTCCAAATCCGCTCTTCTTTCGCTGTAAGAACGGGCAACCGCCGCCAGCACTTCCTTCCAGGAAGGCCGGTTGTGGACAGGACGCGGGGGGAAATAGGTGCCTCCGTAGAAGGGTCTGCCGTCGGAAGTGAGGAAAACATTCAGCGGCCAGCCACCGCTGCCGGTGATTGCCTGCACCGCGTCCATATAAATATGATCCAGGTCCGGTCGCTCCTCCCGATCGATCTTGATGTTGACGAAATGATCATTCATGATCCCGGCGGTCTCCTGGTCTTCAAAACTTTCGCGTTCCATTACGTGGCACCAGTGGCAGGCGGAATACCCGATACTGACGAGGATGGGTTTGTTTTCCCGGGCAGCCCTGGCCAATGCTTCGTCGCCCCAGGGGTACCAGTCCACGGGATTGTGGGCATGCTGCAATAAATAAGGGCTGGTCTCCGTGGCGAGTCGATTAGGCATGACGTTTCCTTGATGTGCCGGAGCTAAAAGGTATGCAATTTTCGCGCTAGATCGACGGTCTATTTCTTTTTTACGGTCACCGCCAGGTATTTTTCCAGCGCCGAGACCATCGACGGCGCCTGCGGCTGGGGAGCCTTGATATCCAGCGTGAGGCCCGCCTCTTCAACGGCCCGGGAGGTATTGTTCCCAAAGGCGCCGATCTTCGTGCCGTTCTGCTTGAACTTGGGAAAATTGTCGAAAAGGCTTTTCACGCCGCTGGGAGTGAAAAAGCAAATGATATCGTATTCGCTCTGGTGGAGGATTTCTTTTACATCATTGCTGATCGTCCGGTACATGAACGGCGTCGCAAACCCGCAGTTGTTTTGCTTCAGCCAGCTGACGATCTCGTTATCCTGCTGATTCTCCGAACATGGATACAGGAATTTTTCGTTCTCCTTGTGCTTGTTGATGACATCAAACATGCTCTTGTTCAGACCGTCCGCGCCGTAGAACACTTTGCGCTTGCGGTAGAGGATGAACTTCTGCAGATACAACGCCACGGCTTCGGTAATGCAGAAATATTTGGTGTCCTGCGAAACGCTGGTCTTCATCTCCTCGCACATGCGGAAAAAATGATCGATTGCATTCCGGCTCGTGAAGATGACTGCGGTAAATTGGGTGATGTCTATTTTCTGTTTGCGGAAATCCTTTGCAGGAAGGGGCTCCAGGCGAATGAAAGGAAAAAATGCTAACTCAACGTCGTACTTTTTGGCTAACTCGAAATACGGCGACTTGTCGGTTTCAGGTCTGGGTTGAGTGATTAAAATCTTTTTTTTATCCTCGTTCTTAGTCATGTGTGTGCCCCTCGGGATTACCGGTCTGCAGCCGGTTTTGCAAATTTAATACACTTTTTCCAAATATGTCAATAACACCTTGTAAATCAACAGTAGGGGTGCTATTTCGAAGGCGCAAAGGTACAAAAAAAAGTAAAACGGCGTTAGTTTTATTTCATTTCGGACAGGACGGAAGGATGCCAGGATACGATAAGCCCACAAGACAAAAATCATTGCCAATGAGATCGTTATAAACACTTCGCGCCATTGCTGGCCGGAAAAGATGATCACGATCAAGAAGGGAAGCAGCATCATTCCCATCATTTTGTTGACCAAAAAGACTACAAAAATATAGGTGTCGGTTGCCCGGGAAATCGAGAAGACCCAGCCGATAAACTTCAACACGAGGAATTTGACGAGGTAGATCGCCGCCAGCAGCGCCATGCAGTCCATGTACAGGAGCCAAAAACGGATCCCGGCGCCGAACTTCGAATAATGCAGCAGGAAGCAGGCATACAGGCCTGCGGACAGGACGAAGAGAATATTCAGCATCAGGGAGGGCAGGGGCGTCTGCAGCACCTGTTCGCGGATCTGCTGCTGCCGGAGTGAAACCCGGAAAAACAGGGTCATGAGATTATTGAAATACTTTTCGAAGAAGACCCGGATCAACCCAAAATAGAACAGGATGGCGACTATGAGATAGAACATGCTTTCTTTCCCATTGGAGCGATGTACCTCAAATGTCTCGGCCACCGGCTGGCCGGTGAATGGCAGATAGGGATTTTCCGCAAGCACTTTCTGCCAATAGCCCATTGCGGCAGGAGACTGACCGGCTCCAGGAAATAAAGCAACGCCCCCGTTCCCCGGAAGGGTGTCGCTGCGGGTAGCCTTCACCGATGAAGTCGCCGTATCCCGGGCAGCGCCGGTGGCGGGGCCCCTTCGAAGTTGGTTGAGGGAATCCGGGCGGGCGCGGCGGGCGGAATCCCGGCGTGGTAGCGGCCGGGCGGCTGGCAACGAGCCTGTATCCTGTGCCCGTCCGTGCTGAGCAGCGGGCGGAGGTTCTGAATCGGTCTGAGCCTGCAGCCCCCCGATGGCAAGCAGGCAGGTTAAGAGGATAATGGAAATTCTGGTAAAGATCAAGTCTTTCTTAATTACTGGTGCAAAAATATACATCCTTGCTAAAAAAAGCTGACATAGCCAAGATGAATTTTGGTGTCGTGGAAATTGAACGGCGATGTATCGGTCCTTCCCACGGCAAGCGACATATTGAAAATCCCCGCCTTGGTTTCAAAAGCCATCCCGGCGCCGGTGCCGATGTACAGGCTATTCAAATGGTAATCGGACACATGGTTCGCCGCATACCCGACGTCCGCGAACGCAAACAAAAAGGAGTTCAAACCCGTCAGATACCGGTATTCCAGCGTTCCCACCGCGTATTCTGATGCCAGGATGCTTTGCTCATCGAAACCGCGCAGCAGCCGGTAGCCGCCGATCATGAACAAATCATTACGATACGTATTTGGGCTGCTGTAGACCCCGGCGTTGACGCCGAGTTTTATCGTCGCCGCCCGGCCGATTGGGAAATAGTGGGCCCCTTCCCATTTCACGAGGAACTGAAAGGAATGGAGCTTTACGGTATCATAGAGGCTGGCAAACTTAAAACCGCTGTCCGAGGGATCGCTGAGGCCGGCGATCTGGCCGTTCTCATGGACCCGCTTCGTGCCTGCCGAACCAAGAAAATTCATTTCGTTTCCCCGGCGTGGATTGAACCGGTAATTCGTATTGTTGTAGCTATAGGTCAGCCCGAGGCTCGTGGAGCTGATATCGGCCTGCGGCGGCAAGGCATGCGTCGCGATGACCGCGACGGTGTCTACGTTCAGTAAGTTCGACGATGCCAGCTGGAGAAAGACAGACCCGCTCTGGTTGGCGGAGAAGGTATATTGGGCGCCGACGACAAAATTGATATTGACATAGCTCGAGTCCTGCTTGTACAGATCGAAAGAGGTGGTCAGACCAAACGGTGAGCTGAACACGAACGGTTGTTGATACAGCAGGTTCAGCCGGGGCGAGCCTGCCTGGAGCTGTTGCCATTCGAGCCGCATCGTTTCGCCGTTCCCGAGCGTATTCTGCAGGTTGATTGTCGCTTCGCCTGTCACGACGACTTTATTGCCCAGAACCGGGTTGCTGCTGGGAAGAAAGCCGACCAGGGCATCGACCTGGCTGCTCCGCTTCGGCTTCAGATACAGGTTGATGACCGAGCCTTCGGCCAGCATGGTGAGGCTCCAGGGCTGCTGCTCCTGGACATAGGGAAGTTCCAGGATCTTCCTGCTGATGATCTTTAGCTTTTCTTTCCGGTAGATGCTGCCATTCGGAATGTTCAGGTAGCGTTGCAGGAATTCGTTGGATATTTTGGCATTCCCGAACACGCGGATGCTGTCGATCCTGTAGAGCGGGCCCTTGTCAATATGAAGCGCCGCGGTCAGCGTGCCGCCGGAGTCCAGCCGGATACTGTCGAGCCCCACTTTTGCAAAAGGATAACCGTTATTTTCCAGGTAATCGAGGATAAGCTGCTGGCGGTAACGGAAGATGCGCATATCCATCGGCTTCCCGTTAAAGGCCTTGTCGTTCCAGGCCGCGGCGGCCAGGAGGGTCGGATCGGCATGCCGGGTGTCGATGGCAGCCCAGCGCCAAACCGCTCCCACGTACAACCGAAGCGTTGCCTCCCTGGGCCCGTAGCCAATGCTGTCCAGAGAGGCCGCAGCATAGCCTTTGACCCGGAGGAGGGGAAGCAGTCCGCTCACATATTGCTGACAGAGTTCCTGGGACCGGAAAGAATGGATCAGCCCAAGCTGGCTTGCGATAAAGACGGAATCCTTGTCGACCGGGATAATTTGCAGCTCATACTGCGCCCGCCCGCAAAGCGGATGGATCAGGACGATCAGCAGCAGCAGCCGGATGTAGCGCAAGTTTGGTTAATTTTGTGGTTTATTACCTGAATGGCCGGCATCTATCTCCATATCCCTTTTTGCAGACAAGCCTGCGTTTACTGCAACTTCCATTTTACGACTTCTCTCCGGAATAGGAACGATTTTGTCACGGCTTTATTGAAGGAAATGGAACGGCGGGTCGATTATCTTGGGGGCGCCGTGGTGGACACGGTTTATTTCGGCGGCGGTACGCCTTCCCTGCTCTATCCGGCCGAACTGGCCGCCATCCTCGCCAGGCTGAAGACGGCTTTTACCCTCAGTGACGGCGCGGAGATCACCCTCGAGGCCAATCCCGACGATATGACGGATCGTCAAAAGGTAAGGGACTGGCGGTCCGCGGGCATCAACCGTCTGAGTATCGGGATCCAATCCTTTTTCAATGAGGACCTGAAATGGATGAACCGCGCCCACGATGCCGCGCAGGGTGAGGCCTGCATCCGGCTGGCGCAGGAGGAAGGCCTGGATAATATCAGTATCGACCTGATCTATGGCGCCCCCACCCTGGCCGACGACCACTGGGAAACCAACGTCCGAAAGGCCATCGCCCTGGCCATCCCCCATCTATCCTGTTATGCACTGACCGTCGAGCCGCGCACCGCGCTGGACAAGATGATCCGGCTGAAGAAAAGCCGGGATATCAGCCAGGACGATCAGGCCCGCCAGCTGCTCTTGCTGATGGACTGGACGGCGGCGGCCGGCTACGAACATTATGAGATCGCCAATTTTGCGCTGCCCGGTCACCGGAGCCGGCATAACTCCGCGTACTGGCGCGGCATCCCTTACCTGGGGCTCGGGCCTTCCGCCCATTCCTACAACGGATCGTCCCGAGAGTGGAATGTCGCGGATAACGCCCGGTATCTCGCGGGCCTCGCGGCCGGCGACCTGCCCCCCGCCGGGAAGGAAATCCTGACCGCCGTTCAGCAATTGAACGAATACATCATGGTCTCGCTGAGAACGCTCGAAGGCATCGATCCGGCGGCTGTCGGCCGGCGTTTTGGTTCCGAAAAGGCCGCGGATCTGCTGCGCCGGGCCCGGCGTTATGTCCGGGAAGGATGGATGACCGAAACGGACCGGTTGTGTCTGACAAACGAAGGGAAACTGCTGGCGGACGGGATAGCGGCGGACCTTTTTTTCAGCTGAACCGGGCTAACGGTGCCGGCGCCTGGCCCGCAGATACTCGATGCCCTGCACTGCGGAGAGTATGAGCACCATCGCAAGGATGGTCATGGGTCCAAAGCCGTGGAAGGAGAGGGGCATAGAGCCTGCTTTTAAATATTAGACAAGATACGGCTCGATTTGTTTCATTCCCCATGCCACATTAACATTTTCCCACAAGATGCGGTAAATGGTGTCAGCTATCGGCATTTCCGCTCCTACCTGTCTGTTTTTCAAATAGATACACTTGCTCGCATTATATCCTTCCGCCACCATGTTTAGTTCCAGCTGTGCAGCCTTTACCGAATAGCCTTTCCCGATCATGTTGCCGAAGGTCCGGTTCCGGCTGTATAGGGAATAGCAGGTGACCAGCAGGTCGCCGAGGTATACCGACGCCGCATAGTTGGCCGTCCGGTGCACGCCCACTTCGATATGGTGGACGCCGAGCTTGCGGAGGAATCCGGCCATTTCGTCGGCGCAGTTGGCGATCAGCACGCTGAGGAAATTATCCCCGTACTCCAGGCCATGCGCTATTCCCGCTCCCAGCGCATAAATATTCTTGAGGACAGCCGCGAACTGCACACCGTATACATCCTGATTGATGACCGTATTCAGATACTCGGTGCTGAAACAGGCCGCCAGCTCCCGTGTGGATGCTTCCTGCCGGCCGGAAAACGTCAGGTATGAAAGCTTTTCGGCGGCCACTTCCTCCGCATGGCAGGGCCCCATGACCGTAAAATAATCGTCCGGATCCAGCGCGAATTCCGCCGCCAGCCATTCATTCAACAGGAGGTTGTGTTCCGGCAGTATCCCTTTTATCGCGGAGAGTATCTTCTTCCCGCGGAACGCCGAGCGGTCAAGGGCGGCGAGCGTCGACACCACATAGGCAGAGGGAACGGCCGCCACGAGGCAATCGGAACCGGCCACCACTTCCGAGACCGCGCCGGTCAGCGTCAACAGGCTGGTATCGAAGTTGACGGAAGAAAGATACTGGGGATTGTGATGCCGGCTCGCGATGTGGCGGATGATCGAAGGATTCCGGACCCACCACGCGATCCTGTTCCCGTTATCGGTGAGGATCTTTGCCAATGCCGTAGCCCAGCTGCCGCTGCCAATGAGTCCAAAGCGCATTTGAGGCCGTTTTTAATGCCGGAATCAATTTTTATTCCCGTCGAACAATTTGTCTTTGGGCACGACTTTGATTCGCATGCCGCTTTTCAGCGTTTTGCTGATGACGCTGTACGGGTCGGTCACCACTTCGTCACCTTCCTTCAACCCGTCCTTGATTTCGATGTAATTGATATCCTGGATATCGGTGTGGACCTTGACTTTTTTTACGCTGTCTGCAGACACGACAAAGACCACTTCATCGAGGTCTGCTCCCGAGCTGGGTTTGGCGTTGGCATTCTGGCCATTGTCGCCGTTTCCGTTGTCCGAATTCCCGGAATTGTCATCCGCCGATTGGGAACTCCCCACGACGGGGTTATCCGTATTCTTCTCCCGCGTTGCCACTGCGTTGATCGGGACAGAAAGCACATTGTTGTGTGTCCGGGTTTGGATATCGGCGCTGGCGCTCATCCCGGGCCGGAAAGGAAAGTGCCGCGGCCGTTTCGGATCGATGAGATCCTTATACGAGTCCGGCGAAAGGCGGATATGCACCTTATAATTCGTGACATCGTTGGTAGACACCGTCGTCGTGGCGGTCCCGGCGCTCGTCGTCACACTGCTGGCGATCTGGGTAACGATGCCGCGGAACTTGCGATTGTTATAGGCGTCTACTTCGACAAGGGCTGAGTCGCCCAGCTGCACCTTCGGGATGTCATTTTCCCCCACGTCGACGATCGCCTCGATCCTGCTCATGTCCGCGACGCGCATCATTTCCGTGCCGGCCATCATGGAGTTGCCCACGACCCGTTCACCCTTCTTGATGCTCAGCAGGGATACCACCCCGTCGATCGGTGATACGACCGTCGTCCGGCTTAGATTTTTCGCTGCAATGTCGAGGTTGGCGCGCGCGCTGGCTACGCCGGCGACATTGCCTTTCACGTTTTGCAGCGCCGCAAGGTAATTCGCCTGCGCGGTCAGATAGGTTGCCTGTGCCGTTTCATATTCGGACTGCGAGACCACTTTCTGGTCGAGCAATTGCTTTTCCCGGTCCAGCGCCTTCTTGTCGGTCTCCATCGTCGCTTTCAGCCCGGGCAGGGTTTCGTTCAGGTTGGAAACCATGGCCTCTTGCTGGTCCATCTGCGCGGCAGCCTGGTTACGCTGATTCGTATAAATATCCGCATAGATCCTGGCGAGCATCTGGCCTTTGTGAACGCTGTCGCCTTCCTGGCTCACGCCGAGCTCCACCACCTCGCCCGAAATATCGGGGCTGATCTTCACTTCTTTTTCAGGGTAGATCTTTCCGCTCGCGGTCACAACCTCGGTGATATCCCGCCGGGCAACCTTTTCGGCCGCGACCTTGATCCCGTCCTGTTTGCCGATCCACCCGGCAGATTTCGCCAGCACCAGCAACCCAATGATGACAACAACGATTATGATGATCCGAAGGAGTAACTTATTCATGTTGCAATGTATTCAATTAAGTTTTATTCCCATGCCTTTATAGTATTCCAGGACTTTCATCTTGAAGACATAGTCGAATTGGTCATAAAGCAGATTTACTTTCGCGGCGAAATAATTGTTCTGATTCGTGAGCAGGTCGATCGTATTGCTCATACCGACGTTGTACCTTTTTTGCGCATACTCGTAGCTTTTCTGGGTGGCGGCAAGGGTGATCTTTTGAGCCTCGAATTTTTCCAGCGCGGCGACAGCCAGCGTGTAGGCCTGATAGATATTCGATTTCAGGGTCAGGTTGTCCTGGTCCCGGATCAGCTCCTGGTTACGAAGGTTGAGCTTGCCTTTTTGATAATTGGTCCGGAGCGTGCCCTGGTTGAAGATGGGGATCTGTATCGAAAGCCCGATCGATTGAGCCAGGTAGTCGTTTAGCTGGGTGAAATAAGGGGTAACCGGCGCCTTGTAATAGCCCGTGACGGTCTGCCCGAGCACAGGCTCATGTGTTGTTTGCGTTTCACCGATCTGTCCCGTTCCGATGACCGGAAGTTCGCCCGGGGTATTAATGAAATTCGTGCCGATGCTGCCAAACAGGGAGACGGTCGGATACATCGAGCCTTTCGCCGCCCGGAGCGTCTCCTGAAACGCCTGGATATTGAGGGCATCCATCTTTTGAAGCGGTTGATGGGTCAGGGCGGTAGCATAGACGGCGTCCGGCTGAAGATCGGCCAGTTGCCCGATAGGGATCTGATCCACAGGCGGCATATCCACGTCGAAAGGCGATGCCGCGTCAAGGTCCATATAAGCCTTGAGCGTAAAGACAGCCTGGATGGCATTGCTTTTGGCCGTCACATAAGTGGAGCTGTCCTGGGCAACCTGGGACTCTAGCTCCGCGGCATTCAACTCGGGCAGGGTCCCCGCCGTAACCTGCTTCCGGGTTAGCTCCAGTTGGTTCTTGGAAAACTGCATCTGCAATTGCGCGGTTTGTGCCGTTTGATCCGCCAGGAGGACCTGGAGGTAGGCGTTGGCCACATTCAGGGAAATATTATTCTTTAGTAATTCGGAGTTGGCGAGCATCGCCTGCCATGCAAACCGGTTTGCATCGATGAACCGTTGGATGTTGAAACCGTTGAATACGATGAGGCTGGTTTGTAACGACAGATTATTATAGAGGGAAGTTTGGGTATTAAGGGTAAAAGAAGTCGGGTTCTGGCTCCGGCCGGCGGTCACGTCAATGCTGCTGCCGAAGGACAGCGTCGGGATCCGCATGAGCTTGCTTTGATCCAGGGTGAGTTTCGCGACCCGGGCCTGGACGTCGGCCTGTTTGATCGAAATATTATGCTCGACGGCGTAATCGACGCACCGTTTCAGGTCCCATTTGTCCTGTGCGCGAACGGTGAGGGTTGACAGTAAGGCAATCAGGGATAGGAAAAGGGGGGGCTTTCTCATGCTCATGTGACAAATTTATAATAATTTTTTACCATGCCGCTGCGAATGCCTGCCGGAGATCATCAATTATATAAGCGGCATCCTCAAGCCCCGTATAAAGGCGCAGCATGCGATGGTCGGCGTTCCGGGGGTCAAACTCCTCCGCCGCCAGCCCGGCGCATTTTGGCAGGATCAGTGACTCGTGGCCTCCCCAGCTGACAGCCATGAAGATATGCCGGAGCGATTCGCAGAACCGGACAATGGAAGCGCGGCTATCCGCGTGGACATAGAAGCTGAGCAATCCGCAAGCCCCTTTCATTTGCCGCCGGGCGAGCGCGTATTGCGGAAACGTCTCATCGAGCGGGAAAAGCACGCTTTCCACCCTGGGGTGCCCCTTCAGGAAGTCTAGGACCTGACGCGTCGTCGCCGAAATCCTGTCCAGGCGGGCTGGCAGGGTCCGCAGGCCGCGGAGGAGAAGCCAGGCATTGAAGGGGGGAATCCCGCAGCCAATATTCAGGAATTCACTGTCGAAGATCTTTTTGATCATTGCGCGCGTACCGCAAAGGACGCCGCCAACCGTATCGCTGTGGCCGCCAATATACTTCGTTGCGGTTTGCATGCTGATGTCGATGCCCAGGTCGAGCGGCCGCTGGTACAACGGGGTGCAGTAGCTGTTGTCGATCATGGTCACGATGCCCTCCGCCCGCGCGAGTTCGGCAACCGCGGCGAGGTCCTGCAGTTTGTAATTCCAGGAGTTGGGGGATTCCAGGTAAATGAGCGCAGTATTCGGCAGGATAGCCCGTTCGAACCCGTCGATCCGGCTCCCGTCGATATACGTCGTAGCCACGCCGAACCGGGGCAGGATGACATCGAACATCCGCTGCGCCCAGGTATAGGGCTTGTCCACCGAGACGATATGATCGCCGGCTTTTACATTCGCCAGGACGCCCGCGAAAATGGCCGACGCCCCGCTGTTGAAGACCAGGGCGTCTTCCGCCCCATCCAGCGCCGCCAGCTTCTTCCGGAGGATCTCGACAGTCGGATTGAGGCCCCGGCTGTACAGGTAGCCGCTGTACTCGTCCGCGAAAAGGGCTTTCAGCTGATCGACCTTCGGTACCCTGAAGTTGCTGGTCTGGATGATCGGCGGCGCCACCGCGTTAAAGTAATGCTCCCTTTCTTCTCCCAGTTCGTTGATGATATACGAGACGTCCATAACATTATTTTACCGGCCGC
>Ga0070735_10004134_pt1 | contig 12345 bp, 8 predicted proteins | sample Coa_R1_FD_66443 | JGI IMG/M metagenome (GOLD analysis project Ga0070735, IMG submission 66443) | Surface soil microbial communities from Centralia Pennsylvania, which are recovering from an underground coalmine fire - Coalmine... | ecosystem: Environmental > Terrestrial > Soil > Unclassified ... | reverse complement strand
CTACGAGATCCTCGTCGTCGACGACGCCCTTGACGAGGCGACTCGCCGGCTGGTGACGCACCTATCACGCCGCGCCGGTCCACAGAATCGCTGCCTGCGCTATCTCCCGAACGCTGGACGGAGCGGACCGGCGGCGTCACGCAACGTCGGCTGGCGCTCGGCGCGAGCCCCGATCGTCGCCTTCACCGACGACGATTGCGTCCCCCAGCCGGGCTGGCTGCGGGAAGGACTGGCAGCCTTCCGGGACGGAGTATCGGCCGCCGCGGGACACATCGTCGTCCCGCTGGGGGAGCGACCGACCGATTACGAGCGTAATGCCGCCGGGCTTTCCGGGGCGGTGTTTGTCACCGCCAACTGCTTCTGCCGCCGCGCTGCGCTGGAACAGGTCGGAGGATTCGACGAGCGCTACGAGGTCGCCTGGCGCGAGGATTCCGACCTGCAGTTCGCGATCGAGCAGCGTGGCCTGACCATCGCTCGCGCCGGGCAGGCGGTGGTTGTTCATCCGGTCCGTCCCGGAACGTGGGGCATCAGTCTGCATCAGCAGCGCAAGAGCATGTTCAACGCCCTGCTGTACAAGAAGTTTCCCGATCGTTATCGGCGCCAGATTCAGGCCGCCCCTCCGTTGCGCTACTACGCCATCCTGGGCACACTCGCTCTGAGCCTCTGCCTGGTGCGGCGAGGCGGCAGAGCGGCCGTCGCGCCGCTGCTCCTCTGGGCGGCGCTGACCGGACAGTTCTGCGCCAGCCGATTGCGCGGCACCTCGCGGAGCCCGTCGCACCTGGCCGAGATGATCGTCACCTCGATCGCCATGCCGCCGCTGACCATCTACTGGCGGCTGCGCGGCGCTCTCAAGTACCGGGTGGTGTTCTTCTAAGACTCAGCCACTCAGCCGATCCGCGTCCGGAATGAACTTCATCCAGCTGGGATCGTAGCTGCCATGCAGGTGCTGGTGGACCCAGTAGTAGCGGCTGACGTGCGGCTGGCACGGCTCCCGCAGCGGCATCATGCGCGCTTCCTCCAGCAGCTTGCCGCCCTTGCGGTGGTTGCATGACTTGCAGGCGCTGACCAGGTTCTCCCAGCGATGGGGCCCACCGCGGTGGCGCGGCACGACATGGTCGACCGTCAGCTCCTTCGACTGCTTGCCGCAATACTGGCACGTGTAGTTGTCGCGGAGGAACAGCTCCTTCCGCGTCAGCTTGGCCACCGGATGTACTCGCTTGATCAGGTAGAGCAGACGGATGACCGACGGGCAGTCATAGGCTCGCGATGAGGTGTGCACTACCGCCATCCCCAGCTCGATGACCTCCGCCTTCCCGTTCCCGACCAGCACGAAGGCGCGCCGCAGCGGACACACGTTCAGCGGCTCGAAGTTCTGGTTGAGGACGAGGACGCGCCCGTTCACGCGAGGACTCCTCGGATAACAAAAACCGACACCACCTCATGCGAGGAGGGGGCATCGGTGGAATACAGCGCATTTTACCATCGGATTCAGCAACCCACAATGCAATCGTCAGCCGTGAAGCAGGACGAGCACCTGCGGTAGCGTATGAGGATACTGTCACATTTCCCCGCCCCCTTGCGTTGTACGGGTGAACGACATCCGATCGAGGGGGCAGCGGGTAGACGCGTGACAGGGTGATAGCTTCACTGCTGGAGGTCCGGCTCGTGCCGGAGGCCCGCGATCGGATCGAGAGTCAGCTCGTCGAGCTGATGAACGACTATGAACGGCCCATCTACAACTTCCTGCTCGCGCTCCTACACGACAGCGACGTGGCGCTGGACTGCGCGCAGGACACCTTTCTGCGTGCCTACGAGAACCTCCGCAAGGGCCGGCCGGTCAATGCCGCGTGGCTATACACCGTGGCACGCAATCGCGCAATGGACGAGTTCAGACGAAACCGCAAGCTCCAGACCGATATCGACACACTCGAGCAGGTGCCCATGCACGAGCACCCGGACCGAGCCCTGGCGGTGCGCGCCGTGCTTGAACAGCTCTCACCCGCCGACCGCGAGGTGCTCTACCTGTTTGATGTCGCCGGGTTCAAGACCGATGAGATCGGCGCCATGCTGGGGATAAAGGGCAGCGCCATCCGCCAGCGCCTCTCCCGCGCCCGGGAGCGCTTCCGCGTGCTGTATGGAGCGGAGGCATGAACGAGCACGATCGCCTGCGTGAGATGCTGGCGCGCCGTAGCGAGCTGACGCCGGGGGAGGAGACGCAGCTGCAGGAGCATCTGGCAGGCTGCGACGAGTGCCGGTCACTGCACACGGTCTATGCCCGGCAGGCCGCGCTTCTGCGCTCGCTCCCGGCGGTCAGCGCGCCGCCCGCACTGCGCGCCGGCGTCCTCGCCGCCATCGAGCGCAAGAAGCGGCCACGACGCTGGGTCCTGCCCCGCTACCTGATACCCGTGCCCGCTGCCGCGTTCGTCCTGGTGGCCGCCGTTCTGGCCTATGAGAACCGTCCACAGGGCGCGCCGTCGCACACCGCCCTGACGCGCATCACGGCTCCCGTGCTCACGCAGCCGGCAACCACCGGGGTGAGACGCGGCAAACCGACCGCCGTCCCGAAGCCGCGACGCACCCCCGTAACCCGGCGCCACCACCACAGCACACCACTACCCAGCACACCGCAGGGAGCACCGCCGGTGGTCGCGGTGGGGCCGTCGCCCGCCGGGACACAGGCGTCGCAGAGCGGGCCGGTCCAGCCGCCCACCACCTCTGCGACCTCCCTTCCGGCGCTCGGCACGCCGGTCGTGATCGCCGTGCGCTCGCCCGTGACGACCAGCCGACGCCAACCGCCGCCGACCGCACCGGCGGTCAGCACGCCGGTGCATGCGGCTTCGACCCGTCCGCCAACCGCCACCGCCGTCCCGACCGCGGCTCAGCTCGGGTCCCCTACACCCGTCAGCGCAAGTGGCCCGCCGCCGACCGGCACGCCAACCCCTTCCGCTCCTCAGCCACCGGCGCCCGGGCCCTCCCCCAGTCCGACTCCGAGCCCGACCAGCACGCCGTAGCCATCAGGCGATTGACCGCCGCCGGGTGACACCGCATAATGCGGGTACCAGGCCGGTGGCGCATGTGCCGGCCACCCGAGGGAGCCATGGTCCAGCACGTGGAACGGAGCAGGCCGCCCGGCAGGAATGACCCGTGTCCCTGCGGTAGCGGCAAGAAGTACAAGCGATGCTGCCTGCTGCGCGACTCCCCAACGGTTGCTGTCCGCCAGCTGCGCGACGTTCTGGCCGAGCTCAGCGGCGTCGATGCGCTTGGTGACCGCCTCGCCGCCATCCAGGTACTGGAGGATGCGCGCTCCGGACTGCACGACCCCGAACTCGACACCATGCTGGTGGAGCGCTATCTTCAGCTCGACCCGGCGGATGCGGAGGCCGGCTTGCGGCGCTGGTGGGAGGCGGAGCGCGACCGATACAGCGGAGCCGGCCTCGCCCAGGTGCTGATCGACCAGGAGCGCGCCGATGAGGCGCTGGATGTGCTGCTCGAGAGCCAGGGCGCCGGCGCGCCACCCGAGTACTGGCGCCTGGTGGCGACGCTGCACGAGGCACGTGGCGAGACCGAGGCGGCGGTCGCGGCAATGGAGCTGTATACGCGGCTCGCCGCGGAGAGCGCGGACGCCTGGCTCACGCTTGCCGACATGCATCTCCGTCTTGCCCAGCATGATCGGGCGCTGATCGCCCTGCGCCGCGCCGGTGACCTCCGACCGGACCAGGCCCTTCCCAGGGTGCAGCGGCTCCGCATTCTGGCTGCCGACGGCCGCTGGCGCGAGGCGCGGGACCTGGCTGAAGCGCTGCTCGAGGGCCGGTACGAGGACACCACCCCCGAGCTGCTCTACGAGCTGCGCGACCTCCTCGCCCGATCCCACTTCGTTCTTGGCTATTTCGAGGCGGCACGCCGGCTCTGGGAAAGCCTGCTGGAGGAGCACCCGACCGACGTCGAAGTGCGGTACCAGCTCGCCTCCCTCGATCACATCGAGCAGCGCCATCACCACGCACTGCTGGCGCTCGGCGGCTGTCCGGACGCCGAGCTCGAGTGGCCGCAGCGGCTCCGGATTCTCGACCTTCGCCTGCATTCCCTGCTCGCGCTGCACGAGTACGATGAGGCCGCCGACGTGGCGCTGCAGATCGAAACCATCGATCCGGCGTTGCGCGTCACGCCACTCGTCACCGCATCGCGGGCGATCACGGGCCGGGAGTATGCCTGGGCGCTGGAGCAGCTCGAGGGCGAGGCGCCCGAGCGCTACCGTAACCTCTGGTACCAGCTGCGGCTGGACTGCCTGGCCCAGCTCGGCCGCTGGCAGGAAGTGATACCGGCGCTCCGCGGCGTGAGCCAGGCCGCGGAACGTCTCTTCATCGATACCGCGCTGCTCGCGATGGCCGCTGGAAAGATCGACCTGGCGGAGCGGCTCCTCGAGAAGATCGACGATCAGCAATCCCCTGAGGTGCGGGCCCTCACTGCCCTCATCGGTCCGCTGCGGCAGTCGCGCCGCGCCGCCGAAGTACGGCGCCAGCAGCAGGTCGATCAGGCTGAGAAGCAACGCTGGTCCACCGAGAACCGCGAGCTGCGCCGCCAGATCCGTGACCTGGAGCAGCACAACGCGGCCCTGGCCGACGCTCTGGCCATCTCTGAGTCAACGCTGGAGCGGGTGCTGGAACGCGTCGGGGTAACGGCCGACGACAGCGGCAAGAACTGGGAAGCGCACATGCAAGGCATGGCAGAGCGTGCCCACAAGCACGCGCTGGAGCAGGAGCTCCAGGGCGCCGAGCGCCGCCTCCGCACCATGCTGGGTCAGACGCTGTGGGAAGGCTTCTCGGAGAGCGTGCGGGCCTCGCTGCGCGAGGGCGAGTGGCTGTATGCCGCGGTGGAAGGCGAGGATCGGGACTATGGCGCTGCCCTACTGGAGTTTGCCCGCGGGCTGGAGCGTGCCTATAAGGACGCGATCTTCGTCCCGGCACGAGCGAGCTGGCAGCGCCGGCCGGGCGCTGCCGACCGTCTGCAGGACGAGGGGCACGATCCCTCGCTCGGTCCCTTCGTCCGCTGGGTACTGCAAGGAAGTCATCTCACCCTGGGGAGCATGGCGGCCGCGCTCGACCGGATGAGCGACATTCGCCGGCAGGGCGTGGCGATCAATCTGCTGCGCCGGCACCTGCGTATCGATCCCTACGACGAGCGCACCCTGGCCGATTGGAAGCGCATCGCCGATCGCCTGGCCATGGCTGCCGACGCCCGCAACCAGCCGGCCCACGCCGCCACCGTCAGCCGCGAGTCGGTTCGCGAGTTCCGAGAGCTGGTGCTGGGCACGAATGGGCTGTTGCGCGCCCTGGCCTGAGCGCGATGCCCGTCAGAGGGCAGTGATGGTGATGGTGGTTGGGGCGGTCTCGTATACCCAGGCCGCGCCCCCGACGGGGATGCGGTCGATCACCTCATACGCCTGAGCGGGCGGGCTCCAGTAATACGCGGTCAACCCCTCCGGCAGCCTGGCAACCAGGCTGAACGGGTTGCCGACCAGATTCCAGCCGGCGCTCAGCGTGCAGGTGTGGGTGTCGCCCGAGTGACTGGGAGCGGGCAGAGTGACCGCGGTGACGGCCGGAAAGTACGCCCAGTAGCCGGGGCAGTCGGGAGCATCGCTGCCGATATCGCCACGCTGCTCGGTAACGTCGACATAGGCCTGGGCGGTCCGGTCCCAGGCGAACATCGCTTCGGCCTGCGAGAAGTTGCTGTGAGCGGGCGCTCCCGCCATGTTCCAGCCGTTCGGGGCGGTCTGCGCCGCCGCCGATCCCGGCGCCCCCAGGGTAAGCGCCAGCACCGGCACAATCCACATCAGTCGGCGTCTCATGCTTCCACTCCTTCGGGATTGATCTTCCTCGCGGTGGCCCGCGTTCCGCGGCGCTCCCACCCGATGGCCACTCCTCCTCCAGGCGGCACAGAGCAGTCGTGCGGGACGGGCCGCATCTGCATTCAGCTTAGTCTCATGCCTCAAAGACGTCAAGCGCCGCGGAGTGCCGTCCGGTGTGCCCGGGCTCCGGAAGCCGACCCTCCCGGCGCTCGAACTGCTATACTATACGAATGATAGTAATTGTGTTGGAGGGCGTGGCCGCGCTTGCCGGCGCCTCCCCGTCGCATCGGACACGGAGGGTCGGGTAATGGGCCGCGGTGGCCACGTGGGCCGCGGCTTCCTCCTGGAGAAGCCGGCACAGCCCGCCCGCAAGGGAACGCTGCGACGCATCGCCGGCTACTTCAAGCCATACCGTCTGCAGGTCGGACTGGTCCTGGCTTCGATCCTGGTCACCGCGGTGGTCGGGCTCGCCAATCCGCTGCTGCTCAAGCTGATCATCGACCAGGCGATTGTGCCACGCAACCTGCAGAAACTCACCCTGTTCGCCGGGCTGATGATTCTGATTCCGTTCGTCACCGGGTTCATCGGGGTGGGCCAGACCTACCTTAATAACCTGGTCGGGCTCCGGGTGATGCGCGACCTGCGCAACCACCTTTACGAGCATCTCCAGGCCATGTCGCTGCGTTTCTTCAGCGGCACTCGCACCGGCGAAATCCAGTCCCGGCTCTCCAACGATGTCGGCGGCGTGCAGAGCGTCATCACCAACACCGCGACCAGCCTGGTATCCAACATCACGGTCGTGCTCTCGACGATCGTCGCGATGGTGATTCTCTCCTGGCAGCTCACGCTGATCGCGCTCGCTCTCTATCCGGTGTTTCTTTACATCACGTACCGGGTCGGCAACATCAGGCGCGAGATCAGCCGCAACACGCAGCGCAGCATGGCCGACATGAGCGCTCTGGCCGAGGAGACGCTATCTGTCTCCGGGATCCTTCTGACCAAGGCGTTCGGGCGGCAGGCAGAGTCGAGCGCTCGCTTCCGTGGCGAGAACCAGCGCCTGGCCGACCTCGAACTGCGGCAGCAGATGGTCGGCCGCTGGTTCTCGATGCTGATTCAGACCTTCTTCTCGATCTCGCCGGCCATCATCTACTACGTCGCCGGCCGCATCATCATCGGCACACCGCCGCACCACTCGGCGGCGATCTCACTCGGCGGCATCATCGCATTCACCACCCTGCAGCGCCAGCTGTTCTTCCCCATCGCCTCGCTGCTCAACATGCAGATCGAGATCCAGGGCGCACTGGCGCTGTTCGACCGGATCTTCGAGTATCTCGACCTGCCGATCGAGATCACCGACAAGCCGACCGCGGTGATGCTCGATCCGGATAGGGTACGGGGCCGCATCACCTTCGACGACGTCTACTTCAAGTACGATGCGGACGCCGAGAGCTACACGCTGGACGGTGTCTCATTCGAAGCGGAGCCGGGGCAGCTCGTAGCGCTGGTCGGTCCCAGTGGCGCAGGCAAGACGACGATCTCCTATCTCGTCGCTCGTCTCTACGACGTGACCGGCGGCTCGGTACGGATCGACGGCATCGACGTGCGCGACATCACGCTCAAGTCGCTGGCTGAGTCAATCGGTATCGTCACGCAGGAAACCTACCTCTTCCACGCCTCGATCCGCGAGAACCTGTTATTTGCCCGGCCCGACGCCACGGATGAGGAGATCCTCGCCGCCTGCCGCGCCGCCAACATCTACGACCGGATCATGGACCTGCCGGAAGGACTGGACACGGTCGTCGGCGAGCGCGGCTACCGCATGTCCGGGGGCGAGAAGCAGCGTCTCGCCATCGCCCGGGTGGTGCTCAAGAACCCGCACATCCTGATCCTCGACGAGGCGACCAGCTCGCTCGATACCACCTCCGAGCGCCTGATCCAGGCGGCGCTCCAGCCCCTGACGCGCGGCCGCACCACGCTCGCCATCGCCCACCGCCTCTCGACCATCCTGGCCGCCGACCAGATTCTGGTGGTGGACCACGGCCGGATCGTGGAACGCGGCACGCACGCCACGCTCCTGCGCGAGAACGGCATCTACGCTCGCCTCTACCACGAGCAGTTCGCCGATGGCCGCATCGAAGCGCAGTGTGAGGACGGGACGGTCGAGGCAGCGGCCTCGTAGGGACGCAGCTCCTGGAAGCCCGCGGCGCACTCTTCGTCGTACGCCAGGGCGCTGGAGATACGTGCGGCACGCGTCAGAGCAAGGCTCGCCGCAGCCACCAACGACTACTCGCGCGCTTCACGCCGCCGTCGGCGGAGCGCTTGATCGTCGAGTTACGTCACGTTCGCGATGCTGCTGCAGGAATCCATTGAGGGAAGGCGTGCGGCCACGCCGCTATCCTCCCAGCAACGGAGACACCTCGGTCTTCAAGAACCCATCGTCCACCGCGCCCAGCTTGATCGCCTTGATCGTTCCATCGCGCCCGATGAGGAACGAGGTCGGCATGGCCGAGACGTTGTAGGTGGCAAGCAGATCGCCGCTTCCGTCGAGGGCGATCGGGTAGGAGAGATGGTAGGAGCGGGCAAACGCCGCGGCCGCTGCAGCGCCGTCCTGCTCGCTCACCCCCAGCACCACGAATCCTCTTTTCTTCAGCTGTCGGTACCACTGGGCCAGCAGCGGTGACTCGCGACGGCAGGGCGGGCACCACGTGGCCCAGAAGTTCAGGAGAACCACTTTGCCACGGAAGGCGCTGAGCGTCAGGGACGGTCCTTTGAGAGCGGCCAGGGTGAGATCGGGTGCCGGGTGCCCAACCTCGGGGGCGGCAACCTGCCGTGGCCCCCGGAGCGACACCGGAAGCCCGCTGAGAATGAGCAGATCGCGCTTCAGCTCTTCCTGATCGAGCGCGCCAGCCCGCAGCACCCGCTCTCGGCCGCGGCTATCGATGAGGTAGGTGGCGCTGGTGTGGGCGTCACGAACCGCTGCCGGCGCGCTGGCCGGCGCCACGTAGAGGAAGTACGCACGCCAGATCGGCGCCAGCGCCGTCCGGCTGGCCGTCAGATAGTGCCAGGTGTGGAACAGGCCGTGCTGCTGCGAGAAGGTACGCACCGCCGCCGGTGTGTCACCTTCCGGGTCGACGCTGATCGCCAGCACCGCGATACGCTTCGCCGCCGGTCCCAGCTGCAACAGCGCGTCGTGGATGGACTGGGCTACCAGCGGACAGAGCTCGGTGCAGTGGGCTTCCATGAATGTGAGGACAACCGGGCGGCCGCGGAATTGGGCAAGCGACACGGTCCGACCGAACTGGTCGTGCAACCGGAAACCCGGCGCCGGGGCGCCGTTCAGAATCGTGCCCACCAGCTTCGGGGCCGGCGCGGGCGCCGAGGAGGCGCGCGGAATCGTCAGCGCCGCGAGACCGCCGATCACAATCAGCGCGACCAGCGTCCACGGTGTCTTCAGCCAGCGCATGAGCCTCCTCCCATCACATTCCGCATACCGGTCAATACTACCCCTCATCTCCGGAAGAATTCCTTCGGTGTCGCCGGTCCGTCGCGTCCCGGGACACGTCGGCGCACTGGCGGACCATCCCGATTCATCGCGCCCGCCGGCCGGATCCATTTGCTGCTTGGTTTGGCTCTCGGGCCCATGTAAGGTAGAGTCGGGCGGCCACGACCGGGCCGCGTTTCTTTCTTGCGGACATGAATAGCACCTCGCCCACAAGGACATGAACGTCTCATGACAGCACCTATCGACACCTCCCGGCCGCAGCCGGCTGTCGCAACACCTGTCGTCGCCGCCGACCGGATCTCGCGCCGCTACGGCGCAGGGGACACCGCAGTCGATGCGCTGCGCGACGTCTCGGTCGAGTTCCGATCCGGCACCTTCACCGCGGTCATGGGCCCTTCGGGCTCCGGCAAGTCGACGCTCATGCACATCCTGGCCGGCCTGGACACGCCGACTGCCGGCACGGTGCGCATCGACGGCACCGATATCACGAGACTCAAAGACAAGCAGCTCACCCTGTTGCGGCGGGAGAAGGTGGGGTTCATCTTCCAGTTCTTCAACCTTCTGCCCATGCTGACGGCGGAGGAGAACATCACGCTGCCCCTCAAGATTGGTGGGAAGAAGATCGACCAGGCCTTCCTCCAGCAGCTATTGCAGACCATGGGCCTGACTGACCGGAGCACGCACCGCCCCGCCGAGCTCTCCGGCGGTCAGCAACAGCGAGTCGCCATTGCCCGCGCGCTCTTCAGCCGGCCGGCAGTGGTATTTGCTGATGAGCCGACCGGCAACCTCGATTCGGCGACCGGGCATGAGGTGCTGCGCATCATGCGTGATGCGGTCGACCAGCTCGGTCAGACCATCGTCATGGTGACGCACGACCCCCGCGCCGCCGCCATCGCCGATCGCGTCATCTTTCTCGACGACGGCCGGATCGTGCGCGACGAGGGCCATCTGACGATCGACCAGATCCTCGACCAGGTCAAGCGCATCCAGGGAGCTGCCGAGTGACGGCGATTGCCCTGCGCAGCCTGCTGAGCCGCAAGCTGCGTACTATCCTGACCATGATCGCGATCGTGCTCGGAGTCTCGATGATCGCCGGCACGTACGTCCTCACCGACACGATCAACGCGGCATTCAACCAGATTTTCAGCACCGCATACCGCACCACGGATGCCGTCCTCACCAGCAAGTCGCCCATTGGGAACAGCAACGTCAGCCGGGTTCCGCCGCTGCCCGCCAGTCTGCTTCCCATCGTGCAGGGAACGCCGGGCGTGGCCGCGGCGGAGGGCGAGATCGGCGACACAGTAACCCTATTCGACGCCCACGACAAGCAGCTGGGCGGTAGCTCCGGTCCAACGCTCCTCTTCAGCCGGCCGTCTATCCCGCGCTTCCGAACCCTCACCATTGTCAAGGGACACGAGCCACAGGGGAACGAGCTGCTGATCGACGAGCATTCGGCAAGCAAGTATGCCTTGCATCTGGGGCAGGTAGTCGGCGTGGTCGGCGCCGGTCCGCTCGAGCATTTCACCATCGTCGGCATCACCCGCTTCGGCAACGTCAGCTCGATTGGCGGCGCCAGCATTGCCTCCATGGATCTGGCGACCGCCCAGCGCATTACCGGCAAGGTCGGCAAGTACGATCAGATCTCGGTGGCGGCACAGCCCGGCGTTACCTCGACCACCCTGGTGCAGCGACTGAAGGCCCGGATTCCACCCGCCATGAAAGATCGGGTAGATGTCAAGACATCCGCCCAGGAGACGAGCGATGCGGTCGCGGCTATCAACAGCAGCTTTCTCGACGTTCTCACCTATGCCTTGCTCGCATTCGGCGGTATCGCCGTCTTCGTCGGTGCCTTCATCATCTTCAACACGTTCTCGATCACTGTCGCGCAGCGCCTGCGCGAGTTCGCGCTGCTGCGGACGCTCGGGGCGATGCGGTCCCAGATTCTTCGTTCCGTGATCCTGGAAGCGCTGGTGGTCGGTCTGCTCTCCTCGATCATCGGGCTGCTGGCCGGCCTTGGCATCGCCCGGGGGCTGAACGCCCTCTTCCAGAGCTTTGGTGCCGATCTTCCGAATACCGCTCTGGTGGTGCAGACGCGTACCATCGTGGTGGCGCTCGTGGTCGGCATCCTGGTGACGGTGACCGCCTCCCTCTGGCCGGCGGTTCGTGCCACCCGCATTCCGCCCGTTGCCGCGCTGCGGGAAGGGGCCACGCTGCCACGCGGGCGCTTCGCGCGCTGGACGCCATTCATCGCCGGCGCGGTCACGCTGCTCGGCCTTCTCGTCCTGCTCTACGGCATCTTCGCCTCGATCTCCTCGGGCGGGCAGCGCCTGCTCGTCATCGGTCTGGGCGCGATCGTCCTCTTCATCGGCGTGGCAATGCTCAGCCCGAAGCTGGTCGCTCCGCTCGCCTCGATCGTCGGCTGGCCGATCGAACGCCTGACAAACATCACCGGCCGCCTTGCTCGCGAGAACGCGGTCCGCAACCCAACGCGCACCGCCGTGACGGCGGCCGCCCTGATGATTGGCCTGGCGCTGGTGGGCTTCGTCACGATCTTTGCCGACGAGCTGCGGACGACCGTCAACGACGCGGTCAGTCGCGAGCTGGCGGGGAATTTCGTCGTGTACTCGCAGCAGCAATTCATCCCGGAGGCCGTGGCTCCTGCGCTGCGAACCGTGCAGGGCGTGCAAACGGTGAGCGCCTACAAGGTAGATGCCGCTCGGATCGCCGGCATCGGCGTCCAGGACACCGACGGCATCCAGCCGGCCACGCTGGGCGCGGTCTATCAGATCCAGTGGAAACAGGGATCGGCTTCGACGCTGGCCACCATGGGACCGTACGATGCGATCGTCTCTGACCACTTTGCCAGCGACCATCACGTGCTCGTCGGCAACCACCTGGGCGTCACCACGCCGACCGGCGTGCACCGCACCTTTACCGTAACCGGGATCTACAAGGCCGCGCAGTTCCTTGGCGGCTTCTCCGTCCGCTACGACACGATGCA
>Ga0070735_10004133_pt1 | contig 12346 bp, 9 predicted proteins | sample Coa_R1_FD_66443 | JGI IMG/M metagenome (GOLD analysis project Ga0070735, IMG submission 66443) | Surface soil microbial communities from Centralia Pennsylvania, which are recovering from an underground coalmine fire - Coalmine... | ecosystem: Environmental > Terrestrial > Soil > Unclassified ... | reverse complement strand
TACACACGCAAGCGGCGCATCCTGAGCGCGCCGGCGATCAAGCGGTTTCCCGCTCGGCTCGAACGGTTGGCCGTGATCTATTGTCTGACGCGCGAGACGGCCGGTGGTGGGGTGGGGGAGTTATCCGCGCCCGCTATCGAACCGCTGCGCGCCAATGAAGTTTTTCTGCAGCTGCTCTCCGCCAGCTTCATGCTCGACATCACCGACCGCGCGGTGCTCACCCGTAACCTTCGCTTCATCGAGCGGCTGTTGAATGCGGTGCCGGTGCGGCGGCTGAGAATTCCTGACGGATTTTCGTCGCTGCCGAGGGTGCGCGAGGCAATCCTCAGCGACTTGGATGCAGCGGAGCCGCGCGCGACCTGCAGCGCGACCTTAAGCGAAAAATAGGAGAAGGCAATCGCGGTGCGTAGCGCCGCAGGCGCCGTTGTGAACCGAATCGCCCCCGCGCTTAAATCCGGCCCGGTATTAAGCCGCGAAGCCGAGTTGCTGCTCGCCAGCGCCACTTCGGTTGCAACGCCCGAGCGCACGGCGCGCGTGCGCGCGATCATCGACGGCGGCATCGACTGGCAAATCGCTATCCGCATGGCGTCGAGGCAGGCGGTGGTGCCACTGGTCTATCGATATCTGACCTCAGAGCTCGCAGATGCGCTGCCGGGCGCCGCGGCCGATGGGTTGCGCCGGGCCTTCTATGGTAATTCGGTGCGCAACCTCCATCTTGCGCGCGAACTGCTCCGGCTGACGGCGCTGCTCGAGCGCGGCGGAGTGGCGCCGCTCGCGCTCAAGGGTCCAGCGCTGGCGATGGCCGCCTACGGCGCGATCGTACTTCGCCAGTTCACCGACCTCGATCTGCTGGTACATAAACGCGAAGCCGCGCGCGCGGTCGAAATTCTCGGCGGCGACGGCTACACGCCCAGCGCCGGCTACGAGCTCGCCGATCTCGAGCGGCCGGGCGCCTACGAAATCACGATGACGCGGGCTGGCGCGCTGACCGACATAGACCTTCACTGGCGGCTCATCCCGCCCTATTTTCCGCTGGCCCTCGACGGTGAAGATCTGTGGCGGCGCGCGGTGCGAATCGAGATCGAAGGCGCCGCCATGCTGACGCTCGCGTCCGCCGATCACCTGCTCTATCTGTGCGCGCACGGAGCCAAGCATGGATGGCAGGCGCTCGGGGGAATTTGCGATCTGGCCGAACTCATCCGGGCCTGTTCACGGAGTTCGCCACCCACCTCGCTGCCCACGCCGTCGATCGACTGGGCGGAACTCACGGCGCGGGCCGAGCGGACGGGCGCGCGCCGCGCCCTCGGACTTGGGATGATCCTCGCGCACGAATTGCTCGACGCCCCGGTGCCGGCAGGCGTGCTCGAGGCGGCCCGGCGAGAACCCGCCATCACCCGCGCGGCGCGTGCCTTCATCGGCTACGTCCGCAACCCGGGCGACGCCGGCCCGGGGTTTTACCAGCGATGGGCGGTGCCGCTCGGAGTCATCGCAGAGCCTGCGGCGCGGCTGCGCTATGTGGCCGCCCGCGCGTTGCTGCCGAGCGCCGACGATCGCGAGTTCGTGCGGCTGCCCCTGATGCTCTATCCGCTGTACTATCTGCTGCGTCCGGTGAGAGTGGCGCTCAAGGAAGCGCCTGTCGCCTGGCGCAAGCTCATGCGCTCCCCTGCGTCGCAGGCAGGTCGTTCACCGCTGTGAGGCGCCCGGCGCGCATGTCCGGAATGCGGCCGAGGGCGGATCAGCGGTTTTCCGGCCTCAGCCAGATCCGTCCGTCGTGGGGCAAAGAGATCGCATATTAATCTCCGCCATCGGCGAAAATCACAGGTAGCTATATTCTGTGGCGGTATTGGTCGAACACGGCTCGTGTACGACCACTGCCGTCCTGAGTTGGACCGGCGCGGTCTTCAGGCCGGCTGCATAGCCCAGCAAACCGATCGCTACTCCAATCAATGTCATCGTCACGATTCGCACTGGCTCCTCCGTCCCCCCTTTTGTAAATTGGGAACGCGATTTGTGATCGAGCAATACGTGTGCCGCGATTATGATCGCATCGACGCATGCTGTGGAGGCTGCGGGGCAAGCTGTCCGCCTAGGTTCGTGCCCGCTCGCCGGGTCCGGAATTGCGACGCGCTAAACCTTTCCCTCTCGAAGAGGATAGCTTCACTGCCACACTGTCCGGGGACATTTTGAAATTTTCCCCGGATGTGATCGTCACGCGTCCGATAATTTCAAAGCGTGGCGATTCAGCGGGGTCCAGCCAGGGCCCGCCATCGGCGCAAGTGGTGAGTAGGGAGACGATCAGCTCCGTGTGGGCAGCCGACGAACTCGCGGAGAGCCGGGTTTTTCGAAAATTGCGAGAGGGGGGACTTGAACCCCCACGCCTTGCGGCACCGGATCCTAAGTCCGGCGCGTCTGCCATTCCGCCACTCTCGCGCGCGAACGCCCATCAATATAGGAAATCCGCGCGATAGGAAATCCGCGCGCTGATTGGCAGAGCGCATCCCGTCGGGACTGGGATGGAAGGAGCGTTGATGCGTGCCACGGCTCGAAGCAAAAGAGCCGCGTCATCCAGCAAGGCAGCCGGATAACCGTCCGGCGACCCCCCCGTCGCGGACCACGCGCAGGCGTGGTAGTCTCTACGGGATCAAGCTCGGCGCAACGGGCTTGGCAAAAAGGACGAACTGCTTAAGTGCGTAAACAGCTCAATTATACTGCGGCTCCCCCGACGGCAGTGCGGCCCGGCGGATGTATCTTTCTGGCGGCGGCACTGGCCGCTTCCGTCACGGCGCTGTCGGCCTTCGCGATCGCGCTGGCAATTCCGGCGCGCGCCACGGCCGCCACCGACTCCGGGCCGGTGCTCGCGGAGATCGGGCATCACAAGATCACTCAGCCGGAAGTCGACGCCAAGATAAAGATCCAGCTCTACGACGCGCGCAAACAGGCGCTCGACGAGATGGTGGACGACTATCTGCTCGAGCAGGCGGCCAAGAAGGAGAAGCTAAGCGTCGCCGATTACGTCAAGCGCGAAGTCGACGATAAGGCCGAGGCCGACGTCAACGATGCGATGGCCAAGAAGTTTTACGACGAGAACAAGGACAAGATTCCGGCGCTCAAGAGCGCCGGCTCCTACGATAAGATCAAGGACCGCCTGGTCGCGGCCCTGCGCCAGCGCGACGCTCAACAGCAGCACGAGCAGCTGATGGCCCGGCTGCGCAAGGAGGGCGACGCCAAGATCCTGCTCCAGGCGCCGCGCATCAATGTCAATCTGGGATCCGCGGGTCATCCCACGCTCGGGCCCAAGGATGCGCCCGTGACGGTGATCGAGTTCGCCGACTTCCAATGCCCGTTCTGCAAGCGCTCCGAGGACGCGGTGCAGGCGATCCATAAGAAGTATGGCGATCAGATACAACTGGTGTTTATGGATTTCCCGCTGAGCTTTCATCCGCATGCGATGCCGGCCGCCAACGCCGCGCGCTGCGCCAACGCGCAGGGCAAGTTCTGGGAATACCATGACGCGCTGTTTGCCGATCAATCCAAGCTCGAGCCCGCCGACCTGAAGGCGACCGCCAAGAAGCTCGGGCTCAACACGGCCAAGTTCAACGCCTGCTTCGATAAGAACCAGTACAGCGCGGCGATCGACAAGGATCTGGCGGAAGGCCACAGGCTCAACGTTAACGGCACTCCGACTTTCTTCATCGACGGACGCGAAGTCGTTGGGGCGCAGCCGACGGAGAGCTTCACCAGCATAATCGATCAGGAACTCGCCAAGAACGGCGACCGCGGCAAGAAGACGGCGGCCGCCGAGTAGCGAAAAGTTCCGGCCGCAAAGGCTCACAAGAACCGCCGGCCGCTTCGCGGCCGGCGGTTTTCTTTTGGCCTGGCAGAGAACTCAAATAATGCGGCCGACGATGCAACTGTCAGTACGGATAGAACACGAACAACAGCGTCGACAGGACATTTAGCACCCACAAGCCCGCCCGGACCTCGCCCCCGCGTCCGGCTGCGACCTTGAACCAGGGATGAAGCACGAAGCCGGCGGCGATGCCGACTCCGATGTTGTAGGTGAAGCTCATCAGCGCGATTATCGCGAATGCCGGAATCAGTTCGGTGTAATCGTCGAAGTCAATCTTCCTGATGGGCGCGATCATCATCGCTCCCACCATCACCAGTGCCGGGCCGTAAGCCTGCGGCGGAATCGCGGTCACCGTCGGGACAAAGAACAGCGATACGCCGAACAGCATCGCGGTCACCACGGCGGTCATCCCAGTGCGCCCGCCAACGCTCACGCCGGCGGCGGATTCAATGAATGCGCCCGCGGTGGTCGTCCCCACCAGGGCGGCGAAGGTGGTCGCGAGCGCGTCGGCCATCATCGGCCGCTCGATTTGCGGGAGATTGCCCTGCTCGTCGAGCAGCCCCGCGCGTTCCGAGACGCCGACCAGCGTGCCCAGCGTATCCACCAGCGCCATCACGAAGATCGTCAGCAGGACGCCGAAGAAAGGCCATCCGAGCGCGGCGCTGAAGTCGAGCTTGAACAGGATCGGCGCGGGATTCGGCGGCGCACTGACCCATCGAGGCGGCACACTCGCGACGCCGAGCGCGAAGGCTGCCGCCGTGGCGAGCAGAATTCCAATCAGGATCGCGCCCGGCACCCGCCGCAGCGTCAGCATCGCGATCGCGACAAAGCCGAACACCGCCACCAGCGCCGGGGCCGAGTTCAGCGCGCCAATTCTGACCGGCGCGCCAGCGATGCCGAGCGTCACGATGCCCGCCTCGTTGAGTCCGATGAAGGCGAGGAACAGTCCAATGCCGGCCGCGAAGCTGAAGCGCAGCCCTGACGGCACCGCCTCGGTCATCCACTGGCGCACGCGCGCGATGGTCAGCAGCGCGAACAGCACACCAGCGACGAATACCGCGGCCAGCGCCGCCTGCCATCGAAAGCCCAGCACGCGCACCACCGTGTACGCGACGAAAGCGTTTTCGCCCATGTAGGGCGCGATCGCGAACGGCCGGTTGGCGTAAAGCCCCATCACCAGCGTGCCGAACATCGCGGTCATCACAGTCGCGACCATCGACGGCCCCTCGGGGATGCCCGCCGCTTTCAGGATGGCCGGATTGACCGCCACGATGTACGCCATCGTGACAAAGGTGGTCAGGCCGGCCAGCACTTCGCAGCCGAGATTGGTGCGGGCCGCCTCGAAACCGAAGAATGCGGCGACTCTTTGCTCCATCGATGGCGCTCCTTTTCTGGCGCGTCCGCTCACAGCGTTGCCGGGGCGCGCCCAGCCTATATTGCGCGGAGCGGTTTTTCATCAACGCTGGCGGCGCGGTGCCGATGGTGCGAGAATCGCGCCGGAGCAATTTCAATGGTGAACCCGAAGCCAGTTTCCCCGCGGCCCCGTACCGGCCGCCGCGCAGAGAAAAAAGCCCCATACACCCTGTGCGTCGATGTCGGCGGCACCGGCATCAAGGCCGTGCTGCTGGACGAGAGCGGCCACCCGCAGACCGACCGCGCGCGCATCCCGACCCCCGCCGCCGCTACGCCGCATCAGGTGATCGGCATCATCCGCAAGCTCGCCAAGGCCGAAGGTAAGTTTGATCGCGTTTCGGTGGGTTTTCCGGGGGTGATCAAGGACGGCGTCGTATATACCGCCCCCAATCTGGGCAAGGGCTGGAACAATTTCATGCTCGAGCGAAAGCTGCAAGACGCGCTGGAGCGGCCGGTGCGCGTCGCCAACGATGCGGACGTGCAAGGCCTCGGCGCGGTTTCCGGCCGCGGCGTGGAACTGGTGATTACGCTGGGCACCGGCTTTGGATCGGTGGTTTTCGTCGACGGCCATCGTATCCACCTGGAACTCGGGCATCATCCGTTCCACAAGGGCAAGACCTACGAGGACGAGTTGGGTCATAGGACATTGGACAAGAAGGGCAAGAAGTGGTGGAACAAGCGGGTACGCGAGGCGATCGAGGATCTCAAGATCGCGTTCAACTACGACCAGCTCTACATCGGCGGCGGCGATTCCAAGTTCATTCGCTTCGAGCCGCCCGCGGGGGCGAAAATAATCAGCAACCTGGAGGGCCTGCTCGGCGGAATCAAACTTTGGCAGGATATCAACGCGCAGCCGGCTTCGAGAACGCTCGTCAAGAAGCCGCGTCGCGTCCCGCGTCCGCGCAAAAACCCCGCTGTGGTGCAAGCGCAGATTTAATAAGATCAGAGCTTCCGCGCCGGCGCCGCGGTCACCGCGGCGGTGACGATCGCCTGCGCTTCTTCTTCGATGCGGCGCAGATGACCGGCGTCGCGGAAGCTCTCCGCATAAATCTTGTAGATGTCTTCGGTCCCGGACGGTCGCGCCGCGAACCATCCGCTTTTCGCGATCACCTTGAGGCCGCCGATGGACGCGCCGTTGCCCGGCGCGTTGGTGAGGATGGCCTGGATTTTTTCGCCGGCCAGTTCCGCAGAGCTGACCTGCTGCGGTGAAAGCCGCCCCAGCATTTCCTTCTGTGCCGCGGTGGCCGGCGCCTCGACGCGATCGTAAAGCGATTCCCCAAACTCGCCTACCAGATCGCGGTAGAGTTCTCCTGGGTCGCGGTTCATCCGCGCCATGATTTCCGCCGAGAGCAAAGCCGGCACGATTCCGTCCTTGTCCGTCGTCCATACGCCCCCATCCATACGGAGAAAGGACGCGCCCGCGCTCTCTTCTCCGCCAAAGCCCAGCGAGCCGTCAAGCAGGCCATCCACAAACCATTTGAAACCGACCGGCACCTCGTAGAGCTTGCGGCCCAGCTTTGCGGTGACGCGGTCGATCATCTGACTGCTTACCACGGTCTTGCCGACCGCCGCTGACGCGCTCCACTTCGGCCGGTGCTGGAACAGATAGAGGATGGCGACGGAGAGATAGTGATTGGGCGGCAGCAAACCCGCGCTGCGCGTGACGATCCCGTGGCGGTCGTGATCGGTGTCGCAGGCGAACGCAACCTCGAAACGATCCTTCAGCGCGATCAGCCGCCGCATCGCATACGGCGACGACGGGTCCATGCGGATCTGACCGTCCCAATCGCGGGTCATGAAACGAAACGTGGGATCGACGGCGTCACTGACCACCGTGAGATTCAACCCGTAGCGCTCGGCGATGGGGCCCCAATAATGAACTCCGGCGCCGCCAAGCGGATCCACCCCGAGGCTGATCTTCGAGCCGCGAATCGCTTCCATGTCGATCACATTGGCGAGATCGCTGATGTAGGCATCGAGGTAGTCATGCCGATGCGTCGTCGCGGAGTGAAGAGCTTTCTCATAGGAGACGCGCTTCACGCCGTTAAGGCCGGACTCGAGCAGTTCGTTCGCTCGCGCTTCGATCCAGCCGGTGATGGCGCCAGCGGCCGGTCCTCCGTTGGGCGGGTTGTACTTGAAGCCCCCGTCATGGGGCGGGTTGTGCGAGGGGGTGATGACGATTCCGTCGGCCAGTCCGCTTTTGCGCCCGCGGTTGTATGTGAGAATCGCATGGGAGAGCACGGGCGTCGGAGTGTATTCATCGCCTTGCGCGATCATCACCTCGACTTCGTTGGCCGCCATCACCTCCAGCGCGCTGGTCAGCGCGGGCACGGAGAGCGCGTGCGTGTCGATTCCCAGAAATAAGGGGCCGTCGATGTTTTGCCGCTTGCGGTAGAGGCACATGGCCTGGCTGATAGCGAGGATGTGGCGCTCGTTGAAAGCCCGGTTGAAAGAGCAGCCGCGATGGCCGGAAGTGCCGAAGGCCACGCGCTCCGCCGGCACCGACGGATCGGGGAATTCGGCATAGTAAGCGGTGATGAGATTCGGAACGTTGACGAGAGAGGCCGCGTCGGCCGGGGTTCCTGCGAAGGGACTCACTTTCATTTTTGTGCTCTTTTGCGCGCCGCGATCGGTTGCCGCTCCTCGCTCGATGATACAGAGGTTGCGTCGTGTGAGCACTTCCGCGGCGATGTGGGCTTGGGGGCGCACGGCTTCCCATCGGCGGCGAATCGGCGATAAACTCCGTTGGCCCGGTCACCGGCGCGTGAGGATCCATCTAGTCCAGGGAGAAAAGAGCGATGGCCGAAAAGCTGCGCAGCAAACTGATAACCGAAGGCGTGCAACGCGCGCCCAATCGCTCGATGCTTCGCGCGGTGGGCTTTCGCGACAGCGACTTCAACAAGCCGATCATCGGCATCGCCAACGGCTACAGTACGATCACGCCCTGCAACATGGGACTCGACACGCTGGCCAAGCGCGCCGAAGCCGCGGTGCGCGGCGCGGGCGCGATGCCGCAGACGTTCGGCACGATCACGGTCAGCGACGGGATCGCGATGGGCACCGAGGGCATGAAATATTCGCTGGTCTCGCGCGAGGTCATCGCCGATTCGATCGAGACCGCCTGCGGCGGCCAGACCATGGACGGTGTGGTCACGGTAGGCGGCTGCGACAAGAACATGCCGGGCGCGATGATCGCGATCGCGCGGATGAACATCCCGGCGATCTTCATTTACGGCGGTACCATCAAGCCCGGCAATCTGAATGGCCGCGACCTGACGATCGTCAGTGCCTTCGAGGCGGTCGGCGAGTATAGCGCGCACAAGATCAGCGAGGCCGAGTTGCTCGAAGTCGAGCGCCACGCTTGTCCAGGCGCCGGCTCGTGCGGCGGAATGTATACGGCCAATACCATGTCCTCGGCGATCGAGGCGATGGGGATGAGCCTGCCGTACTCTTCGACTATGGCGGCCGAGGACGCGGAGAAGGCCGAGAGCGCCGCGCGTTCGGGCGAAGTACTGGTCGAGGCGGTGCATCGCGGCCTGCTGCCGCGCCAGATCATGACCCGCAAGGCTTTCGAGAACGCGATCGCGGTGGTGATGGCGGTCGGTGGATCGACCAACGCGGTGCTCCACTTGCTCGCGATTGCGCACGCCGCAAACGTTCCGTTGACCCTCGACGATTTTGAGACCGTCCGCCAGCGCACCCCGGTGCTCTGCGATCTCAAGCCCTCGGGACGCTACGTGACCACGGAATTTCATCGCGCGGGCGGCGTTCCGCAGGTGATGAAGATGCTGCTTGCCCACGGAATTCTGCACGGCGGCGAACAGACTATCACCGGACGAACTATCGCCGAGACGCTCGCTGAAGTTCCCGAGACGCCGCGCAAGGACCAGAACGTGATCCGTCCGTGGGACAATCCGATATACGCCGAGGGGCATCTCGCGATTCTGCGCGGCAACCTCGCCACCGAGGGCGCGGTGGCGAAGGTGACCGGGATCAAGCATCAGGAAATAACCGGACCGGCGCGGGTCTTCGATCGCGAAGAAGACACGCTCGAAGCGATTCTCGCAGGCAAGATCAAAAAGGGCGACGTGCTGGTGATACGATACGAAGGGCCCAAGGGCGGGCCGGGGATGCGCGAGATGCTGTCGCCGACCTCGGCCATCATCGGCGCGGGACTCGGCGATTCGGTCGGCCTCATTACCGATGGGCGTTTCTCGGGCGGCACCTACGGGCTGGTGGTAGGCCACGTCGCACCTGAAGCCGCAGTGGGCGGGTTGATCGCGCTTATAAAGGAGGGCGACTCGATAACCATCGACGGGCACAAACGCCTCCTGCAACTCAACCTGCCCGAGGACGAGATCGCGCGCCGGCGCGCGGCCTGGAAGCCGCCCGCCCCGCGCTACACTCGCGGCGTGCTCGCCAAGTACGCAGCCCAGGTCTCATCGGCGTCAGTTGGCGCGGTCACCGACTGATCGAGGTGAGCGGCGCCGGGATGGGAAATCGCTGGCGGCGCCAGGTGCTGCGCGGCGGCGGCGCGCGCTGCCGCATAGTCCGGCGCGCACCCGGCGACGCGTAACTTGACTTGCGCGAAGCGCGCTCAGTATAAATTCGGGCTCTAAGGATCAATTCGACCGAATCGGCGGAAAGAAAACCTTCTGGGGGAGGACCGGATGGTGACTGACCCACGGCGGCGACTACTTCGACTTGCTCCAGTGCTCGCGCTGCTGGCCGGCCCGGCTTTCGCTCAGGTTCCCAGCAGCCCAACACTGCAATTTCCATACACCCAGCCACCCGCCGAAGGGGTCGGAGTGCGCAAAATGCCGGCTCCCAATCCGCATTGGGTGCTGATCAACGCGCCGCTCTATGGCAACTTCATTGTCTCGCAGATTTACGTAGTTGACGGCGATTCGAGAAAAATTATCGGTATGCTGACCGCTGGCATGATCTCGACGGCGGCGATAGCGCCCGACCACAGCCGTATCTTTCTCGGCGATACTTTTTTCTCGCGCGGCACGCGCGGCACGCGCACCGACGTCATCACCTTTTATGACACGGCGACTCTCAACCCAGTGAGCGAGGTCGTGATACCGCCCAAGCGTCAGCTTGCCGGCCCCGACAACCTGCAGCTCGGCGCGACCTCCGACGGGCATCTGCTGCTGGTGGCCAACATGACGCCGGCGACGTCGATAACGGTGATCGACATTGCGTCGTCCAAGGTGCTGGGCGAGATTCCGATAACCGGATGCGCCGAATTCCAGTTGACCGGCAAGCGGCAGTTCGCTTCGCTATGCGGCGACGGCTCGCTGCTGATGGTGAACTTCGACGACAACGGCAAATCCGTCGGCGAAAAGCGCAGCCCGGTGTTTTTCCAGCCCGAGAAGGACCCGGTTTACGCGGCGCCGGCGATTATCAAGAGCGAAAACTACTACGTCACCTATCATGGAGTAGTTCATCCGGTTGACATGTCGACCGATCCGCCCACCCCCGGGTCAACCTGGTCGCTGACCACGGATCAGGAACGTGCGGCGGGATGGCGGCCGGGCGGCAGCCAGCCGATTTGGGGACATTCATCGGACGGGCTTCTTTACGCGCTGATGCATCAGGGCGGCGAGTGGACGCACAAGCAACCCGGCTCCGAGATCTGGGTATTCGACGCGAAAGACGGCAAACGAATCGAACGCCTCACGCTACCCGAGCCAGCGGCCGCAATCTTCGTGACCCCGGATGACAAACCGCTGATCTTCGCCGCGACCTCCACCGATATTTTGCAGATTGGCGCGGCCCCGTGGGCGCTGCAGATCTTATCGGCGGAAAATGGCAGGTACCTGGGAAAGATCGATCAGATGGGCGGCTTCCCGTCCAACATGTTCGGCCTCTAACCGGCCGCTGCGAACATTTCGCAGGAAGGATGAACAATGGACGACCTGGTGGAGCGACTGGCGCGTAAACTCGCGGCGCATACCTCCCGCCGGCGGCTGCTGGGAATGATTGGAACCGCCCTGCTCGGCGGCATGGCGCTGCCGCTGCTGCCGGTAGAGCGTATCGCGCGCGCGGCCGAGGCTGCGGATTCAGCCGGCGAGCCGGGAGACCAGATGAGCTGCGATTACTGGCGATATTGCGGCTTCGACGGAAATCTCTGCGGATGCTGCGGCGGAACGCTCACCGAATGTCCGGCGGGGTCGATCATGTCACCCACCGGATGGGTTGGCACCTGCAAGCATCCGGTCGACGGCAAGGACTACATAATCGCTTATCGGGACTGCTGCGGAAAAGAGTATTGCGGGCGCTGTGCCTGTCACGGCGACAAGGGCGATCTGCCAATCTATCGCACGCAACTCGACAACGAAGTTCTTTGGTGCTTCGGCGTGAAAAGTGGATGGGCAGTGAACTGCACCACCGCGGTCAACCTTGGAGTCAAATCGTAGAGCAACAGGGCGGCTTTGTGCAACGCGCTGATGCCGCCGCCGCATGGCAATACCGGATACGGCCCGCGATCACGATGCGCGGGCCGTATTCGTTCTGGATGCGATTGCTGCAGCGTCGCAGATGCGGGGTTTGATGGCCCGCGCGGCCGCTCAAAAAATGACAGATCAGAATAGCCGGCCGCAGGCACGTTCGGATCGGTGGGCCGCCATACTCATGCGGCTGGGATGGAGTCGGACGGGTTCCGCAAATGACCACGCAAATCGCGCGACGCCAAAGCGCGAAGCGATTTTATACTATTCGCACTTTCGCTCGCCGGCGGTGCTGCGCGAATTGGCGCGGCTCCGCGCTGAATTGGGGAGCCGCTTCGATATATTCGCGGTTGGCTATTGCCAGACGGCGGGCGCCCTCGACGGCATAGATTGCGTTCCTGCGCTGGAGTATTCGGCTGACGATCTGCGCTCGCTGCCCTATCGGAACAAAATTTCGAGATTCAATCCGGGCAATTTCATCGGTAATGCGGATTTGGTACCGATGAAGTTTTTTCTCGAACGGCCCGCCTATGATTACTACTGGATTATCGAATACGACGTACGCTTCAGCGGTGCATGGCCCGCGCTGTTCACGGACCTGTCGTCTTCCGACGCGGATTTGCTATGC
>Ga0070735_10004132_pt1 | contig 12346 bp, 11 predicted proteins | sample Coa_R1_FD_66443 | JGI IMG/M metagenome (GOLD analysis project Ga0070735, IMG submission 66443) | Surface soil microbial communities from Centralia Pennsylvania, which are recovering from an underground coalmine fire - Coalmine... | ecosystem: Environmental > Terrestrial > Soil > Unclassified ... | reverse complement strand
TGCGCTCGAAGAGAGCGCGAACAATGCAAGAACGGACAAAGCTAGGTTTTTCGCGTGCGAAATCTGGATCATGAGCGGCTCACTTTTGTAAAGGTTAAGGATACACAGGTCGTTGCGATTGGGAATGATGAAGTTGAGGGGAAGAGTTACGAATGGGGGTGCGCGATAGCTCGACGGCATCGAGTACAATGGCGCGTAAGGCTGAATCCGGCGGCCTAAGCGCCGCGGAATGAGGTGAATTTTGGCTACTGGCGAAATCACTATGGTTGATCCGCAAACTCCCGCTCAGCTTCCACAGCATAAGGTGAAGATAAAGAAGAATGGACAGCGCGCCTGCAACGAGAAGGATGACAAGGGCAAATTTTGCGGCGGTCATTTGAAGCGCTGGTTTTACACCACCGACGTGCTGGAGCGGGCCTGCGGCGATGTTGAAAAAGCGTGGGGACGCGACGCTGAGGTTTATCGCTGCGAGTATTGCAAGACGCTTTATCTGCCGAATCCTGAAGAGGCGAAGGTGAACGTGGCGGGCCAGGGAATGATCTCGGTTTTCGGCTTAACGCTGCCGCCGAAAGAGAAATAGGGTTCGAGCATCGAGGTATGAGCAATGAGCTCCGTGCAAGCCAGCGCTGATTTGCTCATCGCTCGCGGCCAACGCTGTTTTCCATGAACACTTCCGATCTTATCTACGACTGGAACAAGAATCATCCGCCGGGATTGAAGCCGCCGGGGCCAGTTCTATTGAATGACGAAAGCCTGCGCGATGGGCTGCAATCGCCTTCTGTGCGGGATCCTTCCATTCCAGAAAAGATCGAAATTCTCCACCTGATGGAGGGGCTTGGCATTAACTTCCTGAATTTAGGTTTGCCGGGGGCTGGGCCACGGGCGGTGGAACACGTCACGGCGCTGGCGCGTGAGATTGCATCGCACAAAATGAAGATTCGCGCGAATTGCGCGGCCCGCACCCATGAGAACGATATTCGCCCGATCGCCGAGATTATGCAGAAGAGCGGCTTGAGGATTGAGGCCGCGACGTTTATTGGGTCCAGCCCGATTCGCCGGTTTACGGAAGGATGGACGGACGATTTTCTATTGCAGACGACTGAGAAGGCCGTGAAGTATGCGGTTTCGCTTGGGCTCGACGTGATGTATGTGACCGAGGATACGAGCCGCTGCGATCCGGAAACTGTAAAAAAACTCTATTCGACAGCGATCAATTGCGGAGCTCGCGCCATCGTGATCTGCGATACGGCCGGTCACGCGACGCCGATGGGCGCGCTGGCGCTGGTGAGGTTCGTGATGGAGGAAGTGGTTAAACCCTCGGGCGAGAAGATTCGGGTGGACTGGCATGGGCACAGCGATCGCGGTTTAGCGATTGCGAACTCGATGGCGGCGGTGATTGCCGGCGCGAATTGCGTGCATGGCTGCGCGATTGGCTTGGGGGAGCGTGTGGGGAACACACAGATCGACCAGATGCTGGTGAACTTGAAGCTCATGGGTATCGCGCCCTGGGCAGAGCAGGATCTTACCAAGCTGAAGCACTATTGCCAGGCGGTATCCCAGGCCACGGGAGTACCGATTCCCGCGAACTATCCCGTGGTTGGCGAGGATGCTTTCCGCACAGCTACTGGGGTTCACGCGGCCGCGATTATCAAGGCGTACCGCAAGAACGATGTTGTGCTGGCGAATACGGTTTATTCCGGCGTGCCCTCGCACGTGTTTGGGCTGGAGCAGATTATCGATATTGGGCCAATGAGCGGGAAGTCGAATGTGCTGTTCTGGTTGGAGCGGCGCGGGATACCGGCCAGCGAGGAATTGGTCGAGCGCATTTATCAGAAGGCGAAGACGAGCGACCACACGTTGAGCGACGCGGAAGTTGTCGAGTGCCTGCCCACGGCGGTGAAGCAAAACTGAAGTAGCGCGAATCCTCTTATCGCAAACCGGGCGCTATGGCTGAAACAAAATCCACTCCACTCAAACATGCGATCCTTGGGGCCGGCGGGGTTGGCGGGCTGATTGGCGCGTGCCTGGCGCATGCGGGCGATCCGGTCACGATGGTGGTGAGGCGCGAGACGGTTGCCAGTTATCCGAGACAGCTGCGGCTGGAAAGTGCGTTTGGCAGTTTCAATGTGGATGTGGCAGTTGCGGCCGAGGTTCCTCCCGTGGACGTGCTTTGGCTCAGCGTGAAGGCCACACAGTTAGAGGCGTCCCTCGCAGCAATTACAGACTTCCACGGCATTAAAGCCATCGTTCCGCTGCTCAACGGGATCGATCACATCGCAATGCTGCGCTCGAAATATGGGGCGGAGCGGGTTATTCCCGCGACCATCGCAGTAGAAAGCGAGCGCGTAGAGCCCGGGCATATTGTTCACCGTTCGCCGTTCGCGCGCTTGAATGTTCTGTCTTCGGGGCGCGCGTTGCTCGGTACCACGATCGAGCAACTGCAGAGGGTTGGTTTCACTTGCGGCTACATCGATGACGAACCGACGCTGATGTGGGGGAAGCTGGTGTTTCTGGCGCCGTTTGCGTTGCTCACGACTGCAGCCGATAAAACCGTAGGGCAGATTCTTTCCGATGCTGAATGGAGAAGCAAAGGCGAGGCTTGCGTGCGCGAGGCTTGCAACGTAGCGAAGGCGGAAGGCGCGAAAGTGGATGCGGACAAGGTCCTTGCGGGAGTAGCGGGGATGCCGGGTGGGATGCGGAGTTCGATGCAGAAGGATGTGGAGCAGGGCAGGGCTCCGGAACTGGATGCGATTGCGGGGCCGATTCTGCGCGGGGCGCAGAAGCATGGGATTGAGGTTCCGGTGACGGTAAAGCTGGTTGAGGCCGTGAAGCAAAGGACAAGGATTGCGGCGGCTTGATTTTTCTCCATTAACGGCGTCCGGCGTTGATCTTGTTAATCCCAAATTTCCTCTCCCGGTTGTAAACTTAGCGGTAATCTTCCATGAGCCCCACTCCCCCACGCGCGGATTTGCCGGAGATTGCTCCGGCGCTGCAGCAAGATGTGGCGCGGATCGCGGCTTCGCCTGAGGTGCGGTCGGCGGCGAACTGGCTGCGCACCCAGGAGCCGCAACTGGCGCAGTGGCAGATGGAGATGGCGCGGATTGGGGCGCCTCCGTTTGGGGAGTCGGCGCGGGGCGCCTGGCTGGCGGAGCGCTTTCGAGAAGCTGGGCTGGATGATGTTCGCATTGACGATGTGGGAAATGTGTTCGGCGTGCATCCGGGGTTTGGACAGCGTTACGTTGCGCTGAGTGCTCACATCGATACGGTTTTTCCTGCCAACACTCCTTTGAATATTCGCCAGCAGGGCAGCCGGCTTTATGGGCCGGGAGTTTCCGACAATGGCGCGGGCGTGACGGCAATGCTGGCAATTGCCGCGCTGCTGCGCACGGTGCGGCTGCGCCATGCGCTGCCGTTTGTGTTCATCGGCAACGTGGGTGAAGAGGGCGAAGGCGACCTACGCGGGATGCGGCACATTTTTTCCACGCCGCGGTGGAAAGATTCGATTGCGTATAGCATCGTGCTGGATGGGGCAGGATCGGACACGATTGTGGCTGAGGCGCTGGGAAGCCGGAGATTTGAAGTCATCGTGCGCGGGCCGGGCGGGCACTCGTGGAGCGATTTCGGAGCGCCCAATCCAATCGTGATTCTTGCCAAGGCCCTCGAGACCTTTACTGCGACTCCCGTCCCCACCACTCCGAAAACAACTTTCAACATTGGAGTGATTCGCGGCGGTACGTCGGTGAATTCCATCCCCGAGTCGGCCAGCATGAAGGTGGATATCCGCTCGACATCGATGAATGAGATGGAGCGCCTGGAACAGAGTTTGCGCGCTGCGCTGAATCGCGCGGTGGAAGATGAGACGCTGGCCGCGGAGATGAAATCATCAGCCCAGAAAAGACCGGGAGTGAGTTGCGAGGTGGTTCCGATCGGGAATCGTCCGGCGGGGGAGTTATCGACCAGCGCGCGGATTTTGCAGGTGATTCGAGCAGTGGATCTGCAGATTAATAATGCGGCGCAGGTACAGCGGGCGTCCACGGACGCGAATATTCCGCTGTCGCTAGGATTGGAAGCGATTGCCATTGGCGGAGGCGGGACGGGCGGCGGAGCGCACACTTTGCAGGAATGGTTTGACAGCAACGGACGTGAGCTGGGATTGAAGAGAATTTTATTGACTATGCTTGCGCTTGCAGGAGCGGGGGAATGAGCATGAACCTTGGGGGTAAAGGTGTTGGTTGCAGCCAGAATTTATTTTCAGTATTCCGGACCCTCCCACGTTTCGCGAAAGCTGCGAAACATGGGGCAACCAAGGTTTTCTTCTTCTTATTTTTGCTGAATTGCTTCGCGTTCGTGCAGGCACAGAATTCGACCTCCTCTTCTGCGGCTCAAGGTCCGAAGGCAGATGTGATTTATATCCATGGCAATGTTTATACGGGAACTCCTGCGAACGATCAGTTCACCTCCATCGACCGTGAAGAGGCCCTTGCGGTGCGCGGAGATCGCATACTCGCGGTCGGAAAAAATGGGGATATTCAGAAATTCAAAGGGCCACAAACCCAGGTGGTCGACCTCGGCAGTCACTTCGTGATGCCTGGATTCAACGACGCCCACTTGCATCTGTCCGATGCCGGGCTGCAGAAACTGAATGTCGATTTGACTGGAGTGAAGTCGCTGGATGAGTTTCGCGAGCGGGTTCTGGCAAAGGTCGAAACGGCTAAACCCGGTGAATGGATTGTTGGCGGCGGGTGGGATGAGACTCTATGGCCGGTGAGGGCTTTGCCCAGCCGGTGGGATTTGGACGAAGTCTCGAGCGAGCATCCGGTTTTTCTGGACCGGGTGGATGGACATCTGGCAGTGGCGAACACGCGCGCGTTGCAGCTTGCGAACATCACCATAGCCAGCCACGATCCCCAGGGCGGGAAAATCGATCGGAATGAAAATGGCGAGCCGACTGGGATTCTGCGAGACACGGCGGCGCAAGCGGTGAGGGCGGTGATTCCGGCGCCTACGCTGGAAGAGCGCCGGCATGGAATTGAAGTCGCGCTGGCCGATTTGGCAGAGCATGGAGTGACTTCGGCGCAGGACTATTCGCCGAATTGGGAGAATTTTCAGATTTACGAGGAGATCGAAAATGACGGCAAGCTGACAGCGCGCATTTCCGAGTGGCTGCCGTTTGATGAGTCGATCGAGGAGTTGCAGAAGAAACGGGATTCCCATCCGCGATCGGATTTGATGCTGCATACGGGAATGCTCAAAGCATTTATGGATGGTTCTTTGGGCGGGCACACGGCAGCTCTGCTGGCCCCGTACGCTGACGATCCGAACAATTCGGGGTTGCCGCGGTACGACCCAGTCAAGCTGAACGAGATGGCGAAAGAACGCGTGCTGGCGGGCTTCCAGCTTGGCTTCCATGCCATCGGCGACAAGGGCGTGCAGATGGCGCTGGATGCGTTTGCCGAAGCGGAGAAGGCCGCACGGGAGGAAAAAGTAAAGGCAGCAAACGGAGGCGACGATTATCGTCTGCGGGTAGAGCACGCGCAGGTTACGACGCCGGGACAGATCAGCCGCTTCAAAGAGTTGAAGGTGATTGCTTCGATGCAGCCCAGCCATGTGCTTTCCGATATGCGATGGGCGCAGGATCGTCTTGGCCCGAAGCGCGCAGCGTACTCCTATGCATGGGCTTCGTTTTTGAATAAAGGCGTGGCTCTGGCTTTCGGCACGGATTATCCGGTTGAGCCGGTGACGCCGTTCCGCGGACTATATGCGGCGGTAACGCGCAAGAGCGAGGACGGCAAGCATGAGTATTTTCCGGAGCAGAAGCTGACGATGGATCAGGCGATTGCGGCTTATACGACCGGGTCAGCCTTTGCGGAATTTGAGGAGAAGGAAAAGGGCAAGCTTGTACCGGGGATGCTCGCTGATTTTGTTGTGCTGGATCGCGATGTGACGGCGGTTTCGCCCGAGAAAATCCTGGGGACGAAAGTGTTGCGGACCGTAGTGGCCGGAAAGACGGTTTACGCAGCGAAGTAGCTGCTTACGACGGCCAACTGGTGCGTCTAAACCCGTGGGGTCGCGAGGAATCCTTGTCCCGTGGCAGCTGGAACCTGGGTTTACCTCAAAACGCGGAGCCTGCGAATCATGCCCAGTAGTCTGGTGTGCTATGCACATGCCCGTTAAGGACGCAGCCCCACAAGCGGTATAATGCGAAATTGACAGTTTTCGGAGGAAAGCAGGTTATGGATTCGCGGTCATTTTGGCTACGCATGAAGGACCATCGGTGGGTCTATACGTTCAGCATCGTGGCCACCCTGGCGCTGGGCATTTTGATTGGTTCGGTCGTTTCTTTTGGCGTGAAGGGCAAAGAGGGGCAACGGTCGTCTGACGCCACGCCGTTAACCATTCCTTCGCCCAAGCAGCTTTCGAGCACCTTTTCGCAGATTGCCAAGCAGTTGGGCCCGAGCGTGGTCAACATTAATACGGAATCGACGATCAAGACGCCGCACCGGCGGCGCGGACAGGCACCCGACGATGATGACAATGGCGGCGGGGACAATGGCAACGGGATGGATGATTTTTTCAACCGTTTCTTCGGCGCGCCGGGCGGCGGGCAGAGTCCATTTGGCGGCGATGGATCGATTCGCGAGCGTTCGCTTGGATCCGGAGTAATCGTCGACAGCAAAGGCTACATCCTCACGAATCGGCACGTGATCGAAAAGGCCGATCGCATTCGCGTGCGATTGCAGGATGATCCGCCAGGCGTGCAGCATGATGCCAGAGTTGTGGGTGAGGATCAGGAAACGGATTTGGCTGTAATCAAGATCGATGTCGATCACAGCGTGCCTGCGGCCAAGTTGGGCAATTCGGACAGCATGCAGGTGGGCGACTGGGTTTTGGCGATAGGCAGCCCGTTTGGGCAAGTCGGCACCGTGACGGCGGGCATTATTTCCGCCAAGGGCCGCGACATCGTGCCGGGACGCCAGTTCCAGACATTTATCCAGACCGATGCAGCAATCAATCCCGGCAATTCCGGCGGGCCGCTGGTCAACATGGACGGGGAAGTGATCGGCATCAACACCGCAATTTTGAGTGAGACGAACGCTTATGCGGGCGTGGGTTTCTCCTTGCCATCAAGTACGGTGGCGGAAGTCTATAACCAGCTCATCGGACCTGAGCATCGTGTAACCCGCGGCTCGATTGGAATAATGTTCGACGCGGTGGAGAATCCGGCAATTACTCGTGTCTACGGCGCAGGAACCGGCGTGACGGTTTCCAGCGTTGTTCCGGGAAGTCCCGCGGATCAGGCTGGTCTGAAAGTGGGCGACACGATCACCACGGTCGATGGACAAAAGGTTTCGAAGGGGTCGGAACTGGTGGCGGACATTGCTACCCGGAAACCCGGCGCGAAAGTGCAGCTCGGATTTCTGCGTAACGGCAAAAAGCAGGATGCCACCGTTACGATTGCAGACCGTTCCAAGCTCTTTGCGGCTCGGCTGAACGAAGATGAAGGTGGAAACGACGAGAGCACGCCGAAGCAGAGCAAGTTCGGCATTACGGTTAGGAAGCTTACCCCGGACATGGCAGATCGTCTCGACATTCCTGCCGGCAAGGGCGTGATCGTGCAGGATGTGAAGCCGAATTCGTTCGCCGAAGACATCAATCTGGGACGCGGCGACGTGATCCTCGAAGTGAACAAGCAGCCGGTCAACAGCGAAGAAGACTTCACGCGAATTGAATCCGGCCTGAAGAGCGGACAGGATGTGGTTTTCCTGGTCCGTCCGCGTGGTTCCAGCCGTCAGGATGGGACGATCTTCGTAGCCGGGACACTTCCGTAACCAGCACTTTGGCCAACCGGAACTGGCATTGCCTCATCGAATAAGCGATGATGGCAATGCCGGATCCCGTCTGGTTTCTGCTTTGACCGATGCGGCATTTTGGTGATCCCGCGAGGACTGCCTTTTGGCGAACCATTGTCGTGCAAAAGCCGCTTCAGGATGGCCCAGCGTTCTTGGATGGCTGGGGCTGATCTGGTGTCTGTTGTTGCCGGCGATCGCGCTTGCACAGACTGAAACGGCGAATCATTCTTCAGCGGACAAGAAATCGAGCACTTCTCAGTCTGCGCCCAGATCCAAATCCACAACAGCGTCCACAACAGCATCGTCCAGAGCGTCATCGGCGAAAGCGGGCGCAGTGTCACACCGTTCAACTGCACACTCTTCGGCGTCACATTCATCTTCTGCGCGCCGTAAAAAATCGAATTCCGTTGCCAGTTCGCACGGCAACAAGGGGAAACGGTCGAGATCGAAGCGAACGCTAGCGCGCGGGCAGCAGAAAATCGATCCACAGCGGGCGGAAGAAATTCAAGAGGCGCTCATTCGCGAGCACTACATGACGGGAGAGCCGAACGGAAAGTGGGATCAGTCGAGTGAAGATGCCTTGCGCCGCTATCAGGCCGACCACGGCTGGCAATCGAAGACGGTGCCCGATTCGAGAGCGCTGATCAGCCTCGGGCTGGGACCGAGCCATGATCATCTGCTGAACCCCGAGAGCGCGATGACGACCGGGCCGGAGATTTCGCATTCGGCAGCAGCGGAATCATCGACTCAAGCGCCGGATTCGCACAGTGCAGGTCCCACACCAGCCAGCACGAGCCCGACTCCCGCGACAGGTTCGCAGCCTAACTCCGCTCAACACGATCCTTCCAGTCAACAGAAGTAGCGATAATCCTTCGCCCGATTCCGGTCCGAGTGCCAATGCTGATCGCCGATTAACCTCGTTGCGCGGCCTTTCGGTACGTACCGGAAACCGGATGCGGAAAATAGGGCAACGGCTGGGAGTGAATGATCGCGGCGGGGTTGGCTTCCACAAGAGCATCCGCGACGTCTTCACCGCAGATTTCTGCCGCTGCTTCGCGAGCGGTTGAGAGTACAGGCACGCGCTTTTCAGTGTCATGCGCGTCGGTTGCCAGGACGTGAACGGAATCGTGCTCTAACAGCCATTGCGCAGCGCGCCGCACGCGTTCGCCCCAGAATCCAGTCAACGCCGAGCCCGTCATCTGGATGACGCAGCCCTGCTCGGCCCATTCCACGACGCGTTGCAGATTTTCACGCAGAATAGGATTCCGCTCAGGATGCGTGATGATGGCGGTGATGCCGCGGTCGCCAAGTTGAGTGAAGCAGTCATTGATCTGCTGCGGAACGCCATAATTGCTCAGCTCAACCAGCATGTAGTGCGAGCCCTGGATGGCGTAGCGGGCCGGATTGGCGAGAACATCCTGCAGGTTCTCGTACGAAAGATGGAAGTCGCAGCCCAGGCTCAGTGTGAGCGACGGGCCAATCAGCGACTGCAGGTGATCGACTAAACTCTGAAGATAAGGGCGATCGTAATGATAGCGATCGTTGGCGTGAGGCGTGGCGACCTGATGCGTGATGCCGTCGGCTGCGGCCGTTCGGCACATGGCGACTGAAATGTCCCACGACTTGGATCCGTCGTCTACTTCGGGAAGAATGTGCGAATGAATGTCAACCACGATTGAACGAGAAAAATAAAGCGTGATGTTGCTGAAGTTGATTTAAGCAGATTCGGGGAGAAAGAGAAAGACGGAGCGACGGATTCACCAGATTGTTGGCACGGCCTTGGATTGCCGTATAGCGCGGTCAGCCGTGACTAATGGGAGATCTTCGACAAGCGCGGTCGCTCCAATGATCCGGTCCACAGGATCTTTTGGATAGGTTGCCGGCAGATCGAAGGCCTGCATTGCGATGCTCGAAGTAATGGGCAGCACAACAAAACGGCGTTCTACTTCCGACAGAAAGGATTCCGGGTCGGGCACAAACCTTACTCGCCCGCGACTTGCGAGGCGGGCAACTTCCACGAGGGTAATGCCGGAAATCGCCAGGCCGCCCTCTTTTTTCCGGGCTTCCTCAATCGCTGACTGTGCCTTTGGAGATACCCGCTGATAGTCTCGCGCGAGCCAGACCACGACGTGTGTGTCGAGCAGGATCAATAAAGATCGCCCCACTCTTCGGGGCTGAACGCGGGGGAAACAATGTCCCCGTTGATTGCTATCTTGCCCTTGTAGAAGCCGAAGATATCGTCTTTTTCTTTCTCGATGGGGATGAGTTCCGCTACTGCCTTGCCGCGCTTGGTGATGATAACCGACTGGCGCTTGGCGGCGACTTCGTCCATGACCGCCAGGCAATGAACCTTGAACTCACCGGCAGGCATTGTCTTCGTCTTCATAGGACCGCTCACGATCATGGTCATTATACCATGGTCATCTGCCGGCAAAGAAATTGGAGGTCGTTCGTTTGGAGCTTGGGCGGGGAACACCGAAGATAGACCTGAGCAGTGAGCGTGAGGGTCCAAAGAATTCGGACGCATTCTGGACGTGCTGGGTGCGCCGACTTTCACCGCAGGTCCAGTAAGACCGCCGTGTCAGGAGGCGTCTCGAGCGATAAAACGGACCGACACTATCGTCTGAAGTACGTCCACGCGGCGATCGCCAAAAGCACGATCGCAGTAATCCAAAGTGAGGAATCGCTGAATCCTGTTTTCTTGGCCATGAATATCGAGCCCCCTATGAGTGCTTTGGCCAAAAAGATATCGCAGCGGGACGGTTGCTGTAAATAGGCTTCGAGTTACGAGACGGCTTCATACCCAAAACGACTAAACGTTTCGTTTGCCGCGAATGCTAATATCCGGGCCGGTTGTTTCAGCATGCGAGGGTGAGGTTCATCCCTTGCCGCGACTTCTATTCCTTCTGTAGCATCAATATCAGGCATTCATAAGGAGATTCTTTATGGCCACAGACACGCTTGCGGCGCCGGTTCATCCCGGCTACACACCGACAAAAGTATTCAAGAACTTCATTGACGGCGAGTGGGTGGAAGCTTCGACGGGGGAGACGTTTGAAAATCGCAATCCCGCCGACACGCGGGATGTGGTGGGCATTTTCCAGAAATCGGCGAAAGCGGATGTGGATGCCGCGGTAGATGCCGCGAAGCGGGCTTTCGCCAAATGGCGGCTGGTACCGGCGCCGCGGCGGGCGGAGATGGTGTTTCGCGCGGCGGAACTCCTCATTGGGCGCAAGGAAGAGTGTGCGCGCGAAATGACGCGGGAGATGGGCAAGGTTCTTAAAGAAACTCGCGGCGACGTGCAAGAAGCGATCGATGCCGCTTATTACAACGCGGGCGAAGGGCGGCGGTTGTTTGGTCCGACGGTGCCTTCGGAGTTGCCGAATAAGTTCGCCATGGCGGTGCGCCAGCCGATTGGCGTTTGCGGGATGATCACGCCGTGGAATTTTCCCATGGCGATTTCTTCGTGGAAGCTGTTGCCGGCTGTAGTCTGCGGAAATACCTGCGTGATCAAGCCAGCGCAGGACACTCCGCTTTCCACATTCAACCTGGTTCGAGCTTTCACAGATGCGGGCATTCCGAAAGGCGTGGTGAATATTGTTACCGGATTCGGCGCTGAAGTAGGCACGCCGCTGGCGGAGCATCCGGATGTGCGTGCGATCTCGCTGACGGGGTCGTCTGCGGTGGGCCGAATTGTTGGGGGCATAGCGGCGAAGAGTTTCAAGCACTGCTCGCTTGAGTTGGGCGGGAAGAATCCGATGATCGTGCTGGATGATGCCAATCTTGAACTGGCAATCGAGGGCGGGCTGTGGGGAGGATTCGGCACTACGGGCCAGCGTTGTACCGCGACCAGCCGGATCATCGTCCAGAAGGGTGTTTATCGGGAATTTGTCGAAGCATACGTTTCGCGGGCGAAGAAACTGAAGGTGGGCAACGGGCTGGATGAGACGGTGGAGATGGGACCGGCGGTTAATGAGAAGCAGTTGCAAACGGATCTCAGTTATGTGGAGATCGGCAAGAACGAAGGCGCGAAGATGCTGTGCGGGGGCAAACGGCTGGAGCATGGGGATTATCAAAATGGATGGTTCATGGAGCCGACCGTGTTCAGCGAAGTCGATCCCAAGATGCGGATCGCGCAGGAAGAAATTTTCGGGCCGGTTGTCTCGATCATTCCTTGCGACGACTTAGACGATGCGATCGAGATTGCGAACGGGATCGAGTACGGGTTGTCTTCCGCGATCTACACCAGAGATGTGAACAAGGCGTTTGTGGCGATGCGCGATTTGTATGCGGGGATTACATACATCAATGCGCCGACGATTGGCGCCGAAGTGCATTTGCCTTTCGGTGGCACTAAAGCAACCGGCAATGGACATCGCGAGGGCGGAATTGGGGCGATTGAGTTTTATACCGAGTGGAAGTCGGTGTACGTGGATTACTCGGATACGCTGCAGAAGGCGCAGATTGATCGTGTAGATTAGGTCCTTCGCCGGCTA
>Ga0070735_10004131_pt1 | contig 12355 bp, 9 predicted proteins | sample Coa_R1_FD_66443 | JGI IMG/M metagenome (GOLD analysis project Ga0070735, IMG submission 66443) | Surface soil microbial communities from Centralia Pennsylvania, which are recovering from an underground coalmine fire - Coalmine... | ecosystem: Environmental > Terrestrial > Soil > Unclassified ... | reverse complement strand
CAGGGGCCGCGTCTAGGATCACGAGGTCATAGTTCTTGCCGAAGGTTTGCAGCGCGCTGCGCATGCGCGCCGACGTGAGCAGATGCGTCGCATTCGGCGTCCAACCGCCCGAAACGATGAGATCGAGCCCGGACAGCGGATCGTTGTAGATGACGTCGTTCAGCGGGGTGCCTTCGTCCGCCAACAACGACGCGAGGCCATTCTTGTCCGAGCGCTGGAAGATGCGGTGTATCGTCGGTGCGCGCCAGTCGCAATCGATGACCAGAACGCGCTTGCCGTTGCGCGCCAGCAGCCGCGCCAGCGATGCGACGATCACCGATTTCCCTTCGCCCGGCGTCGCCGACGCGATCATCACCGTTTTCGGCGCCTGCGCGGCCTCGGACAGTTGCAGACCGACATAGATCTTGCGCAAGGATTCGCTGAACGCGGAGACCGGCTTGCGCAGGACGTGGAGCGCGGGCTGGGTCATGCCCTTGAGATCCGGCACCATGGCAATCACCGGCAGCCCCGTCGCCTGCTCGAGCTCGTCGGAGCGACGGAACGTGTGATCCGCACTCTCGCGCAACAGCGCGGCGAGCGACCCGATCAGAAACCCGCCGACGGCGCTCAGCAACAGGATCAGCGTCTTCGGCGGATAGGTCGGCGCAACCGGCGGGGCGGCCGCGGAAATCATCTTGGCGTCGGGCGTCTCGATCTCCTCGCGGCCAATCGTCTCTTTGGCGCGCGCCAACATGGCCTCGAGCAGATTCTGGTTGACGGTCGCGTCGCGTTCCAGCGCCTCGAGATGAATCGCCTTTTCGTTGACGCCGCCCATCTGGGTTTCGGTGGTGTGGAAGTTCTTGCTGAGCGCCGCATAGCGCGCATCCGCCGCGCGCGCCGTCCGCTTCAGGCCGTCGATGATCCGGCTGGTTTCGGTGTCGATCCTGCGGTTGATGTCGGCGACCTGGTTCCTCGCCTGGATCACCGCCGGGTAGCGCGGGCCGTAATTGGCGCTCACCTGGGCCAAGGTCTGGGCCGCCTGCGCCTGCTGCGCCTTTAAGGTCTGGATCAACGGCGAGTCGAGCACTGCGGGAACGGTCGCGTCGTTCACCACGCCATGCTGCATTGCGATCGCTTCGTTAACTTGCGCGTCGGCAGTCGCTTTTTCGGTCTGCGCCTGAACCAGCTGCGTGTTGATCTCGGTCAGCTGTTGCGTCGTCACGTTGGCGTTGGTCATGCCCTCGTAGAGGCCATTCTGACGACGATAATCCGCCGCCGCCTGCTCGGAGGTTTCGACCTGCTGGCGCAGCTGCGCGATGCGCGCTTTCAGATACTGCATGATACGGTCGCTCGACTTGATCTTGCTCGAGCGCTGCTGGCTCAAATACGTGGTCGCAAACGTATTGGCGATGTTGGCCGCGAGCGCCGCGTTGGTCGACTCGGCATCGATCGTCAGCACGTGCGAGCGGCCTTCGACGGTCACCGTCACGCGCGACAACAGCTTGTCAACCACCCGGTCCATGGTGGGGTTATCGGGTGGGATAACCGGCAGCGCCGATGCCGCAATCGCGGCCGCATCCTCGGGATTCGACGTCGCCGCGACGTCCGTCGAATCGGGCGTCGACGGCTGGGCTGTCGACGACTGCGCTGCGGTTGTTGCCGGCGCCGGCGGCGCCGCATTCAACAGCCCGCCGAAATGCAACAGACGCTGTAACAGGCTGGGCTTCTTCGGCGGAACGGCGAATTCGGGATTTTTGTCGAGATGCAGCCGCTCGATCACGCCGCGGGCGAGATCACGCGATTCCATCGCCAGGCGCTCGTTTTCGACCTTCTCTGTATCCGCGTCGCCGCCGCCCACGCGCAAATCGGTGCTAAGGACTGGCGTCGCGGGAACGCCGATCTGGACTTGTGCTTCACCCACATAGAGCGATGGCAGGTGCCACAATACGACCGCGGCAATGACGACGAACCCCGCCGTGAACGCCAGCACCAAGAGCCGGTGCCGCCAGATGCGGCGAATCGTGTCCAGCAGATCCTGTTGCGGCGGGCCGGCGGCCGGCGCGGCAATGTATTGCAGTGGCGCGCGCTCATAAAGCTCACGCCGCAACGCCGGTTGGCGCGGGTGCAACGGTTCGAGAAATGACATCAGAAAAATCGCTCGGGAATCGTTATGACGTCGCCAGGGCGGACCGGCGTGTCTCCACTCGCTTTGATTTCCTGGTGCTGCCCGTTTTCGTTGCGATCGATTTCGAAATTGTTATCCTTGGCGCGGTAGGTGAAGCCGCCGGCGAAGGCGACCGCCTGATTCACCGTCATGCCGCTCACGTAGGGATAGGCGCCTGCCTTGTTCACTTCGCCCAGGATGTAGAACGGCCGATAGTTTAGCACCTCGACGCTGACGCTCGGATTGCGGATGTAATCGGGACTCAGCTTATGAACGAGCTCCTGTTGCAATTGTCCGGCGGTCATGCCGCCGGCATGGATGCGGCCGACGAGCGGAAATTGGAGCATGCCCTGACCGTCGACTTGATAGGTGTTGGTCAAGTCCGGCTGACCGAACACGGTGATGCGAATCTGATCGCCATTGCCGAGTTGATACCCCGGATCGTTCGGGACCATTGGTGCATTCGACGGCGTCGACGCCAGACTCTGTTGCTGTTGTTGCTGCTGCGGCAGGCCCTGCGGCGATGGCAGCGCCGAATTGTAACTCGGCAGCGCCGGATTCGACTGCGCCGAAGCCGGCAGCGAAAACGCGATCGCGATGGCAAAGCTCAATGCCGCGATCGATGCAATCCCGCTCGTCAAACGCCGCATGGCATTACTCCATCGACCGTTCCGCTGGCCCGTCGAACGAACGCAGCGTCACGCCAGACTTTGCGGATTTTGTGGCCCGACATGTATGGTTGGTTGTGATCAAACCGGGTCCGGTCTTGTGCCATAACGGTGACAGTCGCGGCGGCACCCCGTGCGCCCGCGTGGCCGAGAGTACGTTGCGTCGTCAGGTTCGCGTCGCGTCGGTTGGCGGTTCGTCCGCTGCGACCGCGGCGCAGTCGCGCTCGTGTACCGCTTCGACCAAGGCGACGAGGCGGTCGACTGCGGTTTCGATCAATTCGAGCGCCCGCCGCGCGCGCGCATCCTCTGGCGCCACCGCACGGCGCAACGGCTCGATCGATGAACGGATCGTCGCCAACGATCCCTTGAAGGCGTGCGCCGTCTCATCGGCGGCGGCACGCCTGCCCTGCGGCGGGTGACCGTCAGGCCGGTTGGGCCGGCGCGGTGCGCCACCGGTATCCGAAGGCCGGAAAGTTCTCGATCTCGGAGAATTCGCCATCGAGCGCCCGGAATTTGTTGCGGATGCGTTTAATCGACGAGCGGACGTTCGTACGATAGCCCTCGTCGCCGTTGCCGGCCACAAATCCCGCGTGATGGACGCAATCATAGATCGAGCGATAGGTCACGTGCTCGCCGGCGTGCGCGACCATCAAATGAACGATGTTGAACTCCGTCACCGTCAGATTGACGTCCCGGTTGTCCCAGAACGCGCGATTGACGTCCGGCCGCAGCGTCAATTTTCCGCATGTGAGCGCCGATTTGGCAGGCGTCTCGCGCGCGCGCCGGTGCGAATCCAGGATCAGTCGAATGCGCTTGGCAAGAATAGGAACGCCGCGCGCTTTGTCGACGAAATCCAAGGCGCCGCGATCGAGCGCGGCATTCTCATAGGCGGTCGCCGGCATGCCGGTGAGAAACACCACCGGCAAGCGGATGCCGCGGTCGTGCAGCTTGGGCAGCAGATCGATGCCAAGTCCGCCCGGCAATTTCCAGTCGAGCACGATGATGTCGGCATCGTTGTTCTGGGCGAAGTATTCGAGCATCTCGTCGCCGGCTGCGAACGCCAACACCTCGAAGGCGAGCTCCGCAAGTTCCGCCGATGCGGCTTCGCGATAGTCGGCGTCGTCGTCGACAAGCACCAACTTGATGCGCCCGGCCGACGCCGGTTCGATCTGATTCGGCTGATTCGAGTCGTTCGCCATGATCGCGACGTTCGTGTTCGACCAGGCGGCTTCCTTGTGCAGCGTCGTCATCGCTATTCACCTCACACAAAAATTGGTCCGACACACGCGCTTGCTGGTTGACGTGTGGACATCGAGAGCGAGATCAACCGCGTTATTCCCCTCCTCCGGCGTTGGCGAAATGGCATCCGATCCGATGCGGCGCCTATCAGAGACGCCCCGACGCGCGGTCCGCGACGGCAGCTGTTGCGGAATCTAATCCGCCAAATGGGGCACAAATTTGACGCGGGTACGCCCGAATCGCGGGATTTCCCGTGGCTTGAACCACGGAATAGTCACAAACGCGCGACCGTCAGAGCGCCGGCTCACCACCCTGCCGCCGCGACAAGGTGCGGCACGACGCCCCAATCGCCCGTCATGAGCGACCCGGCGGCGAGGGCGATCACGGCCGCAGCCACGCAACACGCCGCCACACGGGCGATGCGCGCACGCGTCAGGCGGCCCGCGAGTTGCGCCGCGAGATAGCCCTGCGCCGGCGAGACCGCCGTCGGTGAGCGCTTGAGCCCGCGCAGCATGCGGTTTTGTCGCGAATAGGCGGCGGCGTCGGCCGCTACGGCCGGATGCCGCGCGAGAAACGCCTGCACCCGCGCGCGCCGGCCGGCATCGAGCGCATTGTCGACGAACGCATGCAGATCGTAGTCGCTGATCGTCGATGCCGGCGGCAGCTCGGATCCGTGCGTATCCCCAAGCGGCCACCGTCGGAGCGCGCCAACCCGCCAGCGCGTGCGGCGCCGATGCGGCAGAACGATGACGTTGGTGGCGTGGTTTTCTGCCACGGATTTACCTCGCGCGTAATTGACGCCGCGACCCAATGATACGGACGGTCGGACGCCGGCTTTATTCCAGGCTCGAAAAATCGGTCCCCGACACCGGAATAAAGGCGATGGCCGACCGTCTTACAGCCGATAGATGCAGGTCTGCACATCTAATAATTTCGGAGCACAGCAACACATGACGAATTCCATTGTTCGCCGAGCGGTGATCCCCGTGGGCGCGCTCGACATGCGGTTCCTTCCCGCGGCCAAGGCGGTCCCCAAGGAAATGCTGCCGCTGGTCGATCAACCGCTCATTCAATATGCGGTCGAAGAGGCCCGCGCCGCCGGGATCGACGAGATCGTCATCGTCACCGGCCGTGGCAAAGGAACGATCGAGGACCATTTCGACTGCGCGACCGAACTTGAAGACACGCTTCGGCGGGCTGGCAAGCGCGGCGCGCTTGCGGCGGTCGAGTCGAGTGGCGTCGGATCGGGAACCATTGCCTATATAAGGCAGGTGGAGCCGTTGGGCGTGGCGCACGCTCTGTGGTGCGCGCGACACTTCGTCGGCGACGAGCCGTTTGCTGTGGTCATGCCGGATGAGGTCATCCAAGCTAAAACGCCATGTCTCGCGCAAATGATCGAGGCCTACGCGCAGGTCGGCGGCAATCTCGTCGCCGTCACACCGGCCGCGCGCAGCCGCACGGCGCGTCACGGCGTGATCGCCGCCCGGCGCCGCGACGATCGGCTGCTCGCAGCCGCGGGCGCTGACGGCTGGCCGGAAGGCGGCGGACGATGGGCGATCGCCGGCCGGTGCATTTTCGAACCCGCGATCCTCGACTGTCTCGGCACTGCCGGCGATCGGCCATTCGCCGATGTGATTGCCCGCTGCGTCGATGACAGGGGCTTGCACGCTTACGCCTTTGCCGGTCGCTATTTCGATTGCAGTGATGCGCTCGGCCTTTTCGAGGCCAATTTGGCCTACACGTTGGCGCGCGCCGATCTCGCTCCGGCGGCGCGTAATTTGTTGAGCCGTTATGCCCGCATTGCCGGCGCCGTGAACCGGCTTCGTCTGGTCGAGCCGGCCGCTCTACAGGCGTCTTGATGACCAATGGCCAGCCTTATCGCGCCGTCGGCGCGGTCGCTTGGGGGCGCGTGCGTCCGGAGCGTTTGCCGTCGCTGACCGCAGCGCAGACGATCGGCGCACGTGTCGTCAATCCGGCCATTTTCCGCGAAGAGGACATACGCGGGGTGGTCGGTCAGACGCTCGACGCCACCGACGCCGCCGCGCTGGGAGCCGCCTTCGGAACGTCCGTCGCCGAGCGCGGCGGACGGACCGTCGTCCTGGGATTCGACGGCCGTGTGACGTCGCGCGCCCTCGCCGTCGCTTTTGCCCGGGGCATGATTACGGCCGGAATGCAGGTCGCGCGCGTCGGCCTCGGCCCGACGCCAATGCTGCAATTCGCGTGCATACAGCTACACGCCGACGCGGCGGCGATGGTGACCGGATCGCATGATCCGGCCGAATACAACGGATTCAAACTGAGCGTGCGCGACCGATCGTTGACGCAAGCCGAGATTCGGCAACTCGGCGATATCGCCGCGCGCGGCGCATTCGCATCGGGCGACGGGCTGATGCTCAACCGGCCGGCGCTCAACTCCTATGTTGAGCGGCTGAGCGGCGCGCTGGTGCTCGAACATCCGCTCGCCGTGGCCTGGGATGCAAGCAACGGCGCCGTCGGCGCCGTTCTGACCAAGTTGTGCACCCGCCTTCCCGGGCGTCATGTCCTGTTGAACGAGATGGTCGACGGCACCTTTCCTTCCCATCGACCGGATCCCGCTCGGCCCGAGGCGCTCGAACGATTGCGCAAGATTGTTGTCGCCGAGGAATGCGATCTCGGTGTCGCCTTCGACGGTGACGGCGACCGTCTCGGCGTCGTCGACGGTGAAGGGCGCATCCTTCGCATCGATCAAACTCTGCTGCTGCTGGCGCGCGACGTTCTTCAGGCGCATCCGGGCGCGGCGATCGTCGCCGACGTTGGCGCAAGCCAAACCTTCTTCGACGAGATCGCCCGGCTCGGCGGCGTTCCGGTTATGACACGCACGGGCCGTGGCGCGGTCGAGACCAAGGTTGCCGAAACCGGCGCGTTGCTGGCGGGCGAAGCCAATGGCCATATCTTTTTCGGCGACCAGGACGGCCCATACGACGACGCGCTCTATGCGGCCGTGCGACTCATGAACGTCGTGTCGCGCGCCGATTGCAGCCTCGCGGCAATGCGCGACGGCCTGGCCCAGACGTTCGACATTCCGGAACTATCTCTGCCCTGTGCCGACGACCGCAAGAATGCGGTGATCGACGAGATCGGGGCGCGACTGGCCGCGGCCGGTGCCGACATCACCGCCATCGACGGCGTGCGATTCAAGGCCGACGAAGGCTGGTGGCTGTTGCGTGCCTCACGCAACCGCGCCGCGTTGCTCGCCCGCTGCGAAGGCACGACCGAGGCCGGCCTCGTTCGGATGAAACAAGCGCTCCGCCAGGAGCTCGAACGCAGCCGCGTGGCAGCCGACGCCCTCGAAGACATCTCCGAAAGGTAGCTTGCGGCCGGTCGCCGCGCGCATCGGCGACGGTCGCGCTTCAGACGACGCGCAGATGACTACGCCGCACCGGTGTCGGCAACGCCGGCATGCGCTTCTTGCCGTCGGTGAGATGACGAAGCGTTGCGCGGCCGCGCGACAAGCGCGACATCACCGTGCCGATCGGTATGTCCAGAGCCTCGGCGGTCTGTTGATAGCTCATGCCCTCGAGCCCGACCATCAGCACGACTTCGCGCTGTTCGTGCGGAAGGTACGACAACGCGCGTTCGAGATCTTTGGTCTCCACCGCTACCATCTGTGCCTCCCTGCGTGAATCGCCAACGTGAGCAGCGAGCTGCAACTCGATATAGCTTTGCTGCCGGCGCCGGCTTGCGAGCCAGTCGACATAGACGTTGTGCATGACGGCGAATAGATAGGCGCGCGGATCGCGGATCCGGGTCCATAGCCGCGTCCCCGCAATCGCACGCACAAGACATTCCTGGACAAGCTCGTCGGCGTCGCCGGCACGTCCGGCCAACGTGCGCGCGTAACGACGCAAATCGGCGATGTACTGCCGGATCGATCGATCGAGAGCTGCGTTCATCCGCTTATCCCGTCCGAACGGCACAAATACCGCGTGCAGAGCGGCTCAACTCGTGACAAATACGCGCTGCGCACCGCGTCAACGCGCGTCCGAAATCCGCCACAATTGGCCGCTCGGATCGCGGCTTATGGTCGAGGAACCGTTGGTAACCGCCCCAATCACCGCCGCCGTACCGCAACCGCCGCTCTTGGCGCGCGGCGACGCGCTGTTCATCGATTTCGACGGCACGTTGGTGGAGATCGCCGCCACGCCCGACCGCATCGAGGTTGCGGCCGGCCTACCCGCGTTGCTGCAACGCGTCGCCGGCCGACTGGATGGGGCGCTCGCCGTAATCAGCGGCCGTCCGCTTGCCGATCTCACCCGCCGGCTTGCTGGCTACGCCGGCGCCGCGGCCGGCAATCACGGCCTGGAACGCCGCAGCGCAACCGGTGTCGTTGACCGGCCCCGCGCCGACCCGACGCTCGAGCTCGTTTGGCCGGTCATTCGTCAATTTGCGGCCCTGACGCCGGGCGTGACCATCGAAGACAAAGTGCTGGCCATCGCCATCCATTACCGCGGCCGGCCCGAGCTTGCCGACACCTGCCGGCGTGTCGCCGAACGAGCCGTACTGCTGTCTGAAAATCAGTTGATGATGCTGGCTGGCAAGATGGTGGTCGAGCTGCGCCCACGCGGCACGGACAAGGGTCACGCCGTGCAGACGTTCCTTACCGAGCCTGAATTCCAAGGCAAGCGGCCGGTCTTCGTCGGCGACGATTGGACCGACGAAGCCGGATTTGCGGTCGCCAATCGGTTGAACGGAATCGCAATCCATGTTGGCGACGGCGAGAGCATCGCACGCTACCGGCTCGACAACGTCGCGGCCGTAATCCAGTGGCTTGCGGCCTTCCTCGCCGCCACTTAGGCGGCGCGCTGCCCGAGACGGGTCATTTCGCGGATGAGCAACTCACGATAGGGGCCGTCGCGGCGCGACAATTCCTGCGGCGTGCCGTCCTGCAGGACGCGACCGGCGCCGAGGACGACGATACGATCGAATCCGCGCAGCGTCGCGAGGCGGTGAGCAATGGCGATCACGGTGCGGCCGCGCATCAAACGATCGAGCGCCGTGCGCACGATTTCCTCCGATTCCGGATCGAGCGACGACGTCGCCTCGTCGAGCAGCAAGATCGGCGAATCCTTGAGCAAGGCCCGCGCGATGGCGATGCGCTGACGTTGACCGCCCGACAACATGACGCCGCGTTCGCCGACGATGGTGTCGATGCCGTGCGGCAACGCCGCGATGAAATCGTCGCACAACGCGGCGCGCGCCGCGGCAGCGACATCGGCGTCACTCGCGTCCGGTCGACCGTACCGGATGTTCTCGAGGACGGAACGGTGCAGCATCGACAGATCCTGCGGCACATAGGCGATGGCGTCGCGCAAGCTGTCCTCTTTCAGGCGGGCGATGTCTTGGCCATCGATCATGATGCGGCCGCCCTGCACGGCGTGGAAACGCTGAAGCAGCATGAAGATTGTCGACTTGCCGCCGCCGGATGCGCCGACCAGGCCGGTGCGCCGACCGGCCGCGAAGCGCAAGTTGAAGTCGCGGAACACTTCACGGCCGTCGGGATAGGCGAACGAGACACGGTCGAAGACGACGCCATGATCCGCCGGGCGAAAGGCCGCGGCCTCCGGATGGTCAGTCAGCGCATGCGGCACCAGCAGCGTCTCGATCGCTTCGCTCAGCCGCGCCATGTGCTGCGTCACATCGACAAGCGCGACGGCAAGGTCACGGGTCGCGTGCAAAATGGTAAAGCCGAGCGTGCAAACGAGAACGACGTCGCCGGTGGTCGCCGCGCCGTGCTGCCACATCAGGAGCGCCCAACCCAACAAGACGAAGATCAGGACGATGGTGATGCCGGCATGGATGATCCGGAGCTTCTCGAGATAGACCAAGCTTTTGCGGCGCGCGGCCATTTCCTGGCCGACGGCCGCATCGAACCGCAAATGTTCGCGTGCCAGTCCGCCGAACGCGCGCACGAGCTGCATGTTACCGATGACGTCGACCATCTCGCCGTCGACGCGCGCCGCTTTATCGGCGAATCCGCGATGTAACGGCGTGCCGGCGGCCGCCAGACGGAACAAGATCACGACGAGCATTCCAGCCACCCCCGCAAGGGTCGCGGTCATCACCGGACTGACCAGGGCGAGGTAGGCGATCGCGCCGAGGGTCGCGAGACATGGCGGCAGCACGTTCCACATGAACATATTTTCGACCGTGAACACTGCGTTCGACGTCGCGGTCACACGACCGCTCAACATGCCGGGAAGACGTTCGTTGAAGAAGTGCGGCGCATGGCCGGTGAGATGGCGGAACAAGTCGCCGCGGACGTCGCCGGTGACGGCAACGAACGTGCGGCTCGCGATCAAGCCGCCGACACGCCAGAGCAGCATGTCGCCGAGCATCAGCGCCACCAGCAACACGAACGCTTGCCATAAGTGTGCTGCCGCCGGGCCCGCCGCCAGGGTGTCGATGAGGAACTTGATGCCGTATTGCTGGCTGACCGAGCAACCGACGGCGGCCAGGACCGACAGGAAGATCGCCGCGTGGCCGAACGGGTGCCTGGCGATGTAGCGCCAGAAAAAAGCGAGCGGACGGCGAGCGTAGGTGGTGATCGCGTTCATCGGTTGGTAGGAAATGTAGGTGGTGATCGTGTTCAAATGATGGGCGGTCGCTGTCTGAACGGCTGTGACAAATCCGCGTTTTTGGCCGGTGCCCGAAATACGCCGTTTTCAGTAGCGACATTACTGCCGACGCAAAACGAGAAGAGTTACGGCGCTCTCACCAGCTTGCTCTTCCGCACTTGTAGTGGATTTGAACGGAGGTTTCCCGATGCGTATTGCCCAGATCGCGCCACTGACGGAGGCGATCCCGCCGAAATTCTACGGGGGGACCGAGCGTGTCGTCTCGTGGCTGACTGAGGAGCTCGTGGCGCTCGGGCACGAGGTGACACTTTTCGCCAGCGGCGATTCCGTGACGACGGCCAAGCTCGAACCGATGTCGCAACGGGCCTTGCGGCTCGACAGCTCGATACGCGATCCGATCGCACTGCACATGGTCATGCTGGAGCGGGTTCGGCGGCGCGCGGCCGAGTTTGATTTGCTTCATTTCCATCTCGACTATTATCCGTTTTCCCTGTTCTCGCGGCAGACGGCACCCTTCCTGACGACGCTGCACGGGCGGCTCGATCTGAGCGAGCACCAGGCGGTTTTTGAGACATTCAGTGAGGTGCCCGTGGTGTCGATTTCAGATGCGCAACGGCGCCCGGTGCCGAACGCGAATTGGGTGCGGACCGTGCAGCACGGATTGCCGGAAAGCCTACTGACGCCGCTTCCGATCATGCCGGAGTATCTGGCGGTCCTTGGCCGGATTTCGCCGGAAAAAGGCGTCGACCGTGCCGTCCGCATCGCCGCGCTGGCGAATACGCCGTTGCGGATCGCGGCGAAGGTGGATCGCGTTGACCGCGATTATTTCGCGCGTGAGATCAAGCCGCTCTTCGTGCAGCCGAACGTCGAATTTATCGGCGAGATCGGCGACGGCGAAAAATCCGAGTTCCTCAGCGGCGCGAAGGCGCTGTTGATGCCGATCGACTGGCCGGAACCGTTCGGTCTGGTGATGATCGAGGCGATGGCGTGCGGCACGCCCGTGATCGCCTACGACAGCGGCTCGGTGTCCGAAATCGTCGAAGATGGCGTGACGGGCTTCATTGTCGCCGATGAGGCGGCGGCGGCGGCAGCCGTGCATAAGATCGACCGGCTGCCGCGCGACAAAATCCGTCGGCGCTTCGAGGAGCGTTTCACCGCGCGCCGCATGGCACGCGACTACGAAACCATCTACAACTGGATGGTCACAACCGCAAAGCCGCGGCTGCGTGTCGTCGGCTAAAGGCGGGTGCCCGAATCCGGTCACACGGCGTGATCAATCTGTGCGTCATCATTTCGCCCTTTGGTTGCCCAAGACGGGAGCTATATCGGACGAAGACGCGTAGAGCGCGCCCTGCGCCGCCCTGCCGATCCTCCCCCCACCGGCAGGGTGGCCAGCGCGCTCTGCGCGCCGCTTTTTTCCAGCGGCCGTTTCATCGTTCCGAAATCTTCCGTGCAATGACCATGGAGGCAACTCGATCATGGCGACGGATCACCGCATGACCAAGGTCACGATTGCCGGCGCGACCGCATTGGCCGCGATCCTCTTCATGCCGGGCTCGTTTTCGCACGAGAGCGCGATCGGCGTGACGCCGTGTCTCGCGCAAAGCGGCGGCGGCGCCGGCGTCAACGCTGGCGTCGGTGTGAATGGTACGGGCGCGCCCACGGGTGCCAAGGCCGGCGGCAATGGCGAC
>Ga0070735_10004128_pt1 | contig 12357 bp, 12 predicted proteins | sample Coa_R1_FD_66443 | JGI IMG/M metagenome (GOLD analysis project Ga0070735, IMG submission 66443) | Surface soil microbial communities from Centralia Pennsylvania, which are recovering from an underground coalmine fire - Coalmine... | ecosystem: Environmental > Terrestrial > Soil > Unclassified ... | reverse complement strand
ATCGTTACCGAGCCGCCGCGTCCTGAGCATTTCTGGTGGGCAATCCGGGCCAGGATGCGCGCGGCCGAGGCGACGGACGCGATCTCGCGGCGCGGCAGGTACCTGTTCGTCGACCTAGGCCCCGGCACCGCGATCAGCGTGTTCCTCCGGAAGGGCCAGATCGCGACGGCGGGCACCCGGTCGCTGCTGAGCCCGCAGGCCGATGAGCGAAGAACGCGACTGGCCGTGCGGGAACTAGCCGGGAGCCCTCGATGAGCGGGACACACATGACGGCTACGACATCTGTGAAGCGCGATCGGCGGGGACGGTATCGACTGGGAAATGGGGTCGTTGTGAACACCCGGAAGCTCGTGTTGACTGGGGGCATGAATAGCACGCGGCTGTTCGTGCTCGGCGCGCTCGCTCGCGGCGGACCCATGCACGGCCACGAGATCCGCCGGCGGGCGCAGATCGACCGGATGGATCTGTGGGCGGACGTCAAGCAGGGATCGCTGTATGGTGCGCTGCACCGGATGACCGCTGAGGGCATCATCGAGGAAGTCCGCACCGAGCAGGAGGGAAACCTGCCTTCCCGCACGGTGTACGCCATCACCCCGGCCGGCCTGGCGGAGCTCGAGGTGCACCGAGACCAGGCGCTGCGTACCGTGCAGGTCCGGCCCGATCCGGTGGATCTCGCCCTGCAGAACACCGTGGGCCTGACCGAAGAGCAGCTTCGTGCGATGCTGACCGACCGGCGTAAGGAACTGGGCGTCCAGCTCGAAGCCTGGCTGCATCTGTGGGCAGAGGCCGAGCCGTACATCGGCGGGATGGAGGGGATGACCTTCCGTCACACCGAGCTGCGCATCCGCGCGGAAATCGCATGGCACGATCAGCTTCTCGGCGAGCTCACCAAGCTCCTTGACGAGCCCGCCGACCGTCCGCAGCCCTGACCACCGGGTCAGCCCTGACCACCAGATCATCACGACTGCTTCCGCGCACCTGACCAGTCCGAGCCGTTCGATCCGGACCAGCCGCTGGAGCCAGATCCGTCACCGGATCCGGATCCGGATCCGGATCCGGACCAGCCGGAACTGTCTCCCGCCTGCCAATCCGATCCCTCCATCGCCGACCAGTCGGACGCGTCCGGTATCTGTCCTGGCAGGAGGAACACGAGCAGGAAGGTGAGCACCAGGGCACCCAGCGGATAGAACAACGAGATGCGCATGGCGGCGGTGTAGTTGTCGTGCAGTGCGGTCCCTGCCGCCTGCATGAAAGCCGCCCCGGTCCGCCCCGCGGCACTCGACGGACAGCCCGGCGGTACGGCGGTCGGATCCGTCGCGTGCGCCTGCCGCTGGAAGCAGCTGGCGAAGGTCGCCGTCTCCCTGGAGACGACTCGCGGCGGGGTACCGGCCACCGAGAGCTGGTGGCTGAGCTGCGGGACGGCTTGTGTGGCGGACCCGGCGGCGTGGTTGGCCAGCGCGGTGAACAGGGCCACGCCGGTGACCGCGACGCCGATCGCCTGGCCGCACCGCAGCGACGCGTTGAGCACGCCGCCCGCCGAGCCGACGTCCTGCCAGGGCACGGCGGCGAGGGCGAAGCCCGTGCTCGGCGCGATGATGAAACCGGTCCCTATGCCCGCGACCAGCATCGACGGCAGCAGCTCAACGGCGGTCGCTCCCGCGGTCGTGTCCGCGAGGCGGATCGTGAGGATGATCCCCACCAGGCCGACGATGACCATGATCGCGCCGAGATGCAAGATGGTCCGGCCGATCCGGTGCGTGACCGCGTCGGAGGCGGCCGCGCCACCGAACGAGCCGGCCGCGAAGGGCAGCAGCGACAGCCCCGTGTACAGCGCGGACCGCGCGAAGCCGATCTGCAGGTACAGGGACATCGCGAACAGCAGCCCGGTGAACCCCGCGAAGAAGAACATGCTCAGCGTCACGCCCGCGGCGAACGGACGGATCCGGAACAGGCCCATCGGCACCAGCGGGGTTCGCCCGCGCCTCGCTCGCCGGAGTTCCAGGTAGGTGAACAGCGCGAACGCCAGCACGGACCCGCCGAGCATGACGAACGTCCAGGCGGGCCAGTCGAGCTGCTGGCCCTCCACTAGCGGGAAGGTGAGCAGCAGGAACGCCGCGCTGACCATGAAGATGCCGAGCGGGTCGAGCCCGCCGGCCCGCCCGCGCGCCTCAGGCAGCAGCAGCGCCGCCCCGACACAGGCGGCGATGCCGAGTGGCGCGTTGATGAAGAACACCGGCCGCCAGTCCCAGCCGTTGAAGTTCCACGCGATCAGCAGGCCGCCGACCAGCGGCCCCAGCGCGCTCGCCAGCCCCGCGGTGGCACCGTACAGGCCGTATGCCTTGCCGCGCTCACGGGGCGCGAACATCGCCTCGATGATCCCCAGGATGGCCGGGTTGATCAGGCCGGCCATCGCACCCTGGACCACCCGCCAGGCGATGAGCTCGCCCGCGCTGACCGACACCGCGCACAAGACGGAGGCGACCGTGAAACCGGCCAGCCCGATCAGGAATATCCGCTTGTGCCCGAACCGGTCACCGAGCCGGCCGCCCGGGATGACCAGCAGCCCGAACGCCAGCGCGTAGCCGGCGAGCACCCACGCCACCGCGGAATAGCCGCTGTTCAGACTGCGCTCGATCGGCGCGATGGCGACGTTCACGATCGTCGCGTCGAGCAGCGTCATGAAAACGCCGATCAGGGCGACGCCATAGGCGAGCCAGCGGTTTCCGCTACCCGCCGCGACCGGAGCCTGAGCCTCCCATGATTGATCGTTCATCTGCGCCTGGCACCTCCACCGGGGACGTGGCACTGGCCAACACGGTCAGTGACTTCAGTACATCATGTCGTATGCGGGTAGTCAAGTACGAGTACCCGCATACGACTGATTCCCCGCCAGGGACAGCTGAACCGACGATCATCGCGGCGCTCGTCCCTCCACAAGCTGGAGCGGAGCACTCAGCGGGGTCGTCCCGCTGAACTCGAGCCCGGCCGCCTGCATCAGCGCGGCGAACTCCGAGCCGGTGCGTTCCCGCCCGAGTCCCAGCAGCATCATCTGCAAGTCGATGAGCGTCGTATAGGTCGAATCCCGCTGCCCGTCATCGGCCATGACATGCTCGGCGAGCACGATCCGCGCTCCCGGACGGGCGGCCGCGGCCACGTTGCGGAGGATGCGTACACACTCCTCGTCCGTCCAGATGTGCATGACCTGGCGCAGGACGTACACATCCGCCACGGCCGGCACCGATTCGCGGATGTCCGCCGGTACCAGTGCGCTGCGGCCGGCTAGCTCACCGCCGCTGAGTTCCGGGTCCGCTTGCGCCAGCACCGAGGCGCTGTCCACGAGTATGCCCACGACATGCGGGTGCCGCTCGAGCAGCAGCCTGAGCAGGCCGCCGTGCCCGCCGCCGATGTCGGCGACGACACCGGCACCCGTCAGGTCCAGCGCGTGTGCGATCGGGCCGCTGGTCCACTGGCCCGATTCGGCCATGGCGCGGTTGAAGATCGCACCCGCCCTGGGGTTGTCCTCAGCGAAGTAACGGTACAGGTCCTTGCCGAACAGGGCGGGGAACACCGGCGTGCCGGTGCGGACGCTGTCGGTGAGCCTGCTCCAGATGGCCCAGTTCCACTGGGCCGCGCCGAGCAGCGAGAGGTTGAGCACGCTGCCCGGCTCCTGAGTGCGCAGCATCCGCGAGGCCGGCGTGTGCACGAACGCATCCGCTCCGGCTGGCGCGAAGATGCCATGCGCCGCGAGGGCGCGCAGCAGCCGCAGCATCGCGTCCGGGTCCGCGCCCGCCTTGACCGCCACTTCCCGGTATCCAGCTGGCTCCTCATCGATGAGGTCCGCCAGCCGCAGTTCCGCGGCGGCCTCGATGATGGCGCTCGTCCACATCTGCTGGCCGGCTCGTCGCAGCTCCGCCGCCACCGCGAACGGCTGCTGATCTGGGCTGGTGTCGAGTGGAAGCGGACCGACCTCGTACCTTGTGCTCATGTCTGCTCCCAGCTCAGCTCGAACGGGAAGCCGTTTTTCTTCAGCTCCAGCGCACTGTCCGTTACCGCGTCCACCAGTTCGTCCACGTCGGATTCGCTGTGCGCGCCGCCGAGGAACAGCATCGGCGTACCGAGCATGTACACGCCGCGCTTGCGCAGCATCAGCGTGAGCACGAACAGCGCCGGGTTCATGGCACGGGCGAACTCCCGGTAGTCCCGGTAGCTGTCCTCCGGCAGGAACTGGAAACAGCCGATGAAGTCGCCGAAGCCGACCAGCCGCAGCGGGATGCCGCTGTCGGCGCGGAACTGGTTGAGCCGGTCTTTGATCGCGGACGCCTTCGCCCGAGTCTGCGCGTAGTAGGCGTCGCCCTTGTCGCACAGCAGCCGCAGGCTGGCATACGATGCGCACAGTGCCAGGTAATTGCCAGTGTGACTGCCCTGCATCGCTGTCTTGTGGCCGATGTCAGTGAATCCCTGGCCGGTGGTCTGAGTCATATCCATGATGTCCGCGCGCCCGCCGACCGCCGAGAGCGGGATGCCGAGCCCGCTGATCACCTTCCCGTAGGTGTACAGGTCGGCCTCGATGCCGTACCGGGCGGCCGCGCCCCCGATGCCGTTGCGGAACCCGGTGAGCACCTCGTCCAGGATGAACGGCACGCCGGCACGCCGGCACGCGGCGGCGGTTTCCTTCACCATCGGTATCGTGACGTCTTCGAACGGGAACGACGACGCGGCCGGCTCCGCGATTACGCAGGCCAGCTCCGCGGCATGGGCGTTGATCAGGCCGATCGCCGCGGCCGGGTCGTTCGGGAGGACGAGCAGGTCCTCCGGTCCCGCCTGGGGCACGCCGGCGAACGCGGGGACGGGTGAGACGCCGTCCGGCCCGACCGCCGGGAACGGGTAGGCAGGCTGGCCGTGATACCAGAACGCCGTGTTGTGCACCGCCAGGTCATGACTACCGTGCAGTGTGCCTTCGAACTTCGCGACCAGACGCCTGCCGGTAAAGGCCCTGGCCAGCCGGATCGCGGCGTAGGTGGCCTCGGTACCCGAATGCTGGAACGCGAACTTGTCGCAGTGCGGCATGATGTCGCGCAGCAGACCCGCCAGATCCAGCTCCACCGCCGTCAGGTACCCGTTGCCCGGTCCGCCATGCAGCCGGTCCCGTACGAATTCGACGACCGGAGCGGGCGAGTGCCCGTGCAGAGCCTGAGCGCCGAAGCCCATGTGGCAGTCCAGGTAAGTGTTGCCATCCACGTCGGTGATGCGGCAGCCGAGCGCTTCGCCTACCGCGAGCTGGAACGGGGCGGCAAGGAACGGCCAGAACGCCTGGCTGCCGGCGTCGATGCCTCGCAGTTCATCGGTGATCTTCGCTGAGCCCGCGTGCCGCTCCGCGAGCTCGCTGAACAGATCGGTGAACCACCGCTGGCTCATCATGTCCTGGAGGGTCGCGAACACGGTACCGCCGCCGCCCTGCCCCTCCCAGGAACCGGAGCCGGAATCCCCCCAGTCCCCGCCGGACCAGTCCTGCCGTGTGCCTTCGTTGCTGGCGTTCATGATCTCCTTCGTTCTGTCGATCGATCCTTCAGACAGACCCTCTGGCCTGTCCGTCGAGGCCCGATCGAGATCGGATAGAAGGAGGCCCGCCGCACTGGGGGCGTTCGGCTGGGGTTCGAGCGAGGTTCTAACGAGGGGCCGCAGTGTGAGCCGGAATCCGCCTGTGCGGAAGCAGGCGGGGTACATGGAGAAAGGGAGAAGGGCAGACTATGGCCTCCGACAATCCAGACGTGTTCGCACTCGCGGACGCCGTGACTCCCTGGGTCATCCGTGTCGCGGCGACACTCCGGCTGGCTGACCTGATCGCGGACGGGAACACGCGGCTGGACACCCTGGCCCGCAAGTCCGGTGCCGATCCCGACGTGCTACAGCGGCTGATGCGGTACCTGACCTGCCGCGGCGTCTTCACTCAGGACGCCGACGACGAGTACGGCATGACCGACGCGGCGAAGCTGCTGCGCGAAGACCATCCGGCGGGCCGGCGCATCTGGTGGGACATCAACGAGATGGGCGGCCGGATCGAGGCGTCGTTCACGAAGCTGCTGCACTCAGCACAGACCGGCGAAGCGGCCTATCCGGCCATGTACGGCACGACGTTCTATCAGGATCTCGCGGACAACCCGGAGCGCGCCGCTTCGTTCAACGCGCTGATGGCCACGCACGCGTCCTACTTCGGCCTGCTGGTCGACCAGTACGACTGGGCCGGGACCGGGCACGTAGTGGACGTCGGCGGCGGCACCGGAGCGCTGCTCACCGCCATCCTGGCGGCACATCCGGGCATGCGAGGCACCCTCGTCGACCTGCCCGACGTCATGACGCAGGCGCGCGGCCGGTTCGCCGAGGCCGGCCTGACCGACCGCGTGACGCTGGCCGGGGGCAGTATCTTCGACCCGCTGCCCGAGGGCGGCGACCTGTACGTGCTGTCGAACGTGCTGCACGACTGGAACGACAAGGCAGCGGCACAGATCCTGTACCGGTGTGCGCAGGCGGTGCCGCCGAGCGGCCGCGTGCTCATCGTGCAGCAGCTAGTCCCCGAGCCGGATGCCTCGACGGGCTCGGCCGACGAGCTCAAGTGGATCACGCAGATGGACCTGCGCCTCCTCGCGCTCATGGGCGGCAAGGAGCGCACCCTGCGCGAGTACCTTGACCTGGCCAGCGGCGCCGGGCTCGGCATGCGCGGGCTTATTCGCATCGAATCTGGGCAGTCGCTGCTCACCCTGGAGCGCGGTTAGCGGATGGTGAGTGATGTTCTACAACGTGCTGCTGTTCGTTCACATCCTGATGGCGATCGTCTGGCTAGGCGGCACAACCGCACTGCAGGTCCTGGTCGCGCGCGCGAAGCACGCGCGTGACCAGTTCCAGGTGGCGCGGATGGCGCAGGAGTCGGAATGGGTCGGCACCCGCGTGCTGCTGCCCGCGTCCGTGATCCTGGTCGGGGCCGGCCTGTGGATGGTCAGCATCGGCCAGTACGGCTTCAGCCAGCCGTTCGTACTGGCCGGCCTGGCTGGCTTCTCCGTCTCCGTGGTGATCGGGTCCATCCTCGGGCCGCTGGGCAAGCGGATGAAGGCCGCCATCGAGGAGCACGGCTACGACGACAAGCAGGTGCAGAAGTACATGCAGACCATCTTCCTGATGTCGCGGATCGAGCTCGCCGCGCTCGTCGTGGTGGTCTTCTTCATGGCGGTCAAGCCCGGTACCGCGGGCGCCTGAGAAGAGAACGGCGTCTTCGTGGTCACCCTTTCGCGGTGACCACGAAGACGTCCGCGTAGCGGCCCCCCGGCCGGCCAGTGTCGAGGAACGCGTCCATCGGGGCCGTGTCGTCGTCGTGGCCAGGCTCGCGCTGCCACGCGACGAAGTCAGACATGCTCTCCCATTCGCTGAGGACAGCGAAACGGTCCGGCTCCTCGGCGGATCGCAGCAGCTCGCTGCCGATGAGCCCGGGACGGTCGCGCAGTTCCTCGCGCATCGTCGCGTACCCGCGCTCGATGCCCTCGGTCCCCGAGACGTCACCGTCCTGGGCGCGGAACCAGATGAGTATGCGTACGGTGTGAGCCGACATGATTTCCTCCGTTGAGTACCTAGCTGATGAGTACCTAGCCGAGCAGGATCGCCGCGAACGTCGCGGCCAAGGCGAGCGTGAGCGCTCCGGTCCGCACCACGTGCCAGACATGCCAGAGCTTGCGCGGGTCGATACGCGCCCAGTCGGACGGCGCGATACCCGGGTCGAGGGTCATCTCCCAGTTATTGATGGGAACGTTGCGGACCAGCGAGACGGCGATCACGGCTAGCAGCAGGCAGGCCGCCAGGGCGAACACGACCTGCGCCGACGCGTGCGGCGCGAGTGCCGCGGCGACGCAGTCGAGCACGACGTTCGCGACTATCGCGATCGGCATCGCCGGGTCGTAGCGCGGCACAAGGAACTGCTTCGCCTTCAAGTAAGGTCCTGCCGCCATGCCGAGCAGCCGTGGCACTGGCGCGTGCAGCGAGCCGAGAAGCAGGCCCGCCGTGACTCCGTTCAGGGCGAGTGCCGCCGCGGCGGCGAGATCGGACATGCGGGTATCCTCCTCAGGCGATGTCGCGTCCGGCGAGCAGTCGCTCGGCGAACGTGGTGTCGTGTTCGGCCCGGCCGAAGACCGGGTTGGTGATCACGTCGCGCAGGAAGCCGACGGTGGTGTGAACGCCGGGCCCGGTCACCCGGAACTCGTCGAGTGCGCGGGTCATCCTGGCGATCGCCCGTGGCCGGTCGGGTGCCCAGACGATCGCCTTCGCGAGCAGCGAGTCATAGCTCGGCGTGACGCGGCAGCCGGCGAATCCGTGCGTGTCGACCCGGACGAACGGCCCGGCCGGCACACGGAACTCCTCCAGTACCCCGGGCGCAGGACGGAAGCCATTGCCCGGGTCCTCGGCGTTGACCCGGCATTCGATCGCGCAGCCGGTCAGCACCACGTCGTCCTGGGCCAGCGATAGCGGGCTGCCGTCGGCGATCGTGATCTGCTCCCGCACCAGGTCCAGCCCGCTGACCATCTCGGTCACCGGGTGCTCCACCTGGATACGGCAGTTGACTTCCATGAAGTAGAACTCACAGGTATCCGCGTCGACGACGAACTCGAAGGTCCCGGCGCCGACGTAGCCCGCGGCCCGCGCCCCGTGTACCGCGGCGTCGCGGATGCGCGCCGCCACCTCGGCGGGCAGCCTGGGGGCCGGCGATTCCTCGATGATCTTCTGGTGACGGCGCTGCACCGAGCAGTCGCGCTCCCCCACGTGGATCACGTTGCCGTGCCGGTCGCCGAGCACCTGAACCTCGACATGCCTAGCCGACGGCAGGTAGCGCTCCACGTAGACGCCGCTGTCGCCGAACACGGCCCGCGCGGCCGCGCGGGTGTCCCGGTAGGCGCGGTGAAAGCCGCCGGGTTCGTCGACGATCCGCATGCCACGTCCGCCGCCGCCCGCGACGGCCTTGATGATCACGGGATATCCGATCCGGTCGGCGATCTGCTTCGCCTCGGCCACGGTGTCCACCCGGCACACGCTGCCGGGCAGCAGCGGCAGGCCGGCGTCGGCCATGATCGCACGTGCCGACGACTTGTCCGACAGGCTCGCGAGCACGCTGGCGGGCGTCCCGACCAGAGCTATGCCGCTCGACTCGCATACCTCTGCGAAGTCGTGATCCTCGGAGAGAAATCCGTAACCGGGATGGATCGCGTCGGCGCCCGTCCTGAGCGCGGCCTCCATGATCGCGGGGATGGACAGGTAACTGCGGGCCGCTGGGCCTGGGCCGATATGCACAGCCTCGTCGGCGGTCCACACCACGGGAGTATCGCTGTCTTCGGTGGAATACACAGCGACCGTGCGCAGGCCCATTTCCTTGCAGGTGCGCGCGACACGCAGCGCGATCTCGCCGCGGTTCGCGATAAGCACAGTACGGAACATGTTCCGGGCCGCCGATCACGAGAGGGCGATCGCGATGAGGCGCTCGCCATACTCGACGGGAGAACCGTCCGCTGGGTAGATCTCGGTCACCTGTCCAGCCCGGTCCGCTTCCACCGGAAGCATGAGCTTCATCGCCTCGAGGATGGCGAGCTGCTGCCCTGTTTCGACGCTGTCGCCCTCCTTGACGAACGGCGGGGCGCCAGGCTCGGGCGCACGGTAAAACGTGCCGATCAGCTCCGCGCGCACGTAGTGCAGCGAGGGATCGTCAGGCTGCTCGGCGGTTCCAGCCGGGCGGGCTGTCCCGGCCGGTGCGGTCCCGTCCTGGCTCGCGGGCCGGGCCGGCTCGGCCCACTCCGCTTCGAACGTGATGTCGCCGCTGCTGAGCCTGATCCGGCGCAGCGAGCCTGTCGAGGCCGCCATGAACTCGGAGGCGCTGCGGCAGATCTCCGCTAGCAGGTCGGCACGCTGTTCGTCTTCCACGAGCCCCTCACCGCCCGGCCAGGCGACCGAAGTCCCGGAACCGGGCCCAGCGGTCCGCGATGAGCTTGTCAGGCGAGAAAGCCGCCAGCTCGCCGAGCGTGCGCAGCAGCGCCTCGCGCAGCATCCGCGCCGCGTCGGCATGGCACTCGTGCGTCCCCTCGCCCCGCTCGGGGATCACGGCATCCACGATGCCGGACCGGAGCAGGTCGCGGGCGCGCAGCCCAAGCGCGGCGGCGGCCGCTGGTGCCTGCCGTGCTTCCTTCCACAAAATCGCGGCGCAGCCCTCCGGGCTGATCACCGAGTAGGTGGCGTTGGCACACATCAGCACGCGGTTTGCCACAGCCAGCGCCAGAGCGCCGCCGCTGCCGCCCTCCCCGATGATGACCGCCACGATCGGCACCGGCAGGCCGGACATCAGCCGGAGGTTCTCGGCGATGGCGATCGCCTGGCCTTGCTCCTCGGCTTCCACGCCCGGATACGCGCCGGGCGTGTCGATGAGCGTGAGCACCGGCAGGCCGAGCTTCGCGGCCAGCCGCATCACCCGAGCCGCCTTGCGGTATCCGGACGGTGTGGCCATGCCGAAGTTGTGCGCGGCGAGTTCTGCCGCGGTGTGTCCCTTCTGGTGACCGATCACGATCAGCGGGACGCCGTCGAGCCGACCGCAGCCCGCGATGATCGCCGTACAGTCGCCGGAGGTCCGGTCGCCGTGAAGCTCGACGAACCCGTCAAGCAGATGACATAGGTAGTCGGACGTGGTGGGCCGGTCCTGATGCCGCGCCCGCCTGACCGACTGCCAGGGCTCGTCGTCAGGAAGCCGTCCGCTGTCCTTGATCAGCGGATCCTCCGGCACCGGGGCCGCGCTGTCCAGGACCTGGCCACCGGCGAGGCTGAGCAGCTGGGCGAGCACCTGGCGTTGCGCTTCCCGCTCGCAGATTCCGTCGATCAAGCCCTTGCTGAGCAGCATCTCCGCGGTCTGGAAACCGTCCGGCAGCGGCGTGCCGATGGTCTGCTGGATGACACGAGGCCCGGCGAATCCGAGGCGCGCCCCGGGCTCGGCGAGAATCACGTCGCACTGCGTGGCGTACGAGGCGGCGACGCCACCGTAGGTCGGGTCGGTGACCAGAGAAATGGTGAGGATGCCTGCCTCGTCGAGCTGGGCGACTGCCTGGCTGGTCTTCGCCATCTGCATCAGTGAGATCGCGCCTTCCTGCATGCGTGCGCCGCCGGAGGCGGACACGATCAGCAGCGGAGTGCGCTCCCGCAGTGCGATCTCGGCGGTCTGGGTGATGAGCTCGCCCACCGCGCTGCCCATGCTGCCGCCCATGAACCGGACGTCCATGACCGCCACCAGCACCGGATGTCCCTCGATGGTTCCACGGCGGCAGATCACGGCCTCGTCGAGTCCGGTGCTGTGCCTGGCCGAGGCGAGGCGCTCGGCGTAGGGCCTGCTGTCGACGAAGCCCAGATGGTCGAACGGCTCGGCGGCTACCTCCAGCGTCGAGACGCTGCCGTCGTCCAGGAGGTGCGCGACGCGCTCGACCGCCGTCAGCGGGGCGTGCCAGCGGCATTCCGGACAGACGCGTCCGGCACTGGTGAACCGCCTCGCATAGACGATCGCGTGGCAACGCTCACACAGCAGCCAGTCTGACTGGGAGACGTTGACCGCCGCCGGCCGCTCCGTGACGGTCATCGCTGGACCACCTGGCTCGCGACACGTTCGATGATCTCCTTGATCCTGGTCATCTGGATCTTTGTGTTCCGGTTGAGGGAGTCGGTCATTCCGGCGTCGTCGGTGTGCGCGTCCGGCTTCATCTCGAATTCCTGCACCCAGCGCATCTGGACTCCCGAACCTGTCTCCGAGTACGTCCACCGCAGGTTCATGTAGCGGAACGGCCCGGTCTCGATCCGGTGAGCGCGAACGCTGCGGGTAGCCGGGTCGAGAGTGCGCTCGGACACCCAGCTCCACACACGACCCTGCTCGTCGGGATGCATCGTCAGGCGAAACCGGATCGTGTCTCCGACGCGGCTGAGGATCTCCGCCGACGCGTACTCGCTGAACAGCTGCGGCCAGTCCGCCACGTCGTTCGTCATGTCCCAGACCAGCTGCATGGGGGCGCCGATCAGCACGGAGTTGTCTGTCCTGGCGGCCATCAGCTGACTCCCTTCGTCGAGAACCGCTCATTGACGTAGCCGACCGCGGACCGCGGCGTCCTCATCTCGCTGACCGCGTCGTCGGGGATCTGCACCTCGTATTCCTGCTGCACGCGTGCGCACAGTTCGAGCAGCGCTAGCGAGTCGTAGCCAAGTTCCTCGAAGGGCACGTCGAGCGTCGCCGCCGACGCCCAGTCGACCCCGTCAGCCGCGCCGGAGGACGCCTCTAGGATCCGCCCGAGTTCCGTGATCGTGAAT
>Ga0070735_10004125_pt1 | contig 12367 bp, 8 predicted proteins | sample Coa_R1_FD_66443 | JGI IMG/M metagenome (GOLD analysis project Ga0070735, IMG submission 66443) | Surface soil microbial communities from Centralia Pennsylvania, which are recovering from an underground coalmine fire - Coalmine... | ecosystem: Environmental > Terrestrial > Soil > Unclassified ... | reverse complement strand
CTCAGTGATTACGGGGTTACTTCAGGGGGATTAATGCGTGGCGCGGCTGTGGCTGTCATGCTCGGCTATACGTTCGGGGCAATCGGGTCGGGCGTCGGACAGCAACACGATATCGCCGATGTCCGCCTCACCGCGGATATCGCAGTCGTGTCTTATAAAACGGCCGTGAAAACCGTCAGGGATGCGACGCCGGCCATGAAGACCGTCGAGTACCGCGGCTATGCGATCCGGGTCCCGGCGAGCTGGCCGGTGTACTCGCTCAGCAAGAATCCCAGGCAATGCGTGCGCTACGACGTCAACGCCGTTTATCTCGGCCCCCCCGGCCCCGACCCGGACTGCCCCGCGCACCTGGTCGGCCGGGCCGACACGGTGAGCATCGGCGGCCCGGTCACGCCGGGACCTCGGTCGGTCCCGCTCCGCACAGACCTGCGGGCCGCGGTGGGAGCCAAGCGAGCGGGCACCGACGTGCCCGCCGCGCCGGGCACGATCATGCAGAACGCGCAGCTGCGGCAGCTCTCCGTGGCCATGCCCGCGAGCGCTCCGGCCATCACCGCCACGTACGGGACCGGCCTCGATGAGATCATGCAGGTCCTGGCGGGCATCCGGCAGATCACCCAGCAGTCGGCGCCGACCGGGACCGCGGCGAGCACGGCCCCGTCGTCCGGCAAGCAGCCGTCGTCCGGCAAGCAGCCGTCGGGGGTCACGCCGGGCCCCACGGGGCAGCCGACGCAGCCGCCGCCGACCAGCCCGGCGCCGCCCTCCTGGATCCCGCCGTCCTGGCCCACCCCGGCGCCGACCGGCACGGGCGTGCCGACCCAGCCCGCCCCGGTACCCACGTCCTCCTCGCCGCCGCCGGTGCCGGCCGGTACCACGGCCGGCTTTGACACCTGCGGCGCCCCGTCACTGCAGACCATGAAGGCCTGGCGGGCCAGGTACTCGGTCGCCGCGATCTACATCGGCGGCCAGGAGATGGGCTGCGGCTACGGCAACCTGTCCAGGAGCTGGGTCCAGTCCGCCGAGGTCATGGGCTGGTCCCTGATGCCGACCTTCGTCGGGCTGCAGGCACCCTGCAACAGCTTCAGCGACGAGATCAAGCCGAGCCAGGCCGCCGCCGAAGGAAAGCAGGCCGCGAACCAGGCGATCGCGGACGCGGCCTCGTTCGGGCTGGGCCCGGGTTCGCCGATCTACTTCGATATGGAGGCCTACAACGAGAAGAAGGCCAGCTGCGTGACCGCGGTGCTCACCTTCCTGGACGCCTGGGACCGTCAGATCCAGGCCGGCGGCTACGTGTCCGGCGTGTACTCCAGCGCGGGCTCGGGCGTGATCAACCTGCAGAACACCGCCAGCGTCGGCGGCCACGCGCTGGCCAAGCCGCAGGCCATCTGGTTCGCGCTGTGGGACAACGCGGTCAACCTGACCGGTTCGCCCTACATGACCTCCGCGGTCTGGTCGTCCGGGTCCCGGTCCAAGCAGTACGCCGGCCCGCGCGTGGTGACCGTCGGCGGGATCTCGATGAACATCGACTCGGACCTGGTGAGCGGCCCGGTGGCCCGCGGATGACCCGCGGTCACCCATCCGCACCAGCCGGATCCAGTTCGCGATCGTCGTCCAGTGCTTCTAAGCTAGGGACCTCCGGTCATGACCGCGGCCCGCAGCCGCCGGACCGGAATCACCACGGGGATCGCGCCCGTCGCGCCCGCCGACCGCCAGCCGGATGGAGACCAGAGATGGCCCTGCGCAGTGACCGCCTTGACGCCATTGTCAGCCTGAGCAAGAGACGGGGATTCGTCTACCCGTCCAGCGAGATCTACGGGGGCCTGCGAGCCTCCTGGGACTACGGCCCGCTCGGTGTCGAGCTGAAGAACAACATCAAGCGCCAGTGGTGGCGGTCGATGGTGACCGAGCGCGATGACATCGTGGGCTTGGACTCCTCGGTGATCCTGGCCCGCGAGGTGTGGGAGGCGAGCGGCCACGTCACCGAGTTCGTCGACCCGCTCACCGAGTGCACGTTCTGCCACAAGCGGTACCGGGCCGACCACCTGATCGAGGCCTACGAGGACAAGCACGGCCACCCGCCGGTCGGCGGCCTCGAGGAGCTCACGTGCCCGAACTGCGGCAACCGCGGCACGTTCACCGAGCCGCGGATGTTCAACGGGCTGCTGAGCACCCACCTGGGCCCGGTCGAGGACGAGTCCGGCCTGGCCTACCTGCGCCCGGAGACCGCGCAGGGCATCTTCATCAACTTCAAGAACGTGCTGCAGACCTCGCGGAAGAAGATCCCGTTCGGCATCGGTCAGATCGGCAAGTCGTTCCGCAATGAGATCACCCCGGGCAACTTCATCTTCCGGACCCGCGAGTTCGAGCAGATGGAGATGGAGTTCTTCGTCCGGCCGGGCACCGACGAGGAGTGGCACGAGACCTGGATCCAGACCCGCCAGGCCTGGTACACCGACCTGGGCATCAACCCGGACAACCTGCGGCTGTACGAGCACCCGAAGGAGAAGCTGTCGCACTACTCCAAGCGCACGGTCGACATCGAGTACAAGTTTGACTTCGTGGGCACCGAGTGGGGCGAGCTCGAGGGCATCGCCAACCGCACCGATTACGACCTGACCACCCACGCCGAGGCGTCCGGGCAGGACCTGTCCTTCCTGGACCAGGAGTCGGGTGAGCGGTTCGTCCCGTACGTGATCGAGCCCGCGGCGGGCGTCGACCGCGGTGCGCTGGTGTTCCTGCTCGACGCGTACGCCGAGGACGAGGCGCCGGACGCCAAGGGCAACCTGGAGAAGCGGACCGTGCTGCGCCTGGATTCCCGGCTCGCGCCGGTCAAGGTCGCCGTCCTCCCGCTGTCCCGCAACGCCGACCTCTCGCCTAAGGCCCGCGACCTGGCCGCGACGCTACGCAAGCACTGGAACACCGACTTCGACGACGCCAGCGCGATCGGCCGCCGCTACCGCCGCCAGGACGAGATCGGCACCCCGTACTGCGTCACCGTCGACTTCGACACCCTGAACGATCAAGCCGTGACCGTCCGCGACCGCGACACCATGCAGCAGGAACGCGTCGCCATCGCCCAGGTCGAGACCTACCTAACCGACCGCCTCGGCCCCTGCTAACCGGCCGCCCTGAGCCCGAGCTAACCCACCACTCCCGGTCAGAGCCACCACAGGTGACAGTGGTTTCTCAAGGGACTGGTGTTAAACGAGTCCCTGCTGGGTTCAGGCGCGAACGACATGATGATTGTGGCAACCATGTCGCCCTGACAGCGTGATTGTGGCAATCATGTCGTTCGCAGAGAGGCAATCCCGAGCGTCACTTCGCTGCCTAGCCGCACCAGCGCGGTGGATGGGGCTAACGTGGCGGGAGTAGCGTGCTGAGAATAGCCTCCGACGTCTCCGCGTCCTTGGCGCGCCGGTAGATTTCGGCTGCGGCCAGGTGGAAGCCGTCCGGCAGGCCCGCCGCGGCCATGGCCGCGGCGATCTCCTCCATCTCGGCTACCCAACGCCACCCTTTGGCCGCCACGGACCCGCCCGCCCGGTCCGATCGCTCAGCCAGCCCCGGAAGGGAACCGCTCCACTCGGCCAGCAGTACGTCCTCCACGCCCCCGGCCCGGGCCAGCGCCCGGGCCGCCAGCAGCAGCGCCGCGCTGCCCTTGGTCCACGACGCGTACGCCATCTTCACCGCCGAAGCGGCCACAGCCGCGTCCCCGCCAGCCACCGCATCCCCGCCAGCCACCGCGCTCCCGCCAGCCACCGCATCCCCGCCAGCCACCGCGTCCCCGCCGATCACCCGCGCGTCGACCGCGCCGCCCGCGAACAGCCGCTGCACCTCCCCAGCCCGGGCGCCGGACAGGTAGAGCCGGATGAACCCCGGCGCCACCGGAGGCGTCCCGATGATCCCGCCGTCAACGTAGCGAGCCCCGCCGCCTTCGACAATTCCGGCGATCTCCCGCGCGGTGTCCGGCGAGACCGCGTTGGCGTCGACGTACACCCCGCCAACCCTCGTCCCCGGCCCGTCCTGGCCGCGCGCCCCGGCCCGGACCGCCGCCACCTGCCGGGCCACGTCAAGCGCCGCGTGCGGCGGGCACACCGACACGATCACGTCGGCCTCCTGGACCAGGCCCGCCAGCCCGCCCGAGGCCGCGGTCAGCCCGGCCGCCGCGGCCCGCGCCGCGCTGGCCGCGCTGCGTCCCTCCGGCACCCACAGCACCCGGTGCCCCGCCGCGGCCAGGCATTGCCCGACCGCCGCCCCCATCTCACCCGGATGCAGCAGCCCGACCGTCGTGTCACTCATAAACCCATTGTCACCAGGCGCCGGTCAGGTCCGGCTGCGAGGCCGCCGCCGAGTGCAGCGGCGTGAACTCGTTCCCGCTGATCACGCCGACCCGCCCGCCGCCGCTGTCCGGGATCACGCCGATGAGCACGCTGCCCGAGGCGTTGGACCACAGCACCTCGACCGACAGCGCGCCCACGCTCCCGAACGTCCAGTGCCCAAGCACCCGCGTCACCTTCCCGCTGCCCACGGAGTACTCGAAGTACTCGGTCTCCGCGCCCCGCTGCAGGCCGCTCCCATTGGGCTTGACCGTCTCGTTCAGCGCCGCGATCGCGCCGCACACGATCACGGACCCGTCCAGGTCGATGATCGAGTCCTCCTGGCACGTCGGCGTCGTCGCCGGCTGCGCGCTCGGGCTCGAAGCCGGCCGCAGGCCCGCCGCGGTCCCGCTGCTGGTCGGTACCGGCGTGACGCCGGGCGAGGCCTGGTTCAGCAGGGTCACGGCCTCGCGGCTGTGCGCTAGCAGGCTGCCGCCGCCGCTGTCCAGGCTGAGCAGCCAGATCCCGGTGTGAATCCCGGGCCCGTTGCCCTCCCAGTCGAACGCCAGCGTCCGCTCGTTCTCCGGCCAGGACAAGGATCTCGCGTCGTCCGGGCCGAAGCCGATGGTGCCATTGGCCGTCCACGTCAGAACCGCGCCGGTGGCCAGCGTGACCACCTTGACCTCGGTCAGGTCCGGTTCGTGCTTATTGTTGTCGGGCTGGATCGCGAGCGCCAGCTTGCTGCCGTCGGGGGAGAGCGCGAACCCGGTCATCAGCTGCCCGGCCGGCACCGACACCGACAAACCCTTCAGTGACTGGACGTAGCCCGCGGAGCTCAGCGTGAGCTTGATGAACGAGCGGGGCTCGAAGCTCTGGTTGGCGTTGCTGCTGGAACTGGCCCACGGCGCCGTGTCCAGGATGAAGGTCTTGTCGTCCGCCGCGGCGGTCACCGCCAGCACGGTGTGCCCCGCGGCTGGCGTCATCATCCCCCGAACCGCGCCGGTCGCGGTCGCGCGCACCACGGCGTAGGACGGGTTGAAGTTGGGGTTACCGTGCGACTCGACCGAGACGTAGTACCGGGGGACCTTGCCGGCCGCGACGTAAGAAGAAAGAGGCGGGCCCGCCTTCACCGGGCCGGGCCCGGACGACACGGACGAGGATGCGGATCCGGTCGAGGTAGCACTGTGGTCCACGTTCCTGCTCACCGTCACCATGGCCACGGCCACCGCGATCACGGCGACTGCGGCGGCTATCGGTGCCAGCCGCTGTGCCCACACCACCGCGACCGCCCGCGGGTGCCGGGGGCCGGATGAGGGCCGAAACCAGGAGCGAAACGGGGAACGAAACGGGCGCTCCGACGGAAGCCGCAGCTGCGGGAGGCTGTCCGGCGTCACCGTGTCGGCGGCAGCCCGGGTGGCGGTCCGGATGCGGTCCTCGATTTCTAGCGTGTTCATGACTGGTCCTCGAGGATTCGCCCGAGCGCGGCGAGCGCGCGCGAGGTGGTGGACTTGACCGTGCCGCGGCTGACCCGCATCGAGGTGGCGATCTCACCCTCGTCCAGGTCCATGTAGTACCGGAGCACGAGCGCTTCCCGCTGCCGGGCGGGCAGGCGCCGCATCGCGAGCAGCACCTGCCGGTGCTCCTCGCCGACCAGGGCCTCGGACTCGGCCGAATCCGATTCCCCCTGCTGGTCCGCCTCGGCAAATCCGGCCAAGGTAAGCTGTCTGACCCGGCGCCGCAACGCCGTCCGGCATCCGTTGATCACGCTGGAACGCACGTAGGCCAGCGCGTTGGCCGTGTCCGACAGTGAGTGCCAGCGCCGGTACAGCCCGCAGAACGCCTCCTGCACCACGTCCTCGGCGGCCGGCCGGTCGCCGAGCATGACGACGGCCAGCCTGATCAGGCCCAGCGCGTGCGCCTCGTAGAGCTCGGTCACGGCCTTGGCCGCGTCCGGCAGCCCGGTGACGCGCGACGGTTCTGGTGGCAGCGCACTGACCTCCGGGGCGTTGGCTTTCACATATCAGAGACGTCGCCGCCGCGCTCTGGTTGCGTGCCCCGGCCGTAAACGAAGGACGGTAGAGTCCCGAGTGAACAAGACGTCGCGCACTGCGAAGAGCAGGACGAGGAGCAGGAAGTGCCGAAGCTCGTTTATGACTTCACCGAGGGCAACAAGGATCTCAAGGACCTGCTGGGCGGGAAAGGGGCCAACCTGTCCGAGATGACTAATCTCGGGCTCCCGGTGCCGCCCGGATTCATCATTACCACCGAAGCGTGCCGCTACTACCTGCAGCATGGCAGCACCCCCGAGAGCCTGGACAGCGAAATCCAGGACCACCTGAACAAACTCGAAACCGCCATGGGCCGCAAGCTCGGTGACCCGGCGGACCCGCTGCTGGTCAGCGTGCGGTCCGGGGCCAAATTCTCCATGCCGGGCATGATGGAGACCGTCCTGAACATCGGCCTGTCCGACGAGTCGGTGCAGGGCTTGGCCAAACAGGCCGGCAACGAGCGGTTCGCCTGGGATTCCTACCGGCGCCTGCTCCAGATGTTCGGCAAGACGGTCCTGGACATCGAGGGCGAGCACTTCGAGCACGCCATCGACGCCGCCAAGCAGGCCAAGGGCGTGCGCAACGACCTGGACCTGGACGCACACGACCTGCAGGGCTTGGTCGAGACGTTCAAGGGCATCATCAAAGACCAGACCGGCCAGGACTTCCCGCAGGATCCCCGGGAGCAGATGACCCTGGCTATCAAGGCCGTGTTCGACTCCTGGAACGCCGACCGCGCGATCCTCTACCGGCGTCAGGAGCGCATCCCCGCCGACCTGGGCACCGCGGTGAACGTGGTCGCCATGGTGTTCGGCAACCTCGGCATGGACTCGGGCACCGGCGTGGCCTTCACCCGCGACCCCGGCACCGGCGCCCAGGGCGTCTACGGCGACTACCTGCAGAACGCCCAGGGCGAGGACGTGGTCGCCGGCATCAGGAACACCGTCCCGCTGCAAGACCTCGAGGACATCAACAAGCCGGTGTTCGACGAGCTCATGCAGATCATGCGGACGCTCGAGACCCACTACCGCGACATGTGCGACATCGAGTTCACCGTCGAGCGCGGCAAGCTGTGGATGCTGCAGACCCGGGTGGGCAAGCGCACCGCCGCGGCGGCGTTCCGCATCGCCATGCAGTTCGTCACCGAGGGCCTGATCGACAAGGACGAGGCGCTCACCCGGGTCTCCGGCGAGGAACTGGCCCGGCTGATGTTCCCCAGGTTCGACACCAGCGGCGAGGTCACGAAGATCGCCAAGGGGGTGAGCGCGTCCCCGGGCGCGGCGGTCGGCAAGGCCGTCTTCGACTCGGCCCGCGCGGTCGAGCTGGCCGGCCAGGGCGAGAAGGTCATCCTGGTCCGCCGCGAGACCAACCCGGACGACCTGCACGGCATGATCGCCGCCCAGGGCATCTTGACCAGCCGCGGCGGCAAGACCAGCCACGCGGCCGTGGTCGCCCGCGGCATGGGCAAGACCTGCGTCTGCGGCGCCGACGAGCTCACCGTGGACACCAAGGCCCGCCAGTTCACCGCCCCCGGCGGGGTCACCGTCCACGAGGGCGACACGATCTCCATCGACGGCACCAGCGGTGTCGTCTACGCCGACGCGGTGCCGGTCGTCGCGTCCGAGGTCGTCCGCTACTTCGAGGGCGAGCTGCACCCGCACGCCGCCGAGGCCGACGACCTGATCCGGGCCGTGCACGAGATCATGGTCCACGCCGACCACAAGCGCCGCCTGGGCGTGCACGCCAACGCGGACAACGGGCCGGACTGCGCCCGGGCCCGCCGGTTCGGCGCCGGCGGCGTCGGCCTGGTCCGCACCGAGCACATGTTCCTCGGCGAGCGCCGCCAGCTGATCGAGGACCTGATCCTGGCCGACACCGACGAGGATCGCCGGCACGCGCTGGACGCCCTCGAGCCGCTGCAGCGCGGCGACTTCGTGGAGATCCTCGACGCCATGGACGGCCTGCCGGTGACCATCCGGCTGATCGACCCGCCGCTGCACGAGTTCCTCCCCGACCTCACCGAGCTGTCGGTGAAGATCGCGCTCGCGGGCGAGGGCGCAACCGAGAAGGACCAGGCCCTGCTGGCCGCCGTACGCCGGCTGCACGAGCAGAACCCCATGCTCGGCCTGCGCGGCGTCCGCCTCGGCCTGGTCATCCCGGGCCTGACCGACATGCAGGTCCGCGCGATCGCACACGCCGCCGCGCAGCTCAAGCAGGCCGGCCAGGACCCGCAGCCGGAGGTCATGATCCCGCTCACCGCCACCGTGCAGGAGATGGAGATCAGCCGCGAGCGCGCCGAGAAGGTGCTCAAGGACGTCGAGGAAGAGACCGGCACCCACGTGCACACCCTGATCGGCACCATGATCGAGGTGCCGCGGGCGGCGCTGAACGCCGGCCCGATCGCCGCCAGCGCGGAGTTCTTCTCCTTCGGCACGAACGACCTGACCCAGATGACCTGGGGCTTCTCGCGTGACGACGTGGAGGGCGCGTTCTTCAGCAAGTACATCGAGCTGGGCATCTTCGGCGTCTCGCCGTTCGAGACGATCGACCGGGAAGGCGTCGGCCGGCTGGTCGACATCGCGGTCAAGGAAGGCCGGGCCGCGCGGCCCGACCTGCACCTCGGCGTCTGCGGCGAGCACGGTGGGGACCCGGACTCGGTGCACTTCTTCCACCAGGTCGGCCTGGACTACGTGTCCTGCTCGCCGTTCCGCGTGCCGATCGCCCGCCTGGAGGCAGGCCGCGCCGCGCTGGCCGGCGGCGGCTCCGACAGCAGGTAATGACGAGGTACGACGGCTCTGCTGGCTATGACGACTGGGCCACGGCCCGCTGGGTGGCAGAGCCGTCCAAGCGGGCCGGGCGCAGCGACTTCGAGCGGGACCGCGCCCGCGTCCTGCACAGCGCCGCGCTGCGCCGGCTGGCGGCCAAGACCCAGGTCGTCACGGCCGGCTCGGCCGACTTCCCCCGCACCAGGCTCACCCACTCACTGGAGTGCGCGCAGATCGGGCGGGAACTCGGCCGCGAGCTCGGCTGCGACCCGGACCTGGTCGACACCGCCTGCCTGGCGCACGACATCGGCCACAGCCCGTTCGGCCATAACGGCGAGTTCGCCCTCGACGAGCTGGCCGAGCCCTGTGGCGGGTTCGAGGGCAACGCCCAGTCCCTGCGCCTGCTTACCCGGCTCGAGCCGAAGGTCGCCGGGGCCGGCCTGAACCTGACCCGGGCCACCCTGGACGCGACCCTCAAGTACCCCCGCTTCAGCCAGGGCCCCGGCACCAAGTACGGCGTCTACGCCGAGGACGCCGAGGTCTTCGGCTGGATCCGCCAGGGTGCCCCGGCCGGCCGCCCGTGCCTGGAGGCCCAGGTCATGGACTGGGCTGATGACGTGGCCTACTCGGTTCACGACCTGGAGGACGGCTTCGTGGCCGGCCTCATCACCTTTAAGAATCTCAATTCTTTGACGGAACGGGCCGTGGTATCACAGACCACGGCCACCATGTATGTCGGCGAAGACGTGTCCGTGGCTGAACTGAGCGAGGTGCTGGACGCGCTGCTCGCCCTGGACGTCTGGCCCGCCTCCTACGACGGGAGCCCGGGGAGCGCCGCCGCGCTGAAGAACGTGACCAGCGAGCTGATCGGCCGCTTCTGCGTCGCCGCCCAGGACGCCACCCTGGCCGCCCACCCTCGCCCGCTCACCAGGTACGCCGCGGATCTCATCGTGCCGCGCCCGCAGCGGCTGGAATGCGCCCTGCTCAAGGGCATCACCGCGCATTACGTGATGACCCGCGCCGGGGTGATCGCCGCCCAGGCCCGTGAACGCGAACTGCTGGCCGAGCTGGCCCTCGCGGTCGAGCGCGGCGCCCCGGGCACGCTCGACCCGCTGCTGCGGCCGGCCTGGTACGCCGCGCAGACCGACCCCGCGCGCCGCCGCGTGATCATCGACCAGATCGCCAGCCTCACCGACACCTCGGCGATCGCCTGGCATCACCGCCTGTGCGAGCCCTAACCTTGCCCCATGCCAACCTTTGTGATCGCTGGTGCCAGCCTGGCCGGGGCCAAGGCCGCCGCAACCCTGCGCGAGGAGGGCTTCGACGGCGACATCGCGATCCTCGGCGCTGAGCAGGAGCTCCCGTACGAGCGCCCCCCGCTGTCCAAGGGTTACCTACTGGGCAACGACGAGCGCGATTCGTTCACCGTGTACCCGGCAGACTGGTACGCCGACCACGGCGTCGACCTGCGCTTGGGCGTCACGGTCACCGGCATCGACCGCGCCGCCTCCGCCGTCGCCACCTCGGACGGCAGGACCGTCTCCTATGACAAGCTGCTCCTGGCCACCGGCGCGTCTCCCCGGCGGCTGACCTTCCCTGGTTCGGACCGCGAAGAGGTTCTCTACCTGCGCACGGTGCAGGACTCCGAGCGGCTGCGCGCCGCCTTCCAGGCGGCCCCGCGGGTCGTGGTGGCCGGGGCCGGCTGGATCGGCCTGGAGACCACCGCCGCCGCCCGCTCCTACGGCTGCCCGGTCACCGTGCTCGAGCCCCAGGTCGGCGCGCTGCACGACCAGCTCGGCCCCGAGCTCGGCGCGGTGTTCACCGGCCTGCACCGCGCGCACGACGTCGACTTCCGCTTCGGCGAGCGGGCCGTCGAGTTCCGCCCCGGCATGGTCATCACCTCCGCGGGCGCCGAAATCCCCGCCGACCTGCTCGTGGTCGGCGTCGGCGCGGCCCCGAACGACCAGCTGGCCGCGGCCGCCGGCCTGGACGTCAACAACGGCGTCCTGACCGACGAGTCGCTGCGCACCACCGATCCCGCCATCTTCGCCGCGGGTGACGTGGCGAACTCCTACCACCCGCTGCTCGGCCGCCGGGTCCGCGTCGAGCACTGGGCCAACGCGCTGAACGGCGGCCCGGCCGCCGCCCGCTCCATGCTCGGCCAGCCGGTCGTGTACGACCCGGTGCCCTACTTCTACAGCGACCAGTACGACCTCGGCATGGAATGCGCCGGCCTGCCCACCCCCGGCACCTACGACCAGGTCCTTTACCGCGGCGACCCCGACTCCCTCGAGTTCATCGCCTTCTGGCTCCAGGCCGGCACCGTCATCGCCGGCATGAACGTCAACGTCTGGGACGTCAGCGACGACATCCAGTCCCTAATCCGCTCCGCCCGCCCCCTAAACCCCACCCGCCTAACCACCCCCGAAATCCCCCTCCCCGACCTCTAACCCCACCCAGAACCCCAGAGTCCATCGCACCGCACCACCACCACCACCAGCATCAGCAGCACCCACCGAAAAGCTCCTGACGCCCCAGCGCCCATCCCGAACCTCCTTCACCCGCCCCACCAACCCCACACGTCCCATTTACGCGGTGGATCCGGGCTTGGCGGTGGATCCGGGGGACTCCAGTACCCGCAATCAACCACAAAGCCCGAATCAACCACGATCTTGGGCGCGAGCCATCCAATGTCGGCGGCTGCCCTCACACTGATCGCCATGAAGAGTGAGCTTCCACCCACGCTCCGCGATCTTGCTCGATATCAGTACGGGGTCGTCTCTCGTAGTCAAGCCCTCCGGGCTGGGCTCAGCGAGGACATGATCAAATTCAGGGTCAGAAGCGACCGGTGGCAGACGCTCCATCCCGGCGTCTACGCGACCTTCACAGGATGCCCCGGCCACACTGCCCAACTATGGGCGGCGGTACTCGCAGCAGGTCCGGGAGCGGTCCTGAGCCACGAGACCGCCGCGGAACTGCTGAAGCTAAGCAACAAGGCCGCTACCTCGATTCACGTGACGGTCCCTCGGCAGCGCCATATCGCAGAAATCAGTGGTGTCACCTTGCACCGATCAAGGCGTGCCTTGGAGGCCGTCTTGGGGCAGAGCAATCCGCCGCGGACCAGGGTTGAGGAGACGGTGCTTGATCTGGTGCAGGCGGCCGCCAACTTCGATGACGTCTGCGGGTGGATTACCCGCGCGTTCGCACGGCAGCTGACCGACGAGGAACGGCTGCGCGCGGCGAT
>Ga0070735_10004124_pt1 | contig 12367 bp, 15 predicted proteins | sample Coa_R1_FD_66443 | JGI IMG/M metagenome (GOLD analysis project Ga0070735, IMG submission 66443) | Surface soil microbial communities from Centralia Pennsylvania, which are recovering from an underground coalmine fire - Coalmine... | ecosystem: Environmental > Terrestrial > Soil > Unclassified ... | reverse complement strand
TCCGCGAAGATCTTGGAAACTACCGGAACTGAAGTTACAGCAACCCCTACCGCAAGAATGATGATTAAGGAAATTCCGTTGCCATTAGGACCAGCCAAGGTCGGCCCAACCAGCCATGGCCCCGCGATCAAAGCAAGAACAAATGGAATACCTGTCCCGACAATTGCCAGCCAGCCCACTTCGCGGCGTTCCTCGCGCGTGAAAAGTTGCTGAATTTCGGCGCCCGACAGAAACATAAGCAATAACAGCCCGAGCCAGTACACGAAGTTCAGAACGTTTGCCTGACGCTGCGTAGTTTCGAGAATCCAGGATGCAGATGACAACCTGCCCACGACGGCAGGGCCCAGTACGATGCCAGCCAGGATTTCGCCGACGACCTTTGGCTGGCGGAGTTTCATGAACAGATAGCCGAGCAACTGCGCAAGGGCAACCAAAAGTAAGAGGATCAGCAGAACTGAGGTGAGATCGGAATTGGACACGTGGCCGTTTACCGCAGCTTGGATGCCATGCGGTGCCATAACGGTTTGTTTTCCCTTGTAGAACTACTGCAGAGTGTGGGATTACCCGGTTGCCGTGCGTTCGTTTGTGGAAGAACGAGGCGGACGGGCTAGGAACCCGTCAAGGTCCTCTTCGAACCAAAAACTTCGGTTGACTTCACAGCGCCTTGTCATGGCAGGGAAAAACAAAAAGGACAGCCCGGAGCCCCCGAGACTGTCCCCTCAAACCCTCCCGGTTAGAAGGGCAACTTGATGACCTAAAGGTACTGGCGGGATGTTGCAAAGGGATTGCAGAATGGTGAATATCTGATGAATTCGGTGAGGCGGGCGGCTGTTATAGTATTCGATTACCCGCAGGATCGACGCCCGTTTCTCCGTGCCGAGAGGAGTTGATGCCTACCACTACGTTGCGCAAAACCGAGCAGTCACGGCGGCTGCAACAGCGCGCCGAGAGCATGATTCCGGGAGGGGTGAACTCGCCGGTGCGGGCATTTGGATCCGTGGGCGGGGATCCTCGGTTCATTGTGCGCGGCAAGGGATCGCACATCTGGGACGCGGATGAAAACGAGTACATCGACTACATCGGATCGTGGGGGCCGCTGATTCTGGGGCACGCCGAGCCCAACGTGCTCGACGCGATTGTGGGCGCGGCTTGCAATGGAACGAGCTTTGGGGCGTCGACGCCGTCGGAAGCGGATTTGGCGGAGCTGGTGCTCGGAGCGTTTCCGCACATGCAGAAAGTGCGCTTCGTCAGTTCGGGGACGGAAGCGACCATGTCGGCTATCCGGCTGGCGCGGGCCTATACCAAGCGCAAATACATTGTGAAGTTCGAAGGCTGCTATCACGGGCATGCGGATGCGCTGCTGGTGAAGGCCGGGTCGGGAGTGGCGACACTGGGGATTCCGGGATCGGCGGGCGTTCCGGAAGAGTTCACGATGTTCACGCTGGCGCTGCCATTCAACAATTTGCCGGCGCTGGAGCTGGCGTTCCATAAGTTCAAACATCAGATTGCTTGTGTGATCGTCGAGCCGGTGGTGGGGAACATGGGATGCGTGCCGGCGGCAGATGATTATCTGGTGGGGCTGCGGCTGATCACCGAGCGCGAGCGGTCGGTACTGATTTTTGACGAGGTGATGACCGGATTCCGGGTGGCGTTTGGCGGAGCGCAGGAGTTGTACAACATCAAGCCGGATCTGACGACGATGGGGAAAATTATCGGCGGAGGGTTGCCGGTGGGCGCGTACGGCGGGCCGAAAGAAATAATGGATCTGGTGGCGCCGGTGGGGCCGATGTATCAGGCGGGGACACTGTCGGGGAATCCGCTGGCAATGGCTGCGGGATGCGCCATGCTGAAACAGTTGCGCGATCGTAAGGGAGAAATCTATCCGCGGCTGGAAAAGCTCAGTGGACAACTCGTGGAGGGCGTGATGGCGGCGGCGAAGGACGCGGGAGTTCCGCTGTGTGCCAACCGCGTGGGATCGATGTTTACGTGGTTCTTCCAGAAGGGCCCGGTGACGGACTGGGATTCGGCATCGAAGTCGAACACGGAGGCATTTGGGAAATTCTTCCGGGAGATGCTGGACCGTGGGGTGTATCTACCGCCATCGCAGTATGAGGCGGCGTTTCTGGGTGCGGCGCATAGCGAGGAAGATGTGCAGAAGACGGTTGCGGCGGCTAAGTTGGCGTTCGCGGTGGCCAAAAAGTAAGGCTCACAAAAGTCAATCCACCACGGAGACACAGAGTCACGGAGAATTCTTCTATTTGATTGCGGCATGCGCTCGCTGGCCGCGGGCTTGCATCATCTCTGGAATCGTGACGAAGCTGTATCCTTCCTGTTTGTATTTCTTGATCAGGTGATCTGTGGCTTGGACCGTTTGGGAGCGGTCGGCGCCCATTTTCTTGTGGCCTCCGTCGTGGAGCAGGATCACGTCGCCGCCGCGAATTTGCTTGCTCACCTTGCGTTCGATATCCGCGGCTGGAGGGGCGTTCCAGTCGTAGCCGGTTACATTCCACATGATCGGCTCCAGCCCTAATTCACGGGCAATGCGCAGAGTTGCGGGACGGCGTCCGCCGAAGGGCGGGCGGAAAAGATTAGAGTGCTCGCCGAGCGCGTCTTGGAGGGATGCGCGGCAGTCGGAGAGTTCCCGGCGAATTTCGGCAGCGCTTTTGAAGATCAGGAGCGGATGCGTGAAGGTGTGATTGCCGATAACGTGTCCGGCTTTGGCAACTTCACGGGCGATGTCGGGACGCTGGCGGACATAGTGACCGATGAGGAAGAAAGTTGCTTTCACTTCGTGGCGGGTCAAGACTTCGAGCAGGCGCACCGTGTGGGGATCGTTGGGCCCGTCGTCGTAGGTAAGAGCGATTTGCTTTGTGCCGCGGGCGAGGCCTGTGAACGTGCGGCCGTACCACTGCCCAGTGGCCGCCATGGACTGGTAACCCGCGGCGACGGCTGCGGCGACCGTTTCAAGGATTATGGCCACGAGCATGGTGGGATTGTAATGGATTGAGAAATTTGGAAATTTAGTAATTGAGCAATTGAAACCTGCGCGCCGAAAGTTTTTCAATTACCCAATTACCAAATTTCCCAATTTCTCAATCACTCAATCCCTGTTAACTCTTCCCGCAATTGTCACTGAGGCGCATCCGAGATATGCTGCCTATTCCGAGACATCGCATTAAGCGTCCCACGAAAACATGGCCAATCTTTTCGAACTGCCCCGGTACATTGCTGTGGAAGGTCCCATACGAGTAGGCAAGAGCACACTGGCTGGCATTCTGGCAGAGCGGCTGAATGCGCAACGGGTCATGGAGCCGGAGGCCAACCCATTTCTTCCTTCGTTTTATGATGGCGAGCGGGGCGCGGCGTTTCAGGCGCAGTTCACGTTCCTGGTGAAACGGTTCGAACAGTTGCAGGCGCTGGATCTGGGTCCGCGGTCGCAGCGGACGGTGGTGGCGGATTTCATCTTCGAAAAAGACAAACTGTTTGCCTGCCTCAACCTGAGCGACCAGGAACTCGACACATATAACCGGTATTACAACCACTTCCGCGAGCAGTTGCCGACGCCCGACCTGGTGATTTATCTGCAAGCCACACCCGAGGTGCTGAAGAAACGGCTCAAGAAAAAAAATGCGCCGGGTGAGCGCGCCGTGAGTGAGGAGTATCTGGAAGAAGTGGTCAAGGCGTACGAGCACTTCTTTTTTCACTACACGTCGTCAGACCTGCTGATCGTCAACACCTCGGAAATCGATTTCGTCGACCGCAATGAAGACCTGCAGCAATTGCTGCGGAAAGTAACGGAGCCGATCAAGGGCACGCAGTATTTCCTGCCGCTGGGCGGGCAGGAAGCAGTGGGAGCGTAAGCGTTCGGCGGTGAGCGGCGCTTCAGGATTTTTCGTGGTGTGGCAGTGGATAGAGTGAGAGCGCCCTTCCCACTTTTTCAAACTCCGGATCGGCAGTTACGAGCCAGGCACCGCGATCGATGGCGAGTTCGGCGGCGAACGAGTCAGCATAGCCCAGGTTGTGTTTTTGCTTAAGGGCAGCGGCACGCGTGGCGCGATCCAAGTCAGCCGCTATAACCATGATCGGCAACTGCCGCAGTTTGGTCTCCGCTTCGCGCGCTTGTGCCTCGCCACGCAGTCTCCAAGCGATGTAAAAAACCTCGCCCCAATTAACTGCTGACAAGAGGACTGGCAGTTGGTTGCGGGACGCTTCTTCGATGAGATTGCGAACGCGTGTTGCGGCGCCAGCGCGATTTTCCAAGAGACTGATCAAGGCATTTGCATCGAGAACAAAGCGCCGCACGCGAAACCGCGTCACAGCTTTTTCCTCTCACGCTCTCGCTCCCTTTCGCGCTCTTTGAACAGTTCTTCGAACATCGAAGGCTCACCAGGACGGGGTTTCAGAAACCCCTGAATCTCGTCTAATAAATGTTCGATCGGAGTGAGCACGAGTCGACCATTTTCTTCTCTCCAAGTGGCCCGGGCGCCTTTTTTCAATTTGAGCCGTTCCCGGAGTTCCGCCGGGATCACAACTTGGCCCTTAGAGCTGATCACAGTTTGGTAAGTCGCCATAGCTTATATCTTACTATATCTGTCAGGTAAGACACAAACTAATGCGTCTTATTAAAATGGAAATGTTAATTGCTGTCCGCCGCACCCCCCGTGCGACTCGCAAAACTTGCGCCGTGCTCGTCGACCCTTATTGGTGGCTATGGAAGGTATTGAAAACATTGGCGCAACGGTTGTCGACCCATTCTTCGGTTACAGCTACAATAGCCCTAGCGTCATCCAACATGTAGACGCCACGATGCGTGCACAGGCTCTATCCGCCAGAGGCGGAGGGGCACTGGAGGACATCATGAGCTTGACCCCGATTGGCGGGCGTCTCTTCGACGGTTCGGGCCATAAGGTAACGACCGCATCCCTGCGGGAACAGAAACTCCGTCACGATCCGATCACTTGCATCACCGCGTATGACTACGCCGCTGCTCGCCTGGTGGATGAAGCCGGGGTGGAGATGGTGCTGGTGGGCGATTCGCTGGCGCAAACCATGCTTGGCTATGAGAACACGCTCTCGGTCACGATGGACGAGATGCTGCACCACGTGAAAGCGGTGCGGCGAGGGTTGAAGAATGCGCTGCTCATCGCGGACATGCCGTACGGGTCGTACCATGTCGACTCGAAGGAGGCCGTCGTCAACGCGACCCGCTTTGTGAAGGAAGGCGGGGCGGAAGTGGTGAAGATCGAGGGCGGCGAGAAACGGGCGGACTTGATCCGCCACATCATTGATGCGGAAATTCCGGTGGCGGGGCACATCGGGCTGACGCCGCAGTCGGTCAATGTGATGGGCGGCTACAAGGTGCAGGGGAAAAACCTGGGCGGCATTGAGCAACTCATGCGCGATGCGGTGGCGCTGGACAGCGCCGGAGTGGCTTGCCTGTATCTTGAGGGCATCCCGCGCGAAGTGGCCGCGATGATTACGGCCGAGGTGAGCACACCGACCATTGGGATCGGCGCCGGCCCGGAGTGCGACGGGCAGGTGCTGGTGTTTCACGACATTCTGAACCTGACCTTTGGGCCTCCGGCGAAGTTTGTGCGGCGATATGGAGACGCGGCAGCGCTGATCACGCATGCGGTGCAGGCATTCCGGGCGGACGTGCGCTCGCACCAGTATCCGTCGGATGAAGAGTCGTATCACTTGCCCAAGGAGACCAAGGCTGGGCTGGATACGGTGTTGGAGCGGAAGCGGGCGATGCGGCGGTAACGGGACTTTTGCCGCGGATTTCCGCGGATCGAGAACAAAATCCTAACGGAACCTCGCCCCTCGGTTTTGCGTATCATGCAGTGTGGGTTGATTCTGCTTTCAAGAATTCCAGACTCACTAGGCACCTGGTCGGTGCTAGGCTATTCGAGGGAGGTGACCGATGTCTGCAATAATTTTCTTCTTCCCGTTTTTCGGCTTCGGGCTGCTGGTTCCGCTTGCCATGTATTTTCTGCCGTCGATCATTGCGCTGACGCGCAACAAGCGAGACACGCTCGCCATTTTTCTGCTGAATTTTTTTCTGGGCTGGAGCGTGATTGGGTGGATTGTCGCGCTGGTCTGGGCGGCCAGGCACGATGCTCCCGTGGTGGCGAGGTGAGCTCCCTCCTGCGATGAGGCTGCGCTGCCGGATAGGGTTGATCGTATTGGCCAGCACTGCGCTGGCGGGCTGCTCGCAGCAGCCTGCGGCGAAAGAGCCCGATCCTCAGGCCATTCTGCAAGCCATTCCCGCGGCCAATTCTGCGCAGTACGAACGCATTCGCGACATGAAGACCTGGCGCAATCCTTACCTGATTGTGCGGACGGATGGCGTGGCCTTGTTCGATGCAGAGGACAGCGCCGAAATTATCTTGAAGCCTGATGAGCTGCTGCCTGCCCTGGCGAAATTGCCGGCCTCGAATTGGCCGTACGGGCGAGTGGTGGCGGCGACGGAAAATGGCGGCCGAAAATCGGATCAGGATGGCATTGCGATTCGACGGAATAAAGGCATTGTTGGCGGGATGCTGGAGGGAGCACATATTGCGGTGAAGTGGGTGCCGGCAGGATGAGGCCGGCTGGGCTTTAGGCTTCAGCAGGCGGACGCAGATCGAGCTTCGCTCGACGGACAGCCGGGGGGCTGTCCCACATTTGATATCTCAAACCTAATCCTTGAAAATCTGCACAACCATTGACGAGATGCGGGCGGCGGCGCGGCTTGCGGGCACGCGCGTGGGACTCGTGCCGACGATGGGAGCGCTGCACGAAGGACATCTGTCGCTGGTGCGGGCGGCGCGCGCGGCCTGCAATGTTGTGGCCGCATCTATTTTTGTTAACCCAACACAATTTGGTCCGAAGGAAGATTTGGAGAAATATCCGCGATCGTTTGAACGCGACCGGAAGTTGCTGGAAAGCGAAGGGGTGCAGTTGCTGTTTGCGCCTTCGGTCGAACAGATGTATCCCGCAGGTGCGGTGACCTGGGTGACGGTGGAAGAATTGAGCAGCAAGCTGGACGGGCGTTCGCGGCAGGGGCATTTTCGAGGGGTGACGACGGTGGTCGCGAAGTTGTTTCACATCATCGAGCCGGATGCGGCTTTCTTCGGGCAGAAGGACGCAGCCCAGGTGGCGATCATCCGGCGCATGGTGCGCGATTTGAACTTTCCGGTCGAGATTGTCGTGTGTCCGATTGTGCGCGAGCCTGACGGCCTAGCGATGAGTTCGCGGAATGCGTACCTGGATGCCAAGCAGAGGAAACAGGCGCTGGTGCTGCATGATTCGCTGAGGCGGGTGCGGGAACTGGTCGATACAGGAGAAATGGCGGCAAGGAAATTGGCGTTTGCGGGCGGGGAGGAATTTGCGCGGGAGCCTGCAGTGCGAATGGATTATTTTGAGATTGTGAATCCGGACACATTGGATCCGGTCGAGGACGTCTCGGGCGGGGCGCTAGTGGCGGTCGCCGCTTACGTTGGAGGTACGAGACTGATCGACAACCTGCTGATAGAAAGAATCTCCAGATAGGACCTAAGAAGAACCCACTTCCCGCGCACAGAATGCGCGAGAAGTGGAGCACCCAGGTTTCTAATCCGAGTAGGGATCGATATAGCTGGGAGCGGTGTAGTAGCCGTCCAGCCAGGGTGTGGGCGTATACCACCAGTAGGGAGACCAAGCCCAAAACGGATTCCACCAACCCCAACCCCAGCCCCAGCCGAATCCGAGACCCCAGCCGCCCCAACCCCAGCCACAGCCCCAGCAGCCGAAGGCGGGATATCCGAATCCGCCACGGAAGCCTCCGCGCCAGCCGGTGCCCAGCCAAGCCTGGTTATGGATTCCGATTGCGCCGGCACGGTTTGAAGCCAAAGTCGAGCCCGGATGACCGGCACCGAAGCCGTGCCATTGTCCGTCGGCCATGGCGACGTGGGATGCCGACGGGTTGTGGCTCGCGCCAGTTTCTGTCCCAGTCCGGCCAGTTCCTGCCGCACCAGAGCGTGCGGACATTGCGCCACCGTTAGGAGATCGTTCGAAGGAATGCCATCCGGGAGAGGAATCCCGGACTGAGTGGCCCTCTGAAGCCCAAGGATGGTAGGAGCCGCGCATGGAGGACGCGCCACCGCGCATGCCTCCGTAGGAGCCGCGACCGCCGTAGGAACCTGCTCCAGCGTGATACCCGCCTCCACCAGAGCCACCATGATAGCCGCCCCCGTAGCTTCCGCCGTGGTATCCACCACCGCTGTAGCCGCCCCCATGGGAGCCGCCGCCAGCGCTTCCACCACCGCCCCCGTGGAAGCCTCCACCTCCGCCCCCGGCGTGACCACCGCCGTGTTGGGCAAAGGCGGGCGTAGAAAAACAGACGAACGTGACGGATGCGAGTCCTGCGAGAAGTGCTTTCACCAAGGTGGGTGTGCTCATTGCTTCCTCCACCTGAACGGCGGTTTGCTTGCCCGGGAGGGCAAAACCGCTCTAGTTGGATCGTACCCTGATTAGGAACCCCAATCCAAGAGAGAAGTTGTCCTTAATTGCAGAAACTGAGGGCTCGAAGGCTAGGGCAGGGGCACGGCGGCCACGAAGCCGGGTTCCGGCTGCAGGCGCTGGCGGACCAGGTTTTCGACCTCGGACCAGAGGTGCGGATCGCATTCGCTCTCGATGTGGCTGGCCATGAAGGTCCGGCCAACCCAGGAAGTTGCCTCGCATTTAACCGGGGCGTGGTTGTAGTCGTAACGATAGTTGCCGAGGATCTGAGTCTTCGAAGCGTCGGCAGCTTGGATCACGGCGCGGCCATGGATCAGGCCGTGCGGTTGGTAGAAGTTGGCGGCGGCGACTACGTTTTCGGGGATGACTCCGTCGCGTTGCCAGAGTTTGGCGACGCTGTCGACTTGCACAGTGAGCAACACGGGGATGCCGATGCGATCCAGTTCGCGAGCGAGAAGAACAACAGCGGAGGCTCCCCAACTGTGGCCGAACAGGATGATATGGGCCTGGGCCTTTTCCTGATCGGTCAGGACTCCATCGTGGTCGCGATCAAGCAGGCGCAGAACGGTGTTGTAGGCGGACTTCCTGTGACGATTCTCGAAGACCTGGATGTAGGCATCGTGGGGAAGATTCTTGCGAATGCGCTGCGCAAGTTGTACCGGTCCATGATTAGGACTGTCGTGGCCTACGAAACCACCTGTGAATCCGATGATGATCGTGGAAGGAGTTGGTGGGCGGCTGGCGATAGCACCGTCCTCCGCGCGAAGCGAGAGCACCGACGCGGCTAACAGAACGAGGGCGGCGAACAGCATCCGGAATCGCGCAAGGCGAGGCACGCGGGCTCCTACCTGACTTCCAGCTCCTAAGATGACTCGAGTCGCGGAAGGGATGCGGCAGAAATTGGTGCGGCGGTCCGGTCCCGTGACAACTACTGCTGTCCGGCAAAAGCCTCGACTGGCGGGGCTTTTGGCGTGGGTTCTTACCCGGGGAGAAGTCTACACCTGATGTCAAGCGAAGGCAGTGAGACTGGTCACGGCAAACCGGCATGGGTGCCCCGTCAAGACAGGACGCAGGATGAATGGTTTCTAATAGAGAGCGGATTTCGGCCCGGAAACGAAGGGGTTGCGGGCAAGAAGATAGCGAAGGGGTAAGGCCGCAGCTTTGGTGATGCCGATGCGTGGAGTCAGCACGATTCCGCGGGCACGAAAACCATCGTCGCCGATCCAGAGGCTCCCAGCCGCAGAAGTGAGATCACAGCCGTTGTCGCGGGCGCGGGTGATGCCGAAGGCCTCGCACAGGCGACCGGGGCCGCTTGTGAGTTTGGGCCAGTCTTTAGGGCCGCGCAGTGCGATTCCACGTGCATGGGCCATCGCGTCGATGCCGGAAAGAGGTTCGAGAGCGCGAAACAATACGCCCCCGGCTTTGCCCTCGGGTTCGCAGGAGACATTGAGACAGTAGTGATTTCCGTAAATGAAGTAGATGTAGGCGTGGCCGGGGGGGCCGAACAGGACGGCGTTGCGCAAGGTTTGACCGCTGGAGGCGTGGGCGGCAGGATCTTTTTCGCCGAGATAGGCTTCGACTTCTACGATGCGGGCGGTGAGGCAGGGAGGACCTGAGCGAACCAGCACCTTGCCCAGAAGCTCGCGTGCTACACGGCGGGGATTGCGCGCGAAAAAAGCGCGCGCGAGGGGACGGATCTGAGTTGAAGAAGCTAAGTCCGGCATGCAAGCGGAATCTTAACGCCACAGAACGCCGAGTGGGGGTTCTTAGATCGGCTTCTGCTCGGTATTGCGCGCCGCGGTGACGTTTGTGGGCGCATCGTCGAACGACTTGCCGGGTTCGTAGGCAAGCTTTTCGTGCTTGCCACCGACCTTGCGAATCACGTCGTGCCAGCCGTCGTCCCAACTGATGCGGGCCTGGCCGTCTACAAGAGTCCAAGTGCCGTGCTTGGAGCCGAGCGTTTTTTTCGCGTCCCCGTTGGCTTCGAGGGTGATGAAGAATCTACCTCCGCCATTGCCCTGCCCGACTTCCCATTTGCCGAGGAAGTGGGAGCGTCCGGGCAGCGATGTAACAGCCGAGTCATCGAATTCAATGCGGTCGATCTGGCCGGAAAGCTTTTCCCGGTGACCATCTTTGTAGATAACCGCCGCCGGAGTTTTGAACTCGATGCGTGCGATCTGGCGTTCCGCAAAGCTTTGGCGATGACCGTCTTTGAAGACGATCACCAGCGAGTCATGGTCGTCGGGTGAGGGACTCGGCTGGGCCAGTGCGATGGCTGAGGAAAGCATTAGGATTGCGGATATGCTCGCGATACGAATGAGCCGGTGCATAGCGCCTCCGAACGAGCAGGGGAAATACAAAACTCCCTGCCATGTAATACGAGATTGCTGAAGAATAGTTCCGTAAGCGAGGACCTTGCGGCTTCCGCCGTCTAGGCCGCGCCTTGGGACGACTCTTTCAGATAGGCCAGCACTTCTTCAGCATGGCCTTCGGGCTTCACCTTTTCGAAGATGTGCTGGACCTTGCCGTCGGGGCCGATGATGAAAGTGGTCCGCGCCACGCCCCAGACTTTTTTCCCGTACATATTCTTTTCTTTCATGACGCCGAAGGCCTCGGCTACTTTCTTATCCGCGTCGGCCAGCAGGGTGAAAGGCAGGTTTTCCTTATCCTGGAACTTTTTCTGCGCCTTCGAAGTATCGGGGGAGATGCCAAGCAGCACGGCGCCGGTTTTTTGAATCTGTTTATATGTATCGCGGAACCCGCGAGCTTCTACGGTTCAACCGGGGGTGTTGGCCCGTGGGTAAAAATAAAGGACGACGGTCTTGCCGCGCAGGTCCTTCAGCGCGATTTCTTTGCCGTTCTCGTCCTGCAAAGTGAAGTCGGGAGCCTTATCATTGATGTGCATGGGTATTTCTCCGGAAAAATTGAATTCGAGCGCTAGTGGGGATTCAAGATCATCACCTTCTCGCAAAAAGCGCGGGAAGGGCGGGTCGCCCCTTGCTTCTAAATGCTTCAGAAGTTTACACCGCGGGATTGTCGCTGCGCTGGTGCTGGCGTGGATTGCGGCGATTAGTCCGATTGCGGTCGGGCAGGAAGAACGGCCACAGATCAGTCCCGGAGAACGAAAAGTTCCACGAAAAAAAGACGCGGGGCCGCGGGCGGTTGCCCTGTTGCGGATGACCGATGACAAAAAAGCGTCGCTGGTGCCCATTGCGATTCTGATCGACGGCAAATTCTGGGATGCGAGCGCCTACAAGGCGGATCCGGTTCCGATGGCGCTCGACCCGGGCACGGTATATGAGGCGGAACGCAGCGGCAGTTCGCTGGGATTGTTCACAGTGAATGCCGCGCTGCACAGCAATGCGCCCAATAGCCAGGCGCCGTGGCTTGGAACGGGGGCATGGAAGCCTACTGGAACCGAGGTGCCGAGCGTGGCATTGAAGGCAGACAGTGCTCCGGTTGGAATCGATACAGAAGATGCGCCGCCGCGGCTGACGCATGATCCTGCGAAAGCACCGCCCCCGGCGAGTACGGCGCCCGCTCCGGGAACAACTCCGTCGTCCAATGCCCCTCCCGCCCCAACGTCCAAACCCAGTTCGGACAGTGACGAACCGCCACGCCTGAGCAAGCCCAGTTCGCCGCCGTCGTCAGAACCGCCCGCCGGTCCGACGCAGGCAGGACAGCCGCCCCAGCCGAGCGAGTCTGGGAGCAAAGCTCCGGCGGGACAGGGCGATTCCAAAGCGAACGAGAACAAGGCGGACAACAAGGCCAACATCCCGGCTTCCGACAGCGGCGCAGGTGAAGCCAATCGCCCCATCCTGAGGCGAGGCAAGCCCGCCGAGTCGTTCGCCGACGAAGATGTGCCAGGTTACAGCAGGCCGGGCGC
>Ga0070735_10004123_pt1 | contig 12370 bp, 13 predicted proteins | sample Coa_R1_FD_66443 | JGI IMG/M metagenome (GOLD analysis project Ga0070735, IMG submission 66443) | Surface soil microbial communities from Centralia Pennsylvania, which are recovering from an underground coalmine fire - Coalmine... | ecosystem: Environmental > Terrestrial > Soil > Unclassified ... | reverse complement strand
GCCATAGCCGCAAAACGCTTAGACTCGAGCGACACCAGGGGCATCCAGCCCAGGATCGCGGCCCACGCAATGCGCAGAGATAAACTGAGCGATGGCTTGCGCCGCAAGGCGCGGCTCCCGCTGCAGCAGGAGATGCGGGGCGCGAATCGAAACCGAAACCGTCGCCGGATGCAGGCGCTGAATCTCTTTCAGACATCTTTTTTCGACCAACCGGTCATTCGCGGCCTGCAGGTAAAGCAGCGGGACATTGATCAGACGAATTTCCCGGGCGGCGGCGCAATTTAAGGTCGCCTTTGCGCGCCGTGCAAGCACATCGGCGGAAACGGAGCGCGTAGCGTGCTCGACAGCGAGTAGCAAGCTGTCTGGAGCATCCGTCCCGGCGATAAAATACTTAACGGCAAACTTCGGTGGATTGAATTGAAAAAAGAACCGGCGAGCCAGCAGCCAGGGCAGGAATCCCCAGTTCTTTACCGGATTGGAAATGAAACCGACGCAAAGAATGATTCCTTTCAAATTGGCCGGTCGCCCACCCGCGAACATCACGGCGAGCGGCGATCCGTAGGACTCACCGAGCAGCACGTACGGCCGGTCTTTCGGTACGGCTTCGCTCAACCACAAAACGAGTTCCGGATAGGAAAGAAATTCTTGCCTGGGATATGCGAGGGCGACGACGTCCAGATCCGGCGGAACTTCCGGCAGAAAATTCGCGAACAATTCCGCGGTTCCGTCGAGCCCGGGAAGCAGCACCAGAGTTAGTTTCGTCAAGGGTGGGCCGTCCGCCTCCGATCCGCACTATACACCCGCGCATCGGGCGGGACTCGTCCAGGGCAGCCGCCGGAAATCACCGAACGCCACAAAAACAAAAACGCCCCGGAATTCCGGGGCGTTTTGTTTCCCGCGAAAATTCCGCGGGGCACGTCTCCGTTTCTCGTCTAAACCTTGGCCGTCTGTGGCTTGGGAACGGTATTGACGGTCTTCAGGATGCGCGAAACGATCTGGTAGGGATCGCCTTCGGAGTTCGGCCGGCGATCCTCCAGGTAGCCCTTGTATCCGTTCTTGATGAAGTTGACGGGCATGCGGATCGACGCGCCGCGATCGGAGAGGCCGTAGCTGAACTTGTCGATCGCTTGCGTTTCGTGCAAGCCGGTCAGGCGCAGATGATTGTCCGGGCCGTACACTTCGATGTGCGCGGCGATATTGTTCTTGAACGCCTGCATCAGCGCCTCGAAGTAATCCTTGCCGCCCACCTCGCGCATATATTTCGTCGAGAAGTTGGTGTGCATTCCGGAACCGTTCCAGTCGCCCTTGATGGGCTTGCAATACAGCACCACGTCCACTTCGTATTTTTCGCAGAGCCGCATCATCAGGTAGCGCGCGGTCCACATATCATCGGCGGCTTTCGCCGAGCCCTTGGCGAAGATCTGGAATTCCCACTGGCCCTTGGCGACTTCCGCGTTGATGCCCTCGTGATTGATGCCAGCCGCGAGGCAAAGGTCCAGATGCTCCTCGACGATCGTTCGCGCGACGTCGCCCATGTATTTGTAGCCGACGCCGCAGTAGTACGGACCTTGCGGCTGGCTCGGGTGACCCTGCTCCGGAAATCCGAGAGGGCGCCCGCCCTTATAGAGGAAATATTCCTGCTCGAAACCGATCCAGAGGTCCGGATCGTTTTCAATCGTGGCGCGCATGTTGGTCGAATGCGCAGTGCCGTCCGGATGCATGACTTCGGCGAGAACGATATACGCGTCCTTACGGCTGGCGTCCGGATAAAGGGCCACGGGCTTCAGGATACAGTCCGACTTGCTGCCTTCGGCCTGCATGGTCGAGCTGCCGTCAAAACCCCAGAGCGGCAAATCCGCCAGGCCGGGCGGATTCTCAAAGGACTTTAATGTCGTTTTGCCGCGGAGTTCCGGAACGGGTTTCTTGCCGTCAAGCCAAATATATTCAAGTTTATATTTCTTCATGGTTCTTGTTGGATCTCCTTAATCAATGAAATGTAAAGACAGAATTCCCGCCTGCACTAAGACACCCGAACCTATTGGCGAAGAGGCAGAGTATCGTGTAAACACCCAAACCGTCAAATCGAAGAAATCTTTCGTCTGGTTCTCTTTTTGTGATGATAAAACAGCCGTGGCGAGGGCATTAGCCGGTGACCGTCCGCTCGCGCAAGCCAACTCATCGCCATGGCCCCTGCCCGCCCCAGCGAAAAGCCTGTGGATAGCCGCTGTTTATAACTCCCCCCGTTTGGTGTAAGCTTTTTTGCTCACCTGACGAGGTCATGATGATCCGTGTAACCGCCATTCTGCCCGCAGCAGGCTTGGGCACGCGAATGGGCGCCCTGACGCCGAAGCAGTTTCTTGCGCTTGACGGCGTACCGGTACTGCTTTTCACCCTGCGCCGGCTGGCGGCCTGCCCGGCAATCACGGATTTCGTCATTGCCACGCGCCTGGAGGAGATCGAATCGCTGTCAGCCAGCGTTAAATCGGAGAATCTTGGCCGGCCGGTCCGAGTGGTTCGCGGCGGCGACACGCGCCAGGATTCGGTAGCCAATGCTTTGACCGAAGTTCCGTCCGAGGCTGATTTAATTCTGGTGCATGACGCGGTGCGGCCGCTGGTTACCCTTGACCAGATTGAGCGCGTGATTGCGGAAGCCGCCGCCTGTGACGCCGCCATCCTGGGAATTCCGGCGATGGACACGGTGAAGGAAGTGAAGCGCGCCAGCCTGCCGACGGACGTGGCGCTAATTACAGCCACGATCCCGCGGGAGCGGGTGGTTCTCGCACAAACTCCGCAAGTGTTTCGCATGGCGTTGCTCCTCGAAGCATTTGGGCGCGCGAGGCAGGATGGCGTCACCGCGTCGGACGAAGCCGGCCTCGTGGAGCGCATCGGTCGCGACGTCCACGTCGTCGTGGGCTCCGAGCGCAACTTAAAAATTACCCGGCCGGGCGATATGGAACTCGCCGAATTTTACCTCCGCCAGGAGCGCGCCGGCCGATGAGCCGCGCCGGAATCGGATATGACCTGCACCGCCTCGCGGAAGGCCGCAAGCTGATCCTCGGCGGCATCGAACTCCCGTTTCCCAAGGGCCCGGTGGGACATTCGGATGGTGATGCGCTGGCGCACGCGTTATGCGACGCGCTTTTGGGCGCCGCGGGCCTTGGCGACATCGGCACGCATTTTCCGGACACCGATCCCCGGTGGAAAGACGCGTCCAGCCTGCGATTTCTGGAGCACATTCGCGATCTTCTGGCCCAGCATCAATTTCGTATCGTGCATATCGACGCCATCGTCATCACCGAAAAGCCGAAGCTCGGCCCGCACTTTCCGGCCATGCGCGAAGCGCTGGCAAAATCGCTGGGCATCGCTCCGTCCCTGATCAACTTGAAGGCGAAAACTAACGAAGGCGTCGACGCCATCGGCCGCGGCGAAGCCATCGCCGCGCAAGCGGTCGCCACGCTGGAGAGATGAGCGGAGCGGGAGCGCCGCGATCGGTTCGCCATCGAATATCAATCGAGCCGATTCCAGTAGAGTCGAGACGCGCAGATTCAGACCGCGGAAATCAGGACTCACGTAGTCAGGCGTGCAGTCAGGCCGCGCAGCTAAAAGTTCAACCCGGCCGCCGATGATAGGGAAGTCCCGGAGGGACGGCAGATCGTAGCCCACCGCGGAAGCGGTGGGATTCCGCGGACCACAACGGACAAGCCCCGGCAGGGGCGGCACACCGGCGCCGCAAACAAATCGTAATCCTCAAGGGAGAACCCGCCGAACATGGATCGTCTCACCGGAATCCACGCGGTACGCGAGGCGCTGGAAGCAGCCCGCCCGCTGGATTCCCTGCTGATCGCCAAAGGCACCCACGGCACGCGCATCGAGGAATTGGTACGCCTCGCGCGAAAACTGGACGTCCCGGTGCGTTTTGAGGAGCGCGCCCAGGTGGACCGCGCCGCCGGAACTCGCGAACATCAGGGCGTTGTCGCATACATTTCATCGGCACCCACCGCGAATTTTTACGATTTGCTGAAGCCGCGCGCGGCTGGAACCGCTCCCGGCCTCCTCGTCTTACTCGATGGCGTGGAAGACCCTCAAAATCTCGGCGCGATTGTGCGCACCTCGCTTGCCGCCGGCGCGCAGGGCGTGTTGATACCGGAGCGCCGCGCCGCCGGGCTCACGGACACGGTCGCTCGGGCATCCGCCGGAGCGCTGGCGCATTTGCCGGTGGCACGCGTCACCAATCTATCCCGCGCGATGGAAGAGATGAAGGAAGCTGGCTACTGGCTGGTGGGGCTCGACGAGCGCGCCGAAAAGCTGCACACAGAAGTCGATTTCAAAGTTCCCGTGGGAATTGTCCTGGGAGGCGAAGGCAAAGGATTGCATGCCCTGGTACGCGAGCGCTGCGATTTCCTCGTTTCCATCCCCACGACGGGACCGGTACGCGCGCTGAACGTATCGGTCGCCGCCGGAGTGGTCCTCTTCGAGGCCGTGCGGCAGCGTGCCTCCGCGGCGAAATAGCCGCGCTGCTCTTCCTACTTGTCATACTGGATCATCGTGAAGACGTCGATTCCCGGCAATTTGGCGCGGCCGTTCAGGAATGTCAGCTCCACGGCGAACGACGCGCCGACTACTATCCCGCCCAGCTTGCGCACCAGTTCCACGGTCGCCGCGGCGGTGCCTCCGGTGGCCAGCAAATCATCGCTGATCAGCACGCTTTGTCCGGGCTTGATGGCGTCCTCGTGAATTTCCAGCGTGTCCGTGCCGTATTCCAGCTGATAGGTCACGGAAACTGCCTTGGCCGGCAACTTCTTGGGTTTCCGAACCGGCACAAATCCCGCTTGCAGACGGTAAGCCAGTGCGGGAGCGAGAATGAATCCTCGCGCCTCAATGCCCACCACGGCGTCCACCTTTTGTCCCGCGTAGTGATCGCACAGCTCGTCGACCAGTCCGTGAAACGCCTGCGGATTTTTCAGCAGCGTGGTCAGGTCATAAAAGAGAATTCCCGGCTTCGGATAGTCGGGAACCTCTCGTATAAATTGCTTCAGATGATTCATTCCGCTTGCTCCGCCTTTCGGAGAAAATTTCGGCAAATTCAAACATTTGAACTGCCGCGATCGGCGCGTGCTTGCCGCGCCTGCTAGTCGCTTTCTATGGAGAATCCGTTCGCGTACTGCGGCAGGATCTCAGCGTCGTGTTCCTCCACGCGATCCACTCCCGCCATGCGCGGGCCGCGCCGCAACGCATTTAGCAGCGCTTCCAGCTGTTCAGCGCTGCCGATAGCATAAACTTCCACGCGTCCGTCAAACAGATTTCTCGCGTATCCGTTGACTCCCAGGCTGGATGCAGTTCGCTGGGCGAAGAAGCGGAAGCCCACCCCTTGCACCCTACCGGAAACGAAGAATCGCTTGGCCTGCATCCCCATAGCGGCGCGCAACAGAAAAAGCGAGTCACCACAGCCGGGCGATTGTAGCAAACGGCAAGCGCCCATGTAGGGGAATCTGCAAGCCAAGAGTTGCGTTCACCGCGCCGGGATCAGCATAGCGCCCGCCTTCAGGCAGGCAAATTTTTGGCCAAGCAAGATGCCCACGTGAAGGCGCAACAGCCTGTCCTCCCGGCGCTCTCCGCGCTACACTAAGGCCGCAACCTGCATCCAACGAATGGAAGCAAATTGCATGTTTCCCAAAACAAAATTCATAGCCGGGCTCTGCGGCCTGGCTCTGGTTCTGGCGGCTGCGCCTCGTTCCGCGCGCGCCCAGGGTTCCGGGCCGATGCAGCCGCCGGAGTCCACGAAATTCCCCACGCCTCCGCCGGCAGCCAAGCCCGAATCCCCAACGCTTCCTCCGGAAGAAATCATCCGCCGGTTCGCGGCCAAAGAAGATGAAATGGTGCGCGCCATCAAGGGCTACACGTTTCAGAAAGAAGTGCGCATCGAGGAAATCGGCCCGAACAACAAGTCCGCCGGCCAACTCGACATCGTGACGCAGGTGCGAGTTTCTCCCGAAGGCAAAATGTCTGAGAAGCCGGTAAGCCGGCAGCCCTCGACGCTTCATTATCTGGATCTGCACCGAGGCGATTCCGATCTGCTGGCCCCCACGCCGATGTTTCCGCTGACCACGGCCATGCTTCCGAAATACCAGATCATCTACGGAGGAAAGCAGCCTCTCGATGAATTGACCGCGTACTATTTCACGATCAAGCCGCGCGCCGTGGACCGCGCCTACGCCTATTTTTCAGGGGTAGTGTGGGTGGATATTCAAGATCTGGTGATCGTGAAGACCATGGGCAAGTGGGTGACCGAGCTGGGCGACGTTACGGCCTCTGACCTTCCGTTTACCGTGTTCGAGACCTACCGCCAGCAGGTGGGCAAGGATTTGTGGTTCCCGGCGTATTCGCGTTCCGACGAAACCATTCAGTCCGGCGATGTCAGCGTGCCGCTTCGGGTGATCGTGAAGTGGAGCGATTTCAAGCCGGCGGGCAGCGACTCCAATGCGGATGTTCCGGGCCCGCCCATGATGAAGCCACCGGACAACCCAGGCAAGCCATAGCGACGGCCGCGAAGTTACCGCCAATCGTCAATTAAAAATACTCCCGGACGGTTATACCCAGGCGCGCCGTTTCGCTCCATGAGGATGCCTTGCCTGGCAACTTGGAACCCGGCATCCAACATCTCGCGATAGGCGTCCAGGCGCGCCAGATTCACGCCTGCGGAAAGTGAGTTTGCGCCGCGCGAACGCGCGAATTCGCGGCAGGCATCCAACAGCCGGCGAAATTCCTGCGCCGCGTTGGGGCCGCTGCGCACCGCGGCAAATTTGATGTAGCATTTTTCGCTTCCCGCTTCCGAACCCGGCCCCGCGTGGCACACCGCGAATCCGGTGAGCTCTCCTCCTCCCCACGTCAGCACGGTATCGCCCAATTTTTGCGCGTCCACCGCGCGAATCTCCCGCTGCACGTCCAGGCCCTCGTAGATGGAGTTGGTCAGCTTGCGGCAGGCCTGCAAACACAGTTCCTTGTCGCCGGCAAACAGATCGCTGAACCGCGCCCAACGCTTGGGCGCCGGAGCGGCATCCTTCGGCACGGAAATCTCCATCAACGAAGTGAGGAAGCGCGGCCAGAAACCGAATTTCTGGTAGAGGTTCACATGCTTGGGACTGTTGGCAAACGTAAACAGGCCGGCGTGGCGCACGCCCCACTTCTCAAACAGGCCCATCGTGGGACGCAGCAGTTGTTGCGCAATTCCACGATCCCAGAAATCCGGGCGGATCGTGAGCGGCCCAAAAAATCCGACGCTGCCCCAGCGCGTTACGAAGTTCGTTCCCGCCAGTTCTCCTCCCACTTCCGCGGCTATGGCAGCGGATGGATCGGCCCGCCAGCGCGTCCGCACGTAATCCGCGTCGCCCATAAACTTCAGTGGGTCGGGCATGCCGAGAAATGTGCCGAACGCCAGCCGCATCACGCGATCCGCGGCCGGAAGATCTCCCTCACGCAGTTGCCGAATCGTAACTTCCAAAGGCTTTTGCGGCGATGTTTGAGGCGATGAACTCATTGCGATATTTCCCCCGATCAGTTTTCGGACTTGTGCCGCAGCGTGGGCCGGTCGGATTCGTCCGGCGTATTCTCATTCGGTTTCTGGCCGGGCGCGGGCGGGGGAGCGGGAGCTTTCGGCGGTTGAATGATCCACTGGATTCCGGCATCGAAATCGACTTTCACCATGAAAAGTTTTGTTTCCGGCGTCGTGGTCGCGGGAAGCGCCGCCTTCAAGAACGTTACCACGCTGGCCGCGTCGCTTTTCTGGCTCTGGCCATCGACCACCAGCGTCATGGCTTTGGCCTCAATTTCCGTGGCCGCGCGGATTTTTGCCAGTCGCGCGTCGTTCTGCTGCAGCAGGTCGAGAAGTTCCGGCTCGCCCTTGGCGCGGTTCTCGGGAGGATAGCGAACTTCCATCAGTGTTTTCGGCTTGCCTTTCTCGGGAGGATAAAGCTGGTTGTAACTCGGCCGCAAGACGCGGGTGCGAAAGATGCCGTTGCCCAGTTCATCCTGCTGGATGCGGTAGTCGATGGCCCAAGCCTCTGGGCCATAGTCGCGCAGATAGCCCGCAAGCACAATGCGGATGAGCGGTTCGTCCTCGCCAAGCGTCACTTTGTGATGCAGTGAACCCGCCAGCACGCGCAGGCGCTCCAGCACGGCGATGCCGATGGACTCGATATCGCTCGCGCGAAACCCTTCATCCTTCTGCCCGCCGGTATTCAGCGCCGCGGCAACCAGCCTGGTAAATTCGCCGTCCAGCCGAATGGGCTGATCCTTGGAATCGGGCAGCACCCACTCCACCGCGCCCAGCATCACCGCGACGCGCTCCGCGGAAAGAATCGAAATGCCCGGCGGCAAGGAGCCCGCCTCTGTATGCGCGTCCGTTGCCGCCAGAATGATCGCGTCCTTGGTCGCGCAAATCACCGTCCGGCCCTCGGCCAAATTGACGGCCACTTCCTGATCGCTGGATTGCTGAGCGAATCCCGGCGTAGGAAGGATGCAAGCAAAAACAAACAGAAAAGCTGCAAGAAACAGGAGCGAGGCCGGCAAAGCGCTGCCATTCTGAGCGAAGGGAAAAATCTCTCTTCGATTTAAGCGCGAGCAAAGAAGTAAGGAGAAATTCTTCGCTTCGCTCAGAATGACAGTCAAGAGTCGTCTATCGTTTCCAGTCACGTCTTTCATCAGTGTAAATCCGTGTGAATCTGTGGTTCCAGCATCTTTTCTTTCCTGGCAATCGCCTGAAGCGCCGTAAAAGCCACGACATTCGCCACGTCTTCCGCCGAGCAGCCGCGCGACAGGTCGTTCGCCGGGCGGTCCAGCCCCTGCAAGATAGGTCCCAGCGCCTGCGCGCCGCCCAGCCGCTCGACGAGCTTGTAGGCAATGTTTCCGGCGTCGAGGTCCGGAAAAATCAGCACATTGGCGTTTCCGGCCACCGGCGAACCCGGAGCTTTGGAGCCCGCGACGCGAGGCACCAGCGCCGCATCCACTTGCAGCTCGCCATCCACCGCCAGTTGTGGCACGCGCGCCTTTAAAATCCGCAGCGCTTCCCTGACTTTTTCAACACGCCCGTGGTTTGCCGAGCCTTTCGTGGAAAATGAGAGCAGCGCCACTCGAGGCTCGGCATCGAGAATCGCCCGCGCATTTTCCGCCGTAGCCCGCGCGATTTCCGCGAGTTCCTCGGGATTGGGATCCGGCACCACCGCGCAATCCGCAAAAATCAGCGCGCCGGAAGTACCCAGGTCCAATTCCGGGCGCTCGGGTACAATCATGACAAAAAAACTGGATACCAGTTTGGCATCCGGCGCGAGGCCGATCGAGTGCAAGGCCGCGCGCACTGTTTCTCCCGTGGTATTCGCCGCGCCGCCCACGGTTCCATCGGCGTCTCCGGCCGCCACCGCGAGCGCCGCAAAATACAGCGGACGCCGCGCGATTTCCATCGCTTCGTCCAGCGTAGTTCCCCGAGCCCGCCGGCGCTCGCAATAGAGCTGGGCGTATGCTGGCATGCGAACGCTGCCCGCCGGATCTTCGATCGCGGTGTCCCCCAGCGCCACATGCAGGTCCATCGCGGCGGAGCCGATGATTTGCTTGCGGCCGAGCAGGATAATCTTGGCAAATCCCTCGCGCGCAATCGCCGCCGCGGCAGCTACGATCCGCGGATCTTCGCCCTCCGGCAGGACGATGCGCTGCGGGCGCGCCCGCGCTCGGGCCTTGATTTTCTCAACCAGCGTCATCACCCGCCCAAGTTATCACAGGTTTGCGGGTCCCGCCGATTTCTGTAGAATGGATGCTCAATCCAGCGGATTAGCCGCAAGCCATCGGACCGGCGGACCCAGTGCGGCCCGAAACCAGCGACCGCGGAAGGCGGATACCATTCGACACAAAGGTAAAAAACTGAAGGACATCCTCGAGGCCCACGAGAAATTCCACAAGGGGCATCCGGGAGGGGAGCGCGCCGATCTTGCCGGCGCCGATCTCTCCGGTCAGGATTTGAAGAAACGCGACCTGACTGGTGCCAACCTTGCGGGAAGCAACCTGCGCAAAGCAGATCTCCGCGGCGCCAAGCTCAGCCACGCCGATTTGAGCGGCGCCAACCTGCGCCAGGCCGATTTGCGGAATTGCGATTTTACCGAGACCATGCTGGGGGGCGCGGACCTGAGCGAAGCCGACTTAAGCGGCACCGAGTTGTTTCGCGGCGATTTACGCTCCGCGAAATTGCACAAGACCATTTTGCGTGGAACCGTTTTGCGCCAAGCCAATTTGCGCGGCGCGGATTTTTCCGGCTCGGACCTGGCGCTGGCCAGCTTCCGCGAAATCGATTTGACCGAGGTGAAGCTGGACGGTGCGCAGTTGAAGGATGCGGTAGTAAGGGATATCCGGAAGGGCTGAGTAGCACAGCCACTCCTAGCTGTGCGCTTTTGTAAGATTAAAGTCCGCCCGGGACGCGCAATCGCAAAATCCGCACAGCCAGGAGTGGCCGCGCTACTTGCCCGTGGCCGACGCCGACGATTCCGTGCGCGGCATCCCGCGGCGCCGCACTTCAATACCCAGCCGTTTGATCTTCTGATTCAAAGTGGAGAGCGGAATCTGAAAATTTTCCGCCGCCTCGGTCTGATTCCATTCGGTGCGTTCCAGCATGTCGCAAATCACCCGCCGCTCGATTTCATCCATGATCTGAAACAGGGAATTCTTGGAGCTGTCCGCGCCGCTGCGCGAGCCGTGTTCTCCCGGAAGCGGCGGCAGAATTTCGGAAAGCTGTAACCGCATGCCGCCCACCAGTTCCTTGCTGCGCACGCTCTCCGGCAAGACATCGACGTCCAGCAATTCCTGCGAGGACAGGACCACCGCGCGCTCCACGACGTTTTCCAGTTCGCGCACGTTGCCGGGCCATTCATAGTCCACCAGCAGCCGCAGCGCCGGGGGACTGAACCGCCCCACCGGCCGGTTATTTTCCTTGGCAAAGATGCGCAGAAAATGTTCGAGCAGCAGCGGGACGTCTTCCTTGCGCTCGCGAAGCGGCGGCAGGGGAACCGCGATGACGTTCAGGCGATGGTACAGATCCTCGCGGAACCGCCCTTCGCGCACCAGATTGATCAACTGCACGTTGCACGCGGCGATGATGCGCACATCCACCTTGATCGTTTCCGTGCCGCCCAGCCGCATGAATTCGCGCTCCTGAATCACGCGCAGAAGCTTGGCCTGCGTCTCCGGACCGATGGTGGAGATTTCATCGAAAAAAATCGTGCCCTGATCGGCCACTTCAAAGAGCCCTTTTTTTGAAGCCACCGCGCTGGTAAAGGCGCCCTTCACGTGTCCGAACAGTTGCGATTCCAGCAGGTCCACCGGGATCGACCCCGTGTTGATCGGCACAAAAGGCTTGTCCGCGCGCGCCGACGCGGAATGAATGGCCTTGGCGATCAATTCCTTGCCCGTACCGCTTTCGCCGTGAATCAGCACCGTGGAGCGCGAAGGCGCCACCTGCCCGACCAGGTCGAGCACCGCATACATTTTTTCGCTTTTCCCGATGATGTTCGGAAAATTGTAGCGCTGCTTCAGCGCGCGCTTCAGCTGAACGTTTTCCTCGCGCAGCCGGCGTCCCTCGACGGCTTGCGCCACCTGGATCAGCAATTCGTCGTTGGACCACGGCTTGGTGATGTAGTCCTGCGCGCCGCTCTTGAAGGCGGCCCGCGCCATGTCAATGGACCCGTATGCGGTGATCAGAACAACGGAGAGATTGGGATCGCGCTGGCGAATTTCGAGCAACAGTTCCAGTCCGTTGCGATCGGGAAGGCTCACGTCCAGCAGGACGAGATCGAAGGGCTTCTCCTCGAGCATCGCCAGGCCCGCTTCGCCCGTTTCGGCGCTGGCGGTCGAATACCCTTCCATGTTCAGCAGAAGTTCGAGGCCCTCGCGAATTTCGGATTCGTCGTCGACGACTAGAATGGCGCCCTTAGACATGTACCGCTTTCCGAGCCACCGGGAATTCCAGCCGGAAGGACGTGCCCTTTCCGGGCGTGGAGCGCACATCCACTTTCCCGGCGTGCTCCTTGACGATGCCGTAGCTCACGGAGAGTCCCAGGCCGGTGCCGCGCCCGGAAGATTTCGTGGTGAAAAAGGGATCGAAGATGCGGTTCAGATTCTCGCGCGGGATGCCCGCGCCGCTGTCGATGATCTCGACTTCGACGGAGCCGTTGAAAGCCTTGGTGCGGACCTCGACCACTCCACCGGAGGGCATGGCGTCGCGCGCGTTCAGAAAGAGATTCAGGAAAACCTGCTGCAGCTTGTTGTTGGAGCCCAGCACCGCCGGCAACTCTCCCTGCAGGTTCCGCGTGACCTGCACTTGCGCGGTGCGGAACGG
>Ga0070735_10004122_pt1 | contig 12372 bp, 10 predicted proteins | sample Coa_R1_FD_66443 | JGI IMG/M metagenome (GOLD analysis project Ga0070735, IMG submission 66443) | Surface soil microbial communities from Centralia Pennsylvania, which are recovering from an underground coalmine fire - Coalmine... | ecosystem: Environmental > Terrestrial > Soil > Unclassified ... | reverse complement strand
GAGCTCGCGCTCGAGCTGCGCCGCTGCGGCTACGGCTCGGCTGGTGAGCGGCTCGGCTTCGACCTCTATCCCTACACCGAGGACCAGGTCGCGGCGGTGCGCCGGTCGCTCCTGCAGTGGCGCTTCATCGACACCATCGCCGGGCGCATCGACGACGCGGCCCTGCGCGAGGCACAGCAGGCCAAGGACGCCGTGCGCGCCTACGAGCTCGTGTACGCCGCGCTGGGCGCCGATGGCTAACGCCCTGTTCGGCCTCGACGTCGGGACCACGGCGGTGAAGGGGGTCGCGATCGACGCGGCCGGCGCCGTGGTGGCGTCTGCCGAGGCCGGCTACCCGCTGTCCACCCCCCGCCCGGGATGGGCTGAGCAGGATCCCGAGGATTGGTGGGCAGCCACCCAGGCGGTGCTCGGAGAGCTGCAGGAGACGGCCGGCAGTCCGGCGGCGATCGGGCTGAGCGGGCAGATGCACGGGCTGGTGGCGCTCGACCGCCGGGGAGGCGTTCTGCGCCCGGCGATCCTGTGGAACGACCAGCGGACCGCCGAGCAGTGCGCGGAGATCGAGCGCACCGTGGGGAGGCACGAGCTCGTCGAGCTGACCGGTAACCGGGCACTGACGGGATTCACCGCGCCCAAGCTCCTGTGGATGCGCGAGCACGAGCCCGACGTCCACGCTCGCATCGCCCGCATCGCCCTGCCTAAGGACTTCGTCCGCCTTCGCCTCTGCGGCGAGCACGTCACCGACGTCGCCGACGCCTCGGGAACCCTGCTGCTCGATGTCGCCCAGCGGCACTGGAGCGAGCGCATGCTCTCGGCGCTCGAGATCGACCCCGGGATCCTCCCGGCGGTGCTCGAGGGCCCCGACCCCAGCGGCGTCACCGGCGCCGGGGTGCCGGTGGCCGCGGGGGCCGGCGACCAGGCCGCGGGAGCGCTCGGGTGCGGGGTGCACGAGCCCGGCCCGTTGTCGCTCGTGCTCGGCACGTCGGGCGTGGTGTTCGCCGCGCTCGATCGCTACGCCGCCGACCCCGAGGGCCGTGTGCACGCGTTCTGCCATGCCGTCCCTGACACCTGGCACGCGATGGGCGTGATGCTCTCGGCGGCGGGCTCGCTGCGCTGGCTGCGCGACGTCGCGGCGCCCGAGGTCGGATATGACCGCCTGCTCGAGGAGGCCGCTGCCTGGGAGCCGGGGGCGCAGGGGCTCCTGTTCCTCCCCTACCTGGCCGGCGAGCGGACCCCGCACGCCGACCCCGACGCGAGGGGAGCATTCGCCGGGCTCAGCCTGGGGCACGACCGCGGCGCGCTCGTGCGCGCGGTGCTCGAGGGCGTGGCCTTCGGCCTGCGCGACTGCCTGGACGTGCTGGCCACGGTGGGGGTGCGGGCAACCAGCGCCCGCGTGTCGGGCGGCGGCGCCCGCAGCCGGCTGTGGCTTTCGATCGTCGCCTCGGTGCTCGAGATCCCGCTCGAGCGGGTGGTCGTCGATGCCGGCGCCGCGTTCGGGGCCGCGCTCCTGGGCGGGGTCGCGGCGGGGACGTTTTCGTCCTGTGCCGAGGCGGTGGCCGCCACCGTGCGCACCACTGAGATCATCGAGCCGGTGAGCGCCTGGGTCGAGCCCTACCGCGAGCTGCGGTCCCGGTTTCAGGCCCTGTACCCGGCGCTGCGCGAGGTGCAGCGATGAGCGCGCCCGTGCGCTGGGGGATCCTCTCCACGGCGCACATCAACGACAAGTTCCTCCCGGGTGCGCGGGAGGCCGACAACGTCGAGATCCTCGCCGTTGCCAGTCGCGAGGGCGAGCGCGCCCGCGCCTACGCGGCAGAGCGGGGGATCCCGCGCGCCTACGGAAGCTACGAGGAGCTGCTCGCCGACCCGGACATCGAGGCTGTGTACATCCCGCTTCCGAACTCGATGCACGTGCCCTGGGCGGTCCGGGGGCTGGAAGCCGGCAAGCACGTGCTGTGCGAGAAGCCGCTGGCCCGCCGCGCGGCCGACGCCGAGCGCGTGTTTGCGGTGGCAGCCGAGCGCGCGCGGCTGCTGAGCGAGGCCTTCATGTACCGCCACCACCCGCAGACGCGCCGGCTCCAGGAGCTGGTCGCGCAGGGCGCCGTCGGCGAGCTTCGCGTGATCCGCTCGCACTTCAGCTTCAGCACCGCCGCCGACACCGACGTGCGCCTGTTCGAGGCGCTCGAGGGCGGCGCCCTGCTCGATGTCGGGTGCTACTGCGTGAACGGCTCGCGGATGCTGGCCGGCGAGCCGGCGTCGGTCATGGCGATGCGACAGCTCGGCGGCCACGGGGTCGACGTCCGCTTCGCCGCCACGATGCGCTTCCCCGGCGGCGTGCTCGCCCACTTCGACGCCGGGCTCGACTGCGCCGCGCGCCATGAGCTCGAGGTCGTGGGCGCCGAGGGGACGATCCTGCTGCGCGATCCGTGGCATTGCGCCCGGCCGGTGATCGAGCTCGGGCGGCCGGGCCGCGAGCTCGAGCGGATCGAGATCGACCCGGTGAACCCCTATCGCCTGGAGGCGGAGAACTTCTCCGCCGCGGTTCGCGGAGAAGCCGAGCTGCTTCTGGGCGCCGACGACGCGATCGCGCAGGCGCGTGCGATCGAGGCCTTGCTGTCAGCGGCTGCAGCGGGCGACGGGGGTGGCCGGGCCGGAGAAGAAGAGCCCGGCCACCCGCCCGCGCCCCGGTAGCTATCTGGCTACCGAGAACTGATAGACCGTCGTCGAGGAGAACCTCTGGCCCGGGTTCAGGACGACCGAGGGCCAGCCGGCCTGGCCGATGTGGTGCGGCGAGTCCGGGTAGTGCTGGGTCTCGAGGGTGAAGGCGGACGTCTGGCGGTAGATGTGACCGCTCGAGCCCACCAGGTCGCCGACCAGGAAGTTGCCGGTGTAGACCTGCAGCCCCGGCTCCGTCGTATAGGTCGTGACCTCCCGGCCGCTGCCCGGGTCCTCCGCCACGGCGGCCAGGTTCAGATGGCCGAGCGGGCCGTTGAGCACCCAGTTGTGGTCGTAGCCGTGCGCGGTTGTGAGCTGGTCACCCCACGGCAGGCTTGCGTCCAGGATGTACTTGCCGATCGGATGCAGCTGGCGGAAGTCGAACGGGGTGCCCGCCACATTCACGAACTGGCCAGTCGGGATCAGGTTCGCATCGGTCGGCGTGAACTGATCCCCGTTGATCTTCAGCAGCTGGTCGTACACCGGACCGGACGCCTCGCCGGCCAGGTTGAAGTACGTGTGCTGGGTGACGTTGATCACCGTCGGCTTCGTGGTCGTGGCGTGCCACTCCACCCGGAGCGCGTTGGTCCGCGTGAGGGTGTAGGTCAGCATCACGGTGACCTCGCCCGGGAAGCCGTTATAGCCGTCGGGGTCGACGTACTGCAGCCGCAGTGCCACGCCCGAGGGGCTCGTGGTCGTCCCGAGGACCGTCCACACCTTCGTGTTCCAGGCCAGCGGCCCGCCGTGCAACGTGTTGATGTTGTTCGGTCCGTTATTGCCGACCAGGTTGTAGGTCACGCCGTTCAGCGTGAACGAGTGGTCGGCGATCCGGTTGGCGTACCGGCCGATCGCCGCGCCGAAGTAGGTGTCGCCCGAGCCGCCCGCCGCCGGCCACGGCTGGTGCTCGAAGTCGTTGACGTAGTCCTCCAGCGACTTGAATCCGAGCGCGACGTTGGCCACGCTCCCGTTCCGTCCCGGCACCCAGATCGACTGGATGACGCCCCCGTAGTTGCTGATCTTGACGGTCATCCCGTTGCCGCTGCGCAGCGTGTACAGCGACACGCTCTGCCCGTCGGCGGTACCCCAGACCTGCTTGCTGATGGTTGGCGAGGCCCCGGATGAACGTGCATGGGACGCCCGCCGGCCGGCGGCGCTCGCGTCAGCTGCGAGGGTCACGGCAAGCGAGATCAATGTCACGGTTCCTACGGCAGCAGCCATCCTCAGCAGCCGGCGGTTGGTCCGAGCTGCGAAATGCATTCGTCCTCCCTTTTGGGCTCGCGCGGCCGAGGGCGCGCAGCCCCGTCGTGGATCATGGACGGGATCCCGGACGGGCATTGTTAGCGCTCACACGGGCGCAAGTCAAGTGCCTCGGTACGCCGCGCCCGGGGAGCGGGCGCGCAGACCGCCGGCCGCTCCCGGGGCGGGCCGCCCCACCTAGAACAGGTCGTGCTCGCGGGCGTAGGCCACGAGGTCGGCCCGCGAGGTCCGGCGCGTCTTCTGCTGGATGTGGGCGCGGTGCGACTCGACGGTGCGCACGCTCAGGTACAGCCGCGCCGCGATCTCGCTGTTGGTGTGACCGAGCGCGATCAGGCGCAGCACCTCGAGCTCGCGGGCCGAGAGGTCGTCCGGCGGCCCGTGCGGGGTCGGCGGCTCGGCGGCCAGCCGCGCACCGAGCTCGGGGTTCAGGTATGTCCGCCCCTCCGCGGCCATCCGCACCGCCTGCACGAGCTCGGAGTCGGCCGCCTCCTTGAGCACGTAGCCGATCGCTCCCGCGCGTAACGCCTCGCGGGCGAACGCCGGATCGCTCTGCATCGTCAGCACGACGATCTGGGTCTCCGGCGCGCCCTTCCGCAGGCGCGGGATGGCGGGCAGCGAAGGCTCGCCGGGCATGTTCAGATCGAGGATCAGCACGCGCGGGTGGTAGGCGCCGAGGCGCCGCTCGGTCGTGGGCACGTCGCCCGCCTCGGCGACGACCTGGAAGTCGGGCTCGGTCTCCAGCAGCAGCCGCAGCCCGGAGCGCACAACCTGATGGTCATCGGCCAGCACGATCGTGATCGGCGCTTCAGCAGGGGCCGCCATCCGGCGGGAAGATAGCGTCAGGCGATGATGCTCGGCGGCGTCTCGCGCGCCGAGCCCACGGCCCGCACGCGGCGCGAGCGTCGTCCACCGGTGCGTGCGGGGCGCAGGTCGCCCAGCGCCGGGGCGGGCTCCGGGTCCGCGGCGGGGCGCGAAGCCGGCAGCGTCACCGTGACGGCGGTGCCGGCGGACGATGTGCGGATCGCGAGCCGGCCTCCGGCCAGCACGACCCGCTCGCGCATGCCGACCAGACCGACGCCCGTCCGGGGCGCGCTGGGATCGAAGCCGTGGCCATCGTCGATCACCCGCACCGCTAGCTCGCCGTGGCGCTCGAGCACCTCGATCTCGAGGCGTCGAGCCCCGGCGTGGCGGGCCGCGTTCGTGATCGACTCCTGCACGACGCGGTAGACGGCGGTCTCGATCTCGGCGAGGAGCCTGCCCGGGTCGAGCGCAACCGCGGCGTGCACCTCGAGCCCATGCATCGTCCGTGTGCGCTCGAACAGCTGAGCCAGGGCGGGCTCGAGCCCCAGCGCATCGAGCGAGGCCGGCCGTAGGTCGGTGATCAGCGAGCGCAGGCTGCCGATCTGCTGGCCGAGCTCCTGCACCGCTCCGTCGAGGGCGGCCTGGAGCGCTTCGGGATCGGACGAGCGGCGCGCGGCGGAGAGCTGGACGCGCAGGGCGCCAAGGGACTGAAGCGTCTCGTCGTGGAGCTCGCGGGCGCAGCGGCGGCGCTCGTCCTCGCGTACCGCCTGGAGCAGGCGCTGCAGGACGGTGTCGAGCTCGGGCCCCGGCACGCCCCGGGCCAGCACGAGCTTTCGCAATCTCTGTTCGTCGAGCCGCGACTCCATCCGATACCGCGTATCGGCAGAAATCGCCCGGAGCTTCAGGGCGTGAGGGTGGTCCCGGGTTCGATCCGCATTGGATCGCCGGCCTCGAGCTCGACCGCCCCGCGCACGACGACCCCCCCGCCGAAGGTCACGTCACCGTGCACGACCAGCCGCTCGGCCTCGCGCAGCGACGGCGCCCCGTCCGGGAAACGCTGCTCGAACTGGTCGACGAGCTTGTAGAAGCGCGAGTCGAGGTCGACATAGGGCAGCCGGCCTTCGCGCTCGGGCAGCGGCTCCACCAGCATCTCCGGGGTGACCCGGTAGACGTCCGAGCGCATCACGAGCAGGTCGTTCGTGGTCTTCACGGGCACGAAGCGCGAGCGCGGCACGAGCAGCAGCGCCGCACCCTGAAAGCTCCCGATCGCCGCCCCCATCGCCGACTCGAGCTGCAGCACCGGCGTCGAGTCCGAGTCCCGGGGGTCGACCGTCTTGCGGTTGACGATCAGCGGCAGGGCGAGCACGCCGTCGTTCTCCTCGAGCAGGCGGGAGAGGGACTCGAGGTTCACCCACAGGTTGTTCGTGTTGTAGTAGCGCCAGCGGCGGAAGTCGCGGAAGGACTCCTGGTCCTCGTCGGAGGTCTGGGCGCTCTCGCGCAGGACCAGCTGGCCGTCGGAGCGCCGGCGGGCGATGTGACCGCCCTTTCGCTCGGCCTCGGTGCCCTCGACGACCTCCATCAGGAACTCGATGTTCTCGCGTGCGAGGTGGGCGGCGATCCGGGGCTCGACGGTGGCCCCGAGGTTGTCCGAGTTCGAGATCATCGCGTAGCGGAAGCCCCGGTCCAGAAGCGCCTGCAGGAGGCCCGAGCGCCTGAGCGCGCCGTAGATGTCGCCGTGGCCCGGCGGGCACCACTCGAGCGCGGGCTCGGCCGGCCAGCTCGCGGGCTCGAGCGTGTCGGCCTCAAGCTTGGGGATCATGCTCTGCTCGAAGTCCATCGGCAGGCCGACGTCGAGCTCGGGGTGCTCGGCGAGCTTGGCCCGCGTCGCCTCGCGGGTCACGTCGCTGTTCATCAGCACCAGCGGGAGCTGAACGTCGTGCGCCCTGCGCAGGGCCAGCGTCTGGCCAATGATGAAGTCGAGGAAGCTGACCCCGTCGCGGGCCTCCATCAGCGACTTCGGCCCCCGCAGGCCCATCGTCGTGGCCAGGCCGCCGTTCAGCTTGATCACCACCAGGCGCGCCAGCGCTTCCTGCTCACCGCCCGTCGCGAGCTCGTCGAGCGCCGGGACCTCGCCCGCGAATTCGAGCTCGGAGCTGGGCATGACGCCCTTCTCACCTTCGGCGAGGCGCGTGAAGGCGCTGGCGAAGTTCCGGATCGCCTCCTCGGGCTGACCCGCTTGGCGCATCTTCTCCTCGGCGAGGCTCAGAGCGCTCATCGCAGGGGGCCGATCGACTGCTCGGCCGCGTCCAGGAGCTGCCCGGTGGCGACGAGGGTCTCCGTCGCGGCCAGCTCGGGAGCGAGGAAGCGGTCCGAGCCGGGGCCGCGCACGTGCTCGCGAAGCAGGCGCAGTGCGGCCCCCGTGGCGGGCGACGGCCTCAGGGGACCACGCAGGTCGAGCCCCCGCGCGGCGCAGATGATCTCGACCGCGAGGATCCGCGTGAGGTTGGCGACCGTGGCCCGCAGCTTGCGCGCCGCGCCCCACCCCATCGATACGTGGTCCTCCTGCATCGCGCTCGTCGGCACGGAGTCCACGCTCGCAGGCGCGGCGAGCCTGCGGTTCTCGGCCACCATCGCCGCCTGCGTGTAGTGGGCGATCATCATCCCCGAGTTAACGCCCGGGGCCTCGGTCAGGAACGGCGGGAGCCCGTGCGAGCGGGTGGCGTCGAGGAGACGGTCGGTGCGCCGCTCTGCGATCGCGCCCACCTCGGCGGCGGCGATCGCGAGGAAGTCGCATGCGAAGCCGACGGGGGCGCCGTGGAAGTTCCCGCAGGACTCGACGCGGCCGTCGGGGAGCACCATCGGGTTGTCGATTGCCGATCGAAGTTCGACGTCGGCCACGCGGATTGCGTGCTCGAGCGTGTCGCGGGCGGCGCCGATGACCTGGGGCGCGCAGCGCAGCGAGTAGGCGTCCTGCACCCGCGGGTCGCCCTCACGGTGGCTGGCCACGATCTCGGAGTCGGCGAGAAGGTTGCGCAGGTTCTCGGCGCTGATCGTCTGCCCGGGCTGGGGCCGGAGCTTCAGCAGGTCGGCCGCGAATGCCCGGTCGGTGCCGAGCAGCGCCTCGATCGACATCGCAGCCGCAAGGTCGGCGGTGCGCAGCAGACGGTGCAGGTCGTCGATCGCCAGCACCAGCATCCCGAGCATGCCGTCGGTGCCGTTGATCAGCGCGAGCCCCTCCTTGGCCTCGAGCTCGACTGGAGTCAGGCCCGCGTCGGCCAGCGCCTGGGCGGCGGGAACCGGGGCGCCGGTTGGGAGCTCCAGCGAGCCCTCCCCGAGCAGGGTCAGCGCGCAATGGGCGAGCGGGGCGAGGTCGCCGCTGGCCCCGAGCGAGCCGTGCTCGGGTACGACCGGCGTCAGACCCGCGTTCAGCAGCTCGAGCATGCGCTCGGCCAGGATCGGGCGGGCGCCCGAGAAGCCCATCGCCAGGCTGCGCGCCCGCAGGCACATCATCGCCCGCACCACCTCGCGTTCGATCGGCGGTCCCATGCCGGCCGCGTGCGATCGCAGCAGGGCGCGCTGAAGCTCGACCCGGCTCTCGGTGGGGATCCGCACGAGCGCCAGCGAGCCGAAGCCGGTGGAGACGCCGTAGGCGGGGACGTCCGAGGCCACGAGCGTGGCCACGACCTCGGCGCTGGCGCTCATCGCCGAACGGGCGTCGTCGGTGAGCCGGACCGGCTGATCGTGCCGCGCCACGTCGATCACTTCCCGGCGCGAGAGGCCGCCTGAACCGAGCTCGATCACGGCGGCGCACCTTAGTGCGTCGGGCGCGATCAGGCGTGTTCGACGTGCGCTCCCGGACCCGGGCTCACGGCGAGCGCTCCGGAGGGCGGCTTCGCCCCCGGGGGCAGCAGCGCGAGCACGCTCCCGCCGAAGCCCCCGCCCATCAGGCGCGCGCCGATCGCGCCGGCGGACCGGCAGCGCTCGACGGCCGCCTCGACCGCCCGGGTGCTTATCTCGTAGTCGTCGCGCAGGCTGGCGTGAGAGGCGTCGAGCAGCCGGCCCAGCTCGGGCAGGTCCGTGGCCTCGAGCGCGCGGACGGCCTCCCGGACGCGGTCGTTCTCGGTGAGGACGTGGCGCACGCGGCGGTTCAGCGGGTCCGGGAGCGTCTGTGCGTGCGTGGGGTCGGCATGCCGCAGGCTGCTCACTCCCAGCAGACGGCAGGCTTCCTCGCACTCCCGGCGCCGTTCGTTATATCCGCTGCCCGCGAGCGCGCGGCGCTGGCCGGAGTCGAGCAGGACGAGGTGGGAATCGCGGAGGTCCAGCGGCACGAGCTGGGGCTCGTCCTCGAGCGCCTCGAAGTCGAGCAGCACCGCACACCCCTCACGGCCGAGCAGCGAGGCCAGCTGGTCGAGCAGCCCGGTCTGGGCTCCCACCCACTCGCTCTCGACGCGCGCGCAGGTCTGAGCGACCTCGAGCGCCGGCGGGTCGCGCAAGCCGGCCAGCGCTTGCAGGGCCAGGGTGAGCGCCACCCCGAGCGCGGCCGAGCTCGACAGGCCGCCGCCACGGGGGACGGTGCCGGTGATCGTCAGGTCCGCCCCCGGCAGCGTGACGCCCGCGCGCTGCAGCTCGGCGGCCGCTCCATGCACGAACGCCCGCCAGCCGCGAGCGGGACCTGGAGGCTCAGAGAGGGCGAACCCGTCGCGCTCGCCGAGGTCGAGCGCCCGCGCGTGGAGCCGGCCGTCATGCCCTTGCCGGCCTCTGACGGTCACGCCCTGGTGGATCGCGAATGGGAGTGCGAGGCCGCCGTTGTAGTCGGTGTGCTCGCCGATCAGGTTGACCCTCCCGGGCGCGAAGGCCGTGATCTCGGTCATCGATCCGCAGCGTACGATGGCGGCGATGACCGACACCTGGTCGACCGTCTCTTCGCTCGCCACCGGCGCCGGCACGCTCGTGCTCGCCGTGGCCACATTCGCCTCCGTGCGCTCGGCCAACCGCTCGGCGCGGGTCGCCGAGCAGGCCCTCCAGGTTCAGCGCCGTCCGCTGCTTGTGCACTCGCGCCTCGAGGACCCCGACCAGAAGATCATGTTCGCCGACGGTCGCTGGCTGCACGTACCCGGCAGCGGAGCGGCCGCCGAGCATGAGAACGGCAACGTCTACCTGGCGCTCAGCCTGCGCAACGTGGGCCTGGGCATCGCGGTCCTCCAGCGCTGGCACGTGCGCCCGGCGCTCCAGTTCGGCCGGGTGCCTCCGGCCGCCGTCGAGGATATGCGCCTGCAGAGCCGCGATCTCTATGTTCCCGGCGGCGACATCGGCCTGTGGCAGGGCGCGATTCGAGACTCCTCGGACCCCCTCCACGATGACGTGGCCCGCGCCATCGACTCGCGCTCGCCGCTCACCGTCGAGCTCCTGTACAGCGATCAAGAGGGCGGGCAGGCGATGATCAGTCGCTTCTCGGTCGTTCCCGTCGGCGAGGACCGGTGGATCGGCTCAGTCGGCCGTCACTGGTATCTGGATCGGGACAGCCCGCGCGAGTCGGCTCGCGACGACGCGCCGATCCCAGCGGCGTAGCCATCGCCGGCTGCCGGTGTGAACCGCGGGAGGATCAGCAATCGGCGAGGGCCGCGCGCACCGCCGCGACGAACGCCTCGACGTCCTCCTCGGTGGTGTCCCAAGAGCACATCCAGCGCACCTCGCCGGTGTGCTCGTCCCAGACGTAGAACCGGAAGCGCTCCTGCAGCGCGGCCGTGGCCTGCGCGGGCAGCACCGCGAACACCGCGTTGGCCTGCACCGGCTGCGTGATCTCGAGCCCCGACAGGTCACGCACCGCCTCTGCCAGCTTGGCGGCCATCGCGTTGGCGTGCGAGGCCAGCCGCAACCACAGCCCCTCGCCGAGCAGCGCTTCGAACTGCACGGCCAGGTAGCGCATCTTCGAGGCGAGCTGGAGCGTCTGCTTGCGCAGGAAGTCCAAGCCGGAACCCAGCTCGGAGTTCAGGACCACCACGGCCTCGGCACCGAGCAGCCCGTTCTTGGTTCCGCCGAACGACACCAGGTCGATGCCGACGTCGGTGGTCAGCGCCCGCAGCGACACGCCCAGCGAGGCGGCGGCGTTGGCGAGCCGGGCGCCGTCGACGTGGACGACCATCCGCCGGGAATGAGCGAGCTCGACGAGCGCCCGAAGCTCGTCCAGCGAGTACACCGTCCCGAGCTCGGTGGCCTGTGAGATCGTCACGAGCCGCGGCTGCACCGCGTGCTCGTCGCCCACCCGCACGATCAACCGCTCGACCGCCTCGGGCGCGAGCTTGCCGTTCGAAGCCTCGGCGATCAGCAGCTTCACCCCGGCGATCGCCTCGGGCGCGCCGCACTCATCGACGTTCACGTGCGCAGTCGGGGCGCAGATCGCGGCCTCGAATCGGCGGCAGGCGGCGCGCATGCAGAGGACGTTGGCTCCGCTGCCGTTGAACACGAGGTAGGCGCTCGCGTGCGGGCCGAACTGCGCCCTGAACGTCGCCTGGACGCGCTCGGTGTACGGGTCGTGTCCGTATCCGCTCACGTGACCGACGTTGGCGCGCGCGAGCGCGGCGAGCACGTCGGGGTGAACGCCGGCGTTGTTGTCGGAGGCGAAGCCCCGCTGCTCGGTCACGTGCCGAGCTTATTCCTCAGCGCGGTGAAGAAGAGCGAGAGCGGGAACTCGTCCTCGAGCACGAGGTCGACGTACGGGCGCGGATCCTCAACCTCCTGGAAGCGGCGCACGCCGGCCGTCCACTGCGAGCCTGCCGCCGCGGGGACGTACCGGGAGACGAAGTCGTGTGCGGCCATCCACTGCGCGAGCTTCGAGCGGCTGATCCCGTCGCGGTACAGCGAAGAGACCTCCTCGAACAGCGAGCGGACACCGTCGCCCACCGTGCGCCAGTCAACGGTGAGCTGGTTGTCCGCCCACACGACGTGCCCGTGCCGGTGCAGATACGCGAACAGCAGCTGGCCGCCGAGGCCGTCGTAGTTGCGCACCCGCGGTCCGGTGATCGGAAAGCGCAGCCCGCGGTCGAGGAGGATCGCGTACTGCACGTAGCGGGCGAAGGCGAGCCCGCCGGCCTCGAGCTCGAGCGCCTGGACGAACGTGGTCAGGTCGCAGCGCAGCTCCTCGAGCGAGTACATCCAGTAGGGCGAGCGCTGGCGGATCATGAACGGGTCGAACGGCAGCTCGCCGTGGCTGTGGGCGCGGTCGTGGATCAGGTCCCAGAGGATGTAGGCCTGCTTCGAGAGCTCCGGGTCGGAGAGCAGGCGCGCCGCGTCGGGGGGGAGGTTCAGCGCGAGCAGGTCGGCGGCAGCCCCGCAGACCCGCCGGGTGCGCTCAGCCTCGCGGTCACAGAAGATCGCGCCGAAGTTGTGCTCCGGGGTGCCCCCGAGCACCGACACGGTCTCGGGGAACAGGGTCGCGCACTCCGACTCGTAGCCTCGCGTGCCGTCCACCAGTTCGACGGGCACGAACATCGCATTGTCGTAGCGCGTGCGCTCGAGCTCGGCCACGAAATCAGGCCAGGGCACGCGGACGAGCAGGGCCTCGAAGACCGACTCGCGCGGGCCGTTCTGCTTGTACATGGGGAAGAA
>Ga0070735_10004121_pt1 | contig 12372 bp, 10 predicted proteins | sample Coa_R1_FD_66443 | JGI IMG/M metagenome (GOLD analysis project Ga0070735, IMG submission 66443) | Surface soil microbial communities from Centralia Pennsylvania, which are recovering from an underground coalmine fire - Coalmine... | ecosystem: Environmental > Terrestrial > Soil > Unclassified ... | reverse complement strand
TGAGCCGCGCGCCGCCCTTCGCCTTGATAATCGCGTTGACCTGGATCATGTCCTCGGTCGGCACGCCCTCCGTGATGCAGACGACGAGCGAGATGCCCGCATTCACGGCTTCGAGGATCGCATCCGCGGCGTTCAGCTTTGCCGGCACGAAGATGACGGAGGCGTTGGCGCCGGTCTCCTTCACGGCGTCGCGGACCGTATTGAAAACGGGCACGCCCTGCGCCGTCTGTCCGCCCTTGCCTGGCGTGGTGCCGCCGACGACTTTCGTCCCATACTCGATCATCTGCGCCGTATGAAACCCACCGTCGCGCCCCGTAATCCCCTGGACGAGCACACGGGTCGTTTCATCGATAAGAATGCTCATGCGATTAAGATGCTCCTCGTACCGCGGTCTCCGGATCACGCCGCCGGATCACTCCACGTCCGAAGTACCCGGCTCTGAAGCGACCGTGTCGTCCGGCTCGTCGACTTCAGCCAGGAGGAGTTCGCCGTCCGCATCGCAATACCCTTCCGCCTCGACGTAGATCAGCGCGTCGGCCTCGCGCGCGACGGAGCGCAGGAGCGCATCCAGCGCCCCCCAAGCCTCGTGGCCATCCGCCGCGATGAGGGCAGGCAGGAGCTGCACCGTATACACCGTCCGTACCCGTGACAGCGTGTCCGCGACGATCATCCGGCCGGCCTCGTCGTCGTGTGCGCCGATCTTTTCGCGGTGCGCCGCCACGATGCGCTTCGCCTCCTCGTCATCGCCCGGCAGGCGCTCGATCAGCAGCACCTCGTGGAGCTCCGGCTCGGTCCAGCGAACGATCGCGGCCTCCCAGCTCGGGTCCTGGAGCTGCGCTTCGGTGGCCTCCCCGGCAATGTCCACGCCGAGGCTCGCCGGCGCGCCCTCCACCGCGAGCGCGTCCCGCATCACCGCGAGCGGCGCCGCGCCGCCCGATGTTCCGAAGACGATCAGCGGGCTGTCCGCCATCGCGCGTTATCTCCTCTCGTCGCGAAACTGCGTATCGCGCCATGCGGCGAACAGCGGTATGAGCCGTCCGCGCTGATACTTGCCCGTCGAGGTGACCGGGAACTCATCCCCGAATAGCACGACCTTCGGCGACTTGGCGAACGGCAGCTTCTCGCGGCAGGCGGCGAGGATCTCGTCCGCGGTGACCTGCGATCCCGGAGCGCGCTGCACGTACGCGCCGATCTCCTCGCCGTACACGGCGTTATCGAAACCGACTGCCATCGCGGCCTGTACGCCCGGGATCGCCGAGAGGACTTCATCGATGTCGAACGGCGAGTAGTTTATGCCGCCGCGAATGATGAGCTCTTTCAGCCGGCCCGTGATGAAGTAGTAGTCCCGTCCATCCTCGCCGCGGCGGAAGAAGCCCTCGTCGCCGGACCGGAACCAGCCGTCCGCGAAGGTGTCCGCATTCGCGTCCGGCCGCTTGAAATAGTACTTCATCACGTTGGGGCCGCGCGCCACGATCTCGCCGCGCTCGCCCTCCGCGACCGGCACGCCGCCCGGGTCGTGGATCGCCATCTCGTTCGCGGAGACCGGGCAGCCGATGGAGGGGAAGCCCTGATCGAACATCCAGTGCCGGTAGGCGGGCGCGTCGAGATCGATTGGAAGGAAGCAGGAGTAGCAGGTCGTCTCGGAGAGGCCGTAGCCGTGCACCACGCGAACGCCGAACGCAGCATCGAACCTGTGCGCAAGCTCCGTCGTCAGTGGGCCTGCGCCGCAGATGATGTGCCGGAACGCGCTGAGATCGTACTGCGAGAGCGACTCGCCGCGCTCGCAGAGGAAGGCCAGCAGCGTCGGAACCACGCTGACCCAGGTGCAACGCTCCTCGGCCAGCGTGCGCCAAAACGTGCTTACGTGAAACTTTCGATGGAGCACGACGCTGCCGCCGGTGTAGAGCGGCGTCATCAGCGTTACGACCGTGCCGTTTACGTGGTGAATGGGCAGCACGCACATTGCGCGATCGTTCGGCCCGAAACGATGCCACTCGGCGATGCTGTGCGCGTCCGTGAGAAGGTTCGCCTGGTCGAGCACCACGCCCTTGGGCGCGCCCGTGGTGCCCGAAGTGTAGACGAGCAGCGCCTCCGTGGTCGCCGGAAGCGCCCGGTCGGGCGCGAATGGCCGCGGGGCAGGTTCCACAGGAGCGGACGGCTCTTCGGCTGGCGTCGGCGCGCCAGGACTCGCTTGCCCAGTGGGACGGATCGAACCTGGAAGAATCGGTCTAGTTGCCTGCGGCACGGCCTCCAATGCATATTCAGCGCGGCCATTTTCGGCGCGCGTGGTGAGGACCGGCAGATCGTCGCCGGCGAGCCGTGCAGCGCGCTCAGCGTTGGCCCCGGAGGCGAAAAGGACCCGCGCTTCGGAGTTGCGCAGAATGAAGGCCACACGCTCGTCGTCCTCGCCGCCGTTGATCGGAGCGACGGCGAGGCCCGCGGACCAGGCCGCGAAGTAAATCGCGACCGTGTAGGGATCATTGCCGCGCAGCGTCGCGACGCGGTCGCCGGGCCGCAATCCCAGCTCACCCACCAGCCGCGCAGACAGAGCGCGGACGGCGGCGTAGAACTCTGCGTAGGTGTATTCGCAGACGCGGCCGGTCTCCTCGTAATAGGCCAGGAACGGCTTGTCCGGCGTCGCCGCGGCGCGGTCTGCGAGGAGCGCGCCTATGTTTTGGGCCCTGACGAGAGGCTCAGAACCGTACGACAGATGTCGTGCTGTTTCGATGAGCGGCGCCGTCTCCGGATTGACGCTTTCGATATCGTTGGTCGCCATGGCAAGAGTCCGAGTAGCGCGAATCCCTGGTGGCTGGCGGGCGCGCACGTCATAGCTGCGCGTGCATGGCCGCCGAAGGACACATCTTGTGCGGCGGCGCGGGCATCGGTGCCCGCGAATCGGCAGGCAGGGACGCCTGCCCTACCGGGCGGAGCGCGGATTCCCCGTGTTCATGTCGTTACCCGGGCATCCCGTCCAGCACCACGTGTCCGTCCGCGCCGAGCAGTTCGAGCAGGGCCGAGTCATCCGTATCGAGCGGCAGCGTGACGCGGCCACGGCGTCGCGACGACTCGTAGGTGGCAAAGATCAGCTCGGTGGAGCGCAGCGCGTTGTGGCTGCCGAGCGTGGACCGGGCCCCGGATTGCAGACACGCGATTGCGTCCAGCACGGAGAGCACGGTGTCGCCCCCGGCCGGGACGACGCCCTCCAGCGGCGGAACTTCCCAGCCCGAGCCACCCTCGCGCAGCATCCGGACGCGCGGCCCCTTGCTCACCTCGACTTCGATGACGCCTTCGCTGCCGATAATCCGGTTCGAGCAGGTCCCGCCGTGGTCGGCGCCGGTGTGGAGCGTCGCGTGGACTCCATTCGCGAACTGCACGCAGGAGATCCCGCTCGACTCGACCGGCACGCCGAACACGCGGTGCCACTTCGCGACGTCGATCTGCCCCAGCACCGAGACGGCGGGCGTCTCATCGTTGTTAAAGCAGAACATGTCGAACCAGTGCGTGCCCCAATCGAACATGTTCGAGCAGAATCCCTCCATGCGCTCGACTTTGCCGATTGCGCCCTCCATCGCAAGACGGCGGGCCGTAATGAAATGTGCCCCGAACCTGCGCTGATGACAAAAGGTCAACTGGACGCCCGCCTTCTCGCACTGCGCGAACATCGCCTTCGCCTCGCCCCAGGTAGGGGCCATCGGCTTCTCGCAGTGGATCGCGCGGACGCCCGCCGCCGACTCGCGGACATGCAGCGGATGCCAGCCGGTCCAGGTGCAGATGCTCACGATATCCGGCCGGTGCTCCGCGAACATCTGCTGGTGCGACGCGTACGCGGCCTTTACGCCGAACTTCTCGGCAGCCGCCGTCCGCGCCTCCACCCTCGGATCGACCACCGCGACAATCTCCACCTGGTCCGACGCAGCGTAGCCCATCGCATGCTCGCGCCCGCGCCCGCCGCACCCGATGATCGCCGCCTTTAGCTTGGCCATCCACTCGCCTCCTCGTCCCACCGTTGCAGTCCGCTTCGCAGCTCCATGCGCCGCCTTTCTCGGCGCGCACCGAGGCGCCATTTTCTGTACGACATCCGTCTCCTACAGCGTCCAGGGAGCGCGGTGCGGACGGCTTAGCATCGCGGCGGCCTCCGGGTCGTCCAGGATAGTCTCCGTCGCAGGGTCCCACCTGAGCGTGTCCCGGCACAGCAGCATCGCGATGTTGCCGAGATGCGCGATCGTAATCGACCGGTGCGCGGTCTCGACGGGCGATACCGGCTCCTCCCGCGAAATCACGCAGTCGATGAAGTTGCGGAAATGATCGTCGCTCTTATAAAGGTGGATATCGTCCTCGCCGATCTCCGACTCCAGGATATCCTTCGAGCTGGCATCGTGCTTACCGCGGTCTGCCCACACCCAGCCGTCCTCCCCCTCCCAGGTGACGCCGGGACGCGGGCGGTTGCTGGTTCCTGGTTGATGGTTGCCGGCTGCATCGGCGGAAGGCTTGGGGTCCAGGACGGAGTAGTCGGCGTTGGAGATCACCATGGTCACACCGCCCGCGTAGACGGCTTCGAAGTAGTACTCGGTCGCCGTGTCCCAGAGCGGGTCCAGTGGAAAGACGCCACGCGCCTTCCGAATCTCGATCGGACCTGAATCGTCGGCGCCCATACCCCACTGTGCGCAGTCCGGATGGTGGCCGCCCCAGTCTGTGACCTGGCCACCGGAGTAGTCCAGGATCCAGCGGAAGTTGACGTGGCAGCGGGCGGGCGCGTAGGGCTTCCAGGGCGCTGGCCCGAGCCAAAGATCGTAGTCGAATCCGTCCGGGACCGGCTCCGGCGCCTTCCGGTCCCCGGTCTTTCCGAGATCGGGACGCCCGCCCGGCATCCCACAGCGCACGGTCTTTAGCTTCCCAATGCGGCCGTTCCGCACCAGCTCGGCGGCGCGGCGGAAGTTCTTGTCGGAGCGCTGCTGGCTGCCGGTCTGCAGAATTCGGCCGTGCTCGCGCACCGCGTCCGCCATCGCCCGCCCCTCGGCGACGGTCAGGGAGAGCGGCTTCTGGCAGTAGACGTCCTTGCCGGCGCGGCAGGCGTCGATGGCCTGGATCGCGTGCCAGTGATCCGGTGTCGCGATCTCGACGGCGTCGATGTCCGCGCGCGCGAGCAGCTCGCGGTAGTCGGTAAAGGCAGCGCAGCCGCGATAGCTCCCGTCTGCAATCGCCTCAGCATACCCCTCGTCCACCTTGCGCCTGGCCGGCTCGCGCCCTCCGATCGCGCCGTTCCAGTAGCCAGCGCTCTCCCGATTCACGTCGCAGACGGCGACGATCTGGACGCGCGGGTCGCGCAGGAAGGATCGGATGTCGGCGATGCCTTGATTGCCGGCGCCGATGACGCCGAGCGTTATGCGGCTGCTCGGCGGGACGGCGCCGCCGCGGCCGAGCGCGGAGGCGGGAACGATTTCAGGTGTTAAGGAGGGGGCGGGGATCGGGGGCCTGGGGCCAGATGCTGGCGGCGCAGCGGTTTCGGAATTCAATCGTGATGCCTCACTGGAGATAGCGTTGGTCCGAGGCGAATTCGACGCGCGATCACGCGACTCCTCCGATACGAATTCGTCGCCTTGTGCGGTCGTCGCAATTGATCGGAATGTGCGGTCCATGCTCTAGCTCGCCACGACGACACGCTAATCGACGATTCTTACGGGATGTCCGCATCCGGATCAGGGTCGAAAACCATCCGTTTGTTGTCATCATACTGCCTGATATTCGCGCGCACTGTTAGGTTAGGGCACAACACGCGTGAATAGGCAAAGGTTTCCTCGTCATAATATACCGGCGTGTGAGACGGTAGTCCCTGGACACACGCCTCGTATTTGGCGTGAAACTCAGCCGATGGAAAAACGACAGCGAGGGAGGCCGGATGAATCCGATCGCTATAGAGAACCTCAGCCTGAACTGAGGTGGGCATCCACCACGGTATCTCAAATGCAGCCGGCCGATGTGCGCCCGGAGGAGCAGGCGGCGTAATTGAACGAAATACTTTACCCTTGCTTACCTGCACAGAACCGGAATACATCGCTGCGGTACCGGATATCCCCGCGCGCCTGTAGCCAAACCTAGAACTTGCGTTCGTTGGAACAAACGCAGCACAGCGATCATTGAGTCCATCAGTTTCGCCCTGAACGTTCCGCGCGGCTACAAGCCCAGGTCGTCGACAGATTGCGCCGCCAGGATCGCTCGGCGGACTCGCACGAGTTCCCCGCGCGATAGCTCCAGCACTCGCGCAGAGATTTCGGAAGGCACGGCGCCGAACTTATCCGTAAGCAGGTCAGGGACGGTCTCCCGCACCCCGGCATCTCGGCCCTCTTCCCGGCCTCTCTTCAGCAACATATCGGCTCCTGTCATCCTCGCCTCCTCACGTTCGGACTCGTAATGCTTCACCGATGCCTCCACGACCCTGCTCAGTTCATCCTGCTCCCCGGCGTCACGCTTGTGGTAAATGAGCAGGTAGACGAAGTAAAGCACATCCCGTATCGCCGCCTGCGAGTCGGCTGGCATTGCGTCGACGAGGCCGGCGACCTCCGTCAGAGCCCGCTCCAACTCCTCCTTCGGTGCGTCGGCAGCCTGAATCGCACGAAGCGCCAAAAGGACCGCATCGCCAAGCTGCGTCAGCTTCTCCGGCGGTGTCAGCTGCAAATCGATAAAGAGCGTCTGCCAGACTGGAACGGAATCCGGCAAGTCCATGAGTGCTTGGAGACTTAGCTCGGTCGTCCACTTCCGCTGGCCGGTGTAGAGGACGATCGGTATGATTGGGCTGAGACGCAGGCTTCCGGCTCGTCGTTTCGCTGCGTCGAAGTCGCGCGCCTCTGCCTGCCAGAGCTCGACCATGTAGCAGAGTAGCCGAAAGCCCATCCGGCGGTCGGGCTTCGACTGATGCTCGAGCAGTACATAGATCCAGACGAAGCTGCGCCCTTTCTTGAAGGGCGCTCGATATATTACGTCGGCTTCCAACTTGCGCAGATCGTCTGGTATGAACGATCGATCGACACGCTCTGCCCGGCCGAAGTCCACTTTCTCAGCAAGGTCGGGCCGCGCGAGCCGAAGCAGGCCGCGCAGGTTGTCGGCATCGTCCAGCAGCCACTTCACTCCACGGTCGGCAAACTCACGGATGGGCGGCTCGCGATCGTGTGGCATTTAGATTCCCCTCGCTTCTCATTGTGACATACCAGCCGTTGGTTGGCAAGGTGTCGGGTAGGGCTGCTCTGCCTGGTCGTTCGCTGGATTTTAAGGCTGGTTCCTGCAGGCTCGGTCGTGGCTTAGTCGGTGGCGGGCCGTGAACCACCTCGTCTGCGCTTGACCCTGGGCCTACGAAGTAAGCGCGAACGATCCTTCGGCGCGAGGTGGCGCCCGAAAGGATTACCGACGCGCGCTCTCGAAGTGGGCGACCGCCACCGGGCAATTTGAACGCAGGAGCCAGCCGTGCAGCGAATAGAGCGCGACGACGCGAGGAAGTATGCCTTCGACTGGCGGGACGGGCCGCTGCTGCGCGTGCAGCCGGACGAGCCGTTTGAGATCGAGACCTGGGACGCGAGCACCGGCTACTTCAAGAGCGAGGCGGATAAGGCGATGCCGGCACGGCGCGCGGGATTCGATCGCTGCCCTCCGCAGGCCAACCCGATCGGCGGACCGGTCTGGCTCGAAGGCGCCGAGCGGGGCGACACCCTGGTCGTGTCGATCGACGACATCCTCGTTGGCGACTACTCATGGATCGCCATCGGACCCCGCCGCGGACCGCTAGGCGAGTCGTCGCGCTGGCCGGAGCTCTCGGCGGACTACACGACGAAGATCCTGCGTCACGAGCCGGGCCCAAGCGGCACGCTGCGGGACGGCACGGTGCGCTTCAGCGAGACGATCTCGTGGCCGATTACGGCGTTCATCGGCACCCTCGGCGTCGCGCCGGACCGCGAGGTGACGACCAGCCTGGACGGCCAGGGCGAATGGGGCGGCAACCTGGATGTTCGAGACGTCGCGCCGGGCAACCGGGTCCTTCTGCCCATCCACCATGCAGGCGCCCGCTTCTACCTCGGCGACGTCCATGCCAGCCAGGGCGACACGGAGTTCTCCGGCACGGCGGCGGAGACAGTCGCAACGGTTCGTCTTAGGCTGAGCCTCGTCAAGGGCAAGAGCGTACCGTGGATGCGTATCGAGAAGCCGGAGTCGGTGGTCGCGCTCTATGCCGACCGCCCCCTGGAGCGCGCCGTCGAGACGGCGACGTTTCATCTGATGGAATGGCTGATCTCGGAGCACGGCTACTCGCCCACGGATGCGTATTGCCTCGTCAGTACGTGCCCGGACTTCCGCATCAACGTCTACCAGATGTGCAGGCTCGGCAAGCTGAGCTACGTGGCCGGCGCCGAGCTGCCGAAGCGATATATGACAGATCCCGCCTGACGACCTCCAAAGCGGAGCGACCGGGCAGCATCGCCGCCCGGTCACCCAGTCACCCCATCACCCGCTCACGCCATCATCTTCAGGACGCCTGCTTCAGCTCCTGGCCGGTGACGAGGCGCGGGTCGATGCGCTGGCGGACGGTCTCCTCCTCGACGATGCAGCGCTTGATATCGCTGGATGAGGGGATCTCATACATGATGTTGAGCATCACCTCTTCGATGATCGTGCGGAGGGCGCGGGCGCCCGTGTTGCGCTGGATGGCCTCGCCGGCGATCTGCTTCAGCGCGCCCTGCGTGAACTCCAGGTCCACGCCGTCGTACTCGAAGAATTTGGCGTACTGGCGCGTCAGCGCGTTCTTGGGTTCGGTCAGGATTTTAACCAGCGCCTCCTCGTCCAGCGCGTTCAGCGTGGCGACCACAGGCAGGCGGCCGATGAACTCCGGGATGAGGCCGTACTTCAGGAGATCGTCCGGCATGACGTGCTCGAAGATATTCTGCTTCTGCGCCATTCGCTCGACCTTGGTACCGATGTTGGAGCGAATGCCCATCGTGCGCGTGTTCATGCGCCGCTCGACGATCTCCGCCAGGCCCTCGAAGGCGCCGCCGCAGATGAACAGCACGTTCGTCGTATCGATCTGCACGTACTCCTGCTGTGGGTGCTTGCGGCCGCCCTGCGGCGGCACGTTGGCGACCGTGCCCTCGAGTATCTTGAGGAGCGCCTGCTGCACGCCCTCGCCGCTCACGTCGCGGGTAATCGAGGGGTTGGCGCTCTTTCGGGAGATCTTATCGATCTCGTCAATATAGATGATGCCGCGCTGCGCGTTCTTGACCGTCTGATCCAGGTTGTTGTTGCTCATCGAATCGGCGGCCTGGAGCAGCTTGAGGAGGATATTCTCGACGTCCTCTCCGACGTAGCCGGCCTCGGTCAGCGAAGTCGCATCGGCGATTGCGAAGGGCACGTTAAGGATTTTGGCGAGCGTCTGCGCGAGGAGGGTCTTGCCGGAGCCGGTCGGTCCGATCAGCAGGATGTTGCTCTTTTGTAGCTCTACCTCGGACTGGAGGGGCGCGAAGATGCGCTTGTAGTGGTTGTACACGGCGACGGAGAGACCGCGCTTGGCGCGCTCCTGACCGACCACGTACTGGCTAAGGATCCGATAGATCTCCTTGGGTTTCGGGACCGAGCCGGGATAGAACAGCCGGCTCTTCTCGATGTCGGGGGCTTCGCTGCGGATGATGTCGTTGCACAGGTCGACACAGTCGAGGCAGACGCCGCCGTGGACGCCGAGGATGAGCTTCTTTACCTGTTCACGTGTCTTGCCGCAAAGTACGCACCGCCCGTCCACCCGGTCGAAACCCCTAGACAATGTGATTCTCCTGGAATATGCTGTCGCCCGCGAGGTCAGCCGTCCTAGCGCTCGCCTTTTTCGGCAATCTTGTCGATTATTCCATACTCGAGCGCCTCTTGTGGCGACATAAAGTAGTCGCGATCCATGTCGCGGCGCACTTTGTCGTAGGGCTGGCCGGTGTGCCGCGCGAGGATTTCATTCAGGCTGTCGTGCGCGCGCACCATTTCCTTGAGGCGGATTTCGGCGTCCTGCACGGTGCCCTCATAGCCGCCCGCGACCGCGTGGATCATGATCCGCGCGTTGGGCAGTGCATACCGCTTGCCGGCCGCGCCGCCCGCGAGCAGAATGGCGCCCATCGAGGCGGCCATGCCCACACAGAGCGTTGCCACATCGCACTTGATCATCTGCATCACGTCGTACATGGCCAGGCCGGCCGAAACGCTTCCGCCGGGGCTGTTGATGTAGATGTCGATGTCGGCATCGGGATCCTCTTTCTCCAGGAAAAGGAGCTCCGCGATGATCAGATTCGCGAGGTGATCGGTCACCGGCTCGCCGATGAAGACGATTCGGTCCTTCAGGAGCCGGGAGTAGATGTCGTAGGCGCGCTCGCCCCTCGCGCTCTGCTCGACGACCATCGGGATCACGTTTTGCGGCACACGCGTTATTCGGTCCATAGTGCATCTCCAGCGGTACTAACGGGTTAGCGGCCTACTCCTCGGTCTCGGAGGCCTCTTCGGATTCGTCGGCGATCAGCTGCGCGGCCGTTCCCACCTCGTCCTCAGTCGGACCCGCCGACTGCGCAACCTCGTTGAGCGTATTGTTGGCGAACAGGAATTCGTGGAGCTTCTGCTGGATCAGCGCGTTTGCGATCTGCAGCCGGCGCCGGTTGTCGCCGCGGAACTCCTCGATCGTCTCCTCCGGCACGCGGCCCTCGGTCGCCATCCTGTCGAACTCGGCGTCGATGGCCGCGTCGTCGGCCTGCAGCCCCTCCGCGATCGCGATCTCCCGCAAGGCCAGCAGAGCCCGGATCTGCTCCGCGGACTGGGCGGCGAGCTGCGCCTGGTGCTGCTCGGCAGTCTGGTTCGTCCGCTGCAGAAACTCTTCGTAGGTCATCCGGTTCTTCTGCAGATCCTGACCCAGGCTGCGCAGCTTATCGCGGAGCTCATCGTGCACGAGCACTTCCGGAAAGTTGACCGTAGAGCCTTCTAGGATCTTCTCGATGATCCGCTGCTCGGCGATCTCGTTGGACACGCGATCGGCCTCCGCCTGCAGGCGGGATTTGATCAGCTCGCGCAGCGCTTCGACGGTATCGACGCTGGCGACGTCCTGCGCGAAGTCATCCGTTAGGGCGGGAAGCTGCTTGGCGCTGATGCTGATGACATTGACCTGGTAGGTGGCCTTCTTGCCGCGCCGCGACTCCTCCTCGAAGTCGTCCGGATAGGTGAGCTCGAAGGTCGCCTGGTCGCCGGCCTTCAGCCCGAGGACATGCTCGTCGTAGCCCGGAATGTTGTTTCCGATGTAGACGAGCTGGCGGCGCGCCGGCTCCGGCTCGTCGGCCCCCTCCAGCCTGATCTCGTGCTCCGCGATCACAACGTCGCCGTTCTGTATGCCGCGGTCCGTCACGCGCTCCAGCCGTGCCTTATCCGTCCGCAGAGATGTGATGCGCTCCTCCACGTCGGCGTCCGTAATCTTGAAGACAGGTTTATCGACCGTCAGCCCGGTGTAAGGCCCGATCTCCACCTTCGGCTCGAGGGGCACGACGGCGCGATAGCTGAACGGCTTCCTGTCCTCAAGGTCGGTCGGCTCGATCTCCGGATCGCGGTACGGCTTGATGTCCTGCTCGCTTACCGCGGCCGGGTAGCTGTCGCGAATGATCTTCTCGAGGGTGTGCTGCCGGACGCGCGCGGTATCCACGTAGCGCTCGACGAGGACGCGCGGCGCCTTGCCTGGCCGGAAGCCCGGCACGTTGACGTAGCGGCCGAACTCACGATAGCTGGAGTCGAATGCGCGCGAAACCTGGGGCTCTTCGATGGTGATGTCCAGAACCACCGTACAGGGGTTGGTCTGGTCGGCGGTAACCTGCATTACGGTTGCGATTCCCTTTCGAAATTAGCGCCTGCCATGTAAAAAACAGGATACTCAGACGCGCGAGTCCCGCCGCATAAGCATCGCGGCATCCGGACCAGCGCGCGTATCCTGATGGTTCTCGGGTCGGTTGTCGGTGTAGCATACACCATAGTTTTGAGGGATGTCAAGGCGCGTGGCGTGCGTATGGCATACGCAAGGCGAAGCCGGAAGGCGGCGGCCGGCAATGGAATATCCGGCGATGGGGAGGCGAGAGGCTTGCGGGCAACGCGCTGCCGCGGGGTCCGGCGCCGCGCGCCGGACCTGCGGACCGACTACTTGACTTGCGGCATGGCGGCTGCGTTCGACGCGCTGTGTTTCGGCCGCGTCCGCTGCGCCTGTTTGCGGCCGGCAGGTTGCTGTCGGCGGCCGCCGCCGGCAGCTGCCTTGTTCAGCGCGTGCCTTGCGACCGGCACCGTAGCGTTCAGCAGTTGGCCGGGTTTGGGCGCATAGGCGCTGGCGGACTGCTGGGCCGA
>Ga0070735_10004120_pt1 | contig 12378 bp, 6 predicted proteins | sample Coa_R1_FD_66443 | JGI IMG/M metagenome (GOLD analysis project Ga0070735, IMG submission 66443) | Surface soil microbial communities from Centralia Pennsylvania, which are recovering from an underground coalmine fire - Coalmine... | ecosystem: Environmental > Terrestrial > Soil > Unclassified ... | reverse complement strand
GGCGTTGAATGATCTTGCAGGAGAGCCCATCTGCCGCGCTCATCACGGTTCGCTCGCCGCGCACCAGCGCTCAGTCATCGAGGAGCAGCTTAAGGCAGGCCAAATTAAAGCCCTCTGCGCGACGTCAACTCTGGAGCTTGGCATCGATATGGGCGCCGTCGATCTGGTCATCCAGATCGAGTCGCCGCCTTCGGTCGCGAGCGGAATGCAGCGCATCGGGCGTGCCGGTCACTCGGTCGATGCCGTCAGCGAAGGTGTGCTCTTCCCGAAATACCGGGCCGACCTGGTCGCCTGTGCCGCAGTCACGCGAGCGATGCATGAGGGGCACATCGAGTCGACTCGTTATCCGCGGAATCCCCTAGACGTCCTCTGCCAGCAGTTGGTCGCGATCTGCGCCCACCCGCCGAGTGTCGCGAGAGAATCCCTACCGAAGAGACCTCGCCGGATCCTGCCGGGCACGGTGTTGCCACCTGAGCCGAAGCCTGAAGTTTCGGTCGACTTCCTTTATGACCTCGTTCGCCGGGCGGCTCCCTTTGCAAGCCTGACACGTTCCAGCTTCGAGGGCGTGCTCGATCTGCTGAGCGGCCGGTACCCTTCGGATGAATTCGCCGAACTCCGCCCGCGCCTCAACTGGGACCGCATCCGCAACGTGGTGATGGCGCGCGACGGATCTGCCCGGCTGGCTATCCTCAATGCCGGCACAATTCCCGATCGGGGCCTGTACGGCGTCTTTCTCGCCCACAGCGAGGGCAAATCGGTCCGTGTTGGCGAACTCGATGAGGAGATGGTCTTCGAGTCACACACCAACGAGACCTTTATCCTGGGCGCCTCCACCTGGCGGATTGAGGACATCACGCACGACCGCGTGCTCGTTGTACCCGCTCCCGGCGAGCCGGGCAAGATGCCGTTCTGGAAGGGCGAAGGTCCCGGACGTCCGCTCGAGTTCGGGCGTCGCATTGGGGCCTTGGTACGTGAGCTGCGCAATCTGCCTAAGCCCGCAGCGCTCACGCGCTTGGTGAGCGAACACGACCTCGATCCCAACGCGGCCGAGAACCTCATTCAGTTCCTAGCGGACCAGGAGTCGGCCACCGGCCAGGTTCCCGACGATCGCACCATTGTGATCGAAAGAGTCCGCGACGAACTGGGCGACTGGCGCGTCTGCGTCCTGACTCCATTCGGCAGCCGTATTCACATTCCCTGGGCTATGGCGGTCAGCGCTCGTATCCGGGCCTCCGGCGGCCCCGAGGTTGAAACGCTGTGGGGTGACGACGGCTTTGTCCTGCGGTTTCCCGACACCGACCAGCCGCCCGACCCAGACTGGTTCCTTGTCGAGTCGGCGGAAGCCATGCGCCTGGTTTTGCACCAGCTTGGTTCGACGGCCCTGTTCGCTGGCCGTTTTCGTGAAGCAGCAGGGCGGGCGCTTCTGTTGCCGCGTCGCCGCGCCGACCAACGGTCGCCGCTCTGGCAACTGCGCAAACGGTCTTACGATCTGCTCAGCGTCGCATCGCGTTACCCATCGTTTCCGCTGCTGCTTGAGGCCTATCGCGAGTGCCTTCGCGACTACTTCGATATGCCTGCTCTGCTGGAAACGCTGCGTGCCATCGAACAGCGCCAGCTTCGCGTGCACGTTGTCGAAACTCGTAAGCCCTCGCCCTTCGCTGCGTCGCTGCTGTTCAGCTACGTGGCCAACTTTGTCTACGACGGCGATGCTCCCTTGGCTGAGCGCCGTGCACAAGCGCTGACTATCGATCAGGATCAGCTTCGCGAGCTTCTCGGCGAGGCGGATCTCCGCGAGCTGCTCGACCCCGACGCGATCTCAGAAGTCGAAGAGACCGTGCAGGGCCTCACGGAAAACTACCGCGCCCGCAATGCCGACGGAATCCACGATCTTTGCTTGCGCCTGGGAGATCTCTCGCAAGAGGAGCTGGCCCGCCGCGTGACGGATACCACTGTTCTCGAATTTGTGCCGCGTCTAGTGCGTGCTCGTCGGCTGCTCGAGTTGCGCATCGCTGGCGAACGGCGAGTTGTGGCAGTCGAAGATGCCGCCCGCTATCGCGATGCCCTGGGGATTCCGCTTCCGCCAGGGCTTCCAGGGGCGCTGCTGGAACCCGTGGCCCACCCAATCCTCGAACTGGTGCGCCGCTATGCGCGTACACATGGCCCATTCACGCCGCGCGAAGCGGCTGACCGTTTCGCTCTCGATCCGGCGGTCGTCGAACATACCTTGCGCGCGCTCGCTGCAGAGGGCCGCGTGCTCGAAGGCGGTTTCCGCCCCGCGGGACTCCACCGCGAATGGTGCGACGCTGAGATTCTCCGCCAGATTCGGCGCAAATCTCTTGCTAAACTGCGCCGCGAAGTGGAGCCCGTGGAACAGCACACGCTGGCGCGTTTCCTCGCCCACTGGCAAGGTCTGTTGACGCCTCGTCGCAGTGGTGCCGCTCATCTGGACGCACTCCTGGACGCCATCGAGAGTTTGCAGGGCGCGCCGATTCCAGCATCGCTGCTGGAGTCGTCGATCTTGCCGGCCCGCATCGCGGGCTACGATCCTGCCGGTCTCGATACGCTGATCGCAGCCGGCGAAGTGGCCTGGGCAGGCGTTGAGGCGATTGGCGAACGCGATGGTCGCATTGCGCTGTATTTGGCCGATAAACTCCCCTTGCTCTCTCAGCAACGCCCGCAAAGGGAGCCTCTGACCGAGCGAGAAGAAAAACTGCTTGCCGCTCTTGCATCCATGGGCGCCACTTTCTTCGATCCCCTACATCAGGCTGTCGGAGGCGGTTATCCCGGCGAGACCATCGACGCCCTGTGGAGCCTGGTGTGGCGAGGGCTCGTCACCAATGATTCGCTCCATGCGCTGCGGGCGTACATCATGCGCCCTGAGAGCGTTCGCGCGCCGCGCCGGCTCCAAACCGGCGCAGTTTTTCGCTCGCGCCGCACCACGCCGCCCAACGCGCAGGGCCGCTGGTCGGTGCTGCCCATCCGGGCGCAGAAGGGAAGTGACGGCGCTCCGACGGCAACTGAATCGTCGCACGCTCTGGCCCTTCAGTTGCTGGCCCGCTACGGCGTCCTTACCCGCGAAGCGGTTGCTGCCGAAAATGTCCCCGGCGGTTTCAGCGCGGTGTATGACGTCTTGAAGGCTCTGGAAGAATCCGGGCGCATTCGGCGTGGCTACTTCGTCGCTGGGCTGGGCGCCACGCAGTTCGCTTTGCCTGCAGCCGTTGACCTGCTGCGCCAACTTCGATCCGAGCCGCCTGTTGAAAAGCCGGAGTTCGTGCAGCTTGCTGCGGCCGACCCGGCAAACCCCTATGGTTCTGTCCTGCGCTGGCCTGACGTGCCTGTTTCGGACGCCGATGTTGAAGGAACACCACGCATCCTCACCCGGGCTGCTTATGCCGAGGTGATCCTGCGCAACGGCCAGCTGGTGGCCTGGCTTCGGCGCGGCAATCCTAACATGCTAGTCTTCCTGCCGGCTGACGAGCCTGAACGCTCCCAGGTAGCATCCGGTCTTGCGCATTTTCTCTGCGATCGTGGTCAGGAACGAATGCAGGGTCATCGCCATCAAGGCGTTCTGATCACAACCATCAATGGCCAACCGGTCGCAGCCAATTTCATGGCGCGCTTCCTCATGGACGCAGGCTTCTACGCCGGACCGTTGGGCATGCAGTTGCGCCGCATCCCGCTGCCTGTTGCACACCACGATTCATTCGCGGGCGAAGTCCAATAGAACCATGCCTGAAGGTGACACAATTTTTCGCACCGCCCGCGCTCTCGGCCGCGGTCTCGTCGGCCACGTAATCACGGGTTTCCGGTCGAACTATGCGTTGCTGACGCGTTTCCACGACGACACGCCTCTCACGGGCCAGCAGGTCGATCGCGTGGAGTCGCGTGGAAAATGGATACTCATCTACTTTTCTGGCGGCGGGATACTCGTTACCCACATGCTGATGAGCGGAAGCTGGCACATCTACCGCCCCGGGGAGCGGTGGCTCCAGCCCGGACACAACATGCGGATCGTGCTTGAAAACAGCATCTGCCAGGCTGTGGCCTTTCGCGTCCCCTTGGCGCAGATGCACACGGCAAGTTCGCTGGCTCGCGATCATCGCATCCCGAAGCCGACATCCGACGTCCTCAATTCTGATTTCGATGCCGAAGCCGCCAAGATGCGCATTCTTGCCTGCGCCGACGAAGAAATTGGGAATGTTCTGCTTCACCAGAACGTGCTTGCCGGCATCGGGAACGTCTTCAAGTCAGAGGTCTGCTTTGTGACAGGGGTCAACCCGTTCTGCAAAGTGGCGGACTTGCGTTCGGCCGAAATCGATGCCCTGATCTCGGCTTCAAAGAATTTGGTGGCGGCCAATGTGTTGGAGGATTCCGGTGGCACCATCGTGACCTATCATGGGCCGCATCGCCGCACCGCGTACACATCCGATCCAACCGCGAGCCTCTGGGTCTATGGACGCCATGATGATCCTTGCCGCCGTTGCGGCGATCGCATTCGCCGCCGCGTCCAGGGACCGGACGCGCGGGTCACCTTCTGGTGCGGTCAATGCCAGCCCATGCCTGACGGAACCGAGATCGACGGTTAGGCCGTCGCCGCTGCTGCAACCCGCTCGTCCACCAGCCGGAACGACGCATGAATAGGCGTTGATGCCTTCAACATGTTCCACACTGGGCACAGCTGTTCTTCTGAGAGCTTCAACGCCATCGAAATTGCATTGGGATCGACACCCGCGCCCTTTACAAGGAACTCAAGCTCAATTTCGGTCAGAACAGTGGGATGGTCGTGCTTGCGCAGCGCATGTGCGTCGATCTCAAGCCCTGTCACCGGTTGATTCAACCGGCGCTGCAAGACCGCCATCACCGAATTAGCGCTGCAAGCGGCCAGACTCGCCAACAGCATCTGCAGCGGCGTGAGCCCCGCCGCCATTTCGCTCGCTCCAAACGGATAGTCCATCGTGACGTGGTGAAAGCCATCGCCGGCTACCACTCGCATTCCACCCTGATGGACTGCTCGAATCGAGAACTCTGTCATCATGGCCGTTCTCCTCTTCGCGCAAAGTCTAGTCCTACGCCGCGTGCGGAGGCCAATTTGCAGGTCACGTCATCGTGTGATGAAAGTGTGATGTCCAATTGCCTAGAGATTGATCGACGGCGGTGGTCGATCGGCGGGCGCGTAGGCGTATTCCGGAACGGTTAGTTTCCCGGCTTGCCGATGCCGAAGAGCCGCTGCAGAAGATTGCGATGTTCCGGGGGATGATCGCAAGGGTCGGTAGGAGCGGTGCCGTCCAGGAAGGCCGCATCATAGGATTCCGGGCACGCCGCATCGCTCAACAGGTTGGTGGCCTTGTCGAGACTCACCACTTCAACGCCGTCCGGTTCGGTGAACTCTTTCGTGTCCGAGTACTGGGGCAACTGAACTGCCTTCTTCATGAACTCTGCCCACAGCGGCGCAGCAGCGTGTGCACCTTCGAGCTTGATGTCGGTGTAGTCGTCGTTGCCGACCCAGACGATGCACAACAGATTGCTGGTAAAGCCAGCGAACCACGCATCGTGGCTTGTGCCCGTCTTGCCCGCGGCCGGAGACACAAAGCCCATATTGCGTACGCCCGCGCCCGTCCCATCGTAGCGGAGCACGTCTTGCATCATGCTCGTTGTGAGGAAGGCTACGCGGGGATCGAGGACCTGCTTTGTCGTCGGCGAGTAATCCTGAATCACATCGCCCGACGGCGTGCGGATACTGGCCAGCATCCATGGATCGATATGCACACCGCCATTGGCAAATACTGTGTAAGCTCCGGCCATATCCAGCGGAGTCGCGTCATAGGAGCCGATCGCCATCGAAGGCGTAGCGCGAGCGCTCTTGATGCCGGCGTCACGCGCCAACTGTGCCACGCGATCAAAGCCGACCATCGACGCTAATCCAATGGTGGCATTGTTATCAGAGCGCATGAGGGCATACCGAGCCGTCACGTCGCCATAGTACTGGTTGTGCATGTTGCGTGGTGTGTATTCGTAGTCTGTGCCCTCGCCATAGGTCGTCTGCTGGTCGTTGATGATGGTCACCGGAGAAAAGAGCTTGTCCTGACCGGGAAGCATCGTGCCCTCGGCGGCAGTGGCGAAAGCCGCCGCATAGACGAACGGCTTGAAGATCGAGCCGGTGGGCCGGTGCGCCACCGCGTGATTCACCTGGCTCACGCCATAATTCCGGCCGCCCACCAGCGCCAGAACCTGCCCTGTGTGGGGATTCAGTGCAACCAGCGCGACCTGCGGATAGATGTTGTCGTAGGGTTGCCCCAGTTTTTTGGCGCGAGCATGCAGTTTATCTACTTGCGCGTCGATCGTCGGGAGCGTTGCATCCACCGCAGCGGTTGCAATCTGTTGCAGGTCTGGGTCAAGCGAGGTGTAGATGCGCAACCCCTCGCCGTTGAAATCGCGATCACCGAGCCGCTGCACGAGCTGGTCGCGGACCAGATCGACAAAGTAGGGGGCCTCGCTGGCATCGACGCTTCCGGGCTCCAGATGCAGCGGCTCGTCTTTCGCAGTCTCTGCCTGTTCCTTGGTGATTGCCCCGATCTCGACCATCGAGTCCAACACCAGGTTGCGCCGTTCCATCGAGCGCTCAGGATGCCGGAAGGGACTCAGCCGGTTCGGGCTTTGAATGATGCCCGCCAGCATTGCGCACTCTGCCAGATCGAGCTGGCGAACATCTTTGCCGAAGTAGGCTTGCGCCGCTTCGCCGAATCCATTAATCGCAAAGCTGCCGCGCTGTCCGAGATTGATCTGGTTGGCGTACATCTCGAAGATCTGCTTCTTGGTGAAGCGATGCTCGAGCTGGAAAGTGATGATGATCTCTTTCAGCTTGCGCTTGATGCGCCTCTCGGGTGTAAGGAAGAAGCCGCGCGCCAGCTGCATCGTCAGCGTCGAACCACCCTCGACGTAGTGATGTCCTGGCTTCAGGTCGTTCACGATTGCGCCCATCAAACGGATGTAGTCAACGCCCCCATGATCGAAGAAGCGCCGGTCCTCAATGGCGATAACCGCGTGCACGAGATTCGGCGGCAGCTCGTCATAGGTCACCAAACGGCGTTTTGCGCGGTTGGCGTCGCTCAGGCCTGTGATGAGTAGTGGCTCAAGCTCATAGCTGGCTAGCTCCTGCCCGTGTTCGTCGGTGACTGCCTCGACCTTGCCCCCGCTGATGCGGATGGTGGCCGAATCCTCCGAGTGATACGACTCCGGCCCAGGCCGCACCTGGATGCTGTCGTCACTTTCACTGAAGGTGCCGAGCGGGGATTTTTTCGCGGCCGTGTCGTCGGTGTAGCCCGCCTGGCGCAGTTCATTCGCAATCAGCTTGATGGCGAGCTTCTGGCCCGGCCGTACCTCGCGAGCGGCAGCAAAGATCTTGGCTGTCTGCGCAAACAGAGGCTGTTTCAACCGCTGGTCGACGATGCTTTCATACTTCACGTAGTAGAAGGTGCAGACGCCCACCATTCCCACGGCGGCGACCACAACAGCCACAAGAGCGACGCGCAGAGCCAGCATCACCCAGGGATGACTTCCCGTCGGCATCGCCAGCTTGATCTTCAACGCCACCGCTCCTCCATTCCGCCGAACTCGTTCAACTTAGTCGATACCTTGGGTGTTCCAGGTTTTCGATCTTGACGGCCCGGAACGGCCTATCTGCGGCACGAAGTTCAGCTTGCCGAGCCCTCGAGCAATTCGTCTTCCTGTACCAGGGATTTCAGGTGCGTCACGACCTCGCCGAGCGGAACTTCCTGCTTGGCGCCCGTCGCGCGGGTCACAAACTCGATCTTGCCGTTTGCCACAGTCTTGCCCACAGTCACGCGATAGGGAATGCCGACAAGGTCCGCATCCTTGAATTTGACGCCGGCGCGCTCGTCCCGGTCATCGAGCAGCACGTCCAGGCCGGCCGCATCCAGCTCAGCAGCCAGGGTCTCGCCCGTTTTCTTCAAGGTTTCATCGCCCATGTTGGTCACTGTAACCACCACGGTGAACGGTGCAATCGACTCCGGCAGCCAGAATCCGTTGTCGTCGTGCAACTGCTCGATCGACGCGGTCAGAATGCGTTCGATGCCGATGCCGTAGCTGCCCATAATCGGTGTCACTTCCTTGCCGTTAGGGTCCAACACCCGGGCACCCATTGACTCGGAGTACTTGTAGCCCAGCTTGAAGATATGCCCAACCTCGACCGCCTTGCCCACCACCAGCTTGCCGCCGCAATTGTCTTGTGGGCACGCTTCACCTTCATTCACGCTACGAATGTCCGCACTCAGCGTCCAGGTAAAATCGCGTCCCGGCACCACATTGCGTACGTGATGGTCGAGTTTGTTCGCGCCTGCGACGAGGTTCTTCCGGCCTTCGAGGGATTTGTCGATGATCACCGTGAGCCCATTGCCTAGTGGCTTGTCTTCATGCTTCAATCCCACCGGGCCAAGGTATCCTGCGGGACCATTGAAGTACTGCTGCAGTTCCTCGGTTTGCATTGTGCGGAGTTCTGCACCGCCGATTGCACCCAACAGCTTGGTCTCATTCACTTGGTGATCGCCGCGCAAGAATGCCGCCACGCCGTGCCAAGTGTCTTTCGCATCCTTCGAACCCGAGCCTCTCTTGAGCGCCATGTAGGCCACGCACTTGATGTCGCTGGCCGGCGAGATTTTGAAGAAGGCAGCGACGTCCGAGATCGCGGCGCACCCGGGTGTCGATACCATCTCCGGCTTACCGTCCCCGGTCGGCTCCATCTCCTGCACGGGCTCCAGCAGCGACGTCGCTTTCTCAAGATTTGCCGCATAGCCACAGACCGGGCAGCTTGCAATCAGATCTTCGCCGGCATCGGTATAGACCATGAACTCCTGCGACTGCGACCCGCCCATGGAGCCTGAATCTGCCTCGACAGCGACAAACTTCAAGCCGCACCGCGTAAAGATTCGACGATAGACCTGGTCGTGCAGGTCGAAGCTCTTGTCGAGCCCCGCTTTGTCCAGGTCAAACGAATAACTATCCTTCATCGTGAACTGGCGCACGCGCAGCAGGCCGGCCTTGGGCCGCGGCTCATCGCGGAACTTCGTCTGGATCTGGTACCAGATCTGTGGCAGCTGCTTATACGAGCGCAACTCGCCGCGCGCGATCGTGGTCATGATCTCTTCGTGCGTCATGCCCAGGCACATCTCCGCACCCTTGCGGTCTTTCAGGCGAAACATGTTCTCGCCCATGCCGGTCCATCGGCCGCTCTCCACCCAGGGTTCCTTGGGCAGGACGCCGGGCAGATAGAATTCTTGCCCGATCTTGTCCATCTCTTCGCGTACGATCGCGATGATCTTGTTGAGCGAGCGCTGCCCGAGAAAGAGGTAGCTGTAGATGCCTGCGCCGAGCTGGCGAATATAGCCTGCGCGGAGCAGGTACTTGTGGCTGGCCACTTCGGCGTCTGCAGGGGCCTCGCGCAGGGTAGGAACAAAGAGCTTCGACCAACGATGCATAGATGAGTAAGAACGAGCTTTCCCGTCCGACTTCGTCCGGCGCAAACTACGCTGTGTCTGCCGGATCTGCGACGGACGCAAATCGATCAAAAGAAGCAGATTCCATTCTAAATGTTGCGAGCTGTCGGCTTGCCGTGGTTCCGTCCCTGGTCGCGTCCTGTGGCTCGCTTCTGTTTTCCGCACGGCAGGTTCCTAGTGTCTTGCTTGCATGCCCTGGAAGCAAGATTGTGGCCATCTCTGCCGCACTGAAAACAAACCACCTATGATGTCGCACGAACGGTCCTTCGTGTCAGCGGCGACACGCATGCGGATTAGCTGACACGCGGGCGGTCACCTTCGATTCGGACCGACGCCGATGAAGGACAGCTGGCGCAGTCGCGGCTACTCCAGGCCAGTGCTCTTGCGGATCAGTCGCTCAAACACAGACCACGGCAGCAGACTGCGCAAGAGCAAGCCCATCTTTGCATCGCTGCCAACCACGTAGCGCAGCTTTGGCCGGGGATTCTCCAGTACCGCGGCGATGCAATCGATCACTGGCTTCGGATCGGCCTTCTTCCGATCGCCCTGGACTTTGGCTCGCCATTTCGGCATGCGGGCCGCATTGGGCGACTCAGGCTTCATCAGGTTCCCGGCGATCTTGGCGTTTCGCGTCCAGATATCGGTTTCGAACGCACCGGGCTCGATCAGCACCACCTGGATGCCGAGGGGCGCCATCTCGTAGCGCAGCGACTCGGTCCAGCCTTCGAGCGCGAATTTCGAAGCCGAGTAGCTGCCCACCCCGGCAAAGCCCATCCGTCCCGATACCGAAGAGATCATGACGATGTGTCCGAATCCTTGGCGTCGGAACTGCGGCAGAAAGGCCCGCGTCACCGCAACGGCGCCAAAGAAATTGGTATCGAATTGCTGGCGCAGTTCGGCATCGGTGACATCATCCGCGAAGCCTGGCGCCGCAAAGCCGGCGTTGTTCACGAGAGCATGAAGAGGATTCGGGCGCTGGGCCAACTCGGACGCCACCGCGTCGATTTGATCGGCTTTCGTCACATCGAGTTGCCGAACCTCAATCTGTCCAAGGACTCCCGCTGCGCGGGCAGGATCGTCCAGGAGCGGACGGCGGCCAAGATCGCGCATGGTGGCGATTACATGCCAACCACGCCGGGCAAGCGCGAGTGACGTGAGCAGGCCGAAGCCGCTTGATGCGCCGGTTATGAGTACCGTCTTTGCCTGCTGCATTCGCTGTCTGTCTCTTTAGAACTGTGACGTAAGAATTATGAACTGCTCTCAAATCAGCTCCACGCCCCACAGATCGTGCAGGTGCACGAGCCCCTCGACCTTGCCTTCGCGATCGGTCACCACCAGGGATGTAATCTTGCGTTCCTCAAGCAGCGCCAATGCGGTTGCCGCAAGTTCGCCCGGGGCAATGGTCCTTGGATTTGCATGCATGGCCTCGCCGGCCGTCTTGCTGAGCGCCGCGCCGCCTTCTCGCTCCAGCAGCCTGCGCAAATCGCCGTCGCTGATTACGCCACGCAGCCGGCCATTCTCCTGGACCGTCGTGATGCCGAGCTTCTTCGATGACATCTCGAAGATCACATCGGTCATTGGCGTCGTGGGCGCCACCACGGGAATGTCTTCGCCGGTGTGCATCAGGTCGCTGACCTTGGCGAGCCGCTTGCCCAGCTTGCCACCAGGATGCAGCTCGGCAAAATCCTCTGCCTTGAATCCCTTCCGCAGACTTACTGCCACTGCCAGTGCATCACCCAGCGCGAGCATCGCCGTCGTCGACGCGGTCGGCGCAAGATTCATTCCGCACGCTTCCCGCTCAACGCTGCAATCCAAGACCACGTCGCTCGCCTGCGCCAGCGTCGACTGCAAATTGCAGCAAAACGTCACCAGGGCGTCGCCCTTGCGCTTCAGTGTTGCCAGCAGGCGCAGAATTTCTTCTGTCTCGCCACTCGCGGAAAGGGCTATCACCGCGTCCCCGGGCATCAGCACTCCTAAGTCGCCGTGCACAGCCTCCGCGGGGTGCAGAAAGAGCGCGGGGCTACCTGTCGAGCTCAGCGTTGCGGCGATCTTTTGTGCAACGATCCCGCTTTTGCCCATGCCGGTGACCACCACGCGTCCGTTGCCTTCGCCGCAGCGCAAAACCAGCTCGACCGCCCGCTCAAAATCCGCGGCCATCGGGCCTTCCAGCCGTGTGGCAAGCGTTTCAAGCGCGGCTGCTTCGGTCCGCACTAGCTGGGCCGGTGTCAGGCCGTCGTCTTTCCTGTTGGATTGCATCGGCTTCTGATCTTAAATCAATGCGGCTTGTCATTCCTTTGTCGCCCTAACTTGCGGCCAAGCCACATGCACAGAGCCTTCCGTACAATAAAGACAGAGAGGTCGCATCCTGCGTGAAACGCAATACCGTCGTTCTTGGCATCGTACTTCTTCTTCTGGCCGTCTTTGGCTGGGCTGGCTGGGCCAATTGGCAATATCGCAGACAAGCGGCTGAGAAACGGCTCGCCTCTGTAGAAAAGGCCGAACTCGTGGCGGCGAATGGCGCCGGCGGGGGTGATGTGCCCCAGTTCGTTTCTCCGCTGATGAGCAAGGCTGCCCCCAATTTCACCCTTGAAGATATCAGTGGCAAAAAAGTCTCGCTCGACAGCTTCAAGGGCAAAGCCGTTCTCATCAATTTCTGGGCTACATGGTGCGGTCCCTGCAAGATTGAAACTCCCTGGCTCGTTGATTTGCGCAATCAATATGCCGCGAAGGGGTTCGAGATTCTCGGCGTCTCGACGGACGATTTAGATCGCGATGACAAGAAACAATTCGCCCAGGAAAAGCACGACATCCAGAAGTTCGGCGAGCAATACCATATGCCGTATCCAATCCTGCTCGGTGGCGACTCGCT
>Ga0070735_10004119_pt1 | contig 12379 bp, 11 predicted proteins | sample Coa_R1_FD_66443 | JGI IMG/M metagenome (GOLD analysis project Ga0070735, IMG submission 66443) | Surface soil microbial communities from Centralia Pennsylvania, which are recovering from an underground coalmine fire - Coalmine... | ecosystem: Environmental > Terrestrial > Soil > Unclassified ... | reverse complement strand
AGTGCGGATGGAAGGATGGCGACAGTGGCGACTCGGCAGAGATAAAACCTTGTCCAACAAAAAAGCAAAAGAACCGACTTGACTCCGACCGGCCTTCTCATGGAAGGCCTTATGCGATTCCGCGCTCACTTACCGAACAAGATTTTGTCACAACCAGCATAAAGACTGGGTTTTAATAGTTTGGCATGACAATTGCTGTCAATTCTTGTCCAATACCCAAATCTTGGTGCGTCTGCCCCCCAGCATCAGCCGGGTTTTTTAGCAGCCACTCTTTGGAGTGCTCTGCCACTACTGCGATGGTATTCCGTCCACGCCAGATTTGGATCAGGCGACCTTCGTTTCCGGCAGGGTTCGCAGTACAATGACGGCCATGAAATCTTGTGCATCATTAATTGCCATGCTGTGTCTCGTCCTGTTTGCTGTATCGCTGGCCAGCGCTGCCAAGACTACAGTGGAACTGAAGGACGCCCAAGGCAAGAGCGTAGGCTCAGCACTGATGTATCAGAGCGATGGCATGGTCATCCAACTCGACTTGCACGATTTGCCTCCGGGTGAGCATGCCATTCACATCCACCAGATTCCAAAGTGCGATCCACCGGATTTCAAGACCGCAGGGCCTCATTTCAATCCTGACAACAAGAAGCACGGGCTTGAGAACCCCGAAGGTCACCACGCTGGCGATATGCAAAACTTCACCGTTGACGTTAATGGCAAGGCAAAGACACAGATCGTCAATAAAGATGTGAATTTGGGAAACGACAGCCACTCCATTTTCAGCAATGGGGGAACATCGCTTGTTATCCATGCCAAGGCTGACGACATGAAAACCGACCCCTCTGGAAACTCTGGTGACCGGATCGCCTGTGGTGTGATAACAAAGCAGTAGAGATTCAGATGGCCGCGCGGTTGCATCAGCCAACCGCAATGCCTAGAGTACGTCCGGCCACTTCCGACGACGGTGCAGCACGCGATGGCAACGCTCACCGAAATCTAAGCAGACCTGCTTTTGCGCAGGCCGGATCACTTTTTCAGGCACACCATTTTCGGTGCAGGCGGCGATGTGGGGAGAACTCCTAATAACCATGGTAACTATCTCAATAATGTCAGTGTATGCCATCCTTGCTGGAGATCACGCGTTCCAATGGCAGCAGCGACCAGCACCGAGAGCTACGGGGCTACCATCCTCGTCGCGGATGACAATGGGCCAAACCGCGCCTTTTTTGAAGAACTGCTAACGCCAGCTGGCTACACAGTGATAACCGTCCCCGATGGCGCAGCTGCGCTCAACGAGTTCGCACGCGTACAGCCGGATTTAGTGCTGCTCGACGTCATGATGCCACACTTAAATGGTTTTCAGGTCTGCGAACGGATAAAACAGAACCCCGATACCTGTCTAATCCCTGTGATTCTCGTCACCGGGTTGTCGGCAAAAGAGGATAGGGTGTGCGGCATCAAGGCTGGCGCAGACGATTTTCTGACTCGGCCCGTTGATCATAATGAGCTTCTGGCCCGGGTTCGATCCCTTTTGAAGCTCAAAGCTCACACGGATGAGCTGGAGCGAGCAGAGTCCGTACTGTTCGCCCTTGCGCGGAGCATTGAAGGTAAAGACCCGTATACACAAGACCATTGTGAGCGTTTGTCAGACTATGCATATCGATTGGGCGAACGTCTGGCCCTGTCGCAGGATCAACTCGTCGCATTACAGCGTGCTGGCATTGTCCACGACATTGGAAAAGTCGCAGTTCCTGATGCCATTCTTCTGAAACCGGCAAAGTTGACAGAGGAAGAATGGAAAATCATGCGGGAGCATCCGGTGGTAGGCGAGCGGATTTGCTCACCACTGAAATCGTTCCGTCTAGTTTTGCCCATCATCCGCCATCATCACGAAAAGCTTGATGGATCAGGTTACCCGGATGGCCTCAAAGGCGAAGAAATCCCGCTGACAGCCCGCATTCTGCAAATTGTTGATGTGTATGATGCTCTGACGACTGAAAGGCCTTACAAACGAGCACTTTCGATTTCTGAGGCCTTGGCAATCATGGAACAGGAAGTCGCCCGTGGTTGGTGGGACAACAATATTTTTCGAGAGTTTAAGGCTCTCATGGCAAATCCGCTGTCACCGCGCTATCGCATCGCCCAAGCAGGAGCTTAGCCATTGCGAGTCTGATTTGTTCGCATTCGTCACTTAGGAGCAATGGACAATGCACTTTTCCACAGACCGAAAAGCGGCTATCGGCTTAGGACTCGCCGGTCTCTGCGTGCTGATGGTTTGGGTACTCGCATATCAGGGTGCCAGACGGTTTGTAGAAAGTAGCCGTTGGGTAAGTCATACGTATGAAGTCATAGGCGAATTAGAGGCCACTCAGTCCGCTGTGCTCGATTGCCAGATGGCAATGCGCGGGTATGTAGTGACTGGTGACGATTCTTTTCTACAACCGTTCAAGCGATCTAGACCACAGATTGCACTCCATCTGGAGCACCTCAAGCAATTAACTTCAGACAACCCATCTCAACAGGCCCGACTTGCGACGCTGCAGCTGCAGATAGGGCAGATGCTTGAGTTTGTCCAGCAAGGTATCAGCTCTCGACAACAAAAAGGTTTTCAAGACGCCCGGCAACTTCTTCTGAGCGGGCGCGGAAACACGGCCATGGTTGCCATACACCAAAAGCTTGAAGAGATGAAGCAGGAAGAACAAGGTTTGCTGCGGATCAGAGAAGCTAGTTCCAATAGAAGCACACAAACGAGCACAGTGGCATTCACACTAGCAGTTGTTTTTCAATTTCTGCTGTTTGCATTGATTTACCATTTAACCCAAAGGGACATTCGCGAACGCAAGAAAGCAGCTGAACAATTGCGCGAAAGCGAAGAGCGCCTTCGCATGCTGATCGACGGGGCCAGAGACTACGCTATTTTTATGCTTGACCCAACCGGCAAGATCGTCAGTTGGAATCCGGGAGCTGAACGCATTAACGGATATAAGGCCAATGAAATTATAGGCCGTCACTTCTCATGTTTCTATATACCGGAGGATATAAAAAACGGGAAGCCCGAGCGGGAACTTCAGACGGCAATCACTGAGGGCCAGTACAAGGAGGAAGGCTGGAGATTACGCAAGGACGGATCGCGGCTCTGGGCTAATGTGGTAATTACCGCTTTAAAAGACAGCACTGGCAAGCTGCGGGGCTTTTCCAAAATTACGCGGGACATGACGGATCGCAAGCACACGGAGGAGCTGCTTCAGGAGAGCGAAGAACGTCACCGAAAATTGTTCGACAACAATCCACATCCTACATGGGTGTTTGATCGAGAGACATTGCGCTTTTTAGCGGTAAATGGGGCAGCAGTGCGGAAGTACGGATACTCCACCGACGAATTTACAACGATGACGATAAAGGACATCCGCCCGCTGGAGGACGTCCCAGCGCTCCTTGAAAATGTATCACGGGCCACAGCCGAACCAGATGAAGTCGGTATATGGCGGCATCGAACGAAAGACGGCACGATCATCGACGTGGAGATCACTTCATACGGCCTTACCTTCTCAGGTAGACCAGCAGAGGTCGTGGTCGCAGTTGATGTCACCCAGAGAAGGAGGGACGAAGCTGAAAAGCAGAAATTCATTGACAGTCTAGCTGCGGCGAACCGTGAGCTGGAGATTCGTAATCGGCAAGTCGAACACGCGACGAAACTGAAGAGCAAATTCTTGGCAAGCATGAGCCATGAGTTGCGCACACCGTTAAACGCTATTGTTGGTTTTTCCGGGCTTTTGGCCGAAGAAAATGCTGGTCAGCTGAATGACAAGCAGAAACGCTTCGTTGGTCACATCAAACAGGGAGCTGATCACCTTCTACAGCTGATCAATGACATTCTCGATCTCTCGAAAATCGAAGCCGGGCAGCTTGATATCCGTCGTGAGTACTTTCAAGTTAGCGAAGCGCTGCCTGAGGTGCTTTCCACGATTCGTCCGCTGGCAATGGCAAAAAGTATTCGTGTTGAGCATAAGCTTTCAACAGAACGTCCAATTTATGCGGATCGGGTCCGGTTCAAACAGATTCTGTACAACTTGCTCAGCAATGCTGTCAAATTTACTCCGCAAAAGGGGCAGATCAGCATTGATTGTACCGATGAGGGAGAATTTATCCGGCTTTGCGTTACCGATTCGGGAATAGGCATTCGGCCTGAAGATCAGGAACTTATCTTTGAGGAATTCCGCCAAGTGGACGGAGAGGGCGCACACGAAGGAACCGGATTAGGGCTTGCGATTACGAAACGTCTGGTGGAGCACCAAGACGGGAAGCTTTGGGTGGAAAGTGAGGTCGGAAAGGGCAGCCAATTCAGTTTTACCCTTCCAGCCGGATCAGGCGACATGTCGCGCGCTGTTGTTGCGTCTCCCAATAATTATGTTGGAGCTATTCACGATGAAGGCGGCAAAAAACCGTTAATTCTCGTCGTGGACGATGAGGCTCCTTCGCGAGAACTTCTCGCTAGCTACCTTGAACCTGAAGGCTATCGGATCGCGATGGCCAGCTCAGCCGCCGAAGCACTCACTATAGCTGAACAAATGCACCCTGATGCGATCACCCTAGACATCTTGATGCCCGGCGCGAACGGTTTCGAAGTTCTTATGAACCTGAAAAGCTCACCCCAAACCAGTCACATCCCTCTTATTGTGGTTTCCATAGTTGACCAGCAGAAAATGGGGTTTGCCCTAGGCGCGACTGACTATTTGGTTAAGCCCGTGAACAAGTCGCTCTTATTAAAGACAATTCGCAAATATGTGCGGCCCGAATCGAACTCCGAAAGTCCTGTTCTCATCGTTGATGATGATCCTAGAACGCTTGACTTGCTAGACAATTCGCTGCGCTTAGCCGGATACAGCACCTGTACGGCACAAAGCGGGAAAGCAGCACTTGCCGTATTGGCAGCGGGGCCGGTCAGCGCCATCCTGCTCGATTTATTGATGCCAGAAATGAACGGATTTGAGGTGCTACGACACGTCAAACAGCAACCATCTTTGAGAGATATTCCGGTATTTGTGCTGACAGCGAAGACTCTGAGCGAAAAAGAAGTTGCACTTCTCACACGGGATGCCCGCGCCTTTTTCCAAAAGGGAAGTTCGTGGCAACAGGAGTTAGTAGCAGCTGTGAAAAGCGCCGTTAAAACCCAAAGCAAATCAGCCTGCGCAGGCGGGAACTCATGAGCAAAATCCTGATCGCCGAAGACAATGCAGTAAATCGTGAACTATTGCGCGAGATACTTGAAGCGGGTGAGTATCAGGTTATTGAGACAAAGGACGGGCAGGAAGCGCTTACCAAAATTGACGAAGCGAAGCCCGATGCGGTCCTCCTAGACATCAACATGCCCGTTCTAGATGGATTCGCCACCATTCGCCGATTGAGGGAACATTCGCATTTTTCCGAACTTCCGGTTTTGGCAGTCACCGCATACGCAATGAAGGAAGATCGGGAACGGATAGCTGCAGCCGGATTTGACGGCTACATATCAAAGCCAATTGATGCAGCTGCACTGCTGAAGGAACTGCAACGGCTACTTGATAGCGCTTCTGCTCGTAAGGGTGCTGCTAACTAGGCCGGAACTGACAACCTTCACAAATACAGTACGCTAGCAACTCACTCCACGTTCGCTGATCGCTGATTGGAAGCTGCAAAGTGCGATAACTCTTCTTCTCTTACTCCTTCGATTTCAGCTTGGCCCACCTTGCTCTCTGAGCCGCAGCAATCCGTGCTCTTGCTGCTGCGCTCATCGTGCGACGCGGCTTGCGCCGTCCATTCACAGCCCTGCCGCGCCTGCGCCCGTTTCCTCCCAAGCTGTTGAGGGTCTCCAGTGCCTTCGTGACCCGATCCAGTTCAGACTGCAACCGCTGCTGCTCTTTTCTTAGCTGCTTTAGGGCTTGCGTCAGTGCCATTGAGTTTTTTCCTTTCGAACAGTTCGTCTCTTCCGATTAACTGAGTGTATGCCGGATTCTTGATCTTGATCCAACTGCTCACGCTCGAATCATACGGCCATGCATCCATGCTCCTGAACGCAGCCTCCGACCTAACGCGTAAGAAAGAAGTCACCCATATCCGGGCTGCTCGCAGCTAAACCGGGAAGGTGTTCCACTCCTAGCGCTGTCAGACTGAGCCTGAGAACACCTTCGTGGTGATAGACCTTTGTCTGATCTGGTGCCCGGCGGTGTTCGCGAGCTTATGATCACTGCCGCAACCCGCCCCCCTTGACCTCAGGCTTGTTAGGATCGGCTAGACCAAATTTCGCAGCTAGCGTGTTCAGGTAGGGCATGTCCCGCGTATTGCCAATCACGTCGGCATAATTCTCGTTCTCTTCTACGACTACGAAAACATGCTTGAATGCAGGAAGGGGCGCTCTTGCGATCTCGGCCAGAGGTTTTGGTAGCCGGTGAACGTGGCAGCCCGATAGCACTAGCCCCAGCAACAGCACAGAAACACAAATTCGCACGCTGTTCTCCACGTTAGAACTCAAAATCTATCGAGAACTGCGATTGGCGCGGGATGCCTGCCTTATTAGGCGTATCGAACGTCGGAAGCGTCAGGATTGCCGGGCCGAAGAACGGGTTCAGCGCCGTTACATTCGTGTGATTAAATACATTGAACGACTCTGCCACCAAGTCCAGCTTCCCATGCTCTCCAACGGGGAAGAACTTCAGCACTCGCAAATCGAACTGCGCCAGCGTTGGACTGGTCAATGAGTTACGGCCAAAACCAAAGGGCCGAGAGGTCAAGGGGGATGCACCATTGCGGTTCGCATCGAAGCCTATCAGTGGATTGACCGGCCTGCCGCTTCCAACGGTTAGAATCGGCGCTACTTCGATGTTACCCAAAATTTTGGCCAGCAGGCCAGACGGTTTTCTGCCTCCCTCCTCCTCCCCAATAGGAAGATCAAAGGTGCCGCTGAATACAAACCGATGTCTTTGGTCATTTGCCGAAGGGGCACGCTCGGCTGGAAGCAAATAAGGGTTCTGCGGCTGCTCGTCGAAATCCGAAGCGTCATCAATGGCTTTGGCTAGTGTGTAGCTGGTAGAAAACTCGATTTCATTGGCAAGTCGGCGGTTTAGCGATAAAGATAATCCGTTGTACGTCGAACCTGCATGGTTTTCCCATTGATACACATTGTTGAGACCCGGTGAGAGCCGTGTCTCTGGAAAGACAAGCCTGCCAAGCTGCTGAGGCAACGGAGTTGGAATTCCCAAAGCAGCGGCGTTATGCCCCGTGAGCAAGATCGGCGGTAGAAGACTAACGTTGCGAGTGCGAGATAGTTTCACACCATTCGCAAAGAGGAGTGTTGCGGTTGCGGTCAGGTTCTTGCTCAGCAAACGCTCCAAACCAAGGCTGGCAATCTCGCTATACGATGTCCGCAGATGTGGGTCGGCAGTAAAGATGGACGGAAAAACTGAGGCGGTTGCGCTATTGGCACTTCCGCCGAGTTGCGATTGGAAGATTTGGGCTGCGGTCTGCCCTTCCGCTACCTGCTCAAATGCCTGTGTCCCATCTTTTTCAAGCACCCGGTTCACAGCGGCTAGCAAGTAACGATCATAGAAAATGCCAAACCCTGAGCGGATCACCCAATTCGATGAGGGGCTATAAGCAATGCCAATTCGGGGCGCAAAGTTGTTCGGGTCTTCATTGAATTCGCGTGGTAGATGCTCGAAGTCATATCGCAGGCCCGCGTCAACTGTAAAGCGGTGTGCAATTGTCCAGTGATCTTGGGTAAAAGCAGCGTACTTTGGCACTGTAAAGTGAGTTGTTGGGTCGCCAAACGATTGACGGTATTCATCTGGTTGTCCGTCTAGAAAAGAGGTAAGGGTTGGGAAAATGTAGAGGCCCCCAAAGCCGTCATAAGCCGCAACGTGCTCATGAATCCAGTCTGCGTCTACCCCGAAACTGATAAGCTGACGTTGCTTCTGCACCGACGCAACATCACTGAATTCGTAGTGGTTCTCGCGTCTGCTGTCATTTCCATTGTAAGGGTGACCAAAATCAACAAGGCCCGCAATGCTGATTTCTGGCCCGATCTGTTCAGTCGTTCTCAACACCGCCCTCCGAGTGCTCACCTGAAAACGACCACTGTTCAGAACAGTGTTGCTTAACAGCGACGTCAGTGACCCCGTGATCCCTTGGTCTTCAATGAAGGCGCTGCCCCTGCCACTCGGATCAACAAGACCTCCGGTATTGAATGCGTCTCCTACTTCACGGTTGTTCGTCAGAGCGTACTTCAAGAATAATGAGTGCTTACCTCCGATCTGATGATCCAATCTTCCAGATGCTTCTGTTTCTGCGCGTTCCACCGGGAACAATCCCGCATTGACCGTGCGGGTTGCAATTCTCGGAAATGCCCCTGTAGCAAGTGCAGCAGTCAGGGTGGTTGCGACAGCAGGTGAGATGAAGGAACTGTCATCACCGCTTGAGCCTTCCTGCTCTCCCGCGACGTAGTAAAACGTGCGGTTTGGAACAATCGGGCCACCAGCGGACAACCCGGCACGGAATCGGGTTAGATCGGGAGGTTCGTGTTCATTAGTCAGCGGTTCTCTCGCATTCAGCGCACCATTCTGTAAAAAGAGAAACGCGTCACCGTGGAGAGTGTTCACGCCGCTTCTGGTAATCACATTTATAGAGCCACCCGCGCCTCCGCCCGATTCGGCAGAAAGGCCATTGTTGACCACCTGAAACTCGTCTACCGTTTCTGGAGACAATTCAGTTCGTGCGGAGCCTGTGAACTCATCGTTGTTTTCGACTCCATCGATGTAGAGAGCGTTGCTTCGTGAACGTAGACCCGCAAAAGTGAACTCACTGTCGGCGGGTACACCTCCGCCGCTTGAGTGTCCCTGACTGTTCGACGGACTCAACTGCGGTGCCAACAGCACGAAATGAAGATAATTTCGACTGACTACAGGTGATTCTTCAATTCTTTCGTGGCCAATGGTCGTTGTCACTGCCGTCTGAGTCGGATCAATCGGTGGCGGCGCTTCCGAGACGGTCACCTCCTGTTGCAGGGTTGCAGGCGCAAGCGGGACTTTGACGTTAATCAGTGTTCCAATGGACACCAAAATCGTCTTGTTCACGTAAGGTGAAAATCCGGGTAACTCCACCCGTAGTTCGTATTGGCCGACGGGAAGGTCGCCAGCGCGAAATGCACCTTCCGGCCCGGCAGAGAGGGTTCGGGTTTGTCCTGTGCCCTGATTGCGAAGCGTGATCTTCGCTCCCACAATTACACTTCCGCTCCGATCAACTACCGTCCCTTGGATAGCGCCAGAGACTCTGGATACCTGAGCAGAAGCACACCACGAAACCCAAATAACAATCATCAATGAGGATAAGCACGTCCGCCATATCCTCCTCTTCGGTAGAGACATCAAGGCCCTCTGTCAAACAGAGTTGATCGAATCAATGGAACTCTGCGAAAAAACAGGGGCGATCAGATGCGAAGGGCGGGTGGTGAGTGGTTGGTTTGCGGAATCGAAATCGGTGTGCTTTGGGGAGAATCAGCGGAAAAAGACGAAAGGTACGCCACACAGCGCGTTTGCCTGAGCGAAGGCATTACCCGAACTAGGGCTAACATTCCACCCGCAACTAGGGCGACCACGACTGTGCTGTAATCAACATCAACACCCGTCTGCAAGGTGTTGTCCCAATGGTCAAAGAGTTCAGAGACGTGACCGCAGAGACAAACGGCCAGAATGAACGCAACAGCGAATTGGATGACGTAACGTCGCACTCTATCGCCTGATGCTGATCTTACGAGAGCCAATTTAGTACTGTATAGGAAAATGCAGCTCTGCACAAAGCCGTTCTTGAGGGTAGAAAGTGCGTGCTGCTGATCGCCGCTGCCATCCTTCCGGCCCGCAAGCTCACGGCTTGGGACGGCAGACCATCACCCGCCGTGGAATGTGCAATCACGGACGCTATCGCGCTTGCGGAGCGCATTCTGGCGAAAATAGACAATCGCTGGCCTGCTCGCACGGCACAAAGGAACTGAAGCTGATGCCACTGAGTGAAACAGCCCAAAAGTACGCTGAAGCGGTTTTCACCAACAAATACCAAGAGCTTTCAAGCGACTACGAAAGCAAAATCGTCACTGCAAAAAGAGGCATCGGCGATGTTGAGTTCGCTAATCATGGCAAACTACAGGCACATTTGGAGGCGTTGAAGGCAGAGATGCTCGCTAATCAGGTGCGAGCCAAAGCCGATGCTTTGGTCGCGGCATATCAAAAAGATGGCAAGCTCTTGGATGATGGCGTTCTCGCGGAAATAATGAAAGAAGTTGAATGTTATGCACAGTCTGCATCAGCGGGACGTCTCGGCGCTGCACAATTCCAAGCACAGTTGCAAGCACAAAGAACTCGCCACATGGACGCTAGCGCATCTGCTCGCGCGGCTGAACTGAACAGGTCAATGGGCGTTCTAATGAATCGGACTCTTTCCGATATACGATCAGCACTGCAAACGAAGATTTAGGGAATGCAGTTGGAGTCTCAGCCAGCACGAAAACGCACTGTGCCGAACGCTTCGAAGGCATCGAACAATTGGCATCGTGACATTGAGGAAGTCAGTCGCCAACTCTTCACCGATGGGCACTACCGAGAGGCGGTGTTGAACAGCTATATCAGAGTAATTGGAGCTGTGAAACAAAAATCAGGCATTCAGGATGACGGTGATAGCCTCATGGGTAGGGTATTCGGCTGCGAGCTTGGCCGTCCACCAAAAGTGCAGTTCAACCCATGCCAGACGCAAGCAGAGATAGATGAGCAGAAGGGCATCATGTTTCTGTTCAAAGGCGTTGTGGGCATGAGAAATTTCAAAGCACACACGATCATACTATTCGATGATGAACAACGGGCAAGCGAATATCTCGGACTGTCAAGCCTGCTCCTCCGACTCCTAGAAGATGCCAGAGTCAATCCATAACACAGTGGCGGATGAGATGGCGAATGGTTCGCTGTCCCAATCAAGAGCGCAGCACTACGTCCCCAAGTTTTACCTGAAAGGCTTCACTGATCCTAAAGGCGTGCTGTGGGTGCTCGAAAGGTTCAAGGCTCCGAGAGCGTCACGGCCAAAGGACGAAGCGCACCATCCTGATTATTACTGTCACACGGAAAAAGGCGAGGCAGATGACGGTGCTGAGGATGCATTACAGGTAATCGAGTCTCGTTCCGCTCCAATCATACCCAAGCTGGCAAATCCACAATACGTGCTGACCCCGGAGAACTTGGAGGCACTACTTGTTTTCGTTGCCAGCATGTTTGTGCGCGTCCCTAGCTGGCGTGAGTTTCTGGATAAAAAAGTGGCTGACATCATACAGACGCGATATCAGCGGTACGCCAGCGACAAGGACAAGTTCTACGCGCTCTGCGCAGATTACGAAAAAGCAATGGGAAAGCTGATGGAAGTCAGTCATGAGGAGTTGAGGCAGTATGTGCTAGCGGGCAACTATGAAATGGTGCAGAAATCGGTTTCTTACAATTTAGGCGCAATGTTTAGAACAGCATCAATCGTTCTAAACGGATTGATGACATTCGGCCATCAAATCCTATATGCGCCTGAGGGAATGACTTTTCTCACGTCCGATTCTCCTGTGTTCACCCTTTTGCCGGACGGCCAAGGAGAAGCCACCATCGGGGTCGGATTTGGTTGGCGTGGTGTTGAAGTCTTTTTCCCCCTTAACAAGCGAGCGTGTCTGCGGTTAAAGGAGCGTTTGAAACCGGGGGCAAGGAAAATTGAGCCAGACTACACCAATAAAATCAACCGACTTGTAATGGCCACAGCGACTCGATACGTGTATTCATCAGAAGGTCACAGGAGAATAGGGCGCTTATTCGATCAGCACGGATGTCGAATCAGGCCGGGTAAAGAGTCGTTTTTGACAGAGCCTCCGACCCAAACCCCAAGATACCTGTAGATTTACTTTTGTGAGCGGGCAAAGCGTATAATCCCGCGCCATGTCAGCCAAACAGCTACGCTGTGAAATGTCCGTTATCCCTGAGAACGATCCTACAGGCGAGTACGCCATCGAATGCGGAGCCATCGCGCTTGCGTGCGCCGACTGTGGCGATTCTGCCGGGTGCATGGAGCACGCCGTTATCTGCCCGAAGTGCGCCAGCCCTATTTGCGACTACTGCGCTGAGGAGCACTCCTGCCATATGGGTGCGTCTGACATTGCTGCCTAACGAGGAGTGTGGCAATGGCATACGGCCTTGGCCTAGAGCGCGGCATCGTAAGAGTCGTTCCCTACAATCCCGAATGGCCCCAGTGAAGTGCCCCCGTCTGCTGCACCAATCCCAGTGTTAGTTCTCGGTTGATTTTTAGCGGGGATGAGGTCTGGAGCAGGGGCCGGCGCTTGAGGCCT
>Ga0070735_10004117_pt1 | contig 12381 bp, 10 predicted proteins | sample Coa_R1_FD_66443 | JGI IMG/M metagenome (GOLD analysis project Ga0070735, IMG submission 66443) | Surface soil microbial communities from Centralia Pennsylvania, which are recovering from an underground coalmine fire - Coalmine... | ecosystem: Environmental > Terrestrial > Soil > Unclassified ... | reverse complement strand
CAGGACATCCTCGGAGTTCAAGGGCAGCAGTGAGTGCAGGACCTTGGCCTGCTCGTTGCGGACCGCGTCGGGCTGGAAGGATACGGGGGACTCCATCGCAGTGAGGCTGAGGAGTTGCATGACGTGGTTGGGAACCATGTCGCGGAGGGTGCCGGCGTTGTCGAAGTAGGCGCCGCGGCGCTCGACGCCTACAGTTTCGGCATTCGTAATTTGTACGTGGTCGATGTAACGGCGATTCCAGATTGGCTCGAAAATAGCGTTGTCGAAACGGAAGACCATGATGTTCTGCACGGTCTCTTTGCCGAGGTAGTGGTCGATGCGGAAGATCTGATTTTCCTGGAGCACGCTCTTGATGTCGCGGTTCAGGGCCTTGGCCGATTCGAGATCCTGCCCGAAGGGCTTCTCGATGACCACGCGGCGCCATTGTCCGTTCTCCTGCTTTGAGAGGCCGGCCTTGCCCAACTGTTGGACGATTGGAGCGAAGAATTTGGGCGCGGTGGCGAGGTAGAAAAGATAGTTGCCTTGAGTATTGCGCTCGGTGTCGATGGCAGCGAGACGGTCGCGGAGAGTTGAGAATGTGTTGGCGTCGCCGAAGTCGCCTCGCTCATAGAACAGGCGCTGGCGGAGCCAGGAGAGAGCGGCGTCGTCACCCTTGGGCAGGAATTCGCTGACTTGATCGCGAAATGCGTCGAGGCTTAAGTCGTCGACCGAGACGCCGATCAGGGCGAAGTTATCGGGAAGCAACTTGGCGCCAACCAGATTGAAGAGCGCCGGAATCAGCTTGCGTTTGGTGAGATCGCCAGCGGCGCCGAAAAGCACGAAGACGCAAGGTCCCGCGACTTTGCCGGCGAATTCTGGCGGCATCTCCAAGGCTGGTTGGGGCACGGGTGTCATGAAGTGCGCTCAGAGTTGGGTTCTCCACGGAATGGCGGAGTGCCAGCATTGTAGGCTAAGAGGGATTGATTTCCCAAGTCGGGGTTCACGCTCAAACAGCGAAAACCTTCACCACGAAGGGCACGAAGGTTCACGAAGAAGGAACCACGAAGGAACGGAGGAGGAAACTTGATTCTGGCAGGAGAGGCTTACTGGGTGTAGGATGCTCGTGTTTCTTAAAGCCGATTGAGTTGACGGCCTTATCGTAGCGGAGTTGTGAGGCAGACCCGGAGTTCGTCATTACTCGCGGGCCGTGCTGAACATACACGGGCACTCGCCCTCGATGTCGAGTCCCGGTTAGGCAACGAGGAGGAGCCATGCCGCTCAATCTGAAACGCCTCATCCTGCAACCCAAATTCCTCATCCTGCAACCTAGAAGTCTCAGGCAGTGTCTGGGAATGATCGTTTCTGCGCTTGTATTCGTTGCCGCTGGACTTGCGCAAAAGACAGCAGGCAACGGAGCGCTCAAATACGATCTCCAGACGGAGATGAAGGCAAAAGGCACGGTGGAGGAAATCAATGTGCTTAGCGTGGGCACGCGCAAAGATTTCAGAGAACTGATCCTCAAGAGTGGAGATGACATGTTGCACATTTACGTCTGCCCCAAACCGTTTGAAGACGAAATGGGGATCAGTTTCACCAAGGGAGACGAAATTGCAGTGACGGGCTCGAAGGTCAAGCAAGACGCAGCGGATGTGATTCTTGCACGAGAACTGGTTAAGGGCACGGATACATTGATGTTCCGCGACGATAAGGGCAAGCCGGTGTGGGACGAGCGAACAGGGAAGTGATCTCACTCGCGAGAGGGACTTATGAAACTTTCCGACACGATAGGGATGATTTTGCAGAGGAAAGATGGGAATCCGGTGTTATCGGTGGCGCCGGAGCAGTCGGTCTACGAAGCGATTGAGAAGATGGCCATGCATGGGGTAGGCGCCATGTTGGTGATGTCACATAACCGGCTGGTGGGGATCCTGTCGGAACGGGACTACGCGCGTAAGGTCATTCTGATGGGACATTCGTCGAAGGAGACGGAGGTTCACGAGATCATGACGAGCCCGGTCGTGTTTGTCAGTCCACAGCACAGCGTTGATGAGTGTATGGGAATCATGACGAATCACCGTTTTCGCCATTTGCCGGTCGTCGAGAACGATAGCGTTATCGGCGTCGTTTCGATCGGCGACCTGGTGAAGTGGATCATCTCGGGTCAAGCGCAGCACATACAGGAGCTGGAGGGCTATATCGCCGGGGCGTATCCGGGGTAGAGTAAGTCTGGATGTTAAGGACCATGATGTTACGGAATTTTGGGGTAACTTGTTGGCCGCGCGCGCACGGGTGACCGATTGAAAGAATTACATCCTCGTTGGTCATTCGCAGTCAAGCCAAGAGGCTGAAAACTAAGAGCTTGGTGTTTGGCAAGCTCTGTGCAACGTTTTCTACATTTCCCGCAACTTAGCTTAGTTGGTGATGCGACGAGTGTGTCGACCCATGCTTCCCCGACAAAGTGGCGGGAAGCGTCCTCGTCTGAAAGCCACTCTCGTCTAACGACGCGGTCGTAGGGACCGCGCGGAATATCCTGGGCCTTCTTTCGCTATCACAAGCGCCTGAAGAGTGTCGCCAGGAATTTGGTGTTTAGACGTGGGCTTCGTTGTGAGTTCCGAGGACCGATCCGATGCGACTGCTAAGCGCCCGGCTGATCATATCGCTGATTGTCGGCATCACACTGGTGTCGCTTTGTTCCTCGTACTACCAAGTCCTGGTATTGAATCGAGGCCTACGAAAGGACTTGCAACATCGAGCCGAGGTGCTCGGAGAGAGTCTCGCGAAGAATGTAGAACGCGATCTGGAGCGGGACGCCCAAAAGGCTTTGCGCCGGACCGTGCAAGAATTCGCGAATCGTGAGCATCTTGCGGGATTGGCGGTCTACGACCCGCAAGGCCATCCAATCGCAGTTACCACCAACCTAGAGCCGCTGATGGCCAGCACACCTGCCGTTGTGCTGCAGACCCTCAAAGAAGGACACAGTACAAGCGCCTTTCTTAGGATCGGAATCGCGTCGGTCCACATCTATGCTGTGCCGTTGCATCGCGACGATCAACTCATCGGAACTCTGGCGATCGTACACGACGCTGGATACATTCGCGGGGAGAGTCTTCGAATCTGGCGTGAGACCTTTCTTAGCGCGCTGGCGCATGTCGTACTGATCGTCTTCATCACCTTATTAATTGTGCGCTGGAGCATTGCCGGCCCGATCGCGCGAACGGCTCATTGGATGAGAGCTCTACGCACAGGACGGTCATCGGCGCGAATCAAGGTGCCGGATCTGGAATTGTTCCGGCCGTTGGCGCGGGAAGTGGCGACGTTTGCGGAGAGCTTGAACACGGCGCGTTCGGCAGCGGAATTAGAGGCTCGGCTGCGCGAGACGGGAGAGTCCGTGTGGACTGCCGACCGGCTTGCGGTACATGTTCAGTCGCGGTTGGCGGACGGCAGACTCTTTGTAGTCTCAAACCGCGAACCTTATATGCACACGCGGCGAGGCAAGAACGTCGTAGTGAATGTGCCGGCCAGCGGGTTGGTGACCGCGATCGAACCGGTGCTGCGGGCCTGCGATGGAACCTGGGTAGCACACGGATCGGGTGATGCCGACCTCGACGCGGTTGACGGGCATGACCGCCTGGCCGTGCCTCCTGATGACCCGCGATATACCTTGCGACGGGTTTGGCTGACGAAGGAAGAAGAGGCTGGCTACTACTACGGATTTTCGAATGAGGGTCTGTGGCCCTTGTGTCACATCGCACACACGCGGCCTCTGTTCCGCGCAGACGATTGGCAGAGTTATCAGGAAGTGAACCGGAAGTTTGCCGACGCGTTGCTGGAAGAAATGGAGAACATCAGCCGGCCGGTAGTGCTGGTGCAGGATTATCACTTTGCGCTGCTGCCGAGAATGATCAAACGGCGCAGGCCCGACGCGCGGGTGGCGATCTTCTGGCACATTCCGTGGCCGAATCCTGAGGCATTTCGAATTTGTCCGTGGCAGCGCGAACTGGTGGACGGGCTGCTCGGCGCAGATTTGCTCGGATTTCACATACAAGCGCATTGCACGAACTTCCTGCAGACTGTGGACCGAATCGTGGAATCCCGCATCGACTGGGAGCGCTTCTCGGTGCAGCGACTCGATCATCGCACAACGGTGCGGCCATTCCCGATCAGCGTGGAGTTTGCAGACACAGCGGTCGAAGCTCCGCACGAGTCTGCTTACGAAGAACGCGCGGGATTGTTAAAGGCGATCGGAGTCGAAGCGGTGCTGATGGGAGTCGGAGTCGATCGACTGGATTACACGAAGGGGATTCTGGAAAGATTCCTGGCGATCGAGCGGTTTCTGGAAAAGTATCCAAGGTATCAGGGAGTGTTTACGTTCGTGCAGATTGGCGCGCCCAGCCGGACCCACATCAAGCGGTATCACGACTTGCAGGCCGAGGTGGAGGCAGAAGCAGATCGAATTAACTGGCGATTCGGGGCGGATCAATGGAAGCCGATCGTGCTTTTGAACCGGCAGCACAGTCACGATGAGATCGCGCCGTATTATCGCGGCGCGGATTTGTGCCTGGTGACTTCGCTGCATGATGGGATGAACCTCGTGGCAAAGGAATTCGTCGCCACGCGGCATGATGAACGCGGAGTGCTGATCCTCAGTTGCTTTACGGGGGCTGCACGCGAGTTGCTGGACGCATTGCAAGTGAATCCTTACGACATCGACCAGACCGCAGAAGCGATTCGTGCCGCTCTTGAAATGCCGGCAGAAGAGAAGCAGATACGCATGCAGCGGATGCGGAAAGTTGTGCGAGAGCAAAATGTCTTTCGCTGGGCAGGAACCCTGATCGGCGAGCTTTGCGAAGTACGGCTTGATGGGGCGGAAGGCGGGGGCGAAAAATTCCGAGCCGGGGCGACGGCAGGGTGACGGGGCAGGGATGATCGATGAAAAGGTCGAGGAATTCCTGAAGACGGTGGCGGCTGCGCCGCTGTCAGTATTGCTGCTTGATTACGACGGAACTTTGGCGCCGTTTGCTGTGGACCGACAGGAAGCAGTGCCTTACGAGGGACTCGAAAACCTCTTGCAACAGATTGCGGACACCGGGAGAACGCGGCTGGTGATTGTTACCGGCAGAGACGCCCGCGAAATTCCTCCCTTGCTTCGACTGCAGCCATCCCCTGAGGTTTGGGGTGCACACGGACTGCAGCGCCTAAAGACCGATGGAAGTTGCGAGATGCCGGAGATTCCTGCTGGAGTGGTGCAGGCGCTCGATGATGGAAAACACTGGCTGGTGGACCTTGGACTGGAAGAGGCCGCTGAGATGAAGCCGGGAAGCATCGCGGTACATTGGCGCGCCGTGGAGGATGAGGAGGAGGCGTCGAAGCTTCGCGGAAGAGTCTTGTTGGGGTGGTTTCCGATTGCCGAGCGCGCGTCGCTGCGGTTGCTGGAATTTGATGGCGGCGCGGAGATGCGCATGCCTGATCAGGATAAGGGGCACGCGGTTCAAACTGTTTTGAAGGAAACAGAGGGAGCGCCGATCGCTTACCTGGGAGACGATTCCACCGACGAGCGCGCGTTCCAAGCGCTAGATCCAGTTGGATTGACTGTGTTAGTGCGGCCCACGCAGCGGCGAACGTGCGCCCAGGCGTGGCTGAAACCGCCGGACGAACTCCTGGAGTTCTTGTCGCGGTGGCTTGAAGCAACGCAGAAGACGCCGCTGGGCCGAAGCGCTAATCTGTGAGATGCCGGTTCCAGAGTCTGGTTCTTACCACCGGGGTTCGCGAGGCTGGCGTGCGTGACCCTGGTAGTCATCGCGTCCGCGTCCGCCGCCTCCACCACCGCCACCAAAGCGTTGTCCGCCAGTCTTGGGTCGGTCGGCCTTGGGCTGAGCTTCGTTGATTTTCAAGGCACGTCCTCCGAGATCACTTCCGTTCAGAGCAGCGATGGCTTTGTCGGCTTCACCAGAATTGGACATTTCTACAAAAGCGAAACCACGGGCGCGCCCGGTCTCGCGATCGGTGACGATACTGACTTTCTCCACGGCGCCATGAGCTTCGAAAACGCCTCGCAGTTCAGATTCTGTCGTGCTGTGGGGCAGATTGCCAACGTAAATGTTCTTCATTGCAATTCCTCTCTGAGTAAGTCGTCTAAGGTACGGGATTCAACTGCGACGCGCTTGGACTCCCGATTTTCCAGGTCGCGGGCAGGTAAAGGACGGTCGCGGATGGCACTGGTGCGAGCACTGCAGGCGGAGCGAACGGCGGAGATTCTGCGAGAGGCTTCCATGATTCCCCAACGCTGAGGCATATCTCCGAGGTCGGCGGAAAGAGCGGCTTTCACATCCGCATTGTTGGTGAGGTCATCGTACTTTGCTAGAGACGACTGTTTATCGGCATTGGGTACGTTGGCCAGATAGCCGGGTTTGCCCACGAAAAACGCAAGCTGCTGGGGTGGGGTGGCGCTGCGAATGTCTTCACAAAATTCGTCACGGCGTCCGAGCCCACTTTCCATGTCGATTAGAACCAAACTATAGAGGTCCGCTCGCCACCAAGACCGGGCTTCGCTGATGTCGGCGGCACAATCGACTTCCATGCCAAGCTTTCTCATCGAGTCCGCGCGCAGGTCACGCTTGGCCGACGACGGATCGACGAGGAGCACTCGTCGATTTTTCGGTTTGGCGGGAATCGGATCAGAAAGCGGCAGCGCAACCGACGGTGTCGTCATGCGGACGCCGTCTTGGGCTGAGTCGACCTCGTTGACGCTGATTTGGGTTGAGATGGCGCGTTCTTCAGAAGTTGACGATCGCTCTGACGTCGCGCGATCCGCTGCTTCCTTACGCGGTTATATCTCGATTTGTCGCCGTTCATGCTGGACATAATTAGCTCCTGGTGGTCAGGCTGGTTGGAGAACACTGGTGGAACGATCCGTCGCGAATTGCGCGGGTCCACGATCGAGGCGAGCGTTGGTCCGCTGCGGATACACGTCTTCGTCTGGAGCCGTGGAGTGAATTAAGCGGGACCGTTGGTACAGAAAAGACGCCTCTCGATCTCTCAATCGCGAAGGCGCAAGGTGTGCCGTATCTTCGGGGTTAAGCAATTCCAGTATACGCTGTCGGCGAGTGTTCCGCCGGAGGCGGGTGTGTGTTTTGCCAGCAGTTACTTTGTCCGGCGCGCCTCGGCCTCGGCCATCCAGCCTCGACGCAGTTTGTCGGGCGGAATGCTAGATAAGTATGGCTTGATATCGAGAATCGGCGTTCCGTCCAGCATGTCGACACCGTGAACGTGGAGCAGCCTGCCATCGCGACGGAGAAGCTCGACGACCGTCAGGCCGATGGGATTGGGCCTTCTCGGGGATCTTGTAGCGAAGACTCCATGCGGGCGGTCATCGACGGGAGGGATGCCTACCAGTTCGAATCCTTCCGAGCGATCGAAGACCCACACGACGAAGAGATGCGAGAACCCCTCAACGTCAGCGAGGCCGGCTTCGAATTCCGGAAGAATTTCGAGCGTGCCCTCTGCGTCGTGCTTAGCGCCAAAACCCTTCGGAATCTGCTTGGTGTTCGTGTAAGGAGTCTTGGCGATCCCGATCGGCTGCGGCGAGAACATGTAGATGATTCTAGTGAAAGAAGCGTCGCTCTACAAAAGCATCTGTCCAGCGAAGATGGTCGCTTCCCTTATTTCTTTTCCGACTCTCGTTTCTCCTGTTCTCGCGCGGGAGGATTGTCGATCGGTTTGCGAGGCAGCATTTGATCCCGCATGGCGGCGTCGTAGACGAAGCTGGCCACGATTACTGAAATCTGTTTGAGATCGTCGGGCTGCAGGCGGTCGTAGACGTCCATGTTGGAGTGGTGAGTGCGTGTCTCGTATTCGACGGGATCCTGGATGAACTGAAATCCGGGGATGCCGACGGCGTCGAAGGAAAGATGATCAGTACCGCCGGTGTTCCGCATAGTGAGAGTGGTCATGCCCAAGTCTTTGAAGGGCTTCATCCATGCTTCGAAGATGGGAGCGACGGCTGCGTTCTCCTGCAAGTAGACGCCGCGGATCTTGCCCGTGCCGTTATCGATGTTGAAGTAGGCGGAAACCTTTGCCTGCTCGGGCTTCACTGTGACGGGGCCGGCGTCTCGCCGCAAGAGAGTCGGCATGTCTTTCATGTTGGGATCGGTACTGGGCGGACGAGCACCGAAATGTTTCTCGACGTAGCCTTGCGAGCCGAGCAGGCCTTCTTCTTCGCCACTCCAGAGGCCGATGCGGATCGTCCGGCGCGGCTTGATGCCGAATTGTTTGTCGAGTTCTTTCAAGATACGCATGGCCTCCATCATTACGATGGTGCCTGCGCCGTTGTCGGTGGCGCCGGTGCCGGCATGCCATGAGTCGAGATGGGCGCCGAGCATGACGACTTCATCTTTCTTGTCGGTGCCGGGAATTTCGGCGATGGTGTCGTACTGCATGGGATCGTCATCGTAGAAAGTATTGACGACGTTCAGTTCGAGCGAGACGTCTTGTTTTTCTTGCAGAAGGCGCGCGATGCGACTCCAGTGCTCGGAGGCCATCGTGAGTTGGGGAATGGTGGTCGTCTCGCCGGGTTTGTATGAGCCTCCAGACTGGACGAACACGGTGCCGCCGCCGGCGGTGCCGCGGCTGTGGTCGATGACCGCAAGAACTTTTTCGTCGGCGAAGAACTGGTTCATGTCTTTGATCAACTGCCGGCGTTTGGCAAACTCGGCCATGCGAGAGGCAGGACGTTCGCCGGGAATCTCGTATTGGGCGGTCTTGGCCAACTCGTCGTCGCTAAGAACTTTATACGGAGCTTCGGTGATTGGTTTCACTTCGGCATCGGGGCCGATGAGCACGATCATTCCGGCAAGCTTGCCGCGGTATTGATCGAAGTCTTCCTTCTTTTCGATGTTCACGCGAATGCACTTGCCAGTAACGACACCGTTCGTGCCGGGTGTCCACGCTTTGGCATAGACGAGGAGAGGCGCAATGTCAGGTGAGGTCATGCGGACATTGACGTATTGATTGGCCCATCCCCGGCCGAAGGGGCCCCAGGCCTCGAGGTGCGAGTTGCTCAGTCCCATTGCGGTCAGCTGGTCGCGCGTCCACTCGTTCGCGCGCTTCATGTTGGGGGATCCCGTGAGGCGCTCGCCGATCGAATCCATGAGGCCAGTGGCGAATTCCATGACTTTAGAATTGTGGAAACCCTCGTAGCGAATGCGGGAAATGGTTTCGAGATCGACCTTTTCCTGGGACCAGATCGCGGGAACAAGGAACAAGACCACTGCGAGAGAACAGGCGAGTCGTGCCGACCGCTTCATGATGCACTCCTGAGTGGAAATCAATCGGGGATTATACAGTCCGAGGCGGGGTGAGTTGGCGAAGGGGATTGTAAAGTTATTTTAAAGAGTGGGCCCTCACTAGTCCTTGACTTCTTTCTTCTCGCCGGGCGTGGCGACAGGCTCTTTGCGTTTCTCGTTGGCGTCGACGGAGTAGAGCATGTAGTGATCGAAGCTGTGACGACGGTAGTAGAGGTGCTTGCGGAAATCGAAATAGATTTCGGCCGTCTTGGGCAGCCAGAGCGTCGTATTTTTCTTCTCGAACGGGATGGGCCCGTACTCCACCACCTGGTGCTCGCTGAGCAGTTGGATTTCAGGCATGGGCTTGACCATCTCCGCTTCGATGCGAACGATCTGAAATTTATCGGCGGTAATCCATGCGCGTCCCTTCAGGCCGACAGGATAGATCCGACTCCCAACTTTATAGCTGTGCATGCGGTTGGGATGGTCGTCGCGCTGGCGGAAGTGCACGAGCCAAGTCGCTTGCGAATGCCAGTCTCCCAAACCTTCGCACGAGATTGCAAAATTGTCGCGCATGTCGGGATGAAAAACGAGCGCCAATGAAGCAAAGCCGGTGCTCGCGATGTGGTCGGGATAGTCTTCGACAGAAAGTTTTTCTGAGCGGTATTCGTCTACCGCAAGAAATCCTGGCTCTGGCTCGGAGATCGAAGCGACGTAGTTATACTTGCGCTCTTCAGTGCGAGCCGGATTGCCATACTGGTCTAGGGCCTGGTGGAATAGGTCTTCAACCGCGGCAAATCGAGTGGCGTCGTCAACGAGTTCGCGCACGCGTTTGCCGGACTCTTCAATGACTCTTTCCGATGGACAGACGACTCCCGGAGCGAGAGCGAGCTTGACATCGTCAACGCTGGGCGGCTGCCACGGTTTCACCGAGAAGCCCGGCGGTGGGAGCGATGCCAGATTGTCGATCCCAGAGATCTGTGCTTCGATTTTCTTTGCGTTCTCAGCGGGAGCTGGACTGGACTCGTGCTCCTTGACCTCCGCGATCAGGTCGAGGACTTGTTTTGCCATCGCGTCCTGCGGCATCTCCTGCAGGAAAGTATTCAGTGCTTGAACCCCTTCCTGATCGTGGCCCAGACCGACCAAGGCCTGACCGAGAACGAGTTGGGCTGGGGCTGCGCTGGTCTTACCTTTTGTAATAGCAACTTGCGCCTCGTCGCGAGCCTTGTCGTAATTCCTTTCCTGCAGGTACGCGTCGGCGAGCAAGTTGTGCGGAAGCCAATTTTCAGCATCGGCCAAGATTGCTTGCTCCAGCGCCGATCTCGCTCCTGGGTAGTCCTGTCTCTCGAGACCTGTTCTGCCCAGCAGAGTGAGAGCCTGAGCGTCGCGAGGATTCAGATTTACCGCCGTGCTCAGGTGGGTTCCAGCGCGCGCGTAGTCCTTTTTTTGAAAGTACAAATACCCCAGAAGAAAGTTCAGGTCGGCACTGGTGGGGGATAGCTTGTATGCTGCACCGAGTCGCTTCTCAGCTTCGTCGAGCCTTGCCGACTTCAGAGCTGATACAGCACGCTTGGTCTCCTTTCGTGCTTTCGGAGACATGCCCTGATCAACAATGTCCAGATTGACCGCGGCGGGGTCATGGTGAAGAACAATGTCGATCAGTACCGGACCGAACGAGTTCGCCACCTGCACTTCTTTGCGAGCGCTGAGATAGCCGACGGCGCTTACTTCGACATCGTAAGTTCCGAAGGGGATATTCGTAAAAACTGCCTTGGAGGTGTCTTGGGTTGTCTGCCAGGTAGTCTCCTGATTGGCGTGGTTCACGAGTTTCAACAGCGCCTGACGATCGAGGTTCGCGCTATTGCGCTCGGCAAAGACGGTAAAGACCAACATCCCTGTTCCAGCTGTAGTGCTGTAGTACGTTGGGAGGCTGAGTAGAGCACCGGGATTGTCGCGAAGATCGACTGGCGGAGCTTGAGCCGAAGCGCTTGTAGAGCCCAGACAAACCAGCCCAACTGCGGCGGAGAGGAGCCATGCAGAAAAGGTCGCCAGTATGCTCGAAAATGTGCGCGAACTACGGATCATGCAACCCCCGGGGCCAGGTAGGACAGGAGTGTGGCACAGTTTTTTTCGGGGGTCAAACGCTTAACGGAGGCGGATTATTTCGGAGTGCTCTTTTCTTGATCTGCGATGGGCGTTTGTGTGGGGGAAGTGGATTTTTCGGCTCCGGTTTTTTCCTCATCGCCGGCGACGGGCTTCGCATCTTCGTTGTCATTATTCTTCAGGATGTATTGCACGATGACGGAGATGCGGCGGTTCGAGGGGTCGAGGGGGGCATCGGGTTTGCGCAATCGCTGGTCGGCAAAGCCGCGGACCTGTGTAACCTGGTCCGCGCGGATGCCGTTCGATTGCATCACGCGACGTGCTGCGTTGGCGCGATCGGAAGAGAGTTCCCAATTGCCGTAGGTGGCTGAGGGAGCGTAGGGCTGGGAGTCGGTGTGGCCTTCAATCGACAGTTTGTTGGGAAGTTTGCCAAGTTCCTGGGACAAGGTCATGAGCAGTTCGCGGCCATCGCTGTTCAGTTTGGCGCTGCCGCTGTCGAAGAAGGTTCCAGTTGCCGATTCAGAGAGCTCGATGCGGAGGCCTTCTGTAGTCACCGTCATCTCGATGTGACTCTTGAGTTTTTCGAAGTCCGACATTTGTTTTACGGCCTGCTGGAGTTGTTCTTTGAGCTTTGGCATGTTGTCGCGAGTGAGAACGAAGTTCTCGCCAGACCCAGCCATGTTGGAACCAACCTTCTTTGAGGTTCCTGTGGGATCTTTGAAGTATCCGCCAATGGCCTCTTGTACCTGTTTGCTGGAATTGAGCAGCCAGAGGACGATGAAGAGCGCCATCATGGCGGTGACGAAGTCGGCATAAGCGACTTTCCAGGCGCCACCGTGATGGCCGCCGTGGCCGCTTTTCTTCTTGATGATGATGATGGGACGAGTTTTGTCCATGGTGGTGATCCGCCAGCGAGGAACTAGGAAGCAGCGGTTGCCGCTTCGGCTGCTGCTGCCGCACCTCCACCGCGGCAGGCCTTCTCCAGTTCCTGGAATGATGGCCGCACATGACCGGGGAC
>Ga0070735_10004116_pt1 | contig 12383 bp, 10 predicted proteins | sample Coa_R1_FD_66443 | JGI IMG/M metagenome (GOLD analysis project Ga0070735, IMG submission 66443) | Surface soil microbial communities from Centralia Pennsylvania, which are recovering from an underground coalmine fire - Coalmine... | ecosystem: Environmental > Terrestrial > Soil > Unclassified ... | reverse complement strand
GGGTGATGAGGTGATGGGGTGATCTCGACTGTGTTCGTTGCGTTATCGAAGTCCATCTGTCCTGGAATGACAGGTATTGGGAAGGCTACCACTATGATCAGGGTTATTTCCGCGGCCTGCGCGCTGCTGGCTGCGTTGTGCTGCGGCGTCGGAGCGCAGGAGCCGGCGCCGGACAGCACGCCGCCCGCGCCTGCGCCGGACGCGCCCGGCCTGATCCGGCTGTTCGACGGCACGCCGGCCAGCCTGGCGGCGAACTGGCGGCAGGCGGGCAAGGCGCCGGAGTGGACGGTGCAGGACGGGGCGATGACGTCCGTCAAGGGCGACATCCGGACCGTCCAGAACTTCACAGATTTCCAGCTTCACGTCGAGTTTCGCGTGCCCTACATGCCGGACAAGAAGGGACAGGCGCGCGGAAACAGCGGCGTCTTCCTGCAGGGCCGCTACGAGATCCAGGTGCTCGACTCGTACGGAATCAAGGAGCCGGGCTCCGGCGACTGCGGCGCGGTCTACAGCCAGTACGCGCCGCTCGTCAACGCCTGCCGCGCCCCACTGAAGTGGCAGACCTACGACATCGCCTACCGCGCGCCCCGATTCGACCCCTCGACCCACGCGATGAGCGAGCCGGCGCGCGTCACGGTCCTGCAGAACGGCCTGATCGTCCAGAACGACCAGGTCATCAACGGTCCGACGCACGTGGTGAAGCCGAAGAGGGCCGCGGACGGCGCCGTGATCCCGCCGCCGCCCGGCGAGGACTTGAGCACGCCCGGCCCGATCCGCCTCCAGTTCCACGGCAACACGGTCGCATTCCGCAACATCTGGATCGTCCCCCTTCCAACGCAGCCCGTAACGCGCTATGCGCCGCGGAATTAGGGTCGCCTAACGAACCCGAAAGTGTGCCACGATCTTCCACCGCGTGAGGCAGTCCTCCTGGCGGGTGATGCCGATGTTGTGGATGACGAGAGGCACGCCCGCCTCATTGCGGACGTTTGAGACTACTCCGCAGTGGTCGAGGCCGTTCGGGAGCTTCCAGTAGACCAGGTCGCCGGCCTGCCAGGCGGCGAGCCCGTCCGCGTCCGCGCGTGTGGTCAGCGATTTCGCGTGCCGCCGCAGGAAGGGCATGTGGCACGTGCACCGGCGATGGTCGATGTTCGGATCGGCGCCCCGCAGATGGTACGGATCGGGATCGGCCAGGATGTCCTCGTGAATGCGCTGCTGCAGGTCGGTTCCGGCGGCGCGCAGGGAGCGCACGATGACGTCGGTGCAGGCCCCGCGGTCGGCAGGCACGTCGCCGCCGGGGTAAGCGATGCGCCGGTAGCTCGCGTCGTAGACCACGCCCCGCCGCGCCTCCTCCTTGGCGCGGTTGACGATCCGGTCCGCGGCGGTGCGGGCCGGCTCGATCGGCGCGAGCGGGTCCGGTACGGCTGGCGCGGAAGAGCCGTTTACGCTCAGAGATCCGTGCGGTCCGGCCGGCGCCCCGCCGCGGCACCCCGTGAGAAGGAGCGCGGCGGCAAGCGAGCCCGCCAGGATCCTGATGTCTCGGATCACGGTTCAAAGCTCCCCGTTTACGTATTGCGCTCAGAGAGTTCGCTTCACGGGCAGCCGGACTTGACGTCCGCGAAGGCCGTGCGCCTAATTTGCGACGTGGCAGGGGCGATCCGAAGACTGCAGCGCCACGCAGCGCGGCCAACGGCCCACATTCCGCGGGGCCGCCGGACGACGGCAGGATTAGCCAGCGGTGAAATCGAACTCAGCCCAAACGACGATTTGGATCGGAGATCGGCGAATGGCATTCAAACTGGCTAGTGGTTGGACGGCGCGGGTGCGCTTTGGGTTTTGCGAGGCGCTGATGTTTGGCGCGATAGGCGGCGCGCTGGCGCAGGGGCGCGCGCTGGTGGTGACGGTGCGGGCGACGAAGCACGCTTACCATAACGCGCCGGTTTCGGTCGCGCTTCCGGCACCGGATCGGACCGCGCGCCGCTCAGGCTACCTGCAGCTCGATCCGCTCAAGGCCGGCGACGGCAAGCCGCTCCGGGCGCAGGCAGGCGTAGAGGGCGGACGGATGCGCCTCACCTTCGTCCTGGACGATCTACCGATGGGCGCAACCCGCTCCTACCGGCTCTCGACGATCCAGTTCGTGCGCGCGCCCGACAGACAGGTCGAGGTGACACAAAAGGACAGCGACGTCGCGATCTCCTTCGATTCGACTCTCTTTACGCGCTACACGACGCACGCCGCGCCGAACAAGCCCGTCTTCTATCCCATTCTGACGCCGGAGGGCGACGCCATGACGCGCCGGTGGCCGGTCGAGCCGGAAGCAGATCCCGGCGAAAGCCATGACCATCCGCACCACCGCGGCCTCTGGTTCACGCACAGCAGCGTAAACGGAGTCGACTACTGGTCCGAGGGCGCGAAGACCGGAAGGACGGTCAACACCGGCTTCGAGCGGCTGGAGTCCGGCTGGGTCTATGGCGGCTTCACGGCGAAGACCGAGTGGCGCGATCCGGCGAACCAGCTCGTCGCGACCGACCGGCGCGAAATAAGGATATACGAGCTTCCGGACGGGGACCGGGTGATGGACTTCACGATCACGATTACTCCGGCAGGCGGCCCGGTTACCTTTGGCGACAACAAGGACGGCATGTTCGGCCTGCGCGTGCCGGATACCCTGGCGATCCACCCGGACCGCTCGTCCAAGATCAAGGGCGAGGGCCATATCGAGACGTCCACCGGCGTTAACGGCACGGCGGCCTGGGGCAAGCCGGCCGACTGGGTGGACTACTGGGGGCCGATCGGCGGCAAGACCTACGGCGTCGCGATGATGGACGCCCCCACGAACCTGCGCCACCCGGAGACGTGGCACGCCCGCGACTACGCCCTCTTCACCGTGAACCCGTTCGGGCTGCACGACTTCGGCCGCGGCGAGAAGGGCGCCGGCGACTACACCGTGTCGGCCGGTAAGATGCTGACGTTCACGTACCGCGTGCTCTTCCACCATGGCGATACGAAGGCGGCGGACATCGCCGACGCCTACACGGCCTTCGCCGACCCGCCGGAAGCGACGGCGAAGTAGCATCGAGTCCCCCTCGCGGCCGTCCACGACGGTTATGCACGCCCGGGTCTCGCAAGGCGTCACCATCGCGACTCCGGGCGGGGCTCCTCGACGCTTCCGCTCCGGACCGGCACGGTAGACTTGCCCCACAAAGCAGGCAAGTCGATCCCTGCGGGCGGCCCGCGATCCCATCACCGTTCCGATCTCCACTCTGCCCCGACCAGGCATGGCCGGGGCTCGTTCTTGTCTGCTCCTCGCAATCCGCCGATTCGCGGATGTGGACTCGGGGCCGCGGCCACACAATAGTCCTGACACTATTCTGCGCCGCGCACGCGGCTTCGGTGAGGAGAGAGCCTTCGTGAATTGGCAGGACGAGTACAAACGACGCACCATGAGCGCGGCATCGGCAGTTGCGGCGCTTCGCACCGGAGAGCGGATCTTTATCGGCAGCAACGCGGCGGAGCCCCAGGCTCTCGTGAACGCGCTCGCCGATTCGGCCGGTCACGTGGAGCACGCCGAGATCGTCCACATCATGACGCTGGGCGCCGCGCCCTACTCGGCTGCGAAGTTCGAAAAACGGTATCGGCATAACGCGCTCTTCATCGGCGCAAACGTCCGCGAAGCGGTCAACGACTGCCGGGCCGACTATACGCCCATATTCCTATCCGAAATCCCCGCGCTCTTCCGCAATGGGCAGCTTCCTCTCGACCGCGCACTGGTGATGGTCTCCCCTCCCGACGCCCATGGCTACTGCAGTCTGGGCGTCTCCGTGGACGTCGTAAAAGCGGCGGTCGAGACCGCGAAGCACGTCTCGGTGCAGGTCAACCGCCGGATGCCGCGCACGCTCGGCGACAGCTTCCTGCACGTAAGCCGGATCGACGCGTTCGTGGAGGACGACAGCCCGCTCCTGGAGCTGCAGTACCCTGCGCAGACAGAAGTGGCGCGTGCGATCGGGCGCAACGTAGCGGACCTTATCGAGGATGGATCCACGCTCCAGATGGGCATCGGCGAGATCCCGGATGCCGTGCTCGATTGCCTCGTTACGAAGAAGGACCTGGGCATCCACACCGAGATGTTCAGCGACGGCGTAATGAAGCTCGTGGAGGCCGGCGCGGTGACTGGCCGGCGCAAGTCACTTCGGTATGGAATGATCGTAACGTCGTTCTGCATGGGCTCACGGGCGCTCTACGACTTCGTGGATAACAACCCGTCCATCGAATTCCTGCCGACCGAATATGTCAACGACCCGTTCACCATCGCTCGCAACGACAAGATGGTCGCCATCAACGGTGCGATCGAAGTCGACCTGACCGGGCAGGTCTGCTCCGACTCGATCGGGGAGCGGTTCTACAGCGGAATCGGCGGCCAGGTGGATTTCATGCGCGGCGCGGCGCGTAGCAGGGGCGGCAAGCCGGTCATCGGCCTGCCGTCGAGCGCGACGCTGGCAGACGGCAAGAAGATCTCGCGGATAGTAGCCAACTTGAAGCCGGGAGCAGGCGTGGTGACCTCGCGCGGCGATGTCCACTATGTGGTGACCGAGTGGGGAACCGCCTACCTGCACGGAAAGTGCATCCGCGAGCGAGCGCTCTCGCTCATACGGATCGCCCACCCGGATTTCCGCCAGGAGCTGCTTCTGGCCGCGAGAAGGCGCCATCTGATTCCGTCGCGTCACGGATAACGAATACGTCGAATGGATACCGTAAGGAGGCTCACCGTGTTTTCGAAAATCCTCGTTTGTTCCGACGGCTCGCCAAAAGCGCTCGAAGCGGCCCGCGACGCCGCGCAGCTTGCGCGAAAGTTCGGCTCGGAGGTTGTGCTGCTTAGCGTCTTCGATCCTTCGGTCGTTCCCGCCGCGACGCTGGGTATTCCCGGAGGGGTCCTGGAGACGACCGTCAACTCGGGCTGTTACGCCGACGAGACCCAGACCGCGGTCGAGCACGAGACCGGTAAGATGTTTCAGGAGGCCGGGGTCCAGTTCCGGGCACGCCGCGAGCTGGGGCATCCGGTGGACCGAATTATCAGCAGCGCACACGATGAAGCGGTCGATCTCATCGTCATCGGCAGCAGGGGAATCGGGGGGTACGAGCGGCTGCTGCTGGGCAGCGTTTCCGAAGGGGTGCTGCGGCATGCGCACTGCCCCGTGCTGGCGGTGCGCTGACCTGCATCGAGCGCGGCTTGGGCTTGCTTATTACCGGGGAAGACGAAGTATGGAACGATCGCCGGTCGCCGGAAGCGCCGCAGAGTCCAGGACGCTAGCCATGCCGGCCACAACCGCTAGCCTGGAGCGGCTTATCGCGGATCTTTCCGACCCGGCCGCCTACCCGCATCCTGCCGAGTCGATTCAAGTTGTACACACGCACATCTCGTGCGTGTTCTTGACCGGCGACTATGCGTATAAGATCAAGAAACCGGTAGATTTCGGTTTCCTGGACTATCGCATCCTGTCACGCCGCCGCGTATTCTGCGAACAGGACCTCATCCTAAACCGGCGGCTCTGCCCCGATCTCTACCTGAATGTCGTCCCCGTCACATTGCAGGATGGGCGGCTCGCTGTCGGCGGGCGCGGCGCCGTCGTGGAGTGGGCGGTCCAGATGCGGCAGCTGCGCCTGGAAGAGATGCTGTCCGAGCGGCTGGCCGCGCAGACGGCGTGCGCCATTGAAATCCAGCGGATCGCGGACGTTCTGGCCGGATTCCACGCGCGCGCCGCCTCGAGGCCGGACATTCGAAGCTGGGGCGCGGTCGGCGTCGTCGCGCACACCGTCTTCAGCTGTCTCGCGACGATGGAGACGCTCTCCGCGAGTCCCGGTTCGATCCACGCTAGCACCGCCATTCAACAGTACCTGGCCTCGTTCCTGACGACCGATCCGGCGCTCTTCTCGCGGCGCGCGGACGAGGGCTGCGTTAGGGACTGTCACGGCGACCTGCGCACGCAGAATATCTGCCTCGATCCACGGTTCGACAGCGGCGTCCAGGTATTCGACTGCATCGAGTTCAATCAGGAGTTCCGGTACATCGACGTCGCCGCCGACCTCGGCTACCTCGCGATGGACCTGGATCTCGCCGGCCGGCCGGACCTCCGGAAGGCACTGATCGACGCCTATCTCGGCGCCCGGCCGGACAGCAGCCTGTGGCGGATTCTGCCCTTCTACATGACTTATCGCGCCTGCGTGCGCGGGAACATCGCCCTGCTCGCCGCCGCCGAGCCGGAAATCCCGGAGGATCAGCGCCAGGCTCACCACGCTGTGGCGGCCGCCGCCTACGACCTTGCGCGCTGCTACGCCTGCCGGCGTGGCAGGCCGGCTCTGATGATAACAACCGGCCTCTCCGGATCGGGCAAGTCCAGCCTGGCGCGCGAGCTTAGCCGGCGCCTCCCGGCGATCGTTCTCTCGTCAGACCAGGTGCGCAAGGAGCGGGCCGGTGTTGCGCGCACGGATCGTCTGGACGATTCGCGGTACACGCCCGCGGAGCGCGCCGAGACATACGCCGAGCTGAACCGAAGGGCGGAGGCCTGGCTTTCGCAAGGCGAGCACGTTATCCTGGACGCCACGTTTCTCTCTGCCGGGGAGCGCGGCGCCGCGCGACAGCTCGCCGCAGCCTGCGGCGCCGAATTCTGGACGCTGGACTTGCGGTGCCCGGACGCCGTGATCCGGCGCCGGCTCGCGCTGCGCAGGGCGTCACAGGCCGATGCATCTGACGCGGGACTTGCCGTCTACGAGCGACAACTTCGATCCTACGCGCCCATTGAGCCTTCTCGTAGCGATGCGGCGTCCCTCGGACACCACCTCGTGATCGAGACGGACCGGCCCGCGCCCGAGGCGGCCGCCGAGGCCGTGGGGCGCTTCGCCAGTCCTCAATAGGTCGTGGGTTCCGGGATCGATCGGCGAGAACGTGACCGCGCAGCGAGGGAGCGCCCGGCGGCGGACAAGACCACGCAGATGACGGTAACGTGGGACGGGACGATCCTGGCGGTCTCGGCGGCCGCGCATCGGCAGGCGAGCGCCGGCGGACCGTTAGCGGCCGGTGTACGCGACGCGCCAGATCGTACCGTTTGCGTCTTCCGAAACGTAGAGCGCGCCGTCCGCACCGGTCGTAATCCCCACCGGCCGGCCGAACACGTCGGTATCGTTCACCACGAAGCCGGTCAGGAAGTCCTCGTACTCGCCGTTCGGGACGCCGTTCTTAAGGTGGATCCGGACGACCTTGCAGCCGGTGCGCGTCTTGCGGCTCGAAGACCCTCGAAGCGATACGAAGAGATCGTTTCGGTACTCTTTGGGAAACCGGGAGCCTGTGTAAAAGCAGAGCTGCATCGCGGCGGAGTGCGGCTGGAGCAGCACGTCCGGTTCGAGCACCGCGCGCTTTAGTTCCGGCCGCTGGCCCTTGAGCGTCGGCTGTTCGGTCGGCCCGCTGAAGTACCACGGCCAGCCGTAAAAGCCGCCGTCGACGACGCGAGTTACGAAGTCCGCCGGCAGGTCGTCGCCCAGCGACTCCCGCTCCTGGACCGTCGCCCAGAGCTCGCCTTTCGTACCTGGCCGCAGGGCCAGGGCGACCGGGTTCCGCATGCCTGTCGCCACAATCCTCTCGGATTGGCCGTCCGGAGTGAACTCGATCACCGCGGCGCGGCGGGCGTCCAGCTCGGGCTTCATGTCCTCCAGCGCGTTGTTGTGCGAGCCGACCGATACATACATCTTCCGACCGTCCGGCGTGAAGCAGAGGTCGCGGGTCCAGTGGCCTCCTCCGCCGTTCTTGCCGCCCGGGATGTTGTCGACGATGGTCTCGACAGGCCCTCGGGCCTCCAGGTCGCCGGACCTGTATGGGAAGCGGAGAATAGAATCCGGCTGCGCGATGTAGATGAACTCTGGATTCGGGCCGGGCGGATAGAATGCGATGCCGAACGGCTGCCGCAGCCCCTGCGCGAACACGGCGGCGGCCTCCGAGCGGCCGTCGGGCGCCGATCCGCGCAACACCCGTATCCGCCCCTGCGCGCTCTCGGCAACGAAGATGTCGCCGTTCGGCGCCGAGCGGATGAGTCGCGGGCCTGCCATGCCCTGGGCGTACTGCTCGACCTTGAAGCCGGCCGGCGCCTTCAGCGTGACGCCCTCGGGCCGCGGCACGACGTGCGGGTTGTTCCCGATGTTCGCCGTCGCGTAGGGCGCCGGCAGGTCGGAGAGGCGTACCAGGTGGCGGACGCCCGGCGCGTCGTTCGTCCAGTCCCCCACGGCTCCGGCGCCGCGCAATAGCTTATCCTCCGCGGGTGGCTGCGGGCCGCCGCTCGGACCGGGCGCCGCCGCTAACCGGGTGCAGAGGCCTGCCGCAAGCGCTCCTGCGATGGCCAAACCAAGCAAACGGATTCCAGGTGAGTCAAGTCGATTCTGCATGTCTCTCATGTCCGATTCCTCTCGACCTGGGCTATACCGACGGCGACGCTTACGCACCCACCGTCTCAGCCGCTAATTGAGCCGCTCGGTCGCCATCGCCCGATACGGCGCAAGTATGTCTGCACCGTGCGATACGCCGGCGGGCAGCGCACTTCTCGGAACGCCCCGGAGCCTCACGTTTTCGTACCTGGTTACCATGGGCAGTCATAGCCCGATGCGGTGTCGGCTCATCGCGCCGCGGATTAGATCGTGGTCGACGAGAAGCCCCCGTCCACCACGATGTTCTGGCCCGTCACGAAGGACGAGGCCCGCGGCGCGGCCAGCCAGACCACCGCGCCCGCCAGCTCCTCCGGGGTGCCGAAGCGCGCCATGGGCGTGTGGCCGATGATCTCCGCGCCGCGGGGCGAATAGGCGCCGTCCGGGTTGTAGAGGAGTGCGCGGTTCTGCTCGGCGGGGAAGAAGCCGGGGCTGATGGCGTTCACGCGCACCCCTGCCGGCGCCCATTCGCGGGCGAGGAACTGCGTGAGGTTGAGGACGGCGGCCTTCGCGGCGGCGTAGGCGACGACGCGCGAAAGCGGCGTCATTCCGGACAGCGAGGCGATGTTGATGATGCTCCCCCGGCCGGCGGCGACCATCGCCGCGCCAAAGACCTGGCAGGGCAGCAGGACGCCGCCCACGAGGTTCAGGTCGAACACCTCGTTCCAGGCCTCGAGCGGAAGGGCGCAGAAGTCGGCGCCGGGCGGCAGCGTCGCGGCGGCGCGGTTGCCGCCGGCCGCGTTGACCAGCACGGTGGCCACGCCGAAGCGCGCCTCGACGGCCTGCCGGGCCGCGGCGAGCTCGGCGGCGTCGGTGGCGTCCGCCGGTTGGAACATCGCCTGGCCGCCGGCCCTGGCGATCGCGTCGGTGCGCGCCACGCCGCGCACCGTGTTCCGGCCGATAACGGCCACGCGCGCGCCCGCGGCTGCCAGCGCCTCCGCCATCGCGCCGCCCAGCACTCCCGTCCCGCCGATGACGACAGCAGTCTCGCCCGCGAGGTCGAAGAGGCCCTGCATTGCAAGTCCTTTTGAAACTGCGACAACGCCCCCCGCTAGCCGATGCGCAGGTCGAGGCTGATATCGAGGGCGGGGGCAGAGTGCGTCAGCGCGCCGACCGAGATGATATCGACACCGGTCCGTGCGATCTCGGCGACCGTCTCCTCGTTGACGCCGCCGCTCGCCTCGGTCATTGCCTGGCCGGCCACCAGCTCGACCGCCTCGGCTAGCTGCTCCGGCGTCATGTTGTCCAGGAGGAGGATGTCCGCGCCGGCATCCACGGCCTCGCGCGCCTGATCCAGCGTATCGCACTCGACTGTGATGCTCAGCGTGTGCGAAGCGTTGGCAATTGCGCGCTCGACGGCGGCGCCGATGCCGCCGGCCGCCGCGATATGGTTGTCCTTGATCATGATCGCATCGAACAGGCCGAACCGGTGGTTCCGGCCGCCGCCGACGCGCACGGCGTACTTCTCGAGGGCGCGAAGGCCGGGAGTGGTCTTACGCGTGTCGACAATTCTCGCCTGCGTGCCCGCCGTCAGTGCCACGAACCGCGAGGTCATCGTCGCGACGCCTGACATGCGCTGCAGGAAGTTCAGGGCGACGCGCTCGGCGGTCAGGATCGCCTGAGCGCTGCCGGTGGCCGTGAACAGGACCTGGCCCGGCTCGACCGATTCGCCCTCTTCAGCCTGGTCGGTGAACTCGATCGCGGGATCAAGCTGCGCGAGGACCTGCTTGGCCACCTGTTTGCCGGCGACGATGCCGTGCTGCTTGGCGACGAAGTCCGCCGATGCCTTCAGGGCTTCGTCTACCGTGAGTTGCGTCGTCACGTCGCCTGCCCCAATGTCTTCGGCGAGCGCGCGCCGGATTAGCTCCGAGCAGTCGGGTAGGTAGTTGCTCATTTGGCCGGAATCGGTATCTTCGCGTTCACGCCGCTGAAATCGTCGTGCAGAAACCTGTCGAGGATGCGCTTCATCTCCTGCGGAATGCGGACGCCGCGACCCGCGCCGGTCTGAATCCCCACGATGGCCCAGACGTCCTGTTCGCCGGCCTTGCCGACCGCCTGGCGCTGGAAGATCGGACCGCCGTCCAGCCCGCGGGCGCCCTCCGCATTGAGCGTGAGGCGGTCGCCGTCCACGCGGGTAACCAGCGCGCTCAGGGTGGACTGCCGCTCGCTTCCGCTGGGAGCGGTCGTATAGCCGCCGACGAGATAGGTGGGGCCTTCCAGCTCCTTATCGGTCCGCGAGCCAACCGTCATCCAGGAGGAGTTATGGCCGATGTTGTCCGCCGTAACCAGGATGGCGATGTCGTGCGGCTCCCAGTAGAGGAACTGCGTCATGCGGGTCGTGCCGAACGGGTGCGAGCTGAGGCCCTTCGTAAGGAGGCGGCCGTCATCGTATCCCGGCACGACGCGGACGCGTTTGGCGGCGACCTTCGTCCGCGGGTCGAACAACAGGTGAAGAGCGGTCAGGCAGTGATGCGGTCCGATCATCGTGCCTGTGCCCTCGACCGTCGTCTCGTCGGGAAACGTCGCGATCACCTTGCAGATGGCGGAGTACGGATACTGCGTCGTGTTCGCCACCGTCTGGAGACGCGTGTCGCGCTCCGCGGCGTCCGGCCGCTTCTCGCCTTGCGCCAGCGCCGGCCGGCCATGCAGCGCGCACGCGGCAAGCAACATGGCCGCCGCGAGGCTCGCGGCAGCCGACTTTCGGATGGATAGAACGGTCCAGGTAATCATACGGTCTCCTGGAGCAATTCTACCCCAAGGTTGCGCCTGGCCGTACGGTTGGGCGGCGTCCCGGCTTTCAGGTGTTCGGGTTTTCAGGTTTTCAGGTTCTCCGGACCGACGGCCCTCCGGCGAGCCCACCCGAGCACCTGAATACGGAACACCTGAAGACCTGAACACCGAGCGCCACCCCTAACGAACGACGCCCGGCCAGCTGGAACCGCCCTGCTCTGCCAGGTACCGCCCCTCGTGCCGCATGGACTGGCGGATGCCATCGTCGGAGATGCGCTCCAGCCGGAACGTCACAGGCAGCGTCGCCGCGTAAATGAGGACGATCACGCTCGCGATCGCCACGGCGCAGCCACGGAACCCGCGGACCAGGGCGACCGAGAGCGGGACCCGACCGGCCCGGCTGACGATCAGGAACGCCATGGAGGCGAGCAGCGGAATTGCCGCCGCGAAAGCGACGGTTGCCAACTGGCACACGAGATCGAAAGGACCGGCGCCCTGGAACAGGTACTGCCACCCGTGCCGGAGCTGCGGCGGCGGACCGTCGCCGCCTATCAGGACCATTGAGACGATCTTGTGTATCGGCTCGACCGCCGACGTTACGTGCCAGGCGAACAGGGCGATCGCGCCCGCTGCGATAAGTAGTGCGCCCGCGAACGCCGCCAGCGATTTGAGGCGGTCCGCCCGCGTCCCGGCCGGCAGGACGAGCGCGGCAAGCGCGAACGGCAGCACCGCTCCGACGACCAGGACCGCCGTCGGCTGCGCGGTGGGTAGCGCGACCACGCCGCAGAGCGCCGCCGCTGTGACGCCGAGCCCCACCCCACGCGCGGCCCAGGGCGTCATCGGCCTGCCGGAGCGCACGCGGCCGTTCAGGCGGCCAATCAGCGCGGCCGCGGCGCCGATCGCGAGGGTCCAGAATGCCGTGCAGAGCAGCGTTATCTGAATCCACCAGGTGAGGCCGAGCTGCCATACCGTTGTGCCGAAAACATCGTGGTCGCGGTTGGTGATGGCGATCTCGCGCACCCTCAGTCCCGCTTCGATCTCTGCGCTTGCGCGGGCGGCGTATTCGCGGTGGCTCGTCCTGTCGAGATAGCCGTCGAACTGCGCGAGCAGCTTCTGGCGCAGCCCGTCGCCGAATGTGTCGTGCGCCCTTGCCGGCGAGCTCAGCAGGGGCGCCCCACCGGGGCGCTGGAGCG